>Ga0315273_10011465_pt1 | contig 11343 bp, 10 predicted proteins | sample YL17G02_0_MG_FD_205753 | JGI IMG/M metagenome (GOLD analysis project Ga0315273, IMG submission 205753) | Sediment microbial communities from Yellowstone Lake, YNP, Wyoming, USA - YL17G02_0 | ecosystem: Environmental > Aquatic > Freshwater > Lake > Sediment | place: USA: Wyoming | collected...
GCAGTACAGGAAAAGGATTTGGGGTCACGACCAACGGTTCTTACCCCAGGGAAGGTGGATGAGGTAGCAGGTCCACCTTCCCTTCCCCCCTTTCGGGCACGACGCAGGAGAACACTCTAGCCGCCGGCGATGAAACTGTCGTAGACGACGGCCGCCGCCCGGCGCACGTCGGCGCGTTCCTCGTCGGTCAGATCCACTCCCGCGACAGCGACGATCTGGTCCATGGCTGCCTTGACTGCGTCGGGCACGTCGAACGGCGGAGCCACAGCATCCGAGCGCCCATAGAAGATGGCCGCAACGTCCGTCGATACCCGCGCCCACGAGGGATTGACCAGCAGGCTCCGCACCGCGAACGTCACGCTCATCGCCCACCGCGCTTCGTCCTCGGGCGCGTCGCGCAACACGGCGTCGAGCGCGCGCTCGAACTCCTCGTTCAGATCGTGGATCGAGGCGAAGAACCCTTGAGCGACCAAGGAGGCCTCCACGTCCGTCGGCAAGCTCCCCGCCTCACTCAGGGCCGCGAGGTCCGTCGCGAAGGTCGAGCGGAATCCTTCGCTCTCCACGCGAAGGCGAACCAGAGCCCCGAGCCCTTCCACAGTCAAGGGCGAGGTCTGAACGATCAATTCCTCGTGAAGAACCTGGAGGGCGTCGAGGAAGCGCGTGCAGGCTGCGCTGAGGCCCGCAGGGACGGCGACCGCCGTTCCCGCGAAGAGGTGGTCGCTGAACGATCGATAGAGAGCTTCGAGCGGCGCAAACTCAGCGTAGGCATCGGCGAAGTCGCTTCCGAGCAGCGCCTGCGGCCATGCCACCGCAGGCACGGCGACGGCAACCAAGACGAGTACCGCAACTCCCAGGGCTCGCATCGCCGCGAGTATACCTGGCATGAGGCGCGCCACGAAAGCGTAGCCTGCCATACAGCCAGACAGGACTCGAGGGCACGCCACACCTTGTCGTCTGTATTCCACTCTGCGTTTTCCGGAATCCCCGGCAAACCGATGCCATTTGTCAGACGCCAGTGACCCGTATAGAATGGGGAAGAACCGTTGGGCACCGGAATCCCGGTGGAACAAAGGAGATCCAAGGAGGTCGCGTTGAAAAGACTGCTAGCAGTCGCCCTTGTGCTTGTGCTGGGGCTGTCGGTCGCTGGCTGGGCAGGGAAGGTCGCCGTAGTCCTGGACGTTGGTGGACGCGGCGATCTGGCGTTTAACGACATGGGATTCAAGGGGACGGATCAGGCAGCGAAGGACTTCGGGTGGGAGATGGTCGAGGTCCAGTGCGCCACGGGCGCGGACTACCTGCCGAACATGCGGAACCTCGCCCGCACCGGCGAGTATGACCTCATCATCTGCGTCGGCTTCTTGCTCGGTGACGCGCTCGCCGCGGCGGCGACGGAGTTCCCGAACCAGAAGTTCGCGATCATCGATGTCGGCTACATCACGGGTCCCAACATCATGAACTTCGTGTTCCGTGAGAACGAGATGTCGGCCCTCGTCGGCGCGCTGGCGGCCATGTCTGCGGCCCAATACAACTACTCGGCAGCCGGCGTGGTTCTCGGAATCGAGATCCCGGTGTTGTGGCACTTCGAGGCCGGCTTCCGCTTCGGCATGGACTGGGGCCTTAAGGCCTACGCCGCGCATGAGGGCTCGATGCCCGCGGTGAACCTACTCTACACCTACACCGGCACGTTCAGCGACATTGCGCTCGGCAAGGCCGCTTCGGAGGCCATGCTCGCGCAGGGCGCGGTCGGCATCTACAACGTCGCCGGGCCACTCGGCGTCGGCGATCTCGAGGCCGTAACCGAAGTCCACGACAACGCCGGCACGACGTACGGTCCTCCGTACTACTACGGCGTCGACGCTGATCAGGACTGGATGGGCGGCGGAGCGCACGGCATCGCGAGCGGCATGAAGCGCGTCGACACCGCCTGCTACATGGCCATCGAGGCCGTCGTCAAGGGGACCTTCACGCCCGGCGTGATCAGTCTCGGCCTCGCCGAGGGCGGAGTCGGCATCAGCAACGCGCGCAACATGCTGGAGTTCATCGACTTCGGCATCGGCGCGGGGCAGATCACGGCAGCCGATGCTCCGATGATTCTCTACAACTGGCAGCAGAACCGGCTAACCGTCGCTGACTGGATCTGGGATGCCGTGGCGCAGCTCGAGCAGGGCATCCTGAACAACTCGATCTTCGTCCCGACGGCCGATACGGGCGCCCAGATTGCCACGGTGCGGACGCAGTACACGCTCGGCGCACCCTAGACCGTGACAGGAAGTTGAACCTATGTCGGGGAGAGAGGGACGAGGTTCCTCTCTCCCCTTTTCGTGCACGGATGGAGATCCCATGAATGCAAACGACGCTCCAGCGAATGCACGGGCCTCTGACGGCTACTTCCTCCGCGCCGAGAACATCACGAAGGTCTACTCGGACGGTACGGTGGGTCTCCGCGAAGCAACGCTGGAGATCCACCCGCGGGAGATCGTCGGGCTCTTGGGGGAGAACGGGGCCGGGAAAACGACGCTCACGAAAATCTTGTCCGGACTCCTACCCCCCACCAGCGGACGCGTGACGTCACCGAAGGGCGTGGTGCGATTCGCCAGCCCACGCGAGGCGCTCGACTTCGGGATCGGGATGGTGCATCAGCACTTCGCCCTCGTGGGTACGTTCACGGCAACGGAGAACGTCGCCCTCAGTCACGAGCGCCCGTTCTCGCGCCTCCGGCTGGACCAGGCGCGCGAGCGGCTCAAGGGTCTGATGAAGGAAAGTGGCCTCCACGTCCCGCTCGACGTCCCCGTAGAAAAGCTGGCTGTGGGAGAGCAGCAGCGCGTCGAGATCCTGAAGGTGCTATCGCGCAACGTTCAGCTCCTCATCCTCGACGAGCCGACGTCGGTTTTGACTCCTCTCGAGGTCGACGAGCTGTTCCTCCTCCTTCGACGTCTCCGCGATGGGGGAACGTCGATCATCCTCATCACCCACAAGCTGAAAGAAGTGCAGTCGGTCACCGATCGGATCGTCGTCCTTCGCCACGCAGAACTCGTGGGAGACGTCAAGACGTCGACGGCGACCACGGAGCGCCTTGCCCAGCTCATGGTGGGCAAGGCCATCGAGGGGGAATCGACGGCCGTCGAACTCAGCGCGGAGCAGCTACCGCGCACCGGCGCGCGGTCGAAGACCGGTTCGTCGGGCGAGAGCATTCTCCACGTCGCCGATCTGGTGGCCAAGGGCAACACGGGCGACGTTGCGGTCGATGGGCTTTCGTTCAACGTCCACGCCGGAGAGATCTTCGGCATCGCCGGAGTGGAGGGGAACGGGCAGTCGGAGTTGGTCGAGTCCCTGACCGGGCTGCGCCGAGTTGTCTCCGGCATCGCGACCATCAAAGGCATCGACATTCTGGGCAAGGACCCTCGCGAGATCTACCGCCTCGGCGTCGCCCACATCCCGGAGGATCGCTGGAAGCTCGGCCTGGTCCTCCCATTCACGTTGGCCGAGAACGCCATCCTCGGCGTCCACCGATGGAAGGAGTTCCGCGGTCCCTTCTCGTTCCTGCGCTGGGGCAAGATCAACCGCCACGTCCGCGAGCTGATGGATCGATTCGAGATCCAGGCGACGGGACCGAACGCGCCGGCGAAGAGCTTGTCGGGCGGCAACCAGCAGAAACTGATCGTCGGACGTGAATTGGCCAAGAATCCGGCGATCGTCGTCGCGTCGCAGCCGACGCGCGGTCTCGATATCGGAGCGGCGAAGTACATCCGCGACCTTCTCGTCGAGATGCGCAACAACGGACGGGCCATCCTTCTCGTGTCGGCCGACCTCGACGAAGTCCTGGCGCTCGCCGATCGCCTGGCGATCATGTACGAGGGACGGTTCATGACCGAGTGCGCCCCCACGGATCTGAATCGGCAGCAGATCGGCATGCTCATGGGTGGCGTGGCATACAAGGAGGTCGCATGAGCGAGCAAGAGAGGACGACACAGTCCCGCCTCTTGAGAGGCGTCCACCGGACGGTCACCGGCCTGCATCCGGCCCTCGAGTCCATGCTGGCCGCACTCATCGGGCTCCTCATCGGCGCCGCGCTCATGTACATGTGGGGATTCAACCCATGGAAGGCCTACTGGGCTCTGCTGCGCGGCGCCTACGGGGGTTCCTACGAATGGGCGAGCACGCTCGCGCGCGCGACGCCCCTCATTCTGACTGCGCTGACCTTCTCGGTCTGCATCCGCGCCGGGATGTTCAACATTGGAGCCGAAGGCCAGATGCTCATGGGCGCCATGGCAGCCGTCTGTGTCGCGCTGTTCAAGATGCCTCCAGGGATCCACCTGATCGTCGGACTCCTGTTCGCCCTGATCGCCGGCGCGGCGTGGAGCATCGTGCCCGCCGTGCTGAAGATCACGCGCGGGGTGTCCGAGGTCATCTCGACGATCATGTTCAACTGGATCGCGCGGTGGCTCGCCTTGTACATCGCCATCTTCATCCTCGTGGACCCGTCGCGCGCGGAGAAGACCCTGACCGTCCCGGTAACGGCACGCTTCCCGATCCTCGTTCGCGGCACGGATTTCTCGTACTCGTTCTTCCTTGCGATCTTCGTCGCCCTGGTCCTGTACTTCGTTCTTTGGCACACGACGATGGGGTACGAAGTGCGCGCCGCGGGACTCAATCCGACCGCCGCGCGGTACGGAGGAATCCGCAACAAGCGAACGATGATCGTGGGGTTCCTCCTCGGCGGCGTCGCGGCCGGCCTCGCCGGAGCAACGGTCGTCATGGGAATGCCCCCGAGCTACGCCGCGTTCGGAGGGGGAGCGTTCCCCGAGCTGACGAATATCGGCTTCGACGGCATGGCGGTCGCCATGGTCGGGCGCAACCACCCGATCGGCATCATCGTGGCGTCGGTCCTGTTCGGCGGACTGAACGCCGGCGGGCGCGTCATGCAGTTCTACGGGTCGAATCCTGTTCCGCTCGAGATGGTGCGCATCGTCATGGGCGCGATCGTTCTCGCGATGTCGATTCCTGAGCTAATTCGGCTGTTCCCGGCGATCAAGGATCAGGGAGAGCGGCTGATTGCGGCGCTTCGACGGCACGGACGGCCCGCGTCCAAGGAGGGATCCGCATGAACTGGATTGACCTCGTCAGCCTGCTCCGCATCGCGCTCCACGCCATGGTCCCCATCACGCTGACGGCCGTCGGCGAGATCGTTGGAGAGACGGCGGGGCTGTTCAACATCGGACTGGAAGGCATCCTGCTCATCAGCGCCTTCGCGGGGGCCCTCGGAGCCGAGGCCGGCGGCCCCGTGGTCGGGCTCCTCGTCGGGATGGGCGTGGGAGCCGCCATCGGCCTCGTCTTCGCGGTGATCAACACGTACTGGAAGGGAACCCAGATGATCACCGGAATCGGCATCAACCTGTTCGCGATGGGGCTCGTCGCGTTCGGACTGATCCAGCTCGGAGCCCCCGGATTCCACGCCGTGCCGCGGGCCGCCCAGGTGATCAAGTGGAAGACGGCCATGGGGGCGATGAGCCCGATCATCCTCATCGCTCTCGTGATGCCGTTCCTTATCCACTGGTTCATCAAACGGACGCGCGCCGGACTGATCCTCAAAGCAGCCGGCGAGATGCCCGAGGCGGCCGACGTCGCGGGGATCAACGTGAACAAGGTGCGCCTTCTCGCGGCGACGTTCGGCGCTGCGTTGGCCGGACTGGGCGGAGCCTACATGAGTATCGCGTGGATCGGATCCGTGACGAAGGACCTGTCGGCGGGTCGCGGCTTCATCGCCCTGGCGACCGTAGTCTTCAGCGGACTCAACCCGCTCCTTGCTTTGCTCGGCGGGTTCATCTTCGGCTTCTTCCAGGGTCTCGCCGAGTGGGTGAAGACGCTGCCGTCGAAGCCGATCCCGAGCCAGTTCGTGTCCATGCTGCCGTACATCGTCACGCTGCTCGTCGTGTCGGGGGCCATCGGCCGCGTGCGGTTCCCCAAGGCGCTGGGCGAGCCGTACAAGCGCGAGTAGGGGCGGCCTTGGTTCGGAGGCTGCTAGGATCTATGATCGAGGCAAGAAGATCACTCGGCGACCGGCGAGGATGTCTTCGCCGCGTGAGCCGAGGGTAGGGCACTACAGGAGGTGCGTCATGCGTAGGCTTCTCTCTCTGGCGCTGGTCGCGCTCGTCGCGTTCGGCATCGTGGGACTCGCCCAAGTTGGGACCCAGCAAAAACCAATCTACATGTTGCTCCCACCGTCAACCGACACGACCGTGATCGGGCCGTCGGGAGACGCGATCGCGGAATACATCTTCCAGCAGACGGGGCTGTACGTCGTCCCGATCGTCGCCTCGGACTACGCCGCTCTCGCCGAGGCCTTCGCTACGGCCGAGGGTGACGTGTTTGGCATTCCGACAAGCTCGCAGTACTGCCAGATTTACGCCGCGACGAACGGCGGGATCGTGCCGACGATGGGCGCCGTCCGCAACGGCTACAGCTACTACTACGCCACCATCTACGCGCTCCGGTCGAAGGGCTACACGTCGATTCAGGACCTCGCCGGCAAGACGTGGATCTACAACGACGTCGGCTCGGGCTCGGGGTACAAGTACCCGAAGGTATACCTGCAACAGAACGGCGTGCAGTGGGGAAGCATTGTTGAGACGGGCGGGCACGTGAACTCGATGGTCGCTCTGCTGCAGGGCCAGGGTGACTTCTGCACTGGCTACGGCTCGCCTCCGCTCGCTCCCCAGTGCCTGAAGGATCAGGGCATCCGCTGGGAGTGGGGCGACGATCCCGAACTCATGGTCTGGGACTACTTCCACAACACCCTCGTCCGCAATGGGCTCGCCTGGAAGTGTGAAGATCTGCGCTTCGCCGTCCTCAACGACTATCCCGACGTATTCACCCAGGTCGGAATCGTCGGCGTCGTCGGCCCAATTCCGAACGACTGCCTCGCGTTCGTGGCGGACTTCCCGGCCGACCTGAGGGACCAGATTACCGCGACTCTCGTGCAGCACATCTTGACCCCCGAGGGCTTCGCGATCTGGAGCAACAAGAAATTCTACCAGTGGTCGGGCATGGAGCCGGTCACGGACAGCGTGTTCGATCTGATGCGCGCCGTCCTCGGCCTCCCGGTCCCGCAGCGGTAGAACCGAAGTCTGTACGAGCAAGATCGGAGTGGGGAGAGAGGAGGTCGCCTCCTCTCTCCTCTTCGTACGGGAATGGTCGCATGGCTGAACCGCAACTAGTCATCGAGCATGTAACGAAGGTCTACGAACGGGGGGACGTCCACGCGTTGCGTGACGTCTCGCTCACCGTGAACAAGGGCGAGTTCCTCGTGCTTATCGGGCTCTCCGGCTCCGGCAAGTCGACACTCCTGCGGTGCATCAACCGCCTGATCGAGCCCACCTCGGGCCGGATCCTCCTGGACGGCGTTGACATCACGCAGGCGAAGGGCGCCGAACTGCGCAAGATCCGGCGGAGAATCGGCATGGTGTTTCAGCACTTCAACCTCGTGAAGCGGTCGTCCGTGCTGACGAATGTTCTCGCCGGGCGGTTGGGGTACGCGCCGCCCCTGCCCACATTGATCGGACGCTTCCCGCACGAGGACATGGACCGCGCTCGGCAGAGCCTGGAGACGGTCGGCCTCGTGGAGAAGATGCACACTCGCGCCGATCAGCTCTCCGGCGGCCAACAACAGCGTGTGGGCATCGCACGCGCGCTGATGCAGGAACCTGAATTGATCCTCGCCGACGAGCCCGTCTCGGCACTCGACCCGGCGACGGCCAATTCCATCCTTCAGTACCTGGAGGAGATGAACCACAAGCACGGAGCCACCGTCATCTGCGCCCTGCACTTCTTGTCGCTCGCCCGGCGTTATGGGACCCGGATCATTGCGCTCAAGGACGGTGCCGTGGTCTTCGAAGGGCTGCCGAGGGAGATCGACAACGTTCGATTCAAGGAGATCTACGGCGAGGACGCCGAAGAGGTGGAGGTTCGCTAGGTGAGTCGCCGCTTCCGCCTGCCGAAGGATCGCATCGCCGCGCTCGCTGCAGATTGGGGGCTCCTCATCCTCCTTTCCTACTGCACGTACTTCCTGATCAATCACTGGTACCGAGCAACTCACCATGTCTCCGCGGTGTACAAGGTCCCTTTCCCTGACTACGCTTACGTGGTTGCGGTCGTCGCAACGTTCCTGCTCGCGGTCTTATGGGAGAACCTGGGGACCTCGATCGGCTGGAAGGGCATCGGCCTCGCTCACGCCGATGAAGCCTATCGCCCGCTCGGGCTACCACGCCGCGTTGCGCACGTCTTCACCGATCTCGCATCGTGGCTTCTGACCCTTCTCGGGGCGGCGTTCGCCCTCCTTCCGCTCGCCGGGCTTGCGACGCTCTTCTACGGGATCGCATCCCGAACGGGGCTCACGTTCATCCCCACCGTCGTCTTCTGGCCTCTGGGTCCCTGGGCCAGAACCTTAGGCCTGACCGTCGGCCTCATCCTGGCCTTGGCCGTGATCGGTGTGGCCTCCTGGTGGGTCGCTCGCGGACTCTGGAGATGGCTGTGGCCTGGCCACAAGGACAAGCACCCATGGACAGACCGCATCGTTCGGTCTCACGTCTGCCGCGCCGCGGACGTTGAACAGCCAAGTGGGCGTCGGCGTTGGTGGCAGACGAGTTGGGGTCTCATGGCGCTCCTTCTCGCCGGCCTGACGATCTACGTCGGCTGGCTCACGACGCAGATCAACATCGCCACCCTCATCCGCAGGGCCTCCTCGACCGGCGGCTACTGGCAGAAGCTGGCGACGCCGGACTTCAAGTTCTTTCTTGCCACCGACCCCGATCTAGGCGACACGTTGCTGAACGGCATCGTCCAGACGATCTTCATGGCCTTGATGGCGACCCTGCTTGGCTTTGTGCTCGCCTTTCCGCTGTCGTTCCTCGGCGCGAGGAACATGGTGACAAAGAGCCGCCTGGGATGGGGCATCTACACGTTGATGCGCGGTTTCTTCAACATCGGCCGATCCATCGAGCCGTTCGTCATGGCCGTCGTGTTCGCAACCTGTGTCGGGTACGGACCGTTCGCGGGAACCCTTGCGCTCTTCGTGCATACGGTCGCCGCGTTGGGGAAGCTCTACTCCGAGCAGATCGAGGCCATTGACCCCGGCCCCGTAGAGGCCATCACGGCGTGCGGCGGGCGCCGCACGCAGACCTTGCGCTACGGAGTCATCCCTCAGGTCGTCCCGTCATTCCTCGCCTTCACCCTCTACCGCTGGGACATCAACGTGCGCATGGCGACGATCATCGGCATCGTCGGCGGAGGCGGCATTGGGCGGTTCTTCAACTACTACAAGAATGAGCTGCGCTGGCACGAGGTCGGAGCGGTCATCGTGATCATCGCCGTTGTCGTGTGGGTCATGGACTACATCAGCGGCCGCGTGCGGGAGAGGATTGCGTAATGGCGCAGCCACTTCGCTCCGAGGCAGGGGGAGGGCTCGTTCGGACTGCGGCTCGGGTCACACGTGCTTGGAGGCGACTCTGCATCTTCTCGGCCGATGCTGCTTTCCTTGCCTACCTCTTCGTGATGGGGTCCTTCGTCGTCACCCGCATCGCGTCGGGGACCGGCGTCTACATCCCCATCCCCGGCGGGTTTGTCGTCCTCCTGGCGATCGCCGCCGCGGCCGTCTGGGGCTCCCTCGGAGCCTCAGTGGGGTGTAGACTCGTCGAGTTCCTCAGCGGCAGACCCTCAGCCCCTGGCGGGAAGGTGCGTACCCGACGGGTTCCCCTGGAGGGTAGAGGAGCTCCTCTCGGCGAATCCGTACGCACTCGTGCCCTTGGCCGACCCGGTCCGCAGCCGACAGAGGCATCCGTGCCGTCGCGCTCACCTTGGTACCGGACACTGTGGGGGTGGAGCATCGTCGCCGCCATTGCCGTCACCCTCGCGGCGGCGACCGCCATTACGCGAGTTGATTTCTCCCGCCTTGTGCAGAGCTTCCCGGACGCGGCGAAGATCCTGCGGCGACTGCTGCATCCGGACCCGTCGATCCTCGGGGAAGTCGTTCTGCTCACCCTGGTCACCGTCTTCATGGGACTCATGGCGACGCTGCTGGCGATCCCCGTCGCGGCACTGCTCAGCTTCCTCGCGGCGCGCAACTTGGCCCGCGGCCCGGTGGGCAGCCTGCTCTATACCGTCGTCCGCGCCGCGGCAAGCATTGTGCGTTCGATCGAACCGATCATTTGGGCCATCGTGTTTGTCATCTGGGTGCGCCCAGGCCCGTTCCCGGGCGTGCTTGCGCTCTTCGTGTGCTCGATCGCCGACCTGGTGAAGCTCTACTCCGAACAGCTCGAGTCCATCGACCCGGGCCCGACCGAAGCGGTCACGGCCGTTGGAGGGCGCCGTCTTCAGGTTCTCCTGTACAGCATCGTCCCACAGATCATCAATCCGTATCTCTCGTTCACCCTCTATCGCTGGGACATCAACGTCCGCATGGGAACCGTCATCGGCATGGTTGGGGGAGGTGGCATCGGAATGCTGCTCATGCAATACGTGCGCGTCAACGAGTGGGAAGAAGTCGGCATGTGCCTTCTGGCGATCATCGCCGTAGTCTGGTCGATCGACACTCTGTCGGCGCGCCTGCGCGAGCGGCTGAGCTAGTCGCTGCCCGAGAGGAGGCCTTCGAGGTACTCCTGGATCTCTTCGAGGCCGTACGTCGTCTTCATCACCTTGTAGTCCTCGAGCCAGGCACTCTCGATCGTGTCGTCACGCCGGATCTCGACGTCGGTGATGTGAAACGCGTCCATCATCGTTCGAGCCTCCTCCTCGATCTGGCGATCCTTCACGCGGAAGAGAAACCGTGGGATGTGCACCTAGACCACCTCGTCCCAAGTATACCCAGCGGGCCGACGAGACATCGAGTGCGGTGCCAAAGGACTCGCCGCCCATTGATCGGTCGCTGTCGTCGTCCTAGAATGCATCGCCATGGACATCGTCGAGATCATCCGCAAGAAGCGCGACGGCGGTGTGTTGACCCGGGACGAGATCGCATTCTGGATCTCAGGAACGGTCTCGGGTTCCGTCCCCGACTACCAGGTTTCCGCGCTCCTCATGGCCCTCTTCCTACGCGGCATGACCGACGAGGAGGCCGCCGTCTTGACCGACGTCATGGCGCACTCCGGCTCGATGTTCACTCCGGGCGATCTCGGCGGGTACACGGTCGACAAACACTCGACCGGCGGCGTGGGGGACAAGACGACGCTTGTCCTCATCCCGCTTCTCGCGGCGGCCGGGCTCAAGGTGGGCAAGCTGTCCGGGCGCGCGCTCGGCCACACGGGAGGGACGATCGACAAGCTCGAATCGATCCCCGGCTTCCGCGCGGATCTA
>Ga0315273_10011466_pt1 | contig 11343 bp, 9 predicted proteins | sample YL17G02_0_MG_FD_205753 | JGI IMG/M metagenome (GOLD analysis project Ga0315273, IMG submission 205753) | Sediment microbial communities from Yellowstone Lake, YNP, Wyoming, USA - YL17G02_0 | ecosystem: Environmental > Aquatic > Freshwater > Lake > Sediment | place: USA: Wyoming | collected...
CCTCCAGCTCGACACCGAGCGGCACGAGGTGACACTTGTGCCGATAGTCGCGCAGAAACGGCGACTCGTCCGCCTGGCGCGCGTAGGTCTGGATCACGGCGTCGGCATCGCGCAGGATCGCGTTCACAACATGGCGGTACAGCGGCAGCGCGAGTTTCTGCCGCACCACGTCAGCTTGCCACGTCAGGACCAGCGCACCCTTGGGACGCACTGTGAGCCAGCTGACCTCACCCGGCGGACTCGGGTAGTGCAGGTGCCACAGATCCGCACGCAGCCGCGACATCTGGTAGGGCATGTCGGGGCAGAAGGGTGTGGACAGCGCGCGCCCCCACTCGGCGCAGCGGATGATGCGCACACCGCCGATCGTCTCCTCGATCGTCTTCTTCACTTTGGGATGCGAGGTCAGCACCGTGACGTCCGCGCCACGCCGAACCATCTGCACCGCGTAGCGCTCGGTCGCCTGCTCCATCCCGCCCACGGTCGGCGGGTAGTAGTCCTTGTAGACGTGCACAATCCTCATGCTGCTGCCTCCACGACACCGCTGTTGGCCGCCTCGCGCAGCACGTCAGGCACGGTGCGGGCGGTTTCGTGATAGGTCAAAAGAGCCTGGAATCCACAGACAAGCACCGGCATCCTGCGAGCGGCCAATCACGCTAGGTATTCTGCGGGGGCGGGTCAAGCCGGAGCCCGCCTGGGCCGATGACGCCTGAGAGCATCCCGGCACTCCAACGCGTCGTCCGCGCCCGCGGAAGTCCTTAAGGGCTCCCCTGCTCGCGCCGGGCCATGTCCTCAAGGTACGTTCAGGCTCGCACAGCGGCGGGCGGGGGTCCGCAGACCCCCTTCGATCCGCAACGACGAAGCGTAGCCCGGGCGATTCAGGGGTCGACCACCGAATCGTCCGCCCAAGTCTTCATACACCCTCACGACCCGGGTGATCTCGTGAAAGTCGCAATTCTCGCCGGCGGGCTCGGAACCCGACTCGCCGAAGAGACCGCGTTGCGTCCCAAGCCGATGGTGGAGATCGGCGGACTGCCAATCCTGTGGCATATCATGAACATCTACTCCCACCACGGCCTGAACGAGTTCGTGATCGCGCTCGGCTACAAGGGCGAGGTCATCAAGGACTACTTCCTCAAGTTTCACGAGCTGAGCAACGATCTGTCGCTCGATCTCGCCCGGGGCACCACGCTCGTGCACCAGGGGCGCGAGCCGAGCTGGAAGGTGGATCTCGTGGACACCGGGGCCGAGACCATGACCGGTGGGCGCATCAAACGGCTGCGCTCATGGATGGGCGATGCGACGTTCATGGCGACCTACGGCGATGGCCTGGGCAATGTGCCAATCCGCGAACTGCTCGAGTTCCACAAACGCCACGGCAAGATCGCGACCGTCACCGGCGTGCGTCCCCCGACCCGCTTCGGGTTGCTCGGCATCGAACAGGGGCGCGTGACGCATTTCGAGGAGAAGCCATCTGGAGCCGAGGGCTGGGTGAATGGCGGCTTCTTCGTGTTCGAGCCCGAGGTGTTCGACTACATCGAGGGCGACCATGAGCCGCTCGAGCGTGCTCCCATGGAGCGACTCACCCGCGACGGCCAGCTGATGGCGTTCCAGCACGACGGATTCTGGCAGCCGATGGACACGCTGCGCGAGAAACAGGAGCTGGAGAAGCTGTGGGCGAGCGGTGGGGCGCCGTGGAAGGTGTGGTCGTGATGCGCGACCGCGCGGCGCACCCGCGATGAGCGGCGCGCACACCACGGATTTCCTCGTGGTCGGAGGCGGCATCATCGGCCTGAGCATCGCCCGCGAGCTGCGCACGCGCTACTCGGATGCGAGCATCACGCTGATCGACAAGGAATCCACACTCGGTCAGCACGCGAGTGGACGCAACAGCGGCGTACTGCACGCCGGCTTCTATTACACCGCCGATTCGCTCAAGGCGCGCTTCTGCCGCGAGGGCAATGTCGCGATGCGCGCCTACTGCGATGCACGCGGCCTCGCGGTGAATCCGTGCGGCAAGCTGGTCGTGGTCCGCGAGGCTTCCGAGCTGCCGACGCTCGACGAACTCGTCCGGCGCGCGGCCGGCAACGGGGTTCCGGTCGAGCGCATCAGCGCGGACCAGGCCCGCACGATCGAGCCCCGCGTCAAGACGTTCGAGAACGCGCTATGGTCCCCGACCACGGCCAGCGTCAATCCGGCCGAGGTCGTCGCCGCGATGCATGCCGACGCAATCACCGAAGGTATCGACGTACGCACCGGCGTCGCCTACACCGCTCGACGCGGGCGCGACGTGTTCACGAGCGAGGGTACGATCGCGGCCGGCTACGTCGTGAACGCCGCCGGACTCTACGCCGACCGCGTCGCGCGCGACTTCGGATTCTCGGAGCGCTACCGGATTCTGCCGTTCAAGGGACTCTATCTGTACTCGGGCGAACCCGCGGGCGCGCTGCGCACGAACATCTATCCGGTGCCGGATCTGCGCAATCCGTTCCTCGGTGTCCACTTCACGGTGACGGTCGACGGTCACGCGAAGATCGGACCGACTGCGATCCCGTGCCTGTGGCGGGAACAATATGGCTGGATGTCGAATTTCAAGCTCGGCGAATTGGTGCAGGTCGCCGGCCTGTCGCTCGGGCTTCTGTACCGCGCGGGGTTCGACTTCCGCGGTCTTGCCCGTGAAGAGATGAGAAAGTATCATCGTCCCTACCTCGTATCGAAAGCCTCGGAGTTGATCGACGGCATGCGGCCGGAGGACTGGAAGATCTGGGGCAAGCCGGGGATTCGCGCGCAGTTGCTGGATGTCGAGCGCCGCACGCTCGTCATGGATTTCTGCACAGAAGGCGACGACGCATCGTTTCACGTGTTGAATGCCGTCTCGCCCGCCTTCACGTGCTCCATTCCCATCGCGCAGCACGTCTGCGACCGAATTCAGGGTCTGCTGCACGGAACGCCGCCAGCCCAAGCCAGCGGCGCCTCTGGCTAGGGCCCGGGCCGCCAGCGGCGCGCGCATCTTCCCGTGGCCCGCAACGAACATCTGACTTCGAAGGAGTGATAGCAGGCATGCGTGTGGTGGTGACTGGCAACCTGGGTTACGTAGGCACCGTGATGACTCCGATGCTGAGCGAGCGGGACATCGAGGTGTGGGGGCTCGACACTGGCTACTACCGCGACTGCATCCTCGGTCCGATCGAGCGCACCGGCGTGACGCACCAGATTCAGAAGGATCTGCGCGACATCACCGCGCAGGACCTCGAGGGCGCCGACGCGATCGTTCATCTTGGAGCGTTGTCGAACGATCCCACCGGCGAGCTCAATCCCAAGCTGACCGACGATATCAACCTCAAGGCCTCTTTGAAACTTGCCACGCTCGCGAAGCAGGCCGGCGTCTCGCGTCTTGTGTTCGCGTCGTCGTGCAGCATCTACGGCTCGAGCAGCGGCGGGCAGCTCGACGAGAGCTCGAGCATGAATCCGCTCACCGCCTACGCGCGCTCGAAGGTCGAGACCGAGCGCGGGTTGGCGGCAATGGCCGACGACTCGTTCTCCCCGACCTTCCTGCGCAACGGCACCGCGTACGGGTACTCGCCGCGGCTGCGCGTCGACCTCGTCGTCAACAACCTGGTCGCATGGGCGGTGACGACCGGCAAGGTCACGCTGATGAGCGACGGGCGCGCATGGCGTCCGCTGGTGCACATCCAGGACATGAGCCGGGCAGTGATCGCGGCCCTGTCGGTGCCACGCGAGCGGGTGCACGCTCAAGCGTTCAACATCGGCCGCGAGCAGGACAACTGGCAGGTGCGCAACATCGCCGAGTCGGTGGCGCGCGTCGTGCCCGGCAGCACCGTGACGTTCGCCGAAGGCGTCTCCGCCGACGCACGCAACTACAACGTGAGCTTTGCGAAGGTGCGCGATCAGTTGCCCGAGTTCGAGCCCCAGTGGTCGGTCGAGCAGGGCATCGTCGAACTCTACGAGGCGTTCAAGCGCTTCGAGCTCGACTACGCGCGCTTCGATGGGCGCGAGTTCACGCGCTTGAAGCAGCTCCTGCATCTCATTCAGGAACGCAAGGTGACCGACGAACTGATCTGGATGCGGTAGCCCGGCCGCTGTGCGGCGCCCGCGCCCGCGAACCTATTACGAGGAGTTCCGATGATCTTCACCGAAGCGCCGCTGCGCGGTGCATTCGTGATCGAGCTCGAACCCCGCAGCGACGAACGAGGCTTCTTCGCGCGCGCCTTCTGCCAGAACGAGCTCGCCGAGCATGGACTCAAGCACGGCATCACCCAGGCGAACATGTCCTACAACTTCAAGCGGGGCACGCTGCGCGGGATGCACTACCAGCTGCCACCGCACGCCGAGGTGAAGATGGTGCGCTGCATCGCGGGTGCGATCTACGACGTGATCGTCGACATCCGCAAGGATTCGCCGACCTATTTGAAGTGGTTCGGCATCGAGCTGAGTGCGGCGAATCGCAAGATGTTCTACGTGCCCGAGGGATTCGCGCACGGCTATCAGGCGCTCACCGACGACAGTGAAGTGCTGTACCTGGTGACCGAGTTCTACACACCGAACGCCGAGCGCGGCGTGCGCTGGAACGATCCCTCGTTCAAGATCGTGTGGCCGATCGCCGAGGCGATTCTGTCACCCAAGGACGCGGTCCACGCAGACTTCCAGCCATGAGCACACCGTGGGACGCGCTGCGAAATCGCCCGCTCCCCTCGCCATCGGGTGCGCCGCTCTGGCGCGAGGCACGCTCGTGAAGGTGCTCGTCACCGGGGCCAGCGGCTTCATCGGCTCCCAGATCACGCGCGCGTTGCTCGCCTCCGGACACGCGGTGCGCGCCTCCGAGCGCCCGGGCACGAATCGTGAGCGGCTTGCCGACGATGCGGGACGGATCGAATGGGTGACGGCCGACGTGTTCGGGGAGGCGGGCGTTGACCGCGCGGCGCTGTGTGCGGGCACCGATCTCGTCGTCCACTCCGCATGGTACGCAGTGCCGGGCAAGTATCTCGAAGCGCCCGAGAACCTCGCGTGCGTGGCCGGCACCGTGGCGCTGATGCACGCGCTCGCGGATGCGGGTGTGAAGCGCGCCGTGTTCGTCGGCACGTGCTTCGAATACGACTTCGACTACGGTTGGCTGTCGGAGTCGACGCCGATCAAGCCCGCCAGCTTCTATGCCGCGGCCAAGTCTGCGACGCGCCTGATGTGCGAACAGATCGCGCGTGCGCGCGGCGTGACGTTGTGCTGGGTACGCCCGTTCTACCAGTACGGCCCGCACGAGGACGCACGCCGGCTCGTGCCGTACGTGATCGACACGCTGCTGCGCGATGAGGAGGCCGGCGTGACGCGCGGCATGCAGGTGCGCGACTTCCTCCACGTCGCCGACGTGGGTTCGGCGATCGCGGCGGCCGCGACCAGCGAGCTCGCGGGGGCCGTCAACATCGGCTCCGGTCAGCCGGTTACAGTCCGCGAAATCGTGACGACCATCGCCGCACTGCTCGGGCGCGAGTCGCTGGTGAAGCTGGGGGCGCGGCCCGACAGCCCGACCGACCCGCCGTTCATCTGCGCGAACAACCGCAAGCTCGTGCAGGGCACCGGATGGTCGCCGCAATACGACCTGCGCTCGGGGTTGGCGGACACGATTGCATCACGCCGTACCGCCGTCGCATGAGTCGTATCGTCGCGGGGCTCACAGGATCTGCACGGAGGAACCGGCCATCGAACCCGTGATCACGATCGGAATCCCGGTGTTCAATCGGGAAGACCTGGTGCGCAAAGCTCTCGAGTCGGCTCTCCGCCAGCCGGAGCCCGACCTCGAGATCCTCGTGGTCGACAACGCCTCCACCGATCGCACGTGGGAGATCGTGAATTCGTACCACGAACGCAGGCTGCGGCTGGTGCGCAATGACCGGAACCTCGGCCTGTTCGGAAACTTCAACCGTTGCATCACGCTCGCCCGCGGCCGTTACGTGGTGACGTTGTGCTCGGACGATGTGCTGCTCGATGGTTTCCTCGCTCCCGCGCGCCGGCTATTCGACAACGATCCCGACTTGGGGATCGTCTCGTCGCGCGGGCGGGCGATCGACGCACGACCCGGAACCACGTCTACGCTCGGCGGCAACCTCCCGGCAGGCATCTACGCCTGCGACGACGCGATCGCGGCCGTGCTATGGGCGCTTTCGACCTACTACGCGAATCCGTTCAACTATCCGTCAGGCATGATGCTGCGCACCGGGATCGCCCGCGCGCGCGGCGGGATGGACGAATCGCTCGGGTTCGCAGCCGACGTGAAGCTGTATCTCGACATGTTGCGCGGCTCATCACTCGCGATCCTCGATCTGGTGGGATGTGAAGTACTGATGCATGCAGGTCAGGAGGGCCAGAAGATCTTCCACGACCTGCGCCACCTGCGCGAGTACGCCGATCATTTCGCACGCCATGCCTCGGTGCTCGAGACGCGAGGGCTCTCGAGCTACACACGGGCACACGTCGGTGGCTACTTGCTCGGCAACTGGGCCAAACTGCGCCGTAGTGGCCACCACGATGTCGCGAAGGCCTGCATGGACTTGTTTCACGAGCGCCATCATTCCCTGGCGCCGGCGGTGCGGGGTCTGATGGACAGCATGCGCCGGCGCTCGGCCCTGCGCCGCACCGGGCGCCTCACGAGTCCGGTTCCGGTGCGCCCGCTGCCCGCGTCCGTGCGGCTGGCCGGGCTCGATCACGCCCGGTTCGACTCCGAGCGGGGAGGGGCCCGATGAGCAGCGCACTGCCTCCTCCATCCTCCCGCCGCGCGACGGCGCTGTTCTGGGCGATCCCCGCGCTCGCGGTGCTGTTGGTGACATTGCTGGTCGCAGCACCCAGCCTCGTGAAGATCGCCACCGGCATGTTGATGCTGGTGGCGGTGCTCGGGTTCGTGTTCACGCGCTGGCCGGCGATCACGATCGCGATGATGCCGGTGCTGATCATCCCTCCCCAGTTCGCCAGGGTCTTCGCCTACGAGGTCCTGATCTTCGCATGCGCGGTCGGACTGGCGTTGATCGGCTGGCGGCGGCGCGCGCAGTGGGTGATGCGGCTCGATGCGATCGAGATCGTGCTGTGGTTGCTGGTCGCGTGGGCGACGTTCACGTTCTTCTGGTGCCGTGACACGTGGTGGTGGATGTTCGGTGTGCGCAAGATCGCAATGTGCGGACTTTCGCTGTGGGTTGCGCTGCGCATGACCCGATTCGTGAACCCCGACCTGCTGCTGTTGGGCGTACCCGCCGGCGCGTGCGCCTTGTCGATTGCGATCCTGGCCCGCGTGTTCATGATGGGCGGCGTCGACGTGATCGCCAGACACCACATGCGCGCAAGCTCCACCGACCTCGGCTGGGGTGCGGCGAACTATATCGCCGCACTGCTGTCGCTGATGCTGCCGACCGGCATCCACATGGCGATGACCGGACGCCGCAAGCTCTACCGGATCATCGGATGGGCTTCGATTCCGTTAACGGCGAGCGTCGTCACGATCGCGGCGTCGCGCGGTGGCGCACTGCTCGTGGTCGCGGTCGCGCTATTCGCGGTGTTCCGGTCCCGGATCAAGCCATGGATGGCGGTCCTATCGGCTACGATCATGCTCTCGCTGTTGCTCACCGGTCCCGGCGCGAAATTGCTGCTCGATCGGTTCACGAGCGTCGAGGACATGTCGAGCGTCGTCGTGCGTCTCATGTACTGGCGCGTGGCCTGGGTCCGGGTTGTCGACCACTGGCCGCTCGGCATGGGACTCAACCAGGGCTACGGCTACCTCGACCGGCTCTACACCACGGACCCGCACAACTACTGGTTCGTGCTCGCCAGTGAACTGGGGGCGCTGGGACTGATCCTGTGGATCACGTTCCTCGTGATGCTGTGGAAGTGGATCTCGCGCATCGAAAAGCATCCTGGCAGCCAGACTGAAGGCCGTGCGATGCAACTCACGTTCGGCATCGCGATGCTCAATCTGATGTTCGAGCCGACCTTCCAGGGACTTCAGTACAGCGCGTTGTTCTACTGGATCATGGGCGTGTATCTCGGGCGCGCAAAGCTGCACGCTCGAACGGACGCTCCTGTGGCGGGAATGGACGCGACGCCCGCGGATCGACATGCGCCCGAGGCGTTCCACGCCTGAAGCCTGCGCGTGGAACCGGGCACGCCACCGAATCGCTGCCTCCGCGCGGACGGCATGTCCTATGCGGAATTCGAACGACGCGGGTCCTGGAAGGCGTAGAACACGACGCATCCGACGAATGCGAGCAGCGCGGCGATGATGGCCAGTGTCGCACGCTTCGGTCGAATGTGACGCTCCGGCGGAATGGCGCGATCCAGAATCTGAACCGTCGGCGTGTCCATCATCTCGCGGATGCGGGCCTGCTCCAACTCGGCCGTGAGCAGGACGAACACCTGCTCCTGGATCTTCTCTTCGCGCACCATGCGCGTCACGTCGCCCATCACCGCCGGCATGGTGGCGATGCGGTCCTTGAGCGCCTCGAGTTCGGCGCTCGCCTGGCGGATCTCGTCGTTGTCCTCACGCAGGTAGGTGCGCAACACGTTGATCTTGACCTCGAGCGCGATCTTGCGCCCCATGATCTCCGCCGCCGACTGGACATCGGCCGAGGAGGCGGATGTCGGAACCACGGTATGGCGCGCCTCCTGATACCGGCGCAGCACGGCCTCGCTGATGCGCAGCAGCGAATCGGTCTCGTGGACGCGCTGCTCGAGGAACTCGCGTGTGCGGCGCGCTCGCGAATTGCGCGTCTTGATGTTGAAATGATCGAGCGCCACGAGAAACGAGTTCGCCATGTCCGCAGCGCGCACGGGATCCCTGTCGTCGACCGTCACCAGGATGGTTCCGTCGGGTGACAACTTGACGTCGTAGTTGTGCCTGAGCTCTTTGAGCGTCTTCTCGCGACTCTTGAGCTTGTACACTTTCTGCAGGTTGTACTTGTCGGCGACCGTTTCCTGAATGGTCCGGCTCTTGAGCGTCGCCTTGAAGATGTCGGCCGGGGTGAAGGAGTCGCCGAGTTGGCCGAACGCCGGAAATTTGCTGAGCACCTTGCTTGCGGCACTCAGATTGGAGAACAGATCGGCGTCGTCGGGGGGGAGGATGGCGGCGGTCGCTTGATACCATTTCGGAAGCGCAAAGGCGATTCCGAGCGTCACGACGCCCGCGACGAGCATGGCGGTGAGAACCCGCAAGCGCCCGTTCCACAGCCGCTCCACGAGTTCGGCCACATTGAAGTCCCGGTTCGCAGGAGGATCAGGCGCGAGCGCCATTACCGGTGCACCGAGTTGAAGGCCAGAATTACGGTCGCGACCTGCGCGGCGGCAGTCAGCACCGTTCGCGTCTGATCCCAGAACGTCAAGTCCACCTTTTCCGGAACCCAGATCAGGTCCCCCGGATCGAGCTGGGTCACGTCCTTCGCGAGAAACGTTTGCCCGGTCACCGAGCGCGTCACGCGAATCTTGCTGGGCCACGCGCGTTCGGAGAAGCCGCCGGAGGCCTTCACGTAGTCGTTGAGGCCGAGCCCCGGCCGGTACGACAGGATTCCCGGATGGCGCACCTGTCCGTCGACGCGGACCGAGTTGATCACGCGGAAGACGCGGATGACGTCGCCTCCGAGCAGCAGCACGTCGAGATTGGGGTCGCTCTGCAGGCGAGCCCAGTCGATCCGATACTCCAAGCGCTGCCCGGCGAGCTTGGTCTGCAGCACTTCGTACTCGGAATTCGTCAGGTCACGGCGCGAGAGCCGCAGCAGCCGCTGAAGTTCAGGGTCCTCCTGGGTCCGTAGATTCTCGCGGCGCACCTGGATCGCGGCAAGGTCGGCGCCGGGCAGGAAGCCGCCCGCGGCGCGAACAATATCAGTGATCCGGTCGCGGCCCTCCTTGATCGGGTAGCCGCCGGGACGCTGCACTTCCCCGAGGATCGAAACCTCGTCCAGGACCTGGAACTGGGGGATGTAGTAGACATAGAAACGATCCCCGTTGCGCAGTGACGGGTTGAAGGAGCCCGCCTTCACAGTGCCCATGTCGACCCACGTCGATTCGGAGCTCGCACTGTCGATCCAACGGACCAGCAGCGCCCGCGTCGTGTCCGCCGACGGCAACGCATCGCCGCCGAGCATGAGCAGCGTACGCAGGCTGTCGCGCGAACCCAGCTCGTAGCGTCCCGGCCGGGACACGGCGCCCTTGATGTGGATCCAGCTCGAGGCCGAGGGAATATTGAGCACGTCGCCGTCGCGCAACCATGGATTGAGCGTCTGGCTCGCGGTACGCAGGAACAGACCAAGATCCGCGATCTCGAGCGTTCCGTCGCGGTGGAACACCTCGATATGGCGCTGCGAAGCGTCCTTCATGGGCTCGGCCAGCAGCACGATGTCGGCGACGCGGCTCGCGCCGCTCGCCGGGATCGAACCGGGGTTCTTGACCTGACCGGTGACGTAGACGACGAAGCGGCGAGGACGCAGCAGCCGGACGTCGATGTTCACGCCCCGGAACTCGGGCCTCAGCCGCTCGATGATGTCAGCGCGCACCCGCCGCAGCGGCATCCCGTCGATCTTCATCGTTCCGGCGGTTGGGAGCTGGACGGTCCCTTCGGGACCAACCTCGAGCGTCATGGTGCGCGAGATGCCGCCCCACACGCTCACCTGGAGGATGTCACCGGGTCCGACCCGGTACTGGTCGGGATCGACCGCACCGGGCAGCTCGAGATTGGGATTCGACGAGACCACGCGCTTGGCCTGTTCGCGCGATTTTGCAAAGTCGATGTCCTCCGGCGCCGGCTTCTCCGAAGGCGGCCGCGAACCCTCTTCTGGCGGGGCGTCCTCGTCCTGCGCGCGCGCGGCCTGGGCGAGCAGCATGGCCAGCACCGCGGTCACGATCAACGCGTACCACCTGAATTTCATTCCTTCACCTCTTTGAGCACCTTGCGCTGACCGTACATCCGCTCGTAATACGCGCGGAAGTCGCCTTCCTTGATCGGCCGCCACCACGCTTCGTTGCGCTGGAACCACTGCACGGTCTGCCGGATGCCCGTCGCGAAATCGACGGCCGGCTTCCAGCCGGTGGCGCGGGTCAGCTTTGACGAGTCGACCGCGTAGCGCCGGTCGTGCCCGGGCCGGTCTTCGACATAACGAATCAGCGTGGGTGGTTTGCCGAGCAATTCGAGGATCGTGCCGGTGATCGTGAGCACGTCCAATTCGTGCTGAGCGCCGATGTTGAACGTCTCGCCCTCAATACCCGGATGCTGCAGCAGCGTGGCGATCGCTGCGCAATGGTCGTCCACATGAAGCCAGTCGCGTGTATTGAGGCCATTACCATAGACGGGAAGCGGCTCGTCAT
>Ga0315273_10011467_pt1 | contig 11343 bp, 11 predicted proteins | sample YL17G02_0_MG_FD_205753 | JGI IMG/M metagenome (GOLD analysis project Ga0315273, IMG submission 205753) | Sediment microbial communities from Yellowstone Lake, YNP, Wyoming, USA - YL17G02_0 | ecosystem: Environmental > Aquatic > Freshwater > Lake > Sediment | place: USA: Wyoming | collected...
GACGCGACCGAGTTGCTGAAGCCATAAAAAAAGAGGCAAGCCTTATAATCCATGATGAATTGAATGACCCGCGCTGAGGTTTTGTAACTGTTACCAAGGTAGAGGTAACTGAAGATTTAAGGTATGCCAAGATATTTTTTAGCGTTTTGGGTAAAGGCCAGGATTACAAGAAGACCCAAGAGGCGCTGGATTCGGCTTCGGGTTTTATCCGCAGGTTAATCGCCCGGAGAATCAATTTAAGACTTGCTCCCGAGATAATTTTTAAAGAAGACCGGTCCGTAGAATACAGCATTAAAATAGAAGAGGTTCTTAATGAGATAAAAGAGCTAGAGGGGCCCCGCCCTTACCCTGAAGGAGCGGCTAGGCTAAAATTAAGAAAGGAAAAGCCACTTGAGTCTAAAAAAGATAATCGCATGTATAAAAAGAAATAAGAATTTTTTAATCACTACCCACACTAATCTAGAGGGAGATGCCTTGGGTTCGGAGTTAGCCTTTTATGGGCTTCTTAAGGCCTTAGGCAAAAATGCCACTATCGTAAATGAGGATAATGTTCCGTATGGATATGATTTTCTTGCTGGATTAAAGCATGTCAAGAAATTTAAAAAAAATCTAAAAGGTATCAAGTTTGATTGTTTTGTAAACTTGGATTGCTCTGATTCAAGAAGGTGTGGTCAGGTCTATAAATTAAATAAAGATAATAAACCCATTCTGAATATCGATCATCATATAGGTAATGAAAAATTCGGCGAGATAAACTGGATAGAACCAACCGCCTCTTCCTGCAGCGAGATGATTTATGGGCTTTTTAAAGAATTACGCGTTCCTTTCGATAGAGATACAGCCTTAGCCCTGTATGTGGGTATGGTTACAGATACGGGCTGTTTTCGTTATGCTAATACCACTGGCTTCACGCATAAGGCAGTATTCGAATTGTTAAGATACAATATTAATGCCTCAGAGGTTTATAGGAATATATATGGGAATATTCCTTTTCAGGATATGAAGTTGTTAGCTAAGATATTGCCTACGATAAGAATGGCTGCCTCAGGAAAGATTGCCTGGTTTCAAATAAAACGCGCTCTACTTAATCGCAGAGCAATATCTTTGGATTTGACGGAGCATACATTGAGTTTCGCCCGGGCAATAAAGGGCGTTGAGGTTGCAGTCTTATTTAGAGAAAATTTAGATACTCAAAACGAAGTAAGAGTAAATTTAAGGTCGCAAGGCAGGGTTGACGTGAATAAAATCGCCAGCTTTTTTAATGGCGGAGGTCATAAGACTGCTAGTGGCGCTACTGTTCAAGGTGACTTAGGACAGGTCACCAAAAAAGTCTTGGATAAAATAAGAGAAAGTTTAAAGTGAAAGTTATATGCGGAATAAACAAAATTCAGAAATTTAAGAAACCCGTGGTTGCTTTGGGTGTATTTGACGGAGTGCATCGCGCTCATCGGCGTATACTTAGGGCCGCAGCGCAAGAGGCACAGCGGATAAAAGGAACTAGTGTAGCTTTAACCTTTTGGCCGCATCCGCAGAACGAAGACACCTTATATTCTTTAGAGCACCGCTTAAGATTAATCAGTGAAATCGGAATCGATGTCTGTATTGTAATAAAATTTAATAAGTCCTTTGCGCGAGTATCAGCTGAAGATTTTATAAAGGATATCCTCATAAATAAGCTTGGGACAAATTATATATGTGTTGGCAAGAATTTTAGATTTGGCAAATGCGCAGGAGGCGATTATAAAATGCTAAGGGGATTATCACGAATCTACAATTACAGGTTAAAAGTATTTGGGATAATTAGAATAAATAATCAACCCATAAGTAGCACATATATCCGCAGATTAATCGCAAGGGGGCACCTAACTAATGCCCAGAAGCTACTGGCCAGACCAGTGAGTATTTTTGGTACTGTGATTAAAGGAATAGGCTGGGGAAGAAGATCGGGTTTCCCTACGGCAAATATAGATCCCCATAATGAAGTTATTCCTCCCGCAGGCGTATACGCAGTGAGAATATTTTATCATAACAAGAAATTTAAAGGTATTACTTACATCGGCGGCAAACCAACATTTTTGAGAAAAAAGATAAAAAGCAAAGGTCAAAAATTAAAGAATATAGAAGTTTATATATTTAATTTTAAGAAAAATATATACGGCGAAAATTTAGAGGTACAGTTTATTAATAAAATAAGAGATGAGAAAAAATTTACAAATTCCCTACCTTTAGTTACACAGATTAAAAAAGACATAACTGCGGCAAAAATGATATTCTCCCCCCACAATTAAATACCACAAGATATACCTTCCAAATACTCCTTTACCACTACCCATTGTATTTAATAAAGTTAGGTAAATTTTTATCTTGACAAGGGCATAATTTTTATCTATACTTGGGATACAAAGTGGATAAAAGTGGAGTAAAGTGGAAAGGATACACCGATGTTCTATGGCGAGTATTTACATTCCATAGACCGCAAGGGCCGTCTTATCTTGCCTGCCAAATTTCGTGAAATTGCGAAGGGCAATTTTATCGAAAAATTTTTTGTTACCCGCGGATTAGATAAATGTCTTTTTATGTTCTCGGAAGAAGAGTGGCGTTCGCAGGAACAAAAATTTAAAGCCATTTCTTTTACTAAACAACAGGCACGCACCTTCAACCGACTATATTTTTCCGGGGCAGTAGAGGTTATTATAGATAAACAGGGGAGAATTTTGCTCCCGCAGTACCTCAAGGATTTTGCCGAAATAAAAAGAGAGGTCATGATAGTCGGTGTGTCCAATAGAATTGAAATCTGGGCGAAAGATAAATGGCAGGAATTTTACGGAAGTTCAAGGCCGTCTTTTGAAGAGATTGCTGAGAAGTTGATGGATTTTTAAGTGAGTGCACAATTAACCTACGTCGCTTGAATTAATCAATGGCTCCGTAAGTTATGTGCTCATTAAAGTGAAGCAGAAATTTCACACTCCCGTGATGCTTGAAGAAGTTTTAGATTATTTGAATTTAAGGCGAGGTATGACTATCGTTGATGGCACTATAGGAACGGGAGGGCATAGTCAAGGCATTTTAGAACGCATCTCACCTGGCGGAAGACTTATTTGCCTTGACCGCGACCAAGAATCATTGGCAATAGCTAAAGAAAGATTAAGTAATTTTAGCGGCGCCTGTGATTTTGTGCATAGCAATTTTATCGATATCGACAATATTTTAAAAGCGTTAAATATTCGAAAGATAGACGGCATATTGTTTGATTTGGGTATTTCTTCTTTTCAATTAGAAGACCCGCAGCGCGGTTTTAGTTTTCAAAACGAGGGCCCCTTAGATATGCGCTTAGATAGGAACAGTAATATATCCGCATACGATTTAATTAATAACCTTAATGAAGAAGAAATATCATCGTTACTTTGGGCTTTTGGCCAAGAGAGATGGCATAATCGCATTGCCTATCTTTTAGTAAAGGAAAGAGACAAACACCCCATTGCTACGACCTCAGAACTGAGTAACATTGTCCTGAGGGCAATACCCCCTCGATATAAACATAGGTATTATCGGATACACCCGGCAACGCGGACTTTCCAGGCAGTACGCATTGCCGTGAATAGAGAATTAGAAGCATTGGAAATGGTAGTAAGCAAGGCAATTGAATTACTGCATAAAAAAGCCAGGATATGCGTTATCTCTTTTCACTCTTTAGAAGATCGTATCATTAAGTTCAGTTTCCGAAAGTTGGCTTACGAAGGCTTAATAAATATTATAACCCCTAAGCCGCAAACACCCACCTACGCCGAGATACAAGAGAACCCTTCGAGTCGCAGCAGTAAATTAAGGGTTGCGGAAAGAGTATAGAAATGAAACTATCCAAATTTTTATTGACTGTTTCCTTTATTACTTTATTCTCTCTCCTTTATGTCTGCTTACAGGCAGAGATCTTTCGTTTTGGCTATGTTGCCGAAAAGAGTCAGGCAGTATTTCAAGATTTACTTGATAAAAATAGTATCTTGAGATACAATATAGAAAGAAAGGCCTCTTTAGTGCGTATCTTTAATAAGGTTTCGGAGTGTGCAGCTTATGAGATGCCTGATACTTACCAGCTAGTAAGACTAACCTCTCTCAAAGAAGGTTTAGCGACAAGGGCACGTAGCCCAAAGAGAGAAAATTTTGTTTCGCGGTTTTTCAGTATTAAAAGACAGGCAGAGGCTAAGACCATCAACCCTTAAATCTCACTTCTTTCGACAAATTCAGTATGTTTTAAAATATACTGAACAAAAGCCGAAGGGCAAAACCTAGATAATTGTGCATATCAGTAATTATCGCCGCAGAGTGGATGCGGTGTTTTTATTCTTTATTGCCTTTCTTATATTTTGCGTTGCCCGCATTTTTTTCATTCAATTCTTTCGTGCAAACTATCTCTCCAAACTCGCTAAAAGACAACACTATCTATTCGTGGAATTAGAGCCGCGTCGAGGAACAATCTATGATACTAATCTTAAACCTCAGGCAATAAACATATCTGTGGATTCGCTTTTTGCCGACCCTTCAGAAATACAGGATAAAGACAAAGAAACAATCGCCAGACAGCTCCTGCCTATATTGGATGTGGATTATAATTATTTAAAGGATAGATTGTATCGGGAAAAGTCCTTTGTCTGGCTTAGCCGTAAGATAGATGCCTCACGAAGCGAGGCAATTAAAAGATTAAATATCAAGGGTCTGAATTTTATTAAAGAGAGTAAGCGTTGTTATCCGAATGGTTACCTGGCTAGCCATATTATTGGCTTTGCCGGATTAGACAATGTAGGGCTTGAAGGAATTGAACTTTATTATGATAAATATCTTAAAGGCGAACCTGGCGGAGCCGTGTTTTTAAGAGACGCGCGTCAAAAAAAATTAGACTTGTGGGAGAAGATGGTTTTGCCTAAGGACGGTTATGATTTAGTACTGACTATTGACGAGGTAATTCAGTTTATCGCTGAGCAAGAGTTGGATAAGGCATTCAGGGTCTATCGCGCCCAAGGCGCAAGTATAGTAGTTATGGATCCAAATACTGGAGCAATTCTTGCTTTAGCAGTGCGACCTACTTACGATATAAATGAGTACGCCGATGCTAAAAAAGAGCAGATTCGTAACCGGGCAATCAACGATATATTCGAGCCAGGTTCAGTATTTAAGATTGTGACTCTTTCGGCGGCATTGGAGGAGAAAAAAGTAACCGAAGAGGACAAATTCTTTTGCGAGAACGGTTCTTATAAGGTAGCTACGCATATACTTCACGATCATCGGCCCCATGGCTTGCTAAATTTTAGAGAAGTAATTGAACAATCAAGCAATATCGGTACAGTAAAGGTAGCCCAAATTTTAGGAAACGGATTACTTTACCGATATATAAGACTTTTTGGATTTGGTTCAAAGTTAGGAATCGATCTTCCCGGCGAAATCGGCGGCATAACGAGGGAACCGCGCTTTTGGTCTAAGATATCTATCGCCGCATTACCTATAGGTCAAGAAGTGGGCGTTACTGTCCTGCAGTTAGCAGCTGCTATCTCCGTCATTGCTAACGGTGGACAGCTGATTAGGCCCTATGTTGTCAAGGAAGTGCGAGATAAACTCGGAGAGACCATTAAAAAAAACTCTCCAGTAGTTGTTCGTAAAGTTATATCCCAAGATACAGCCACAAGGGCTAAAAATATACTTATTGGAGTAGTAAAAAATGGGACAGGAAAATTAGCCAGCCCTTCTGGATTTAGCGCTGCCGGTAAGACAGGAACCGGCCAGAAATTAGAGCCTAACGGCGCCTATTCCCATAATAAATTTGTGGCTTCTTTTATTGGCTTTGCACCTGCTGAAAATCCGCTTATTGCTATCGCTGTAGTTATCGATGAGCCCCGGCCTTATTACTTTGGCGGGGTTGTGGCTGCGCCGGTATTCAAAAATGTAGCAACGCAGACTTTAAGATATCTTAAAACAAAGCAATTGCCCCAAGAAATTATTGCTTTAAATGAGGCTAAAACAGTTAATTGAATCGTTAGATAAACTACCACGCAATTATTTGAGACTACATGACTTTGAAGTGCAGGGCATAAGTTGCAATTCAAAAGCAGTGAGGGATAATTTTATCTTTGTGGCGATAGAAGGAAATAAGGAAGACGGCCATAGGTTTATTCAGGAAGCAATAGATAGAGGGGCAAAGGCGGCTATTGTTCAGACATCAGAACATCCCAACATCAAAACATCAGGAAAAATATCTTTTATAAGAGTTAAAGATACGCGTAGGGCATTGGCAGAATTAGCGACGCAATTTTACGGGAATCCTTCTTCCAAAATAAAAGTTATCGGTATCACTGGAACTAATGGCAAGACCACGATATCTTATATCATCGAATCTATATTAAGAGAAGCTGGTTTTAATCCCGCAGTTATAGGTACGATTAATTATCGCTTTCAAGATAAAGTTATTTCTTCCACAAATACTACCCCTGGTCCAGTAGAGCTACAATCCATGTTGGCGGAAATGTTGGAGGAAGGTGTAACTTATGCCATTATTGAAGTTTCCTCGCATGCCCTTGATCAGGATAGGACAAAGGGAATAAATTTTCACTCTGCTATTTTTACTAATTTAACCCAAGACCATTTAGATTATCATAAGACCAAAGCCAATTATTTTAGGGCTAAAAGTAAACTCTTTAGAAACTTGAGTTCAAATTCTTTCGCAATTATTAATAACGATGACGCATATGGCCTAAAGATGAAAAGATTAACTAAGGCTAAGATAATTACCTATGGTATTGATGGACCAGCTAATATCCAAGCAAAGGATATCAGGTTTGATATCGCACAAACCGAATTTACTTTGAAAACCACTAAAGGGCAAGCAAATTTTAAAACTCGGCTTATTGGCTGGCATAATGTATATAATATATTGGCAAGCATTGCCTTAGCTTTAAGCGAAGGCTTGGATTTAGAAGTTATCAAGTCTGCGATTGAGAGATTTAATTTTGTGCCAGGTAGACTGGAAAGGATCAATGCTAATGGAGACTTCTCGGTTTTTGTGGATTATGCCCATACCGAAGATGCTTTGAGTAATGTTATTAAGACCTTAAGGCAATTATCCCAAAAAAGGATTATTGTTGTCTTTGGATGCGGCGGAGAACGCGATACACTTAAGAGGCCCAAGATGGGTTACGTAGTATCAGAATTAGCTGATTATGCCATTATTACCAGTGACAATCCCCGCTCGGAGGATCCCAACGCGATAATTAGCGATATCAAAAGAGGAATAAAGAAGGATAACTATTGTGTTATTCCAGAGCGCTTAGAGGCAATCAGAAAATCCTTATCTTTAGCCAAATCCGGTGACATTATATTAGTCGCAGGCAAAGGCCATGAGAATTACCAGTTATTAAAAGATGAGGTTGTGCATTTCGATGATGGCGAGGTAATAGAAGAGTGTTTAAAATCGATGAATTATTAAAAGCCACTAAAGGTAAACTGATTGGCGGTCCAAGAAACTATCGTATTACAGCCCTTTCTATAGATTCTAGGGTAATCAAGAAACATGAGGCCTTCATTGCCATAAGGGGAAATAATTTTGATGGCCATGATTTTATTGATGAGGCGATAGAGAAAGGTGCAAGTTGCATTATTAAAGAAATAGGAAGTAAAGAATGTAAGTCTAGCAGTGTACCTTTTATCGAAGTTAAGAATACGGTAAAGGCATTAGGCGATATTGCCCGATTTCAGCGCCAAAAATTCAATATCCCGGTTATCGCGGTGACAGGTAGTAATGGTAAGACCACCGTTAAGGAAATGATTGCCTGGGTATTATCCAAAAAGTTTAATGTTCTGAAAAATGAAGGCACTAAAAATAATCAGATAGGCCTTCCCTTGACCTTGCTTAAGCTTAAAAGCAAGCATGATGCAGTGGTTTTAGAGGTAGGCACAAACCATTTTGGTGAAGTCCAATATCTTACTGAAATTTGTCTACCTAATATAGGCGTGATTACTAATATTGGCCCTTCGCATCTTGAGTTCTTACATAATTTAAAAGGAGTCTTGAATGAAAAATACAAACTTATTGAGAATTTAAAGAGTCCTTATATTGCTATATTAAATGCAGACGATGGTTTATTAAGAAGGAAGGTCGTTAAGAGGATCAGGAAACCATTTACTTTAGGATTCGGCATAAAAAACAAGGCGGATTTCTCGGCTACAGTTGACAAGATTTATGGGGGAGGGTTAGAATTTTTGGTTAACCTACAGCATAAATTTATTTTGAAGACATTGGGATGTCATAATATTTATAATGCCTTGGTGGCTGTAACATTGGGTCGGATTTTTAGTATGGAATATAAAGAGATTGCTTTGAGACTAGCTAGTTTTGAGTTTCCCGCAGGCAGGCTAAAACTTATTAGATTGGATAAAATAAAGTTTATTGACGATACGTATAATTCCAATCCCCTTTCTTTAAAGCAAGCCTTGGATGTCTTAGGAAGATTCAACACTTACGGTAGGAAAATCTTGGTGATGGGTGATATGTTAGAATTAGGAAGTCGTAAAAGTGCATTTCATTTTCAAGCTGGGCGTCAGGCAGCGAAAATTTGCGATGCATTAATAACGGTAGGAAAACTTTCTAAATTGGCAGCAGATGCAGCCAGGGAATGCGGATTTGATATCAGAAATATATTTACCTGTGAATCTTGCCGTGATGCACAAGATATTTTATTTAATAAAATATCACCCCGAGAAGATGATATTGTGTTAGTTAAAGGTTCTCGGGCAATGAAAATGGAAGAGATTTTTAAGGATCGCTAAATATGTTGTATCATTTATTTTATCCATTACACGAGTTAGTTTCCTTTTTCAATGTCTTTCGCTACATCACCTTTCGTGCGGCGATGGCCGCAATGACCGCCTTTCTGATTAGTCTAATATTTGGCCCAATAATAATCAAAATACTCACGCGTCTTAAGATAGGTGAGAATATAAGGAAGGAAGAAAGTGTAAAGTTATATGAACTACATAGCAAAAAGCAAGACACGCCTACCATGGGCGGGATATTAATATTATTGGCGGTATTATCTTCGACATTAATTTGGGCAGATATCTTGAATAAATATATAATCTTAAGTTTATTTAGTACTGTCTGGTTAGGGATAACGGGATTTATTGATGATTATCTAAAACACATTCGAAAAAAATCTAAAGGCTTGAATGCTACTGCAAAATTTAGCAGTCAGATAATTTTAGGATTGATTCTAGGAATTATTATTTTTTCAAAGTTTGAGGGCAGTACAAGGTTAGATATACCATTTTTAAAGGATGTATCCTTAGAATTGGGTATTTTTTATATCCTATTTGTTATTCTGGTAATAACTGGCTCTTCCAATGCCGTAAATCTTACTGATGGTTTAGATGGTTTGGCGATAGGAATTGTGATTATGGTGGCTTTGGCATTCAGTGTTTTAAGCTATGTATCGGGAAATATAAAATTTAGTCATTATCTTTTAATCCCTTATCTTGTAGGTAGCGGAGAATTAACTGTTTTTTGCGCTGCAATTCTCGGAGCGGGATTAGGTTTCTTATGGTTTAACTGCTATCCAGCTTCTATTTTTATGGGAGACGTGGGTTCCCTGGCTTTAGGTGGCGCCTTGGGAACAGTTGCATTATTAATTAAGAAAGAATTACTTTTAGTTATTGTTGGTGGTATATTTGTGGTAGAAGCCTTATCGGTAATCTTGCAGGTAGCCTCTTTTCGTCTTACCAAAAAACGCATATTTAGGATCGCTCCTTTACACCACCATTTTCAGTTTTTAGGTTGGCCAGAGAGCAGGGTAATAGTTAGGTTTTGGATTGTAGCCAGTCTCCTGGCACTCCTTACGTTAGTTACATTGAAGATACGATAGGTTGCGAATAAGGTTAAGGTTTAGGCTTCTCAGCCTTAGCCTTTTTGATCTAATTTTAGCGATGAAGGATACAGGACAATTCCAGAATAAAAGAGTTACCATAGTGGGGTTGGGGCGTTCGGGCCTAGCTTGCGCAAATTTACTATATGATTTGGGGGCTGAGGTATCTATTACCGATAACCAAGATAATGAAGCCACCTTTTTGAATGCCTCAAGGTTAAGATCTAAAAGTATTAATTTGGAGTTAGGAAGACATACGCAGGAATTTATAAAAAATAGAGATTTTATGGTTGTTTCTCCGGGAGTGCCCAATAATGCCCTACCAATTGTATGGGCCGAACAATTTAACATACCGGTAATGAGCGAGATAGAGTTTGCTTGGTTATTATGTCCTGGTCATGTGATTGCAGTCACTGGTACAAACGGTAAGACTACGGTGACAACATTAATTGGCAAATTATTAGAGGCGGCAGGGAAAAATGTTTTTATTTGCGGTAATATCGGCAATCCCTTTTCAGAAGAAGTCGCTAAGATAGAAGCCGGTGATTTTGTCTCATTGGAAGTGAGTTCCTTTCAACTGGAGAAAATAATAACTTTTAAACCTAAGATAGCGGTAATGCTTAATTTTAACTGTAACCATCTCGATAGACATAAAGACATAGCGGAATATCTTGGCGCCAAAAAGCGTATTTTTATGAATCAGGATAATTCTGATTATTTAGTCCTTAATTATGATGATCCTGTGGTCAGGGATTTTGGCAAAGAGGCAAAAGCCCAAATCATATATTTTGCAGAACGTGAAGGTTTAAATCCCAATCAATCTGCAGTTTTAGCCGTGGCCTCGATACTGGGAATAAATAGCGAATTGTGCTTTAAGGTTTTTAGAGAATTTCAGGGTATTGAGCATCGCTTAGAATTTATTGCCGAAATTAATAATGTAAAATTTATTAATGATTCCAAGGCGACAACTGCGGATTCTACTATTTGGGCTTTAAAGAATATCCCTGAGCCGATAATTTTAATTGCTGGAGGCAAGCATAAAGGTATTGATTATAGGGTTATCAGAGACTTAGCAAGAGAAAGGGTAAAAGAGGCGGTATTGATTGGAGAGGCTGCAGGCAAAATTGAAGATGCGCTCAAAGATTTATTATCCATTCAGAGGGCTGTTACTTTAGAAGAGGCAGTTCAGAAGGCCTTCTCTAAAGCCTCACCCGGAGACTGTGTTTTACTTTCTCCGATGTGCTCAAGTTTTGATATGTTTCAAAATTTCGAAGAAAGGGGAAAAGTCTTTAAAGAAACAGTTTTTAATTTAGCAAGAAGTAAAGGTTAAGATGGTCCGTGATGTTCGGATAAATTTATTTACCACTACTGTTATTTTGATTTGTATCGGCATAGTGATGATTTATAGCGCCTCCAGTATCTATGCCTGGGAGAAATATCATGA
>Ga0315273_10011468_pt1 | contig 11343 bp, 4 predicted proteins | sample YL17G02_0_MG_FD_205753 | JGI IMG/M metagenome (GOLD analysis project Ga0315273, IMG submission 205753) | Sediment microbial communities from Yellowstone Lake, YNP, Wyoming, USA - YL17G02_0 | ecosystem: Environmental > Aquatic > Freshwater > Lake > Sediment | place: USA: Wyoming | collected...
CGACGCGGGTGCGCCGGCTGCAGGGCAGCCTCTACATCCGGTATGCGTTCCGCTTCGAGCAGGAAGGCGCGCTCGTCTACGAGAGCGACCAGGGCGCCGTGTGGCGCCGTGTGACCGACAGCGGCGGGTAGCCGTACCTCCGCGTCAGGGCGCCGTGACTGCCTGGCGAGCGATGAACTCGTGGCCCGCTCCCGCTCCGGGCGGCCCGCGAGAGCCGCAGGAGCCCCTGGATCGCCTTTCGGCGCCGCTGATCGTCCTTCACGTAGCTCTCGAGGCGCTCGCGCAGCAACCGGTTGACGGAGGTTCCCTCGCGCAGCACGGGCTCTCGGCCGGAAGCTCGCTGCCGAAGCCGCGAGCGGGAAGCCGGTGGCGCCTCAGCGCCGCTGGCGCTTCAGGCCGGCGACGCCGAGCTCGGCCAGCTCGTCGAAGAGGTGCGCCGCCGAGTGCATCGACTTTCGCCAGTCGCCCGAGAAGCCCGAGGATCTCGTACGGCTCGAGACGTGCGCCGGCCGGGAGGCTCATGACGGCATCACCACGTCGGGACGTCCTTCCAGCCGGGGAAGGGGCCGACCTCGAGCCTGTAGCCCGTTGCCGCGGCCGGGTCCTCGACGACCTGCAGGTTCGTGAGGGCCCGCAGCTTCGCCATCAGCTCGTCGTACGGCAGCGTGTGCAGCGGTGGCTTCGCGAGGTCGGGCATCGGCCAGAGGCGGATCTCGCTTTCGGCCGCGGAGGCGACCCACTTCCCGTCGGGCGAGACGGCCACGGTCGTCACGCGCCCGTTGTGGCCGATGAGGAGGTGGGGCTCGCCTCCTTCCACGCTGCCGACGCGGACGACCCCCGTCTCGTCCCCGGTCACCAGCACGCGGCCCGCAGGGTCGACGGCCAGTGAAGAGACCCGGGTGCCGTGCGAGCGAACCTGCCACGGCGGCCCGCCGGCCAGGTCGAACAGGAAGACACCGGGCCACTTCGAGGGCATCGCGGCACCGCCCTGAGGCCCCGGGCTCGGGGCGCCCACGGCGGACCGGGCGGGCGCCGGAGCCCCTCGTTGTTGGGCGGCCGCCACCACGCGGCGCCCGTCCGCCGTCACGTCCATGAGGGCGGCGACGTCGTCGTCGAGCCGCCACAGCCACTCGCTCTCACCCGAGTCGACGTCGAAGCGGCGGATCCCCCCCGGCCCGGCCGCCAGCAGCCGTCCGTCGGCGGCGAAGGCGATCCGGTCGACACCCCAGCCGGTGGGCGTGTCGGGTTGGCCCGGCGGCACGAGCGGCCATTCGTGGGCCAGCGTTCCCGCGGGCAGGTTCCACACCTGGAGGAGCTTCCGGGCCGGCGGCCGGGAGAAGCCGGTCGCGGCGGCGACCCGGCGGCCCGCGCGGTCGAAGGCCACGGCCGAGTGCAGGGAGTCGGGGGGGAGCTTCGGGGGGACCAGCCATCGATCGGCTCCGCCCGGGAGAGGGGCGAGGTTGACCCCGATGCCCGCACGCAGCTCCTTGGTCCCGTCGGGGGACGCCGCGAGGCCGAGGCACGGCTGAGGAAGGAGGGCGCCCTCGCCGGTCGCCGCATCCAGGGGCAACCGGCGCACGCTGTAATCTGCGCAGGAGACGAGCCACTTCGCGTCGGGCGCGAAAGCCAGATGCTGCACGGTGTGCGAGGGGCCGCTCAGCACGCGCACCCGCGGCTGGGACACGGCCCAGAGGGCCGCGAGGTGGTCTCCGCTCACATCGGCCAGCCAGTCGCCCCCGGGATGAAAGCGCGCGATGCCGTGCTGCTGGGCGTCGGGGCGGCGTAACACCAGGGGCTCGGCGTCGGGCGGCCCGTCGAGGTCCCAGAGCATGAGGGCCTTCCCACGCGGCTCCTGCCCGACGAGACGCGATCCGGCCTCGTCCCAGGACAAGGTGAAGTCGCCGGTCCAGTACCCGAGCTCCAGCCGGCGCGGCCGCGCCGCCGCCCCCGGACCGAGCGGCCACACGGCGACGTGATCATCCTCGTCCACGACGACGAGACGGTTGCCGGCCGGGCTCATGCTGAGCAAAGGGAAGTTCGTCGAGGGTTTGAAGGACGCGACCTCCCGCACGGGGGTGTCCAGGGGTCCCGAGAGGGGGCGGAGGTACACGCGATCGCCCCGGGTGAGGGCCAGCCACCGGTGGTCGCGGTCGGTCGCGAAGACCCGGTCGCCCGGCGCGACGCCCAGCGGCCGCACGGGGCCGCCGTCCCAGGGCATGAGCCGCCACGTCCCCGGCGTGTCGTGCGGCACCTTGTTCGGATACCAGCTCGATCCCGGGGGCCAGAGGAGGAGGCCGTCGGGGTGGGGGGTCCACTCCCCGTAGTTCGCGGTCCACCCGACTACCTCAGGGCCGAGGCGGCGGATCTCCTTCCCCTCCGGGAACGACACGACCCGGAGGGTCGGCTCGAGCGGGACCTGCGTCACGAGGGCATCGGACGGGCCCGAGAAGAAGACCTTGGCGACGGAGCTCGGGGTCGTGAAGCCGCCGATGGCCCGGGCCGGACCGCCCTCCTCCCCGAAGACCTGCACGTTCTCGGAGAACGCGTAAGCCGCGAGCCACCGGCCGGCCGGGCTCCACGATGCGGTCAGGGTGCCCCCGGGCACCGGCAGGATCCGCGCCGTGGGCCCCCGCCAGAGCGCCTCGACGGCGAAGGCCCGAGCCACGGGCGTGTCGGCGATCTCGAGGCTCTTGCGCGCGTAGGCGACGGCGGCCGTCGGGTAGCGGTCGAGCTCCACCCGGCCGAGGGCGAGGACCCGGGCGGCTTCGGCGCGACGCCCCTCCATCACGGCCCGTTGCCAGAGGACGCTGACGGTGGCGAGCACGAGGCTCAGGGCCACGGTGACGCCGACCACGGCCGCCCGCCGCAGCCGTCGCAGCCGCCGGGCCCGGTCCGTCATCGCCTTCGCGAACTGCTCCTCCACCGCGGTGAGCACTCCGGGGTAGCGCTTCCGCCACAGCTCGTACTCCTCGAACGACGTGCCGCTCCACAGCAGGTCCGCGGGCCGCCCCTTCTCCTCCCACAGGTGCGTGGCCTGCCGGAGCTGGTCGCGAAGGACCGCCCCGTCTTCGTCCTGCGCCTGCCACCGCACGAGCCGCGGCCAGGCCTTCAGCAGCGACTCGTGCACGATCTCCACCCGGTGGTGCGACCGCTCCCCCTCCACCGAGACGACCTCGTAGCTCGTCAGCAGCCGCGCGTCCACGAGCGCCCCCAGCACCTCTTCCGCCGCCTTGCGGTCGGGGAACACGGAGAGCAGCTCCTCGCGGTCGATCAGGGCGCGCGTCCACTGCGCGGTGACGAGGTTGCGGAAGATCTCGCGGACCATCCCCTGCCGCTCGATCCCGATGCGGTCGAGGGTCGTCTCCGCGTGCTGGGCGAGCGCGCCCGCGACACCCCCGATCTCCTCGTAGGCCGCCCGGGTCAGGAGCTTTCTCTCGCGGTCCCGCGTCTCCCAGAGGCGCGACACGGCGAAGGCGAGGAGCGGCAGGGCTCCCCGGGCCCCCTCCACCGACCCCACCATCTCGTCGAGGAGCGCGTCGTCCTCGAACCGGTAGCCCTGCTTCTTCGCCGGCTCCACGAGCGCCCGCCGCAGGCCGTCCGGCGTGAGCCCGGGCAGCGGCGTGAGCGACTCGAAGACGGGCGCGAGGGGCTCGTGCTCCGAGCAGCGGATCAGGAAGTCGTCGCGCAGCGACAGGATCACGTGGACGTCCGCCTCGGACGCGAGGCGTCCGAGGAGGGCCGCGAAGCGAGCCTGCACCTCCGGGGCGGTCAGCGTGAACAGCTCCTCGAACTGGTCCACCACCACCAGGGCCTCGCCGTGCGACCTCCGCCAGCGGGCCAGCAGCTCGAACGCGGTGGCCGTGTCCTCGAAGGACACGAGCTGCCGCAGCGCCTCGAGGTCGGACGTGAGCTCGGGCGTGAGCGCCTGGCCGAGCCCCCGCATCGGCGAAGCGCCCGGCGTGCAGACGATGGCGGCCCACCCTTCCGGCCGCGCCGGCACCACCCCCGCGCGCACGAAAGAGGTCTTGCCGGCCCCCGAGGGCCCGATCACCGCGAGCAGCCGGCGGCTGCGGATGCGGTCCCACAGCGCCTTGACCTCCGCCTCGCGGCCGAAGAACCGCGCCGCGTCCTTCTCCGTGAAGCTCGAGAGCCCGGGGTAGGGGCTCTGGATCTCCACCTCGTCCAGGCTCGCCGCCCCCGCGGGCGCCGACAGCACCGATTCCAGCGACAGCGCCAGGTCGTGCGCCGAGCGGAACCGCTCCTCGCGCCCCTTCGCGAGGCACCGCTGCACGATCCCGGAGAGCGCCGGCGGCACCCCACGCCCCAGCGTCGCGAGCTCCGTCGGCGTCTCCTCCAGGATCGCCGTCAGCGTCGCGATCGTCGTCTCCCGCCGGAACGGGTGCTTCCCCGACAGAAGCTCGTACGCCGTCACCCCGAACGAGAAGATGTCCGTCCGGTGGTCCACCGGAAGCCCGCGCACCTGCTCCGGAGACATGTACCCCACCGTCCCCAGCACCTGCCCCGCCCCCGTCGGCGACGACTCCGTCACCTCCCCGCTCGCGCGCGTCACGGACGCCGAGGCCTTCGCCAGCCCAAAGTCCAGCAGCTTCACCCGCCCGTCCGTCGTCACGAAGAGGTTCTCCGGCTTCACGTCGCGGTGCACGATCCCCTTCGCGTGCGCCGCCTCCAGACCGTGCGCCGCCTGCGCCAGAAAGAAGAGGACCTGGCGCTGGGTCGGAGCGCGGCGGGACAGGAGCTCCCGCAGCGTCTCCCCCTCCAGAAGCTCCGTCACCACGTAGGGCGCGCCCTCGTGCGTGCCCACGTCGAAGACGGTCAGGATGTTCGGGTGGCTGAGGGCGGCGACGGCGCGCGCCTCCCGCTCGAACCGCTGCAGGCGTTCCGGGTCGCCGGCCACCTCCTCGGGCAGCACCTTGACCGCGACCTCCCGCCCGAGACGCGGGTCCCGCGCGCGGTAGACCTCGCCCATGCCCCCGGCACCGAGAAGGCCGAGGACCTCGTAGGGTCCGAGTCGCCGCCCGCTGGCGAGGGGCATGTGCTGTCGCTCCGGGTGAGGACGGCGCGGAAACTATAGCCTGAGGTGTCTCTTGAGGATCCGGGAATCTGGCGGAGCCGCTGCTCGCCCAAAACGCCAACGCGTCCTAACCGCGCATTTAGGACGAACGCTGCAAACGCGACGCGATTCCTGGACGTCTTTAATCAGAAACCAAGAACCAACCAAGGAGTTCGGATGCAAAATGGGCGCGACACGCCGGCTCCACCTCTGACGACCGCCTCGCGACGACGGAGGGCATCCATGTGCACGGCCACGGCAGCACACGCGGCAGCGACACCTCTCGAACATCGGGCACGCGCGACGGCCCTATGTGCTCTCGTTGTCGCGGCTCTGTCCAGCGCCGGGCTCCCGCCACCGGCCTTCGCCCAGGGGGCCGGGAGTGCGACGCTCCGTGGCGTCGTGACCGATCCTTCCGGCGCCGTCCTGCCCGGGGCCTCGGTGAAGCTGACGAACGTGCGGACGGGCGCCACGCGTACCGCCACCGCCGACTCCCACGGCGCCCACGTCTTCCCCGCCCTCGTGCCCGGCGACTACCGGCTTCGAGTGGAGGCGGCGGGCTTCGCCCCCTGGGATAGCGACGCGCTGCACCTCGGCCCCGGCGACAGCCTCCGGCTCGACGCCACCCTCGCCGTGGCCGGCCAGACCGAGCAGGTGAGCGTGACCGCGGAGCGGTCGCTGGTGAGGACCGACACCGGCGCCCGCGAGGGGACGATCACCGCCCCCCAGATCCAGAACCTCTCGATCATCAGCCGCGGGGCCATGGAGCTTCTCCGCATCCTGCCCGGCACCGTGACCCCCGACCAGACCGCGATGGAGACGGTCGGCTTCAACTTCGGCGGCGCGAACAGCCTCTGGGACTACAGCGTGAACGGCAACCGGGGCACGCAGATGAGCCCGGTCCTCGACGGCTCGAAGATCATCGACTTCGGCTCGAACGGCGGGGTGATGCTCAACATCAACCCGGACATGGTCGAGGAGGTGAAGATCCAGAGCGGGAACTACGCCGCCGAGTACGGTCCCTCGAGCATCCAGATCACGGCCGTCACCAAGGGCGGCTCCGCTCGCTTCCACGGCTCCGTCTACGACTACTGGCGCAACTGGCGGCTCAACGCGAACGACCGCTCGAACAACTACGCCGACATCCCCCGACCGAAGAGCGACTACCAGTACCCCGGCTTCAACCTCTCCGGGCCGCTGCTCGTCCCCGGCACGAGCTTCAACAAGAACCGCGACAAGCTCTTCTTCTTCGTCGGCTACGAGTATCAGCACCAGGTCGTCGACCCCGGGACGACGCTGGGTGTCGTGCCGACGGAAGCCCAGCGTCGCGGCGACTTCTCGGAGCTGCTCTCCGGAGACGGCCAGAACCTGGGCCAGCCGCAGGTCGTGACCGTTCCGTGGGGCTTTGCGGGCGCGGAGGGGCCCGCCCCGAACAACGACCTCTCGCCCTACATCGATCCCGTCGGGCAGGCGTACATGAACCTCTACCCGCCGCCGAACTACGCGGACCCGAACAACCGCTACAACTACGCCTTCAACGCGGCCATGCCGATCAACCGCTGGCAGCTGACGAGCCGGCTCGACTGGAACGTGGCCACCGCCACGCACGTCTACGTCCGCCTCGCCCTCGAGAAGGAGAAGCAGACATCCGAGCGCGGATACCTGTGGGGGGACTACTCGACGTTCGCGCTGCCGTCCCAGACCCTCAGTGACAACAAGGCGTGGTCGGTGGCCGGCAACGTCACGACCGTCCTGAGCCCGAGCCTCACCAACGAGATCGTGGTGAGCGCCTCGCAGCTCAAGCTCGACAACCACTGGAAGGACTCCTCGAAGATGTCGGCGAGCGCCCTCGGCCTGGAGGGCTTCCGCGGCGTCTTTCCGAGCGCCGGCACGGCGACGCCGATCGAGGTCGCGAGCTGGGGCCAGAACCTCGGCAACTTCTGGGCCCCCCACGGCTTCCCTATCTACGCCTACAACGACAGCGTGTCCTTTGCCGACAGCCTGACCAAGGTCACGAACAGACACACGATCAAACTCGGAGTGTTCGTCGAGCGGGGCCAGAAGCAGCAGAACGCCGACAACTATGGGGGACTCATCGGCCTCGGCAGCACATGGACTGCGGGCGGCACGGGGAACGACTACGGCGACCTGCTCGTGGGCCGAATGGGCCAGTTCTACGAGACGACCGCGGTGCCCCGCGGCGAGTTCCGATTCTGGAACTTCGAAGGCTATGCGCAGGACTCCTGGAAGGTGGGGCGGAACCTCACGCTGGAGGCCGGGCTGCGGATCGCGAAGATGACGAACAACGAAGAGCTCACTGGCCTGGCCCTTCGCTTCGAGCCTTCCGCCTACGACCCGAACCAGGGGTTGCTCATCGGCGGCGATCCGCAGCAGCCGAACGGGATGCTCCTCGCGCGCCGCGGCGAAATCCCGAACGGGATCACGGCCAATCCCGCCGTCATGTTCATGCCCCGCTTCAACTTCGCCTGGGACCCGCGCGGCAACGGCGACCTGACGCTCCGGGGCGGAACCGGGCTCTTCTACAACCGGCCGCAGGGAAACGCCCAGTACTACGTCACCGGACAGCCGCCGAACGCGTACAACACAAACGTCTTCTGGTGGGACGTGCCGGGAGGGCTCACGATCTCGAGCCTGCCCTCGATCGATCCGTGGTCACGCCTCGGGTCGGTCGGCCTCACGACGCTCGACACACGCTCCATCCATCTGCCGCGGACCTGGAACTGGAGCCTGGCGTTGGCCAAGCGGCTCCCGTGGGAGCAGACGCTGGAGGTGGCCTACGTCGGCAACCGCGCCGACCAGCTCTTCGACCAGACGCCGTTCAACTACATCCCCCCGGGGACGATGACCGGGCCTTACGGCAACTCGGACCTCGACAACCCGCTCCACCGAGCCGCGCTCGACACCTCCGTCGTCGCTCTCCTCCGCCCGTTCCCCGCATACACCCTCTCGACGCTAAACCAGTTCGAGGCCTACTCCCACTATCACGCGCTCCAGGCCACGCTGTCGCGCACGGCCGGCCGACGGGTCCAGTACTTCCTCAACTACACCTTCGGTAAGGCCCTCGGAACCACGGGTTTCGAGTTCGCTCTGCTCGACCCCATCGACCCCAGGGAGCGCAGCTACGGCATCCTCCTCCAGGACCGCACGCACATCTTCAACGCCTCGTACAACGTGCTCCTGCCGGATCCCATTCGCGCCGACGGGAATGGTTTTCTCCGCCAGGTCCTGAACGGCTGGCAAATCTCCGGGATCACGACCTGCCGCAGCGGAACGCCGTTCCGCGTGCGTTTCGAGGGGGAGCTGACGACCGACCCGATGCTGCTCGCATGGTGGGGGACCGACGCCCATCGGGCCGGCGGCTGGCGGGAGTCGGGAGCGATCGCGCCGGTCTTCGTGGGCGACCCGCGCACCGGCCTCACCGCCACCGGCGACAAGGTGCTCGACATCGATCAGATCGCCATCCCGGCGCTCGGCGAGAGCGGCCCGTTCCAGCAGCCGTACTACTTCCGCTCACCCTCACGCTGGAACTGGGACGTCACGCTCTTCAAGAACTTCGCCCTCGGCGGCGACAAGAGGCTCCAGTTCCGGGTGGGCTTCTTCAACCTCTTCAACCAGGCCGTCCCCGACGTCACGCGGGGGGACATCGACCTCAACCTGCAGGTCGAGTGCAACGTGCGCGTGGACGGCGTGCCGAACGGGGCCGGGGGCTACGCCGACGGCGTCTGCGACCCCACGCAGGGCTTCCACTTCAGCGACCTCGCCCGGGAGAACTTCGGGAGGATCATCACGAAGCGCGGCCACCGCGTGATCGAGCTGGCCGTGCGCTTCGAGTTCTGACCGCCAGGCCAGCGAGGGCCAGCCCCGTCGACACGGCCGCTTGACCGGCGGCGCCAACGGTGTTCAACTTGAGATGAACTTTGGAGGAGGCGATCCCGTGAAGACGGCCATCAACGCCAAGGAGCTGCGAGCTTCGCTGCCGCGGGTGGTCGAGGCGGTGCGCAGGGGCGCGCGCTTCACCGTCATCTACCGCAGTCGACCCGCCTTCCGGATCGTGCCGGTGGACGACGAGGTGGACTCCGCGGGTCCGCTCGACGCGGACCCGTTGTACCGCGCCGGGGCGGTCGGCCGCTCCGTCGATGGCTCGTCTGCCGCCGACCACGACGCGCTGCTGTACCGACCGTGAAGGCCCTGTTCGTCGACACGGCGGGATGGATGGCATGCGCGGACGCCGCCGATTCCGCGCATGCTCGCGCGGTCGCCGCCAGGGACGGGGCACTCGAGGCAGGCCGGGTGCTGGTCACGACGGACTACGTCGTCGACGAGACGTTGACGCTCGTCCGCCTGCGTCTCGGCCTCCCCGCGGCCGAGAAGTGGTGGACTCAGGTCGAAGCCAGCCCGCGCGTCCGGTGGCAGTGGATCGACGCCCCGCGCAGCGAGAAGGCACGCGCTCTCTTCTTCCGCTACCGGGACAAGGACTACTCCTTCACCGACTGCACGAGCTTCGTCGTCATGCGCGAGCTGCGGCTGAAGGAGGCCCTCACCACGGATCGCCACTTCCGGCAGATGGGCTTCCAGACCCTGCCCTGACCCGCCAGGCTCTCACCACGTCGGCACGTCCTTCCAGCCGGGGAACGGGCCGACCTCGAGCCTGTAGCCGGTGGCGGCCGCCGGATCGGCCACCACCTGCAGGTTCGTGAGCGCTTGCAGCTTCGCCATCAGCTCGCCGTACGGCAGGGTGTGGAGCGGTGGCTTCGAGAGGTCCGGCATCGGCCAGAGCCGAATCTCGGAGCCGGCCGCCGAGGCGATCCACTTGCCGTCGGCCGAGACGGCCACGGTCGAGACGAGCGACCGGTGGCCGATGAGGAGGTGGGGCTCGCCGCCCTCGACCGAGCCGACCCGCACGATCCCCGACTCGTCCCCGGTGACGAGCACACGGCCCGCGGCGTCGAGCGCCGCCGAGTGCACCTGGTTGCCGTGCGAGTGGATCTGGCGCGGTGGCCCCCCGGCCAGATCGAACAGGAACGTGCCGGCCCACTTCGGGTTGAGCGCGGCGCCGCCGCGCCCGCCGGTTGCCTGCTCGCCGGGAATCGGAATCGCCGCCGCCGCGAGCAGGCGTCCGTCGCGGCTCGTGGCGATGTTGGCGGTGGTCGCGGCGTCGAGCCGCCACAGCCACTCGCTCGCTCCCGAGTCGACGTCGAAGCGGCGGATGCCGCCCGGCCCGCCGACCAGCAGTCGCCCGTCGCTCGCGAAGGCCATCCGGTCCACCGTGAAACCGTAGGGCGTGTCGGGCTCGCCCGGAGGGAGCAGTGGCCACTCGTGTTTCAGCGTGGCCCCCGGCAGCTCCCAGACACGGAGGAGCTTTCGCGCCGGCGGCCGGGAGAAGCCGATCGCTGCGGCGGCCCGGCGACCGGAGACGTCGAAGGCCACGGCATTGTAGGTGAAGTCGGTGGGCCACTTCTCCGTGACCAGCCATTTACCGCCGGCACCCTGCAGCGGAACGAGCTTGACCCCTCCGAACCCGCGCAACACCTGGGTCCCGTCGGGGGAGACCGCGATGCCGTAGCACCAGGGCGTCCCCAGGTCGGAGATCGGGGCGGCTTCGCCCGCCGCCGGATCGAGGGGCCATCGACGTGCGTTGTCGTTGGCGCAGGAAACCAGCCATTTCGAGTCGGGCGTGAAGGCCAACTGGTACACGGTCTGCCTGTGGCCAGTCAGTACTCTCACCCACGGCTGGGCCACGGCCCAGAGGGTGACGTCGCCGCCCGTGACCGCCAGCCAACCGCCCCGGGGATGGAAGCGCGTTTCCTGGACCGCGGCGTCGGGCCGCCGCAGCATCAGGGGCGCGGCGTCGGGCGGTCCCTCGAGGTCCCAGAGGGCGACGGCGTTCTCGGCCGTTTGGAGCCAGACCAGGCGCGACCCGGCTTCGTCCCACGTGACGTAGCCGCCGGCCCCGGCGAGATGAAAGAGGCGGGGCCGCGCTCCCGCTTCCGCACCGAGCGGCCACACGGCGAAGCGGTCGCGCTCTTCCTGCACGATCAGGCGGCTGCCGGTCGGGCTCATGCCCATTCCCCATTCCGCCGAGGGGTGGAAGGACGCGACCTCGCGCTCGGGCGTGCCGAGAGGTCCCGCGAGAGGACGCAGGTACACCCGGTTGCCCTGCACCCGGGCCAGCCACCGGTGATCCCGGTCGGTCGCGAACCACTGGCCGCCGGAGGCGACGGCGAGCGGCCGGACAGGGCCCCCGTCCCACG
>Ga0315273_10011469_pt1 | contig 11341 bp, 13 predicted proteins | sample YL17G02_0_MG_FD_205753 | JGI IMG/M metagenome (GOLD analysis project Ga0315273, IMG submission 205753) | Sediment microbial communities from Yellowstone Lake, YNP, Wyoming, USA - YL17G02_0 | ecosystem: Environmental > Aquatic > Freshwater > Lake > Sediment | place: USA: Wyoming | collected...
GTTCAGGTTATTAAAACCGGTTTGGAATACGAGGCGATGTAATATGGCAGAAGTTCAGACTGTTGTTCCTAAGGAAACATTGATGTTTGAGGGTATTTTTAGTGTCAAGGAAGTTCATGATGTTGTGATGGACTGGATTTTCACAAAAGGCTATGTTCCTATTGAGAGCAAGGCTCAGCAGGTTGTTAAGAAGGAATCCCGGTTTTTTGAGTATACTTTTATTCCGTTCAAGAAGCTTAGTGATTATGCAAAGAGCTGTGCCAAGATTATTGTTTCTGCAAGTGACTGCAAGGATATTGTTGTTGAGGTTGCAGGCAGGAAGCGCAAGATGCAGGAGGGCCGGCTGGTTGTTACCATCGAGGGTATTCTGGAGACAGATTACGAATCCAAGTGGGAGAAGAGCGGATGGCTTTATGCATTCAGGGTTATTTTCGAGAAATACATTATCTCTCCGTTTATCAGCGATTTTGAGAAGCATACAATAGGCGATGTTGAGCATTTGATTTCTCAGCTCCGTGGCTATCTTAATCTGCAGAAGAGATTGGGAAAGGGTTAGTCGCTATAATAGTCGTATTATAATTATTCGAGAATAAAAGAGGTGTTAGGTTTGGATTTCGAGCTAAAAATGGTTGTCGGAGTTTTTGTTGTTTTCTTAGTTTCATTTGTTTTTTTGTATGAAGTTTCTGTTAGCGGTTTGCAGGTTGCAGATACGTCTGGCAGGGATTCAGGTATGCCGTCGATGTGTACTGATTCTGACAGTGGTGTGCGTCCGGATGTTGCAGGCCGTGTTAGTGTTACTGATAGCCGCGGCAGGATTGCTGTCAGCAATGATGTTTGTTCAGGAGAGTCTGTTGTTGAGTTTGCTTGTTCTAATAACCAGGCAGTTTCCCGCAGTCACGCTTGTGCTAATGGGTGCAGGGCTGGGGCGTGTTCTCCGCCGATAAAACTTACTATAAAGAAACCGGTTAGGCTTTCTCCTGAGGTAGTTCGTGCAGCGCAGACTGTTAGTGAAGAGCAGCGTGTTGCAGCAGAGCGCAGGGCGCGTTGTGAAGCAGAATGCCAGCAAGGTTACAATATATGCAAGAATGGATGCCGGGTTATGCCTTTCAGCGAAGAAGTTTTTGACTGCAGCAATAGATGCAGCCATGCAACAAATGCGTGCATGTCTGATTGCAGGTAAAAAATAAGCCCTCGAAGGGATTTGCACCCTTAACCTACGGTTTACAAAACCGTCGCTCCGCTATTAAGCTACGAGGGCGGATTATATTTGTTCTTGCAATCGATTCCGCGAGGTTCGATTGTCAGCTCCAGCGAGCCCTCGCGACCTTGTGTCGCGCTTTTCGAATTCTAAGCGTTCCTAACGCTTAGCTATTAAGCTACGAGGGCATAAATGTGTATAAAGAAGAATAAACAGGTCATTTATAAAATTTTGTATTGATTCCTATAATTAGTAAAATATATAAGCCACCTCTTCCCCCTCTTCTGTATGATTAAAGAAGCCTATGAAAAGCTGAAAAAGAAGCATTCCTCACTGCCAGATTTCGATGACCTAAACAGGGAGTTCGAAATCGAGTCTATTGAAAAAGAGTTTTTTCTGTTAAGAAACATCCGCCGTGTTATTGCAGAAAAGCTAGAGGTTCTCATGGACAGTCTTTCGCATGTTCTTCAGCCGGAAAATATTTCTATCAGTGAATTTTATGAGTTCCGCTGTTTTGACACAGATACAAAGACAATGCTGTTTAATCTTTTCAAGCAGCTGAGGTTTAATTATTTGAAGCTAATCAAGCTTGATATGATTCTCGACGATGTAAAGGACGCAGAGGCTATAAAAGAGGCCCTGAAGTTCTGGAAAGATTTCAGGCCTAAGATGATTCCTTACTTTACTGAGATTGAGCAGTGCTGGAATAAGGAATATGATGAAAAAGAAATATTAGGGTATTTAGGATAATCCAAATGAACATAATTATTTTTGGGCCTCAGGGCTCTGGAAAGGGAACTCAGGCCAAGATGCTTGCAGACCGTTATGGTATTCCGCATATTTCTACTGGCGATATTTTCAGGGAAGCCGCAAAGAGAAAGGATGCGCTTGGCCTTGAAGTGAAAAAGGTGATGGACCAGGGTGCATTGTGCAGTGATGCCTTGACTAATGAGGTTATGAAGCATCGTCTTGAGGATGTTGATTGCGCAGAGGGGTTTATTCTCGACGGATATCCAAGAACTCTTGCTCAGGCAGAGGCCCTGGATGAATTTTCTATGATTGATTCTGTTATTGTTCTTGAGATCTCTGATGAAGCGGCAGTTTCTCGCCTTTCCAAGAGGAGGCAGTGTCCTAAGTGCAGGAGGATTACTGATGTTAGCGAAGGTTCTGATTGCCTCAAGTGCGGGACAAAGCTTGTTCAGCGCGCAGATGACACTCCTGAATTGATTAAGAAGCGTTTGGACGATTATCATGAGATAACTCAGCCCCTGCTGGAATACTATAAGCCGAGGGATATTGTTTGTTTTATTGACGGTGAGCAGAAGCCTGAAAAGGTTTTTAGGCATATTTTAGAAATTCTAGGCGATGAATAATTGCCGTATGTATTCTGTTGCATAGCTTCCTTTCGGCAGTATGAATTTGATTGTTGTTTTCTTCATTCCAGGATTTAGTTCGTCGTCTTCAAGTTTTGAAACAGACACTTCGCTTGCTTCAGCAACTGCCTGTCTTGTTGCTCCTTCTGAGCTGATTTCTGGAATCTGCTTTATAATGAAATCGCGCGGTTTTATTCCTTCGCTCTGCATTATTTCGTCCGTGCACTTGTCTGGCGTTGCGATTCCAAACCCGATTATTGGAACTTCTGTCATCTCATTTTTTTCAGACGAATGTTTCTGCACTGCTTTGTTCCAGAGTAGGCTTTGGTATGCATGTATGTAGAGCATTAGTATTTTTTTATGCGTAGTCTTTAGCGCTCCGACATAATTATTTGTATTCTTCCCGAGATATTCCCGCATCTGCTCCTCTGCTCTTCCTGTTCCGCAGAGTATCAACTCAACTGCTTTCTTGAAATCTTTCATAACTATTGCTTTTCCGATTTCTGCATTGTTTGTGCTGAAGCGCTGTTCTCCAAAGTAATTGATAAATTTCTTCTTGAGCTTTGGTTTTGTATCAATATTTCGCACAGTTATTTCAAATGAATTTCCTTCAAGGTCTCCGAGGCATATCCGTGTATCTCCGCATCCTTTGTATTGAAGAGACAGGTCTTTCATCCGCATAGATTCAGCCCTTTCTTTGGGTATTCCCTCAATGGATATCATCTGTTCTGTTACTGCTTTTTTGTCTTTGTTGCCGGCATATCCTATTTTCTTCGGGAATATTTTCAGCATTCCTGCTATCTGCTGGACTGCCTGGAGTGTGTTGTAGTTTCTTTTCTTCATCCAGAAATAGCTGTATTTTCCTTCGATCCCTAGTTTAATCGTGCTTATTTCTTTTACAATAAAGTCCTCGGGCTGCTGTTTTATTTGATACATAACGCACCTGACGGGATTCGAACCCGCAACCTACAGCTTAGGAGGCTGTCGCGCTGTCCAAGTTGCGCTACAGGTGCAATTATTATTGTGGAACTTTTTATAGTTTAAAAAGACTTTGTATTTTGATTTAATGCGCGGATGGTTTGTTCCAATAAGTTTCATCCATTTGTCAAGCTGTTTGCTACCTTTCAGAATCAGTTCATTTTCTCTGAATCTTATTTTAAACCGTTGAGATATTAAGGCAGCATAAATCTGTTGCAATAAAATTGGTGCATTCATATGTAGGGATAATATTGGGTATGGCTTTTTATCAGGAGTTTTATCAAAATATAAAGATCCGTCAGTATCAAATACTCCTCGAATAATAAACTTTATTTTGTTCCAGTTATTGGCGAATTTGTTATCTATTTTAAGATTTATTTTTTTCCCTATGGGGAATTCTAGATTTTTATTCATGAATAGTATAAATTGTTTATGGCAGAATATTATTTCCATTGCCTTACTGTCTTTTTTATATTTGGTTGTAACCTGTTTTTTAAATAAATTCCAAATCATTTCTTTCAGGAATATAAAATACTCCTCATCAAGTACGGAATGCCCGCTTATTCCGACCCACCATAGGCTAGTGTACGCGTATTTTAGTGCGCTTAGCCAGCCATCTCCTAATAATACGCCATAGAACTCTAAGAATAACGGCGAATTTATGTCTATGCTGAATGATTTTTCCATATCTCTTTTTAGTTGATGCATCCTGCCGCCGTTCTTTTGCCTTTCTTTAATCTTTTCAAGCCCGTATTTATCAAGCAAAATTTGATACGTTCGCCGACCGCCTTTTATTCTTCCCCAGTTATCTTCTTGCTGATCTATTATTTCTAGCGAATTACGCAGATCCGGAGGAATTATTTTTTCAGGAACATATCTTGTTTCATTATAAAACCAATTTTCAAGAGTGTTTTTTGGCGTATCCAGTTTAATTGATAGCTCTTTTAGCGTGTTTGCACTCTTTAATTTCTTTAACTGAAAAAATAATTTGCTTTTAGATTCTTTAGTTAGAAGTAATCTCATAGGGATATGGGTGATTTTTGTGTTTATAAATTTTTCTCTATCCAAGCTGAGCTACGGGTGCATGTGATTTGCTAAATTTATCCTCTTTAAAAAGGTATCTTTAAATAGCCTGCCAGAACGCCGGCCGATAAATATCCCGAAATCCGCCTTAAAAACGAAAGTTTTATATACTTCTTAGTGTTATCTATACACTAATAGGGCATCAAACAGATGTTTGGTGCCTTATTTTTTGCAATAAGTAAGTGTCAAAATAAAACTTATGGAGGAACAAAAAATGTCAATCGAATCAATCGCACAAACTGAAAAAGAATTTTTTTTAACAAGCAGTAAGTGTAAGAAAGACAATAAGACATTGCTCACTGATTTATACCAAATCACCATGAATGCAGCGTATCTTGATAGTGGCCGGGACAATGAGACTGCAACATTTGACCTGTTCATAAGAAAGTTGCCTAAGGATAGAGGTTACTTCTTGGCTGCAGGATTGGAAGATGTAATCAGCTATGTAAAAGACATCCAGTTTGATGAAACTGACGTATCCTACCTGAGAGCCCAGGGATTGTTTAAAGAAGAATTTTTAGAATCACTAAAAGATTTCAGGTTCACCGGCGATATCTACGCAGTTCCAGAAGGAACGCCTATATTCGCCAACGAGCCCATTGTTCGAGTAACTGCGCCGAGAATGGAAGCCCAGTTTATTGAGACATTTCTGCTCAATGTCATAAACTTCCAGACTATGATTGCAACCAAAGCAAGCAGAGTAGTCGAAGCAGCAAAAGGAAGGGCAGTTATTGATTTTGGCCTGAGAAGAGCGCATGATAATTCTGCTGGAATGAAAGGCGCCAGATCTGCGTATATCGCCGGTGCAGTAGGAACATCAAATGTTCTTGCAGGAAAAGAATACGGCATACCTATCAAAGGAACGCACGCGCACAGTTTTGTGATGAGCTTTGATGAAGAAATAGATGCATTCAGGGCATATGCTAAAACTTTTCCAGATACGGCTACCTTGCTAATTGATACGTATGATGTGATGCGGGGCGCAAAAAATTCAGCAACAGTTGCAAAAGAGCTCGAAGCAAAAGGCCACAGGCTCTTTGCAGTGAGGCTTGATTCAGGAGATCTTACCGGAGACAGCATCAGGATAAGAAAATACTTTGATTCAATCGGCCTTGGTTATGTAAAAATCGTGGCAAGCAACGACCTGAACGAATATAAGATAGAGGAAATGCTTGCTCAGGGCGCCAGGATAGATTCTTTTGGTGTTGGAACAGAAATGATAACCAGCAAGGATTGTCCTGCGGTTTCTGGAGTTTACAAGCTTTCTGAAAGCGAGGAAGGCGGAAGGCTTGAGGCAAAGATAAAGCTCTCAGAAGGCAAGAAAACTCTGCCTGGAAGAAAGCAGGTCTACAGATTTTCTGACAGTAATGGAAATTATGTCCGGGATGTAATCGCGCTTGAAAGCGAAACTGTTGAAGGAGAGCCCCTGCTTGTTCCTGTAATACAGGACGGAGAGCTCGTCTACAACCAGCCAAAGCTTCCTGACATTCAGAAGCGCGCAAAAGAACTGCTTGCAAGACTGCCTTTGCAATACAAGAAAATCAGGGAGCCCGCGCAGTATCCTGTTGAGTTAAGCAGAGGGATATCTGAAACAATTGATGTTCTGACTGAAAGATACAGCCAAAAGAAAACCATGGAGGGAGAAAAATGAAAATATTTTACGATGTGGATACGCAGAACGACTTTATGAACAGAGACGGAGCGCTGTATGTTCCTGGTGCAGAGGAGATTAAGCCGAATCTGAAAAGATTGACTGAGCACGCATTAGATAATAAAATATCTCTTGCGGGCAGCATGGACCTGCACTTTGGCATACTCGAGTATAAGGAAAAAGAAGGGGAGCTGCAAAAATGGGGCGGGCCATTCCCTAATCACTGCATGGACAGAACTAGGGGAGCTGAAAAAATACCAGAAACTTCGGTCAATGGTAAAGGCTTTTTTTTTACAAAACAAAGCTATGATATTTTCACAAACCGCGCATTCGAAATGTATCTATCATTGTATGAGGTGCAGGAAGCAGTTGTCTATGGAGTTGCAACAGATTACTGCATCAAGGCCGCTGTTGTTGGATTGCAGAAGCGTGGTGTTCAGTGTTATGTAGTTGAAGATGCAATCAGCGGTGTTGCTCCGGATACAACAAAGTCTGCGCTCGAAGAAATGGTGCGGGCAGGAGCAAGATTTGTCAAGACCTCAGATGTTCTTGAGGGGAGGGTGATCTAAAATGGGACTTGAAAAAAGAATAAAGCTGGCAGAAATAAATCCGGCAGTCGCAGTAGAGGAGATTGGTGCAGGCATCATACACACCCTGCTCGATGTGCATTCGACAGGCGGTGTTATAGGCCTCTCTGGCGGGGTTGATTCTGCGTGTGTTGCTGCAATAGCCAAAAAGGCGTTTGATGCGTACAGCACGAGTCATCCTGATCGGCCTCTTGAGCTTGTTGGATACATTCTTCCGTCAAAGACAAACAGCGTTCGGGATACAGATGACGGGATCGATGTTGCGCAGAAGTTGGGAATACGGTATGAATGCCTCAGCATCGAGCCGATAATAACTGTGTATGAAAAAACAAATGCAGATTCAGTCAAGTCAAAATTCCATAGAGGAAACTTGACATCTGAGATACGGGCGACTGTTCTGCACCAAAAAGCAGCCACTGGGCGAAAAACAGTTCTTGGTACAGGGAACAAGGATGAGGACTTTGGAATCGGCTACTACACTTTGTTCGGGGACGGCGCTGTGCACATGAGCCCGATAGGAAATCTCAACAAAAGGCATGTCAGGCAGATTGCAAGGTATCTTGGTTTTGCAGAGATTGCAGACAAGCAGTCGAGCCCAGGATTAGAGCCAGGCCAGACTTCTTTTGGTGACCTTGGTTACAGTTACGAGACAGTGGAGATAGTGCTGGAGGGGATGTATCAGGGTTTTGCTCCTGCGGAGCTTGCAGTGCATTCGCAAGTCAAGGCGCAGGTCGAGCCAGAGCTAAAGGTCAATGCGAAATTCCCGACAGTCGAGGATGTCGTCAGCGATGTGCTCCATAGGCATAGTGCCGTTGCTTTGCCAAAAATGCAGATAGTGCATCCGCCTGCAGCGCAGGTAACACTGGAGTACAGGTGAACAAAATGCCCAATGAAAAACAAATCAGGCAGTATCGAAACCCAGTGCCAACAACAGACATTTTCATCGAGTATGATACTGGAGCAAAGAAGGGGATTGTGCTGATAAAAAGAAAAAATCCTCCTAAAGGCTATGCTTTACCGGGCGGTTTTGCAGAGTATGGGATTACTCTGGAGGATAATGCGAGAAAAGAGGCAAAAGAAGAGACCAATCTCGAAGTTGAGCTTGAAAATCCAGGAAAGCCTTTTGTTTTTTCAAGCCCAGACAGGGATCCTCGAGGTCATATGATAAGTAATCTCTACTTTGCTAAGGGCCGCGGAGAGCTGAGAGCAGGGGATGATGCCAAGGCAGCAGATGTCTACACAGTGAATGAAATCGTTAGCATGCTTGGGAAAAGCTTGTTTGCATTTGATCATGAGAAAATAATAGTCGAGTGCCTGAGGCACAGAAAATATATGCCATAATGGAGGTTGAGAAAAATGGAAATAATGACTATAATTGAAATTGCAGCAGTAGTTTTTGGACTGTTGAGCGTATATCTTACTACAAAGCAGAACATATGGTGCTGGCCTACAGGAATAGTAATGGTTATACTTTACGTTATCATTTTTGCCAAGGCCAAGCTGTATTCAGATATGATTGAGAACGCGATATACATCGTGATGCAGGCGTATGGTTGGTATTACTGGCTCTATGGCTCAAAGATAGGAGTGGATTCAGTGCCTGTGAAGCGTCTGGCTCTGAGAAAAGTTTTGTTGTGGAGTTTTGTGATAATTGTGGCAACCCTTGGCACAGGCTATTTTATGGATAACTATACTGATGCAGATTTTGCATATCTTGATGCATTCACGACAGTGATGAGCTTGACTGCGCAGTGGTTCCTGTCAATCAAGATAATTGAAAGCTGGATTTTGTGGATAAGCGTCGATGTAATTTCACTGAACATTTATGCGCTTAAGGGGCTTTACTTTACCTCTGGGCTCTACGTGCTGTTCTTGATGCTTGCAATAATCGGGTTGATAAAATGGTACAAAGCAATGAAAAAACAAGCGGCCTCGTCATAGGGAAATTCCTGCCGCCGCATAGAGGGCACAAGTATCTGATAGACTTTGCCCGAAACTATGTGGACAGGCTCACTGTGCTAGTCTGCTCAATAACCGCAGAGCCAATACCTGGAAAGCTGAGGTGTCAGTGGATGAAGCAGGAGTTTCCTGATGTGAACGTGATTCATATGACTGATGAGAATCCGCAGGAGCCCAGAGGAGATAATGATAGGCCGTTTTGGCAGGCATGGCATGACAGTATTTTCCGGGCAATTCCTGAGGGTGCTGACTACTTGTTTGCATCAGAACAGTATGGACTAAAGCTGGCTGAGGTTTTGGGAATGAAATTCCTGCCTGTTAATATTGGCCGGGAGCTTGTCACAACATCTGGCACCTCAGTTAGGAAAGACCCAATCCAAAACTGGGATTATCTGCTGCCCTCTGCAAGGCCGTATTTTGCAAAAAGAGTTTGCATATTCGGGCCAGAATCAACTGGTAAATCAACCTTGGCACGACAGCTTGCAAAGCGCTTCAGCACAGTCTATGCAAGTGAATATGCCCGTGAGCTTTTGAGCCTTAAAGGCGGAAAGTGCGATTATGAAGATATAGATGTTATCGCAAGAGGGCAGATTGCTTCAGAAGATGCTCTTGCATTGCAGGCAAACAGAGTGTTGTTTTGTGATACCGACCTATTGACAACAAGAATCTGGAGTGAAATCCTTTTCGGGAAATGTCCTGGGTGGATAAAAGAAAGCGCCGAGCAGAGAACTTATGACTTGTATCTCGTGTGCAGTCCTAATGTTCCTTTTGTTTCAGACTCGCAGAGATATGGAGGGGACAGAAGGCAGCTTTCTCTTGAAAGATGCGTGCAGGAGCTTGAGGGCCGTGGAAGAAAGCATGTGCTGATTGATAGCCCGACATGGGAGGGTAGGTTAGAGCAGGCAGTCCAGGCAGTTGAAAACGTAATGTATGATGGTGAAAAATGAGCAATACTCATAGTGTTTCTGGCAAAAGATTTAAATAGTGCTTAGGATACACTAAGCCTAAAGGGGTGGATAATGTATTACGATAAGATTGGGGTTGCTGTTGACATTGTCATCTTTACAATAAAAGACAATGACCTTAAGGTAATTCTTGTTAAAAGAAAGCTCTCTCCTTTCAAGGACATGTGGGCTATACCTGGCGGATTCATCAGGGAGCCAGAGAGTATTGAGGCTGCGGCAATGAGAGAGCTGATGGAAGAAACAGGCGTTAAGGATGTTTATCTTGAACAGCTTTATACATTTGGAGAGCCGAAGCGTGATCCTAGGGGAAGAATAATTACAGTTGCTTATTTTGCTCTCGTCGATTCTACTAAAGTAAAGCCGATTGCAAAAACAGATGTCTATGAGGCAGAATGGCATTCAGTGTATGGTCTGCCGAAAATGCTTGCATTTGACCATGAGGAAATTCTGAAGTATGCGCTTAAGAGATTGAGATACAAGCTTGAGTACACGACTGTTGGCTTTCAGCTTCTGCCAGACAGGTTCACATTGACAGAACTGCAGAAGGTTTATGAAACAATTTTGAATAGGAAGCTGGACAAGAGAAATTTCAGGAAAAAAATATCTTCTCTTAATCTGTTGAAGGCGTCAGATGATTATAAGATGGAGGGTGCGCACAGGCCTGCCAGATTGTATTCTTTCAAAGAAAAAGAGTATATTTTTCCAAGGGGGGTAATCTAGTTTTACCACTTTCTCTTCGTATTCATTACTTCCTGGAATATTGATGCTATCCAGTTTACTGTTGTGAAGTATGGTATGAATAAGAAGTAGGCTATTATTCCTGTTGTGTTCTTGAGCATGCTTTCCTTGAATCTTTTGTGGGACTGCCATATCAGGTAAAATCCCAGTATTGTTGCGATTATGATTGGGAGCATTATTCTGTAGTTCTGTCCGAGGACAAATGTGTGGATTGCAGGGAAGTCAAGTATTCTTCGTATGAAATATCCCTGTATTGTTGCGCTTCGAAGTAAGAACTCAGATGACCTGTCGAGTATGTTTATCATTATTATTCCGACATTTATTATCAGTGTTGTTACGACGATTATGTTTATTGGCATCTGGAACAGCCCGAATGTTCCGTGTTTTGCAGAGAGCATTAATCGTCTGTATAGCCACATGTTGTATATGTATCCGCGCGCCCATCTTATTCTTTGGTTCCATAGTTTCTTGAGTCCTTTTGGCACTATTGTGTGTGTCACGCTTTCTGGCTGCATTTCTATTCTGTATCCGTTTGATATTAGTCTTAGCGCGATTTCCATGTCTTCTGTGAGGTTGTTTCTGTCTTTTGTGAATCCTCCTACCTTTCGCACTACTTCTGTTTTGTAGGTTGACAGGACTCCTGGTGTTATGTGGAGTGTTCCGAGCATGGCCATTAGTTTTCTTATCATGCTGCTCATTATGTACTCGAAATACTGTATTCTCTCGATTAGTTTGCTTGGCGATTCTACCTTTACCCTGCTGATTACTGCGCCTATTGTTTCGTCATAGAAATATGGCAGGACGAGTTT
>Ga0315273_10011472_pt1 | contig 11339 bp, 14 predicted proteins | sample YL17G02_0_MG_FD_205753 | JGI IMG/M metagenome (GOLD analysis project Ga0315273, IMG submission 205753) | Sediment microbial communities from Yellowstone Lake, YNP, Wyoming, USA - YL17G02_0 | ecosystem: Environmental > Aquatic > Freshwater > Lake > Sediment | place: USA: Wyoming | collected...
TATCGTCCGAAGCTTTGGCCGACCTTGTCGACGGTGCTTGGGCTTAGGGTCTCGGCTGTGGTCCCAGGGCCATCCCTTCGCTCTCTCGGGAGTGACCTTGAAGAGACTTTTTTGGACGGGGCGGCAGCAGCGCTAACAGAGCCATTGCTGCCGAGTTTGCTTGGCACCTGGGTGCATGTTCACGGGGCACGGCTGCGCACCGAAAAGCTCGCCTTAATGGCTCGCAAGCGTTTACTGGACGAGCCCCAACTTGCATTCTGGCTCACTGTTTTCGCAGCCTATGGAGTTTCACTTGGGCAGAGCAAATGGCGAGTCGTGCTTAAGGAGGTAGCTAAGCAAGCTAAAGCTTACCAGCCCGAAGATATGGCCTTGTTGGCAGCCGCAATTGGAGGCGAACCATGGCTAGCCGAGACCGACCTAGCGTTGCCACGAGGCGCATTGCGCATTCGAGAAGGTGATGTCCTTTCAGTCGGCGAATTAGCGTCGGCCAACGAGCAGTACCGCCTGCGTCTTTTGTATGGTGCAGACCTTAGGGCTGACATCCATTGGGCTCTCCACGCAAAAGTCACGGCGCCAGCCCAAGTCAAGAAGCTTGTATTCTGCTCACAGTCAGCGGCAACGGCTATTCTTAATGACATTGCGGCCGCAAAGGCAGCATTAGAGGCCCGTTCGGCACTTATGGGCCAAAAAGCAGGCTAGAAATGACTGCAAGCGCTTTTTCGGCCCTTTCACAATCACCACCGGTGGCAGCTTCGCGACGCAAAAAATACCTGATTAGTTCGGCGAAAACTTCGCGCGATATCTCGCCCGTGACTAAAGCTTGCAGATCGGCAAGGTCTTGTGGCGAACCTCGATCAACGAGGGCACAGAGTTTGCTTAAAACTAAATTTTCTCGCGATGGGCGCACTAATGTGAGGGCTTTTCCGGAGAAAACCGGGCTCACGTCATCGACGCCGTACCCATGCTTTAGGTAGTCCAAAAGAGTTAAGCGAGCCCTGTCGTTAATCCAATCATTGGGGAGTCCATGGGCAGCGGCAAAGTCTCGAATAGCGATGCGAAGGGCGTCATCAACCTGGGAAATGGCATCGACGTCCCGAGTGGCAATCGTCCGTAAACCCATGAGCTGTAGGACCGTGCCACCTACGATCAGGAGTTTGGCCTTAAGGCCGCGCTTTTCAAGAAAGCGATCAAACTCTACGAGAATAACTTGCGTAATCATTGCGATGTCGCCGTTTTGCTTGGCTCAGACATCACCAACGGTATCGATTCATCAAATTCTGCCAACCAAATATCGGCAAGATCTTCGATCGTTTTCTTGACGGAAATGCTGACGTGAGTGCGCTTTAGTTCGTTTTTCAATTTCGGTCGACCCATGGCCCCCACCTCGTGGCTTACATCCTAATTTTATCAGGGTATTATTATGGCGGCAACGGCGCCCCTGGGGGTATTTGATTTACTTACAACACGTGACAGCACGGCAGTTGCCCGTCACTGACCAGCGAAGGCACCCATGAACCGCTTGATCTAACCCCTCGGACTAGACTCTGGGCTAAAATTACCAACAGTAAATCAGGTGTCGTCATTGCAACATTAGAATCCTGGCACCCATGATACGAACACTATGGTGCCCACTACCATAAACGTATACACCGTCGATTTCGATGCGGTAGTGGCGCCGTGTCCTGATGGCAATTTGACGGTAAAACCTGACGCCGTAAAGGAGCAGGTAGCGGCTGTGGCACCCGTGACGACTAGGTCAGATTTTGTGCGGCAAGCATCGAGGAAATGGGTGACGTGTCAAGCATCGATATTGAGGATTTACGTCGCGCAAATCCAGAGTCGTGTGAGCATGAGTGATGAAGTCGCCCGAAGGGCTCGGCGCATCGACGAACTCCTCGGGTTTAGTCCTTGGCCAGCGGCCAACAGCGCGCTCTGGCCGCACCACATCGATGACTTGCATCTGAGGCGACCGCTGAGCCCCTAAACTTCCCTTAATGTGTCGCCTCGCTGGTGTCGTGTCGGATCTCGCACCGCTGGCCTGCCAACTTGCTATGATCGACACGGCGACACCGCAGCATTTAGCAAACACTCTAAGTGGCACGCCCTTATTTCTTAATTCAACAGCCAGAGCGATCACACGAGGACCATCAGTTGCGGACTGGGCAAGCTTTCTTAACTGCTCGATAGCTGTGACCGTGACTGGATCTAAATGCCCGTGGCGTTGCTTGCTACCGACGGTCTCATTTTGCTGCGTCATATACTGAACTCCTCTGGCCATGGATTTGGCCCAAGGAGACACGCTAGCAAGTCGTGCTATCTGAAAATATACCCGCCAGAGTTGTGCTTACTTCTAATCAATAAAAAATTCTCGCCGCTTCATATCGACACGGCCCAAGTCATCAAAATGAATAGATCGCCAATCAAAGCTCGCCGTTGGATCGGCTTGCCAAGTGTAAACCCACTCGCAGCCGGCCGTGCAAGTCTCTCGCAACGGCTTCCCCAGTAGCATGGTAACTTGATCCTTGGTCATACCCACAACTATGTCAGAAAATTTTTCCTCTGAAAAATCAGAGGCCCATCTCGTATCTTCAAGAATCGACAGCAGCGTGCGCGCAACAGCATCACTGACTCCATAGCGGAATCGCAAAGCATTGTAGCCGCAAATCCCTATCCCGACGCATGCAGACAGGAGTAATGCTCGAAATAAATACCTCATGCTAAGTCACCATCGAGGAGAAGTTGTCCCCCGTCTCACGGTCGGGCAAGGCGCGGAGATAAGGTTCTCCGTTCTTTGGTTGCACCAGAACCGCGTTATCGATCTTGGCCTTGGCAACCAATTCTATGGCGCGTTTTCTAGAAATCCAACCATAGTCATCGACAAAAAATCGGGCTATCCTGCCGTTCCTTCCCTTTTCTACTCTTGTAATATGACGGATTGAATCTCCCCAATCTGTTGCATCGTCATACACGACAGATCCAAACTTATTTTCTGAAACCTTGAACTTTACGACAACATCGACGCGAACGCCGTTTCCATGGTCGTACAGATCTGCAGTGCAATGCCCCCATATTTTCCACCAAGTGGAGTGGCCCTCGATGGCCTTGCCATCGACTCTTTTGAAGCCATCGATATCAAATTTTATTGGCGCCTTGGTTCGCGGTGCCAATTTATGAGCAATCGCCGGACCCGTTGGATGATTCGTCGTCGTCTCGACAACCCAGATCCACTTCCGTGTGTAATTATAGACTTTCCCGTTGCCCTTAAACTTTTGCCAAAGATTGTCAATTTTAGACACCTGCCACCCCTCGTGGTCGAAATCTTTGCTTTCGTAGCTTCGTTTAGAGTCGAGCGTAAGCGGTCTTATGGTCGCCGCTTCGACTCTCGCGGTTATCTTTCCTAGCAATCGAATGATCGTCAGGACGAAGCGCAGGTAAAACGCGCTACCCGACTCCTCTGAGTCCTTTCTGAATCAACTCGACAGCCATCTCGTTAAGGCTCTTACCATGCTGCGCAGCCTCCTGCGCTAGCGTGGCATGTAGGTTCGGCGACGTTCTCAGGACGAATTTTCCCGAAAATTGCCGTCGACTAACTGGCTCGGGGATATTGAGGCCCTGCTCCTTAGCGGTCTCGAGCCACAGCTCGATGGCCTCCTTGGCATTCGCCAACGCCTCTTCAGGTGTAGTGCCGTGACTATGGCAGTTCTCTAGCTCTGGCACGCGGGCAACGTAAATTTTGTCGCGGCCGTCGAAGGCTATGTTGACCTGATACTCGAGGACCTCGGCAGCATGACGGATGGCCTTAGTTTTGTTTTGTTTCATGGTACCTCGCTCAGTTTTCGAAGAGCGTCCAAGATATAGTGCGTAGCGTCTTTGCCATGGGCTGCCAGCGTGAAGGTTCTGCCATCTTTGACCCACTGCTCATGACTGCCACGTTGGCGGACTAGTTCATAGCCGAGGTCCGCCAGCAAGACGCGAACCTCTTGGCAGGTGAGTCGGCTGCCCCGCAACAGCTTGATTTTTTCCAGCCTACTCATCGGAGTACAGTACTAAAACATAGTACTATGTGCACAGACTTTTTGCAAGAATGTCGTGCTCTGACATCGCAAGATGACAAGTGCCGAAGCAGGAGATGGCCGCGTGGCCTGATTGGGAGGAGTCGGTCGCTTTGAAATTGACCGTCATTCCTGTGAATCTGCTGGTGGCGGGCCTTATCAACTTAAGTCTGCCGCTCATCACAAATTTGAAGGGTCAGGCCTGCCCGCATTGCAACTGTGAATGATCGCGGATATGGAGCCACGGCGTGATCGCCATAATGGCTGCCCAGCGACGAGGAAATCGCCGCCGTCTCTGGCACGGCCCCCTCGGCGCCGGCTGCTCACACCGTTTCCCTGGTTGGCCCCTTCGCCGACAAAGTCCGCGAGTGATGGATGCAGGGCGTCCAGGCGACGACCATATTCCGGACGCTGCGTCGTGCTCATGGATTCACCGGGAGCTATTCTTCGGTCCGTCGCTTTGTGCAGGGGCTTAGCAGGACGCAGCCAAAGCTAACGACGATCCTAGACTTTGATGTCGCAGATGCGGTGCGAGTAGATTTTGGGCACGGCCCCAAGCTCGTTGACCCTCTGTTGGAGCCGACACCAGTATAGCGAGCTCGTCTTTGAGCAAAAGGTGCCGACGTGGCTAGCCTGCTCCTAGCGTTCTGCTCGTTCCTCAGGTGGGAAGGCATCCGCATCGCGGCACAGGTGGGTGCCGAGGTAGGGCGAGTAGCGTCCGAGTTTTCCTTCGGGCACGAAGACTAGGACGCTGCGCGCGGCGATGGTGGCGCCGCGAAACTCAAGCGTTGATCCAGCGCCGGGAAGGCCTTTCGCCTTCTTGTCCAGAGTGCTGACATAGGTCGTCCCCGAGCTGGCGACAGCGAGGGTCGGGATCGCCTGAGGCGAGTTTGCCGTGTTGACGACGACCAGCGCCTCGTTCTGGCCATCGACTCGCGAGAAGGCAAAGACGCCGGCGGCGTCATCGGTCGCCCAGCGCCACACCACGTTGCCATAGGAGAGGGCGGCGCAGGATCGCCTGAGATAAAGCATGCGGCGCGCCGACTTGTAGACCTCGTGCGAGCGATCAACGAAGGGATCTGCAGCGCTGCTGGCGGTGCCCGCGCGGTCGGAGGGGCCGATCATGGCAAGGTCGTCTATTTTTTTAACGGCGCTACCTAGGCGGTAGATACCAGAGGCAAACATGTCCTGACGGTAGGTCGCGTGTCTCTCCGGCCCGGGAGCGGCCTCGCAGGTGTGGCGGACATCCTCGGGGTTTACTCCCGGAGCGAGGCGATTCATCGGACAGCGGCCGGTAAATCCCTGCTCCTGGCCATAGTAGATGATGGGGATGCCGCCTGCCGCAGCGAGGTAGCTTAATCCGAGGATAGCTGTCGCCGTGTCGTCAGGGCGGGCGCTGAGGAAGCGTTCCCAGTCGTGGATTTCTAGGTGTGTCAGATTGAGGCGTGGATCCCCCTGGGCCACAAGGTCGGCGCGGTAGGGGTCGAGCGTAAAGTACTGCTCGAGGGTCCGACTCGGTCGTTGGTTGAGGAGGACGTCGCGTGCAATGCCCGCGTGGGCAAAGTCATAGACAGCGTTGGTGCCGGGAAACGGAAAGGCCTCGTGCAGGCTCGCCAGGTGTTCGACGGAGACTCCCGGGCTGACCGGTGCACTAAGGCGAGTCGCAGGTGAGCGGCTGCGAGAGGCCGAGGTCATCCGTCCGAGGTGGCGCGCGATGGTTGACGACGGTCCGGCAATTTCGGCAACCATATAGAAATCACGTTTGCCGAGCGTCTCGGCATAGGCGCGCATGGTGGTTGACAGGTAGGCGGTGAAGTCGGGCGTGATATGCTTGACGGCGTCAAGGCGAAAGCCGTCCACGTCCGCCCGCGCGACCCAGTACTTCATCAGATTGGTGTAGATCTGCTGCAGGTCGTAATTTCTTGTATCTAAGTCCAGCATCGCGGCGGTGAAGTCGCCATACACACTGGCCGGCCCGTCACCCTCCATATCCGACTGGGTGTTGGCACCGCAGCGGTTGAAGAAAAATTTCGACTTTAGTGGTTTGAAAAATTGAGCGGAAAAAATCAGGTCTTTCTGGCTCGACGATTGCGACCGCGAGCCATTAACCTCGGCGCTGTTTAGGTCGGCGGCGCAGCGCTCATGCTCGTCCCTGCTTGGCGCTGACGCATAGTGCGTATTGCCGTCACACATGTGATTCACCACGATATCGAGGATGACGCGGATGTCGCGGCGGTGCGCGTCTTTGACGAGATTAACCAGCTCGATGGTGGTGCCGAAATTGGGATCGATGGTCCCAAAATCAGAGGTGCAGTAGCCGTGGTAGGAGGCATCCGCATTGGTCATCACCGGGGTTATCCAAAGGGCTGTGACGCCAAGGTCTGCGAGGTAGGGGAGACGGTCCGCAATGCCTTTGAGGTCGCCACCGTGGCGATACTCGGCGATGCCGCGGTAGCCGTTTAGGAGAGCCCCCTTTTGGGTGTCGCTCACTAGAAGCTGGTCGTTGGTCGGTGTGCCGTTATTAAAGCGGTCAACCATGACCTCGTAAACAACCTCAGCTCCCCAAAAGGTCGGCGACGGAAAATACTTGCCACCCTCTCTGCGAAACTCTGCCTCGGCCTCCCTGACCCGTGCCTCAGACCAGGTGGCGACCTGACTGGCGCCGTCACCCGTGGGATCCGGCACCGCAGACAGGTCGGCGCTGTCCTGACGGAGGCCTGCACTTTTGCACTGCACCTGCAGCAGCAAAATGATCATCGCGGCAGTGAGTCTCAAGGCGTAGGGACCTTTCAGCGGAGGGCTAGCCGATGTTTTTATAAAAATATCATAGTTTATTTGGCAAATGATACGGTGAATCATCGATATCGTTGGCAGCAATATATCCAAACGTCATCGCTGGCCCGAGCGTCGAGCCGTTCCCGGCATAGCTGCGACCCATGACGGGGCTACTGGAATTACCCGCAGCGTATAAACCGCGAATCACCGTGCCGTCACCGCGGAGCACGCGCGACCTCTCGTCCGTTGCAAGGCCGCCCTTGGTGCCGAGGTCACCTGGCTGCAGGCGAAACGCATAGTATGTAGGAGTGTCAATTACCAGCTGGATGGCCTCGGGCGCAGGGTGGCGCGGCAAGCAAATGGCGGGGCTTGGACTGGCTCCTTGCGTTTGCGCCCAGTCGTCGCACGCCTCGTTAATTGAAGATAGCGGTGATTTTGCCAAAGATTCGGCTGTTGGGATCAATCGACGATTCAGGCGCGTGTCCGATAGGTCCACGTTTTCGAACTCCTGCTGCACCCAAGCGGTGTCACCGGAATTTGAACCAAGGACGGCCTGAACATCGCTAAACGTTAGCGCAGCCACAACAGATTCACCACTCTATCAAGCAGAATTGTAATAACTCGATGCTATAAGAGGTGGCTGCTTGTGTTCAGCTTTAGTTCTGGGGCCCATTGGAAAAGATGTGTGTAACAGATAGTACCAGTGATTATTGAACGCCGGGCCCTACCCCGCGGCCATGCCTAGGCGGAGGAAGGGCCATAATTTCTTTAGCCCAATAAAGTCATTAAGTAGTCCACGATCATTTTTTGCCATAAAGTATATCGTTGCCTCAGTCTAAGATGGATTGTTCTTTGGGCAGAAACTCCCGCCCTTCATAGTAAGTAGTCATAAAGTCTGAAGCTACCATCACACCCCGGACGATCTTTGCAATGGCATTTAGCTTTTGATGTTTCGGTTTTAACCGCGTGGCTATGTCAAGACTAACGCCGACGACCCGGCGATTGCGCTGGATTAATTTCCAGGTTTCAGGGTCGAGGGCCACGGGGACCGCTTTCAAAGGCGAGTTATAGATGCTTAGACCTGTCTCTGCTAAATGCCTGATTTCTTTGACTCGCTGTATGGGACCCGCGAGGCTTAGGCCATCATGCTCCCCGACGTCTACATCAGCGCTAACAAAAGCACCTAAACCGAGAAAGGCGTAATTAAACTCTTCTGGGTCCCAGCTACCTGAGTCGCTGATGTATTGTTTGAGGGTGGTATCTTTCTGCCTATAGGTACGCCGTGCTTTTGTCCTAGCATTTCTGGCTTGGATGACCTCTGCTTCAGGGAGCGGTATGGCCCGTGTTTTGAAAACGAGCGTACCTTTGCTGTCGAACGTATCGAGTTGTTGCCAGTAGGACGTTACGGGGAGCGAATCTAGAGTCTTCGCAATCTGTTCCGTCGGAATGTCTTTGAGAATATCTGTTACGTAGCGTGCCACTTCCTGCAGGTCAATGGCTGCAGTGACATCCAGTGACGCTAGGCCAGAGGTTTCTTTCGTTCCGCGCCTTATGGGGCTACACCCATGCAAGGAAAAAGCCGTAATTACGGCTATCAATCGGGGTACACCCATCGTAAAGCCTCCCATTTTCTATGCACAGTGTTAGACATCGACTAGCATAGCAAGGTGGGAGACAACTACCAGGAGAAATCTTAATTCCGCTGAACCTTCATCACGGGCATAGGAGGAGCTTGGGGATCAACGATTTCAGAAGTGTAGATTAAGGCATCGCCACCTTCTGTGTAACTGATGGCCTCAATCTGCGGTAGCGACGCAAGCGGTATATGGCTTATTTGGCTGCCACGACTTTCAATTTCTTGGTTCACCGTAGCCCCCGCGTCAGGGGTCAAATCACCCAAATTTAATCCGATCGTTACACCAGCAGCTTTCGTAACTATAGCAAACTCCTGACCATTCGGGTTGATAGCGATGCCGGTTGGTAGTAGTCCTTTAGCTTTGCCCTTGCCTTTCTCTTTACCATTAGGCCTGGACTTCTTTGTCGCACTCATAGGTTTTAGAAGTGCATTGAGATCAAGGCGTCCGAGGAACTCTAAGTTGGCAGACGGCGTGAGGTGCGCATTCTTTAAATCCAAGCGAAAAAGTTGAGCAGGCACTTCTTTTGTTAAAAGGTAGGCAGATCCGTTTGGATGAATGGCAAAGCCTTCAGCATTGTGGCCCTTGTCGTCTGGGTAGGTGAGCGTCAGTACAAAGGTTGGCGTGACTGAAGTGCCAAAATTGGTTTGCTCCCGTACCACATAAATTTTGACTGAGGAACGCGCCGCTTTGTTGTCGCCGATATCGGCGATATAGATGCATGTGCCAGTGTCTGGACAGTCTCCGACAGCTATCTCCTCACTGTCGATACTTGAGATGCCTGAAAGTATGACGGTCTTTGCATTTGAGGTCTTTAAGTCAAGAATCACAAAGGAACTTCTGTCGCCATCATTAACCAGGTAAACATGATCACGATCGATGGAAGATTGGGCTATGCCACTAGCTTCGGGAAGTAGGTCATCGGTAAATGAAGCGATCTCACTTGGTGAGCTCCACGAGCTCAAAGCCACGTTTGAAGTGGCTAGCAGCATTGCCAATGAGCTCCCTAAGAACAGCCAAAGTCTACGCGTGTGCATAAGAAAACCTCCATGAGTTTGAAAGATGTTCTTGCATTAAACAAGTAAACTACTATTCTTGCAAGTAAAACCCACATGAATCAACCGCCTATTTTTTCACACTCATTTTGATTTGGTTGCGAACCCACATGACGCTGCTTTCGCCTCGCCACCGTTAGGTTCGACCAGGTATGGGCCCGGATCTATCCTTCAAAATACCAGTGGGCCTGTTGAAATTCTCTAATTGGCCTCTAATCCTTCCAGTGATTTAAAAGTGGCAAGTCTTTCGGAGGTTTGCCACATGCAGGGAAGAAGACGCCCGCGACCAGTGCACCCCGTGGTGATCGACTTAGAGCAGCTAGTTCCTCGCGGCCACCGGTTGCGCAGAGTCGATTCAGTTCTTGATCTGCGCTTTGTCTATTCATTGACGAAGCCGTCTATATTCGGCTCGAATGGGACGAGCGTCTATAGATCCAGTAATGTTTTTCAAAATGGAGGTAGTTAGGTACCTCTATGGCCTCAAGTCGAACCGGCAGTTATGCGAAGATATTCAGGTTCAGTCGGCCATTTTTTTCGGCCCTGGAAAGAACATGTTTGTCTCAAGCTGGTACTTTGCATAACCTGGCCGCTTATTTACCGAATAGAATTCGGAAGGCACGGCCCCGGAGTACGTAGTTAACACCTGATACATAAGATATGAGACGAACAAGAGCGAGCCTCCCAGGACTGCCGCCAATCCCAAACCAGTTGTTGGTGCTAATGCCCATAGGGAGGGGAGCGTGAATAAAGCCAAGGCGTTCCAAACATTCCACTCACCAAAGTAGTTTGGATGGCGACAATAGCGCCACAGTCCAACATTGCAGTGAGCACCTTTAAGTCCCTTTTCTCGCGCCTGGGCATTGAATATGATCTTTTGAGCGTCGGCGACAGATTCGAAGGTAAACGCGGCGAAAAAGATCACGAGCGCTAGGATTTCGACCAAAGCAAAGTATGGGAGACCACCTTGGCTTGCAATGATTGCTGGAGTTGCCAATATGCTGGCATTGGCAAGCCCTTGAAACGCAACTTCGAACAGCATGGCTGGTCGCTCCCGAAAATTTCGGGCCTGCCACCTTCGGCGCTGGTAGCGATAACGCGGCAGTTCTTGGTTAAAATGTCCCAGGCGCCACGCGGCGATGGCCATGAGGCTCATGCGCCCACCTATTAAAAGGTATGCGCCACCGATAAGGGCTTTGCGGACGATCCAGCCCTGACCAAAGAAAAATACCTCCACGCCCACGATCGTGAGGCCCAGTGGCCAGCCAATATCAACATAGGACATCCTGCCTGTCCTAAATGCGGGGATCAAGACAATGGGGATAAAAATGAGGGCCTGTAAGACCACGTTTGTCATAGCGAAAGGGCTAAATGTTTCGGATCCGAGGAGGAACCCTAGCACGACAACGTATGGCAAGGTGCTGCAAGCATGAGAAAAAATCTGCTTCATCGTAGCGCTCCTAGACTTGAACTGGTGGCAGCGGGTATGCCTGTGTTTCCTGCCGAGACAGAATGAGGCTCCACCCACGCCCTCGTCATGAATTCTCACATGTCAGGAACAATTGTAATAGGTAATAAATCGTAAGCCGTTCACCACCGCATAGAGACGTCGTTTACGCCCCCGGCTAAATTGCCCCATCGCTGACTGATCACGATGGAGATCGACGTCCCATGAAGAAGTCCCCAAAGCCCGAGTCTGCCTTTCAATCCCTCCGCGCTGATTTTGCGGCCTTCCGCGCCGGGTGCCGCCCCCATGCCAGGATTCCCGCGCATCTTCGAGAGGCCATTCTCAAAGCGGTCGCATCCGGCATGGCGCCGGCGCTTCT
>Ga0315273_10011473_pt1 | contig 11338 bp, 11 predicted proteins | sample YL17G02_0_MG_FD_205753 | JGI IMG/M metagenome (GOLD analysis project Ga0315273, IMG submission 205753) | Sediment microbial communities from Yellowstone Lake, YNP, Wyoming, USA - YL17G02_0 | ecosystem: Environmental > Aquatic > Freshwater > Lake > Sediment | place: USA: Wyoming | collected...
TCGAGCGCAACCGTCAGCATCTTCGGCAACCCCTGGCCGCCGTAGCGCGGATCGCCGGCAACGCCGAGCCAACCGCCGTCGGCCAACGCGCGAAAACCCTCTTTGAATCCGCGCGGCGTCGCGACGGTGCCGTTATCCCACGAGCAGCCGAGTCGATCGCCCACCTGATTCAACGGCGCGAGTTGTTCGGACGCGATCCTGCCACCTTCCTCCAATACCGCTGCCACCAGGTCACGGGTGACCTCGGCGAGCGCCGGGATGCGTTGCCATGTCGATTCCGCGTCGAGCAGATCGAACAACACGAATTCCATGTCGCGCCTGGGGGAAACGTAATCAGGCATAAAAACAACTCCGATCAGACATGGTCGAATGCGGCCACATCGATCGACATCAGCGAGCCCGCACCGGATTCGATCGAACGCTTGTGCGCCTCGGCCCGCGGCAGCATCCGCGCCATGTAGAAGCGTGCGGTCTCGACCTTGCCGTCCAGAAACGGATCGGCACCGCCCGTGCGCAACTTTGCGGCAACCAGCGCCATCCGCGCCCAACAATACGCGAGGCTCGCATAGCCGCTGTACATCAGATAATCGACCGATGCCGCGCCCAGTTCATTGAGATCGGACGCCGCGCGACCCCCTGTTGCCATGCTCAGCGTGGCCCATTCGCCGGCGATCCGCTCGAGTGCAGCGGCGATGTCCGGGAGTGGACCCGCGCACGCTTTCGCAAGGCGCTGCATCTCGTCGACGAATACCAGCAACGCCCTGCCCTGGGTCAGCATGACCTTGCGCCCGAGCAGATCGAGCGCCTGAATCTGAGTCGTGCCTTCGTAGATCAGTGTGATCCGGCTGTCGCGCACGTATTGTTCAACGCCGGTCTGACGAATGAAGCCGTGGCCGCCGAAGATCTGCACGGCGTGATTGACGCTCTCGAAGCCCGCCTCGGTCAGGAACGCTTTTACGATCGGCGTTAAGAAGCTCAACATTGTTTCGGCTTCATCGCGCTCATCGATCGGCCCGAATTCCGCGAGGTCCGCTTGTTGTGCGGTGTAGTACAGCAGCGCGCGACCACCTTCGATGATCGCCTTCTGTGTGAGCAACATCCGGCGCACATCCGGATGCGCGATGATCGGGTCGGCCGGACCCGCGGGATTCTGCGGCCCGGTCAACGCACGCATCTGCAAGCGTTCACGCGCGTACGCAAGCGATGCCTGAAACGCCGCTTCGGCCACTCCAACGCCCTGCATGCCGACACCGAGGCGCGCGGCGTTCATCATCGTGAACATACACCGCATGCCTGCGTTCTCGGCACCGACCAGATAGCCGGTCGCATCATCAAAACTCAACGCACATGTCGCGTTGCCGTGAATGCCCATCTTTTCTTCGATGCCCGTGCATTGCACGCCGTTGCGTTCACCGGGGCTGCCATCCTCGCGCAACATGAACTTAGGCACGATGAACAACGAGATGCCCTTCGTGCCGGCAGGTGCGTTCGGCAGCCGCGCGAGCACCAGATGCATGATGTTGTCGACGAAGTCGTGCTCGCCGGCGGAAATAAAGATCTTCGCACCGGTGATTGAATACGTGCCGTCAGCGTTCGGCGTCGCTTTGGTCCGCAAGATACCGACATCGGATCCCGCCTGCGGCTCCGTCAGGCACATCGTTCCAGTGCACGCCCCCGACAGCAGCAGCGGCAGAAAACGTTGTTTCAGCGCCGCGCTGCCGTGACGCTCCAGCGCATTCATCGCGCTGTGCGATAGATCCGGATACATCGTCCACGCCATGTTCGCGGTCGTCATCGGTTCTTCGATGAGCAGGCTCATGCTGTGCGGCAACGCGCCACCGCCATATGCAGGGTTGCCGGTCATGCCCGTCCAGCCATTGGCCACATAGGTCCGATACGCTTCCTTGAAACCCGGCGGAGTCGTGACGCGACCTGCAGTAAAGCTGCAGCCTTGTTCATCCCCGATCCGATTAGCCGGCAGCAGTTCGGTTTCGGCGAACCTCGCTGCCTCATCGAGAATTGGATCGAGCAGATCACGCGTCACCTGCTCACGATCGGTCAGCCGGGCGTAATGCGCCTCGAAGTCAAAGACATCGAACAACAGAAAACGCATATCCCGAAGCGGGGTGCGAAAGTCCGCCATGATCTCAAACCTCGATTCGACAACGATTTTACGACGCGCAAAAGGACGCCCGCAGTCGCGCACCATAACGTCGCTGTGTCGGGGGTGTCAAAGTGGCGGCGCGCGTGAAGCTACGCGCGTACGTCGAGCAGGAATCCGAGTATCGAATCGGCGGTCTCGACGACCTTCGCGGACGCTTGCACCTGCCGCTTGTGGACCTTCAGGTCGACAATCGCCTCGGCCGTGTCGGCGACTCGTTCCGTTGGTTTGTTGTGACGTTCTACGTCGTTGTCCGCGGCGGTTTTTGCACGGTCATCCAGATTGCAATCGGCAATGTCCTGCGCCGCACGATTCAGTCCCTTGATGCCCATCTGAATGCCGTTTACTCCCGCCTGCACGATGGGATTAACGGCCATGATTGATCGGGATCCAAGTTAGCCCAAGGCAGCTTACCGATGCGTACGCCACCGCGGGCGTTTGGCGCGCACAACTGTGCGTCAGCACTCACTGGCAGTGAGCACACGCACCGGCATCAATGAATGATGCGCCCAACGCTCGCATCGACCCGACGGTATCTGGATGCCCTTGCCTGGCAGCTACTGCCGGGCGTCTGCATTCTGTGCAATGAACGCACCGGGATTGCGATGGATCTGTGTGTACCGTGCCGCGCCGCGTTACCGATGCTCGGCCGCGCCTGTCGAACCTGCGCACTGCCGCTCACCGATCTCGACGAGCAGTTTTGCGGCACCTGCCGCGCACAGCCACCGCCATTCGCGCGAACAGTCGCGGTCTTGAGCTATGCCGAGCCCGTCACGCGAATGATCCATCGGCTCAAATTTGGCGGCAGCCGCATCGACGCGCGCGTGCTCGGCGGTCTCCTCGGCGACCACATCCGCGATGTTTACCGCTTCGAACCGCTGCCTCGAGTGATCCTGCCGGTACCGCTGAGCAGCGCGCGACTCTTTCGACGCGGCCACAATCAGGCGGCGCTACTTGCGCGTTGGGTTGGCAGCACGCTCGATCTTCGAGTGGACTATCAATGCTGCCGGCGCATCCGCAACACAGCGCCGCAGACGGGCTTGCGCCGTAGCGCGCGGTTGCACAATCTCAGCGGTGCGTTCGCCGTGCGCGGCAATCTTCCGGTCCAGCATGTCGCGATTCTCGATGATGTGATGACAACCGGCAGTACTGCCGCCGCGTTGACGCGAACGCTGTTGGCCGCCGGCGCAGCGCAAGTAGATGTCTGGGCTGCGGCGCGAACGCTGGAGCCGAATTCTCCGCCCGGGTCGCACGAGTTCGGCGGCACGGCTCCCGCATTGGTATTGCTAGAATGAGCGGCCTCTTTGAACCGGAACGTGTTGATGGCTCGTGTATGCCTCGCCCTCGTGATCGCGACGTTTGCGACCATCGCGTACGCAGAGCCGCTACGTATCGCGGTCGCGGCAAATTTCCAGGACACCTTCGAATCATTGGTTACCGCATACGCGGCCCAATCCGATGAACAGATCGAGGCGAGCTACGGCCCGACCGGGATGCTCTACACGCAGATCGTCAACGGTGCACCCTTCGTTGCGTTGTTTGCGGCCGATGACCGTCGCACGGTACAGCTTGTCGCTGAAGGACGTGCGCGACCCGCCAGCCGATTCGTCTACGCAATCGGACGCCTGGCGCTATGGACGCCGGTCGCGCTGACCGGCTCGCCATCACAGTGGTTGGAAGATGCCGATCACCGCGTTGCGATCGCCAATCCGGAGCTCGCACCGTACGGACTCGCCGCCCAACAAACGCTTGTGGCGATGCACCTATGGGATCGCATCCAGCCGCGCCTCGTCACGGGCAACAGCGTCGCTCAGACCCTGCAATTCGTCGCAACGGGCAGCGTTCCCGGCGGTTTCGTCGCGCTCGCTCAATTGATCGGTCATTTCAGCGGTTTACCGCCCGCGGCCCAGGTCTGGCTTGTTCCGCAAGACATGCACGCGCCAATCATCCAGGAGGCTGTGGTGCTGGAAACGCCTGCCGCAGATCGAGCAGCAGCGTTTTTTTCTTTTGTAGCATCGGATGCCGGGCGTGCGCTCATCGAAACAGGCGGCTATTCCGTCCCGGCGTCGACTCGTTGAACGCCGAACTGGTCAGCGCCGCAAGCGTCACACTGGCGCTCGCGACAATCACTACCGCAATTCTGCTTATCCTGGCACCGCCGTTGGCGTGGTGGATCGCGCGGAGCCGCTCCGTGTCTCGCCCCTTCGTTGAAGCGTTAGTCGCATTGCCGCTGGTGCTGCCGCCGACGGTAATCGGTTTTTACCTGCTCATCACATTGTCACCGACGAGTGTTGTTGGCGGCGCCTGGTACTCGCTGACCGGCCATACGCTCGTGTTTTCATTTGGCGGCCTCGTCATAGGCTCGCTGATCTACTCGTTGCCGTTCGTCGTGCAACCATTGACCGCAAGCTTTCGCGCGATGGATCCCGGTCTGCTCGAAGCCGGCACCGTATTGGGCGCAAGTCCTGTTGAACGCTTTTTTCGACTGATACTGCCACTCAATAAGCGTGCGCTGGTCGCCGCGGCGGTACTCGGCTTCGCTCACACCGTTGGCGAGTTCGGCATCGTGCTGATGATCGGCGGCAATATCCGCGGTGAAACCCGCGTCTTGTCGATTGCGCTGTTCGATCAGGTCGAGTCGCTGCGCTATGCGGACGCGCACGTCACCGCGCTTGTGCTGGTCGTGCTTTCGATCACCGCACTGACACTGGTTTACCGCGGCCAGCACGGGCGGCCATCGTGACTGACTCCCTCGAACTGAATGCGCGGCTGCAACGCCCGGATGGCTTCTGCGCCCGCTACGATCTGACAGTCCCGCTAGAAGGGGTAACCGCGATCCTCGGACCCTCGGGTTCAGGCAAGTCAACGCTGTTGCGGATGATTGCGGGCCTCGAACCCGATGCATCCATTCGGTTGCGGCTTGGCGATGAGGTCTGGGACGACGGAGAGCGCCGTCTGCCGGCGCATCTGCGTCCAGTGAGTTTGGTGTTCCAGGATGGCCGCCTCTTCCCCCACTTGAGCGTTGCGGAAAATCTGAGGTTTCCGTTGCGGCGACGTCAGCGGGCGGGAGTCCGGCTCGAGTTCGACGAGGTCATCGGCGAGCTTGCACTCGCTCCATTGCTCGATCGGGCACCGCAGACCCTCTCCGGCGGTCAACGCCAGCGTGTCGCGCTCGGCCGCGCGCTGCTGACTCCCGCGCGACTGTGGTTGTTCGATGAGCCATTGGCGGCACTCGATGACGCGGCGAAGCGCGAAATCGCGCCGTACCTCGAGCGCATCTGCCGCACGCATCAGTTGCCCATATTTTATGTTACCCATTCACTCGAAGAGGTATTAAGTCTCGCAAGCACGGTGTTGATCATCGAACGGGGCAGCCTCATTGCCAACCAGTCCATTGAGGCGCTCGGCGGCAATCTCCCCATCGACGACACCACCCGCGGCGGCAGCGTGTTACGCTGTCATATCGCACGTTATGATGAGCACTACGATCTCACCGAACTCAAACTTGGCGGGCACGCGATTTATCTACGCGGCCGCGTGGTGTCCGCGGACACCACGGTCCGTGTGCTGGTACCCGCGCGCGATGTCAGTCTGGCGACCGGTTCCGTCAGCGGACTCAGCGTGCTGAACCGGCTCCCGGCTATTATCGAAAACCTCACCGACGATGCCCACGGAGCCTGTGTTGCAACGCTCATGTGCGAAGGCCAGCGTCTGCTTGCACGGATTACCCGTTTTTCCAAGGATGAGCTGCAATTGAAAGTCGGTCAGAGCGTCATCGCGCTGATCAAGACAGTCGCGTTAGCAGCACCTGCGGCATGATTACCGCCACCCCGAGCGAAACCCCGTACGCAAAACTAGGGCCGGATCAGATTCTCACGGCAATCGAAGCGGCCGGCTTTCAGTGCGACGGTCATCTTCTCGCGCTCAACAGCTACGAAAATCGCGTCTATCAGATCGGCCTCGAAGACGGCAGCAAAATCATCGCCAAGTTTTATCGGCCGGACCGGCTGACGGACGAAGCGATTCTCGAAGAGCACGCCTTCCTCGCCGAGCTGATCGGCCACGAACTGCCGTGTATCGCGCCACTGCGCTCGGCAGCAGGCGACACGCTACACCTGGCCAGCGGGTTCCGTTTTACGCTGTTTCCACGTCAAGGCGGCCACGCACCCAACCTCGAGTCCGAAGAAAATCTGCGCGTGCTCGGCCGCACGATGGCGCGTATCCATCAAGTCGGCCGGGCCGGACGCTACCGTCACCGACCAAAATTCACCATCGAGCGTTTGGGAACAGAGTCGCGCGATTTTGTGCTGACAAATGATTTTGTTCCGGCTGAACTGACCGAGGCGTACGAGTCGGTGACAGCGCATCTGTTGGAGCGCATCGCCGTGTATACCCTACCCACGAATGGCCGCATTCACGGTGACTGTCATCCGGGAAACGTCCTGTGGCGCGATGACGCACCCCACTTTGTCGACTTCGACGACACCGTGATGGGTCCAGCCGTCCAGGATGTCTGGATGTTGTTGTCGGGTGAGCGAGAGGAGCAGACGCGTTCGCTTGGGCGCTTCATCGAAGGTTATGAAACTTTTCTGCAGTTCGATCTGCGCGAACTCGCGCTGATTGAATCGTTGCGCACGCTGCGCATCATGCACCACGCGGCGTGGATCGCCCGTCGCTGGCACGACCCCGCCTTTCCGCTGGGCTTTCCGATGTTCGGCAGCGTGCGTTACTGGTCAGAGCACATCTTGCATCTGCGCGAGCAACTCGCGGCGCTCGATGAGCCGCCGCTGTCTCCATAACGCCGCTCAGAATTGAATCTCAGATCGAGTCCGGTCATCAGATGAGGCCGAGCGCTTGCGCCCGCGCAACGGGGTTCATGTATTGAGCGATGATTTGATCGCGCAGTGCTTTCGGGGTCGCCGCGATGCGCGCCTCGAACTCATGTAATCGGTTGCCCTCATCTTGAGGTATTGCACACTTGAGCCCAGCGAGTTGCGCCGCAAGGAAGTGAGTCGGAAACAACCGATAACCGAACGCGATCTGACGATCGACCTCGGCTGCGACCGATTCCGCATCGATGAAGTCGCCTACAAACGCTTCGCCGACACTCAGATGGACGCGACCTTTGCGTCCGGTGACGCCGGTGATGATGCTGCGCAGGTCTTCACCGGGTTCTTTGTGGTAAATGCCGCCGGCAGCCACCGCCGCGAGTTCGCGCGCCTTCAACTCATCGCACGGGTCGAGTTCATACGACACCGCAACCGGCACAATCGACAGTCGATCGACCATTTTGGCGATATCAGGCACATCTTTGCGATACGCCAGCGACAACATCTTGATCAACGCCGGGTCGGTGAGGTCGCGGCCGTCTTTTGCGCGCCCTTCGCGCTGCGCGATCCAGACCGAGTGTCCCGTCTCGAGGGAATGGCGGATGTAGCGTGACGTCAGCGACATCGACGCGAATGCCATTTTCGCGCCGCGTTTGCCGCGGTGAACCACGAATCCTTTGTTGAGACGCATCACATCGGCGGCGTAGCCGGTGCGCAGCAGGTTGTCGCCGATCGCCATACGAGTGGTCGGGTGTCCGGCCCGGAACAAAGCCAGGTTCATGAATCCGGAATCGAGCGTGATATCGCGATGGTTAGAAATGAACAAATGGCTCAGGTCGGGTTCCAGCCGCTCCATTCCGGATACCGTGAAGCCATCGGTCGTGTCATCGATCATCCGTTGAAACACGACCGCGAGGGCACTCTGAAACGAATCTACCGTTTCGATCCGTTCGAAGGCACGGCGTAGTTTGCGGCCGACCACGGCACGCGCGAGCGGAGGCGCCCACCAGTTCAGCCAAGGCGCTGCGAAGCGCGCCAGGTCGCGCAGCAACGACGGGTCGTGACCGAGCCGCCGCAATACCGCGGGCACTTCGTCGTCGCTGTACGGACGTATCTCTTCAAATTCCGTCACGGTAATTCACGTCGAACAGTGCGACGCAGGCTAGCCAAAAGCGGCCACACACAAAAGCGCTGCGTTCATCTAACATCCCCCTCCGTAACGATTGGAGCGCCACTATGTCGACTCTCGGAATCAAACCGTACCACAAAGGACTCGTGGATCTCGGTCGCGGCGGCTATGCATGGCTGCAGCCCGATGGCGGCTGGGGTTGGAGCAACGCAGGGCTTATCACCGACGGCGATAGCGCGCTGCTGGTCGACACCTTGTTCGACATCCGCCTGACCGCCGAAATGCTTACCGCGATGCGTCGAGCCGCACCGGAGGTGCGCATCGATCAACTGGTGAATACCCATTCGAACGGAGATCACTGCAACGGCAACGAACTGGTCACCGGTGCGCAGATCATCGCCTCGCGGGCGACGGCCGATGAACTTGCGCATGAGTCCCCACGTATGATGGCGGCGCTGATCAAGCGCGCTCCGGAAATGGGCGAACTTGGAGAGTTTTTTCTCTACTGCTTCGGCGCCTTTCACTTCGAAGAGGTGACCCAAACACCCCCAACGCGCACCTTTGAAGGCACGTTGGACTTGACCGTCGGTGACAAGCGCGTTCATCTGAAACAAGTCGGACCGGCACATACGCGCGGCGACACAATCGTGCACGTGCCGGCGGATCGCCTGGTATTCACCGGAGACATTTTATTCATCGAAGGCCATCCGATTCTGTGGGCGGGTCCGGTCGGAAACTGGATCGAGGCGTGCAATTACATCGCGTCGCTCGATGTCGACACCATCATCCCCGGCCACGGACCCATTACCGACAAGCGGGGCGTGATCGCCGTGCGCGACTATCTTGTCTACATTCGAGATCAGGCCCGGCAACGTTACGACTCCGGAATGGATCCGTATGAGGCTGCCTTGGACATTTCGCTGGCGGACTACGAATCATGGGGAGATGCCGAGCGCATCGTCGTCAACGTGTCGACGCTCTACAAAGAGTTCAGCGGCGACACCACGCCGAACGACACGACAGCGTTGTTCGGTCTGATGGCAAAGCTCCATCGATTGAGGCGCTGAGGATGCACTGCGTACGACAAGCCCGGCCCGACGACCTCGTTTCGTTCGTCGAGATTTACAACCACTACGTGGCGACGACGCATTTTACGTTCGACACCGAGCTGTTTACTCCGCTCACCCGCCAGCCGTGGTTCCAACAGTTCGACGGGCGACGCCATCGGTGCCTGGCGCTGGTCGACGATAACGACGTGATCGGTTACGCGAGCTCCGCGCCGTTGAAGTCGAAGGCCGCCTACGAAACATCGGTGGAGGTAAGCATCTATCTCGCGCCGTCGGCGACCGGCAGGCACTTTGGCGCACCGTTATACGACGCGCTTTTCACGCAGCTCGAGTCCGAGGATGTTCATCGCGCCTACGCGCTGATCGCATTGCCGAACGACGCGTCGATTGCGTTCCATCGGAGTTTCGGCTTCAAGGAAGTTGCACACTTGAACGAGGTGGGCAGGAAGTTCGCTCGCTATTGGGACGTGGTGTGGCTCGAGAAGGCGTTGTAACGCTGAGACAAAAAGAAGGGGTGCCGAGCACCCCTTTTGACGCTTCGGATCAACCGAAAAAACTAAACAGCTCGACGGCGCAACATCACCAGCGCAACGATTCCCGCCGCGAACAATACGTACATGCTCGGATCGGGTACCTGAAGAACGTTCACGGCAACCGCGCTGGCAGCGACCGTCATCGATATCAATGCGGTAATGATCACAATACGAGTCGTCACGTGCTGATCCCCTGGTTTTCTGGTATGCGCGAAGCAGGGATGCACACTACCAAACACAAACGCGCCGTGAAGTGACCAGAATGTAAACGCAGATCACAGTTTCGCGGCGGTGCACCTCGATGGCATCGTCGCGAGCGTTCGACTAACTTAGCGACGCATGGATCTTCAACTTTCCGGCAAGACCGCACTCGTGACCGGCAGCCATCGAGGCACCGGAGCAATCATCGCTGCCCGCTTGATCGACGAAGGCGCCCGCGTGTTGGTGCACGGCTTTACTCAAGTCGAAGCGGAGCATTCGTGCGCGACGATCGGAGGTGGTGTCGCTCTGCATGGCGATATCACCACCGAAGCTGGGACGGCCACACTGCTGGCGAGCTGCGCCGCGATCGGATCGATAGATATTCTGATCAACAACTACGGCACGGCCGCAGCGGGACATTGGCTCGACACCGATGAAGCGGCCTGGCTCGACATGTACCAGAAGAACGTGCTGTCGGCACAGAGGCTGATCCGGGGACTGCTGCCGTCAATGCGCAGCCGGGGTTGGGGCCGGGTCGTAAACCTTGGCACCGTAGGCTCCACCCGACCCGCGGCTCGTATGCCGCATTACTATGCCGCCAAAGGCGCGCTGGCGACGATGACAATCAGTCTTGCGCAGGAGGTCGCAGGCTCCGGCGTCACCGTCAATCTCGTCTCGCCAGGATTGATCCATACGGCCGAGGTCGAGGCGAGCTACCTGGCCCAAGGGCGCCGCAAAGGTTGGGGCGAGACCTGGGCCGAAATCGAACCTCATGTAGCGGCCGACATTCCCATTCGACGAATCGTGCGTCGCGACGAAGTGGCCGACCTGGTCGCGTTTCTGGCGAGTCCGCGCGCTGACGCGATCCACGGTCAGAACATACGCATCGACGGCGGGGCGCTCGGGGTGCTCACCTGATTCCGCGCCTTGCCAGCTGCCGGTTAATACGTTTGAATCACTGCCCTTTCCGGCCAGACCGGCCGCTGTCAGTCCATAGGACCCACCCATGAATTTCGAGTTTTCCGACGAGCAGAACCTGCTGCGCGAGCAGGCGCAGTCTTTTCTGGCAGCCAAATCCCCGCTGACCGCCGTGCGGCGTGTGCTGGACGGTGATCAGCCAAACGACGCTCAATTGTGGCGCGGGATGATCGACCTCGGCTGGACCGCCACCGCAATTCCCGAAGAATACGGCGGCATCGGGCTCGGCTACCTCGAACTGTGCGTCATTGCCGAAGAGCTCGGCCGTAGTCTCGCGCCGACCCCGTTCTCATCGAGCGTCTACCTCGCGACCGAAGCGCTGCTCGCATTCGGCACCGCCAAACAGAAGAGCCGTTATCTGCCTAAACTGGCGGCTGGTGAGTGGATCGGTACGTTCGCCATCGCCGAAGGCGCCGGGGAGCCTGCAGCGAGCCTGAAGA
>Ga0315273_10011474_pt1 | contig 11338 bp, 9 predicted proteins | sample YL17G02_0_MG_FD_205753 | JGI IMG/M metagenome (GOLD analysis project Ga0315273, IMG submission 205753) | Sediment microbial communities from Yellowstone Lake, YNP, Wyoming, USA - YL17G02_0 | ecosystem: Environmental > Aquatic > Freshwater > Lake > Sediment | place: USA: Wyoming | collected...
TGATTCTTACGATTTCCCTCTCCATCTTTTTAGGAGACTTCACTTTTCTCAAAGGTTCCGAGGCAATCTACAAGGGGCTCCTCAGGTTCTCTCGGATCACGCTTCTCCTTTGCCTCCCTCTTTATCTATTATTCCCCATCTTTGGAAGGCTGGGCAAGGCAGTCCAGAGAAAAAACAGCGCCTTTCTTCAAATGAGGGAGAAGCAGGACCTCGAAATTCACCCCCTGAAGCATTGGCTCCTTCGTCCCTTTCAGGGAATCGGCATCGGCCTTCTCTTTGGAATAAAACTCCTCTTGGTCCTTCAGGTGATGACAGGCGAAGCGGCCACAGCCTCCCTATTGATTCCTACAGGAAAGTTCCAACTTGGGCGATTCGTCATTGTCACAGGGATCACAATCGTGATCTCTCTTCTTCTGTCCACCCTCTGGACTTTGGATGATATGGGCATCCGGTACTTCAACCGGAAGAATCACGAAGTGAGAATGATCGGAAAATATGCGGGAACACTCATGCCGATTCTCTTTGGATTTTACGGAGTATTCGGTCTCTTCAGTCAGTTTCAGAAGATGGAAGCTCTCGTCTATCTGTCTCAGATCGCTGTGATCCTCTATCCACCCTTCGCTGTTTTCAGTGTCTTCCACACCCATTTTCTACAGAAAAGGGGAGAAACCCTTCTCCATAGGCTCTTAAATAAGAAAGGAAATCTAACTGATGAAGAAGAAGAATAAGGCAGTCTCCCAACCTGAAATTCCAGTAAAAAGCGAACCACAAACCATTCGTGAAGGGGTGAGCAAACAAAATGTAATCCTGATTGCGGCGGTTTCGATTCTTGTTGGATTTATCCTAGGAGCAACGGTGGCCATCTTGAAGATGAGTAAAGAATCGAAGGAGGTTGCTTCAACAGGGCAGTCTCAGGAAGTAGATCGAGCCAATTATGAAGAAGACATCCGGTTAGCCAAATCGATCCTTGAGAAAGATCCCCGGAATCTTGAAGCCCTCGCCACCTTAGGCAATGCCTATTTTGACACGGATCGATATCAGGAAGCGATAGATGCCTATTCTAAGGCGCTTGCCATTGACCCGAAAAACCCGGATGCGAGGACGGACATGGGAATCATGTACCGGAGGTTAGGGCAATTTGATAAAGCCCTTGAGGTCTTTCGGCAGGCTGCCCAGGATCAACCGCTCCACGTCAACAGTAGATTCAATATAGGAATTGTCCTGAAATACGACAAAGAAGACTTTAGGGGAGCAATTCAGGCATGGGAGGAGTTTTTGAAACTCGAAAAGTTATTGGATCCCGGTGATGAGCGGCCCATCATGGTGAGACGTGAAATCGAATCCATGAAGGCCTCGCTTGCAAATAAATGAAAGTTATCCACAAACGGGAGGAAGCCATGCGCAACAAAATAACAAAGGGATTGTTTTTGGGTTCTGCTGTTATTGCAATCTTATTCGGTCTTTTTTCCTTTATGAATAGAGACCGGGCCGATTCATTGCCCAAGCATGACGGACTGACGACCATCAAATCCCTTGGGCAGGCTTTTGTAGAGGTTGCAAAGAATGTCCAACCTTCTGTGGTTAACATTACCACCGAAAAGACCATTGCCATGCAACCTTGGAATCGATTTGGTCAAGACTTCTTTAGAGGAAGCCCTTTTGAAGAGTTCTTTAGAGGATTCGGTTCTCCCCCTCGAGAAGAAGAGAGGGTGTACAAACAGAGAAGCGGTGGATCAGGGGTGATCGTCGATAAAGAGGGCTATATCCTCACAAACAATCATGTGATTGAGGGAGCGGATAAGGTCAAAGTCCGCCTCAACGATGGAAGAGAATTTACTGCAACGGTTAAAGGTCAAGACTCAAGAACAGATCTTGCAGTTCTCCATATGAAGTCGAAAGACCTGCCGGTGGCCACCCTGGGTGATTCGGATAAACTTGAAGTCGGCGAGTGGGCGATTGCCATTGGAAGTCCCTTTGGACTGGAACACACCGTGACAGTGGGGGTTATCAGCGCCAAAGGTCGTTCTGGATTCGGTACGGGAACTTATGAAGACTTCGTCCAGACCGATGCCTCCATTAATCCTGGGAACAGCGGAGGCCCCCTCATCAATATCGATGGGGAGGTGATCGGTATTAATGCCATGATTATTCAACCAGGTACTGGGATTGGATTTGCCATCCCTATCAATATGGCCAAACAAATTTTGAATGACCTCATTAAGACAGGTAAGGTGGTTCGTCCTTGGTTAGGAATCAGCGTCCAAGACCTCACCCCTGAGCTATCTGAAAATTTCAAAGTAAAAGATAAGGAGGGAGTTCTTGTAGATCAAGTCTATCAGGGCACCGATGCTGAGAAAGCAGGGTTGGCATCAGGAGATATCATTATATCTGTTGATGATAAACCCATTAAGAATGTGGGTGAGCTGGTGAAAGAGATCCAGAAGAGAAAGGTTGGCCAGAAGGTGAAACTAAGCATCATTAGGGAAGGGAAACCATTAACCATTGAGGCCACTACCGCTGCTATGCCTGAAAAAGCAGAAATGGAGAAGAAGAAAGGATAAGAAAAAATCGCGGGCATGAGGGGTTGGCTTTTAAAAAAATATACTATGGACCGGACAATGAAACCTTTAGAAATACCAATGTGGAAAAACTCAGAATCCATTATCGGAGGAGGATTTGAAAATGGCAAAAAATATCTTTTGGACGGGAATGCTGATCGTGTTTGCTTTGACATTGCCGGTATATGCTTTTTCTCAGTGGGCTTGGGCTATCTGGGGGTTGATTTGGTGATCGACAAAAATGACGGTCCCTTTCTTCTCGAATTGAACGCCCGGCCGGGTCTTCAGATTCAGATAGCGAACCGGAAGGGCTTGCTGGAGCGCCTTGAAATGATCGACAGGGCCCCGAAGGAGATTTTTCTTTCTCCAGAAAAGCGAGTCGCCTGGGCGATTCAAAACTTCGCAAAACCGAGTTCTTGATGAATAGCTCTTTGTTTCGGAGAGATCAGGAAATGAGGAAATCTTCAAAGGAGGGAAAGATGCTTAAGAGAGGTTTGATTGCAGGAACCTGTTTGCTGTTGTCCATTTTCCTTTTTTCTCATCTGAGTTTTTTATCCGCTTCTTCGACAAAGCAAGAAACCGGTCCCCAGAAAACACAGAAGCCTCCTCAGGAGGTCCGTGTGGTTTCTGCGGCAAAATCGGCGATTTCACGGACGCTGGATCTGACCGGGGAATTCGTGGCGATCGAGGATGTCGTTATCGCGGCGATGGTTGATGGACCTATCGTTTTCTGCCCCTGGCGCGAAGGAGACCGCGTCAAAGCCGGTCAAAAACTCGTGGAGATCGACCGTCGCGTGTATCGCGAAAATGTTCGGTCCGCTGAGGCGGCCGTGAAAGTAGCGCGTGCAAAACTGGATGACATGGAATCCGGTACACGTCCGGAGGAAATCGCAAAGGCGGAGGAATCGGTCAGGCAACTCGAGGAAAAGGCCGCTTTTGCGAAGGTCGATCACGAACGGACAGCCAAGCTGGTTGAAAGCGGAGGACTGCCGGGCGAGGTATTGGACAAGGTCCGTGTGGAATTTGTGTCGCAAACGGCACAGTTAGCTGCAGCCAAGGAACAGCTCCAAATGCTTAAGGCCGGACCGACCAAGACGGCCCTGGCCGTACAACAGGCGGCGCTGGATGAGGCCGAGGCACGTCTTGCCCTGGAAAAAGCAAAACTTGCCGAGTGTGTGGTCGAAGCCCCCTTTTCCGGTACGGTCATGAAAGTATATGTCCGTCCTGGCGACATGGCGGCCGCAAAATTGAGATTGATCGAAATGGCGGACCTTTCCTCTGTCGTGGTGAGGTTTGCCGTGCCTGAAGCATTTACAGCGCAAGTTCACACGGGAATGGCTTTGGAAGCGAGGCTGGATGCCTATCCGGAAAAGGTGTTCAACGGTCGTGTCGCACGTGTGTATCCCGATATAGATCGGCGGATTCGGACCCGCACGGTTGAAGCCAAGATCGCCGGAATTCCGGATGTCATGCCTGGAATGTTTGCCCGTTTGGCATTGAAATTGAGACAGGTTGACGATGCGATTGTCGTGCCGCTTGCGGCACTGGTCACCACTCCGGAGGGAGGTAAGGTGGTCTTCGTGGTGAAGGACGGTAAGGCCCTCCGGCGGAAAGTGAAGACGGGGATCGAAGCATCAGACCGGATTCAGGTTCTCGATGGAATCAATCCGGGCGATAAGTTGATCGTTTCGGGACATAAAGAACTGAAGGACGGCATGGATGTTCGTGTGATCGAGTCGGCAAAACAGGAGGGAAAGTCCAATCCTGCCGGTTCCAATCCAATGGGTCAGGACGGGAAGAAAAGGGAAGCAGGAGGTGAAAAATGAAACTGACTCAATATACCGTCCATCATCGCTGGGCCACAAGCGCCATCGTCCTCACCTTGCTGGTCTTGGGCGTTTACGGCCTTGTTCAATTGCCCGTCGATCTGCTACCAAACATCACCTACTCTTTGATTAGAATACATATCTGGTGGCGTGGGGCAACGCCGGAAGACATAAATAAGAATATCGCCGATCCGATTGAGCGCCAGATGGCCACGGTCAATGGGATCGATTATCTGTATTCGTCCTCGATCGAAGGCATGTACACGCTGGAAGCAAACTTTCGATACGGTGTGAACGTTGACGTGGCCTATCAGGATACACTGGCGGCCATGGCGCGGGCGGCCCGACAGCTTCCCAAAGACATAGACCCACCGTTTATCTTCAAAGCCGATCCGTCTCAGCTCCCCGTGCTGCAACTCACCATCGCCTCGGACGAATGGGATCTGACACGGCTGCGCACCTGGGTGGACGTGTGGCTCCAGGACCAAATGATCGCCGTGCCGGGGGTGGCGGGAACGGAAATCGTTGGCGGGCTCAAGCGCGAAATCCGCGTGCATCTGGATCCGGAAGAATTAGAGAAGCACGGATTGACTCTGACGGGCATTCTGAAACGATTGCAGCAGGAGAACATAGAACAATTCGGCGGCCGCGTGACGCAGGGAACGCGCGAGTTCATCGCCCGGACCACAGGCGAATACCGCTCGATGGAGGATATCCGCAACGTCCTGATTGCGCGCGAGGGCGTGGCGAAAATCCTGCTTCGCGACATCGCACAGGTCGAGGACGCCCATGAGGAAGTTCGCGTCATCACGCGTTTCAACCGCAAGCCTGCCGTCAAACTCAGCGTTCTCAAACAGGCTGACGCCAATACGGTCGAGGTGTCGAAGGCCGTCGCCCGGCGCATCGAGGAACTCAAATCGATCATTCCCAAGGGCATTCGCTTCGGCATAGTGGACAATCAGGCCGATTACGTCGGGGCTGCTTTGACCGGCGTGCGCAACACGGCCTTTGAAGCGGCGGTCCTGGTTGTCATCATCCTGGCGCTCTTTTTAGGAAGCTGGCGCCAGGTTGTTGCCATCATCTGGGCGTTGCCGGCGACGCTCCTGCTCAATTTCGGTGTGATGAAAATGGCCGGATTCTCCCTCAACATCTTTTCCCTTGGCGGGTTGGTGGTGGCCATCGCGGTGGACCTGGATAATTCCATTATCGTGATCGAGAACATCACCCGCCTGCGCCGCGAGCGGCCCGAATCGCCCATCAGCGAACTGGTGATTGCCGCCACGCATCAAGTCGGGCCCGCCGTTATTGCCGCCACACTTTCCTTCCTCGCCCTCTTCCTGCCGTTTTTGCTCGTTCCCGGCATGGCCAGTCTGCTCTTCCGCGAACTTATTCTGGTGATCGCCGGCATCATAGCCATCAGTCTGGTGATGGCCATCTCCGTGACACCGATTGTCATGGCGATTGTTCTGGGCAAGCGTTCCGGGCATGTTGAGCGTCTGACCTTCTTCGAGCGGGTGATCGAGCGGATCACGGAAGCTTATGGAAAGCTGCTCGAAAGAATAATTCGCCTGCGATGGATCACGATGGCGTTTTTTGCGGTCTTCCTCGTGATCGGCGTGTTACTCTTTCCCAGGCTGGGAATCGAGTTTCTTCCCAAAATGGACGACGGACGCATCATGGTGAAGGTGCGTCTTCCGACGGGCGCATCCGTGGCCCAGACCGATCAGGCCCTCGGTCAACTGGAAAAGACCATTGGCGAAGACCCCCTGATCGAGAATACCTTCACCCTGGTCGGAGGCAAAGTCTCTGGCCTCGCTACGTATGAAATCTCCAATGAGGGAGAAATTGACATCCAGCTGGTTCCCCGGCACGAAAGAAAACTTTCAACGGAGCAATACATTGCCCGGCTCCAAAAAAAGCTTGCGGATGTAAAACTGCCTGCCGGCAAGGCGATGGTCATGAAGCCAATGATGAGAGGAATCCGCAGGGTCGGAGACGCCGACATCGAGGTCAAGGTCAAGGGGCAGGACGTTGCCCGGCTATACAACCTTGCCAGCCAGGTTGCGCAGGACATGCAGAGCCTCAAGCAGTTCAAGAATGTTTATGTGTCCATGGATATGACCAAACCGGAATACCAGGTTCGTATCGACCGCGTCCGGGCGGCAGAACTCGGTGTCTCGGTGGCTGACGTGGCCGCAACGCTACGTACCCTCGTCAACGGCGAAGTTGCTACTCGTTACCGCGAGGGAGATGAATACTACAACATCCGGCTCATGGTTCCGGAAAGCAAGATCACCTCTAAGCGGTCCATTGAAAATCTGGCACTGCCCTGTGCGCAGGGAGGCTATCTGCGTGTCCGCGATGTCGCTGATGTGGCGGAGGCGGTCGGTCCTGTGGAAATCGTCCGGGAGGATCAGGTCAAGGAGGTAGTCGTCAGGGGAGACGCCGAGGGAGTCAGCGTGGGGACCGCACTTAAGTCCCTTAAAGCGGCATTGGTGAACGTGGAGCGCCCGACGGGCTACGAGTTCCGTTTCGGCGGCCAGGCCCAGGTGATGGACGAGATGCGCCGCAGTCTTCTCCTGATCCTCGCGTTTGCACTCTTCTTTGCTTTCATGATCCTCGTGGTGCAATTCAACAGCCCCAAACTACCGCTTTATATTCTGGCGGGCGTTCCCATCTCGCTCTCAGGGCTGGTGATCCTGTTGTATCTGACCGGCATTCCACTCGGGGCGACTGTGATTATCGGTGTGCTGGTGGTTGTCGCGGCCAACGTTATGGAAGGCGTGCTACTGATCAACTACGCGGAGGAAATAAGGCGCGATGAGCACAAAGCACCCTTAGAAGCCATCGTTAAGGCTGCGCGCATTCGCTTCCGTCCCCGCGTGATGACATCAATGGGTGTGCTTGTCGCCTTTTTTCCGCTCGCACTCAATCTTGAAGCGGGTGGCGATATGCTCCAACCCATGGCGGCAGGCGCCATCGGCGGCCTCCTGCTCACAATCTTCGTCACCCTCTTTTTCGTGCCATGCATTTATGTCTTTGCATCCAGAGGGAAAAAGGAAATGCAATACTATGAAAATGACTCTAACGACATTCAGATAGGAGGGAAAGATGGATAGGAAAACGAGAATAAAAGGACTTGGGGTTATGGTTCTTGTTTTGCTGTTGGTCGCTCCTGCGACTGCTCAGGAAGACAAGATTGGGGAAGTGGCCATCAACACTTTCAGAACTCAGATACGGCTCCCCCAAGGAACAGAAATCAGGTTTTTAGAAAAGAAGGAGAGTCCGATTCCTGATTTTTATTCAGTCAAATTACTCCTTGTTTATCCAGACAAGGAAATGCCAGTCGTCATTTATGTGGATAAGGCTGGCGAAAAAGTGATCATCGGCAACCTCTTCATAAAGGGGGAGAATGTAACCATGAAAGAGGCAGGTCCTCCGAGGCCCAAAAAGATCGATATGGCCATTTTAGACGTTGACAAGTCTCCCTCTATCGGTTCCATAGGGGCAAAGGTCACTATTGTCGAATTCTCGAACTTTCAGTGTCCTTACTGTACGGATTCATGGGTGAAGCTGAAAACGTTACTTACGAAATATCCAAAAGATATCAAATATATCTTCAAACATTTCCCATTCCAACCGGTTGGAAAGACGTTTGAGCTTTCGGAGATGGCCGCTGCCGCTCAAGAGGTGAACCAGGATGCCTTCTGGCTGGTTCATGACTTTCTGTTTACGAGCGAAGGGCAATCGGTTGCACAACTGGACAGAAAGGCTACACAATTAAAAATAGAGCAACTTCTGAGAGAGAAGAACCACGATGTGAAAGCCTTTCAGACAGCTCTTGAGTTGGGCCATGGGCAGAAGAGGGTCTTAGACGATATGGCTCTTGGTAACAAACTGCGAATCACAGGAACACCCACGAAGATTGTCAACGGCGACTTCATTGTAGGGTCATCCCCGGATAATGTCTTGGAGCGATATTTAGGAAAATGACAAACCACAAGAAAAACCCTGGATTCCTGCTGGAGTTTATCCCGATGAAAATCGGGGCAGGAATGACACCCCGAGGGAAAATGATTTAACTGAACCTATTTTCAAACAGCTAACCTATTAAGAAAGGAGGAAATCATGGGACTTGTTGTGGCAGAGAATATCACCAAAATTTACAGTGTAGTGGCAACCAAGGTAAGCAAAGACTACATGGCAGGGGAGATTGCGATCAGGGCACTCAATGAGGTGAGTTTTGAAATCGAACCCGCTTCTTTTGTCTCCTTTGTCGGCCCTTCGGGAAGCGGCAAGACCACTCTTTTGAATTTAATAGGGTGCCTCGATAAGCCGACAGAAGGGAAGTTAGAGGTTGCGGGCACCGATGTTTTGCATCTCGACCGGAAGCAGAGCGCCTCGTTTCGCGGAAACAACCTTGGGTTCATCTTTCAGGATTTCAACCTCATTCCTGTTCTTACGGTATTTGAAAATATCGAATACCCCCTCCTTATGGTTCAGAATACTCCCGGAGGAGAAAGAAAAAAGAGGGTCCTGGCTCTCTTGGAAGCAGTGGGGATGATTGACCAAAAGGACAAATACCCTGACCAGATCTCCGGCGGCCAGAAGCAGAGGGTAGCCATTGCGAGGGCTTTGGTCACAAATCCAAAACTGGTCCTTGCCGATGAGCCAACCGCAAATCTCGATCATAAAACTGCATTTTTGGTCCTTGAATCGATGAAAAGGATGAGGAATGAGTTTCAGACGACCTTCATCTTCTCCACGCATGATCAGAAGATCGTGGGCGAAGCCGAGATCGTGTACACCCTGGAGGATGGACAATTGACTGGAAAACAGGCCAAAGGAGGAAAGAAAAATGGGTAACATATTTAAAATTGCTATCAGAAATCTCTTCCGTTATAAACGAAGGACACTGCTCACAGCCTCCCTTGTCACACTCGGGATTGTCTTTGTTCTTCTATTTGTCTCCATAACAGGTTCTTTTAAAAGCATGATGATCGGACAGATGACCGATTCAATGTTAGGGCATCTCCAGGTTCATCGAAAGGGCTACTTAGCTTCCATCGATAATCTCCCTCTCAATTTAAACCTGAAGATGCAGGCTTATAAGAAGTTGGAAGGGGTTCTGAATCAACAGGCGGAGATTGAAGCCTTCTCCCCAAGGATCAAATTCGGGGGGATGTTCAGCACCTTCGTGGAAACAACCAATATAAGATTAAATGGAGTCTATCCCGACCGGGAATTAAAGACGGTTCCCCTCCTTCCATCGAGGGTCAACAACGGAGGGGGAAAGCCTCTTGAAAAAGGGGAGATCTGGATTCCTGAACTTATGTCGAAGAGCATGAAGGTCAATATTGGCGACACCGTGGTCATTATCGCCACGAACCAGGATGGTTCCGTCAATGGAAAGCAGTTCAAAGTGGCGGGCGTCCTCGAAAGCATTACAGGACCTGGAGGCCGGGATGGTTATATCCATATTGAGGATGCGATGGAGGTTCTAAGAATGGGAGAGATGGAGGTAAGTGAAATTGCCATCCGGCTGAAGGATTTCAGCCGCCTCTATGCCTTTACTGAAAAACTCGACGGACTCCTTTCCGGGGAACTGAACAAACAGGGAAAACCCGTTTTCGAGGTCCATAACTGGGAAAAACTCTCTCCTTTTTACAACATCGCAAGGATGATCGATATCATGGCCTTCTTTATTAAACTGATGCTGATTGCCATTGTGCTGACCAGCATTATGAATGTGATGATCATGGCGGTTTATGAGCGCGTTAGGGAGATCGGAACAATTGCTGCCATTGGAACGCTTCCTGGAAAGATCCTTTCTATGTTCGTTGTGGAAGGATTTTCTCTCGGGTTACTGGGAGTTATAGCTGGAAATGTTCTGGGAATGATTATCATCATCATCGTCAATCTTTCCAAGATCACCTTCAGCTTCGGAAGGCAGACCGGATTGATCCTCTCGGCAAAGGTGGCTCCGATGGATATGCTGGTTGTTTCTCTCATCGTTATCGTTATTTCAGTGATCGCCAGCCTCCAGCCAGCCTTTAAGGCTTCGCGAATGGAACCCATTAAAGCCCTGAGGCATGTATAGAAAGGAGGAGCAATATGAACAATATGAAAAGGATGAGTCTAATGGTTCTGGTTGTTTCTTTTCTAATGACGAGTTTTGTTTATGCCGGGCAGAAGGGGAAAATCGCCGTGGCCGCGGACGAGAAGATGCCTGATGCTGCGGTCAGCAGCCAGGCAGGCCGCAGCTCCTTTTTCCTTCTCTTTGACGAGAAGGGAACGTTTCTGGGAGCGATCGGCAATCCCTATACAGAGGCGAAAAGCCGGGGCATTGCCGTGGCCGATTTCCTTGCCGCCAAGGGCGTTACGACTGTGGTGGCTGGGGGCTTCGGGGATCGAATTGTGGAAGGAATAAAAAACAAAGGAATCAGAGCGGTGGCTTTTAAAGGAAAAGCTGCGGATGCGGTTAAGAAAATTTTATCCAAATAATGACCAAGAAACCGTTAAAAGGAGGATGAAGATGTTAAGAATATGGATGTTTGTTTTCACCTTGGCCACGTTGATCTTGACCGGGCCTGCCCAGGCCATCGACAGCACCCAGCTTTTAAAACAGATTGACCGAAATCTGAATCCTGAATCCTACGAAATGTACCGAAAGATCATCAATATCGAGCCGGATGGGAGGAAAAAGGAGTACACCCTCTTTTCGGTGAAGAAAGGAGTGGACAAAGTTGTTGCCCTCTTCCTTGCCCCGGCCAGTGAAAAGGGAAGAAGCACCTTAAGGCTCGGGGACAATATGTGGCTTTACATTCCCAATGTGGGAAAACCGGTACGGATTACCAGCCTGCAATCTGTGATCGGAGGGGTCTTCAATAACGCGGATATCCTCAGCCTGGATTATGCCGCAGAGTATAATGTGGAAAAGGTTGAAGAACCGGG
>Ga0315273_10011475_pt1 | contig 11338 bp, 9 predicted proteins | sample YL17G02_0_MG_FD_205753 | JGI IMG/M metagenome (GOLD analysis project Ga0315273, IMG submission 205753) | Sediment microbial communities from Yellowstone Lake, YNP, Wyoming, USA - YL17G02_0 | ecosystem: Environmental > Aquatic > Freshwater > Lake > Sediment | place: USA: Wyoming | collected...
TTGGTGATAGTGCAAGCAAGTGCGCATAAGCCCATCAGCCCACTTCAAGCTCTTTGGCCGATAGAGATCTCACGATTCTGGGAGGGCGTGGGGGTGAGATTCCCCCACGCTACTCGACGCCGACGCTGTAATTTTTACTCGAACTTAAAACCCTTCTCGGCAAAGAGCTTCACACAGGCATCCACCACCTCCGTGTTGTAAAGGATGCCCCGATTCTGGCGGATATTCTCCAGGGCCTGCTCTATCCCCAACGATGGTTGATTAGGCTGCTCAAAGACCATGGCTGCTATTACAGTAGCCACCCCCAAAATTCTGGCCTCCAGGATAATATCCAGGCCGTGGGTAATTCCTCATTTTGCATCTCCAGTTCGATCTGGTGCACCTGCAGTTCATGCACCAGCGTCTGCACATCCTGCAAAGGCATCTTTCCTACTGCTGCGCCTTTGGCCGCCAACACCTTCTCGGCCCGGGCCCGCATGGAGACCAGTCTTGGGGCTGGGTTTTTTCCGGGTCATGGAGTCCTGCGCTCACCTCAGTAATTTTGCCAGAGCTAACCGATCTATCCCGCCATGTCGATGCTGCCCCTGCCCCGCTGCTTGACGCGGTACATGGCCTGATCGGCGGCGTGAAAAAGCTCTTCTCGGGAGACGATTCCGTCAGCCGGGAAGGCCGCACCGCCGATGCTGAGGCTCAGGGGGATGATGAGGTCACCGGCCGCCACTGGCTCGCGGCATATCCCGGATTGCATCTTCTCGGCAACGTTTCTCGCCCCCTCCAGGTCGGTTCCGGGCAGAATAATGGCAAACTCGTCTCCGCCATAGCGGGCGGCGATGTCCGAAACCCGCAGATGGTACCGGAGACGGCGGCAGGCCTCTTTGAGAACCTTGTCGCCCACGGCATGCCCATACTGGTCATTGATCTCCTTGAAGCGGTCCAGATCAAGGAGCAGGAGACTTAAAGCGTGTTGATGGCGGTGGGCCCGTTTGAATTCAGCTTCCAGGCGATCCTGAAAGTAGCGGTGATTATAGAGGCCGGTCAAGAAGTCGATGATGGACAAATTTGCCAACTGGGCATTGGCTTCTTGCAACAACTCGTTGGTCTTCTTGCTCTCGTCCAGGATCATGAGGTTTTGTATGACCATGGCGGCCTGGTTGACCATGATTGCTACGGAGTCGTGGATGTCCTGATCCATTATATCCACTACCACCACTCCTAGAGTGCATTCACTGGCTTTCAACGGAAAGACGGCCCATTTCCCCCATTCCTGAGAGCCTAATTGCAGCCCTTCGGAGTAGTTCTTATAGCTGATGACCCGGCCAGACTCCAGAGATTGCCGCAGGAAGTGCTTTTGCTCCAGCGGCAGTCTCAGGGTGTCAACCTCCGGCAGGCCGCCGCTGCCCGCGACCCCCTGCAATTCCTGGGTAAATGGGTCCAGGAGAAAAACGGCCGCCCGATTCGCCCCTAACTCCCGGACAATCGCGTCGGTCACTATCTGGCAAAGAATAACCTTATCCGTCGTTCCAGTAATGTCTAAGCTGAGATGGTGCAGCGACGATAGATGCGCATTCTGGGTGAACAGGATGGTGCTCAATTCTTCCAGCTCTTTTCTTTTTTCCTCCACTTGCCCATGGAGCATGGAGTTGTTGAGCAGGATGCCGATAAACTCTCGGAGAAGCTGGTAAAAATCCCGAGACGACGCCTTGATCCCCTCCACCCAAAAGAACCCGATGGCCTTTTGCTTCCCCTGGATGGGAAAGGCCAAGGACCTGATGGGGAAAAAGCTGGGGGCCTTAACTCCCGGAAACAGGTCTGCGACCCGGTCAGAACCATCCTCAAAGATCACCATTTGGTCCCGCATGACCCGCCGGCAGAATTCACAGGCTTCTAGGTCAAGGACCTGACGGTTTTCCGGCGCCACCCGTTTCCCGCTTCGAACTATCTCCACCAGGTTGTGTTCATCCTCGAGCAGATATATGGCATTGTCCGCTTCGGGGTTGAGTTCCCGGATATGCGTGGAAATGAGGAGAGCTATGGATTCAGGGTCTGAAAGCGGGGTAGAGTCATAAATGAGGTGCTTGAGGGTGGCGAGGTGCTCATGGAGTTCCTGATAAGCCGCAAAAGCTGCGCCCTGGTCCCTGCTTTGGACCCCCGTTTCTTCAATCATTTCTGGTTCCTATCCTCATGCTGTAATTACTGCAACTTAGGCCTGGTGGTGGCGTTGCCCGTCCGGCATTTCGCTCAACTGGCTCTGGCGCCACTGCGGTAAAGAACCTGCATAATTTCCCCGGGGATCTTCTCCAGGGGGGCGACGATATCGATCCCTCCCCCGTTGATGGCTGCTTGGGGCATGCCGAAGATCACCGAGGTGTCCTCGTCCTGGGCGATGGTGGCGCCCCCCTTATCTCTAATCTCCTTGATCCCCCGGGCCCCGTCGTTCCCCATGCCGGTCATGATCACGGCGCAGGCTTTGGCGCCGCAGATCTGGGCCACCGAGGAGAAGAGCACATCAGCCGATGGACGGTGCACGGTGTCAGCGGGTTGGTCGCTCAGAGCCGTGTAGAGTTTGCCGTTTCTCCTGGTTACGGTTAGGTGCTGGCCGGCGGGGGCCAACAACCCCAATCCGGGGCGCACCAACTCCTGGCCCTCGCTCATCCTGACCTCCAGGGGGGAGACGGCGTTCAGGCGCTCGGCCAGGGCCTGGGAAAAACCCTCGGCAATATGCTGGACGATCACCAAACCCACCGGGATGGTGGGGAGAAGATTCCTCAGGACCAGCTGCAAGGCCACCACCCCGCCGGTGGACGCGGCGATGGCCACCAGTTCTTTGTTGTCAGTCCATGGTCCGGCCGGCATCTTCCCGGGCCAGGAGGCAGCTTCCATTGATAAGTCCGAGATCAGCCGGCGGAATTTTTCGGCCGCGACATTCACGCCGGCCACCACCTTCACCTTGGCGGCGTAAACCGTTTTGATTTTTTCGACCAAATCCTTCCTGACCCCCCCTAAAGTAATATCGACAGGCTTGGTGATATAGTCCACCGCTCCCAGGGAAAGGGCCTCCATGGTCTCTTTGGCCCCGTCGGAGGTCAATGCGCTCAACATGAGCACCGGGGTGGGCGTCTCCTGCATAATGCGCCGGAGGGCGGTCAGCCCGTCCATGACGGGCATGTTCACATCCAGGGTGACCACGTCGGGGCGGAGTTTTTTGACCATTTCGATGGCTTCCAACCCGTTGGCCGCAGTTCCCACCACGTTGATGTCCCGGTCCGTTTCCAGGATGGTGGGGAGGTAGCGCCGCAGGAACGCTGAGTCGTCCACCACCAGCACGCGTATCTGTTTCATGCTCTCGTGCCTCAGTCAGTTAATTGCGGTTGGCCGTGTCCGCTAAGATTTTTTTGATATCCGGAATGATGAGGAGCTGTCTGTCAAACTGGCTCACTTCCTTGAAAAACTCCGCATCCACCTTGGCCACCCCCGGTGGCGGTGGTTGGAACTCAGCCGCATCCAGCCGCAGCAAACCGATGATCCGGTCCGCAACGATCCCCACCAGTTGCTTCTGATCTTTGATGACCAGGATGCGGCTGTCAGGTTCCCAGTCCATTCGGTTGAGCCCGAAGCGGGCCCGCAAATCCAAGAGCGGAACCAGGTTGCCGCGCAGGTTGATCATTCCCAGGATGAAGTCAGGAACATGGGGGAGCGGGCGGATAGGGACCATTTCCAGGCTTTCGGCCACATCCCCGATGTCCAGACCGTAAACCTCGTCGTCCAGGCCGAAGGCGATGATCTTTCTGACCCGAGATGCCGACGTTTCTTCCGATGCTCCTGTGGGGCCTGGGGTATCTCCCTGGCCCTCTATATGATCACGCCCCGCCGCGGCCGGTTGGACGTCAGCCAGTTCAAAGTGCTCCTGCTCCAGTTGCTGCCTTTCCGGGAGCGACAGGATCTCTCTCAGGTTCAGGATCACCAGCAATCGGTCATCGCAATAGACCACCCCCTCCAGGAAACGGGTATTGATCCCCGCCACCATCTCCGTGGGGGCTTCCATCCTCTCCAGGGGAAAGGCCAGCAGCTCCGAGGCGGAATCCACTTCAAATCCCACCATCTGGTTGGCCAAAGTCACGACAATGATGCAGGTCTCAGAGGTTTTCGCCACAGCCGGCAGGTTAAGCCGCTTGCGCAGGTCTACTACGGGGACGATCCGTCCCCTGAGGTTGATGACCCCTTCCACGAAGTCCGGGGCTTCCAGAACTCTGGTGATCTGGAGCGCGCCCAGGATCTCTTGAACCTGGGAGACCTCCACGGCATGCTCATGACTGGCCAGCTTGAAGACCAGCACCTTCTTCTCATCGACGGAGTGCATACCTTTTGCCCCTTTTAGTCCTGACTTAAATCCGAAATTGTCCCGTGACCTCTTTGAGCTGGTCAGCCAGGGCCGACAGGTCCTGGGTGGCCTTAACCGTTTCATTGGTCGAGGCGACGGTTTGTTTGCTCACCCCGGCGATCTTCTGGAGGGCGTCGGCGATCTCCTCCGCGGCCTTGGCCTGCTGGTTTGCGGCAGTAGAGATAATCTGCACCATGTCCGTGGTGGAGACAATCCCCCCGACGATATTTTCCAGGCTCTGGCCGGCCTCGGTGGCCATGACGGTCCCGGCTTCCATCATCCGGGCCGCTTCCTGGTTCTCGTTCTTGATCTCGTCGATGAGGGCGGCGATCTCTGCCGTGGACTCGGTGGTGCGTTGGGCCAGCTTCCGGATCTCCTCGGCCACCACCTCGAAGCCCCGGCCGTGCTCTCCGGCCCGGGCCGCCTCGATGGCCGCATTCAGGGACAGGATGTTGGTCTGGGCCGCGATCTCCCCGATGAGCTGGACTACCTTGCCGATTTCCTGGCTGCGCTGGTTGAGCTTCTTGATGGATTCATTCACCGTAGAAATCCTGGCCACGGTGTCTTTCACTTTTGCCGAGCCCTCACTGGCCAGTTTGGATGCGCCCATAGCCTCTTCCGAGGTGTTTTTGGCGTTGCGGGACACCTCCTGGATGGAAACGGACATCTCTTCCATGCCGGATGAGGTCTTGAGAACCTGGTTCATCTGGGAGTCGGCGCCCCGGCTCATCTCCTCCGATGTGGCGGCAATTTCCGCGGCGGCGGTGGAGAGCTTGATGGACCCGTCCAGGATCTTCTTGATCATGGACTGCCAGGACTGGATCAGAGTGCTGAGGGACTGGGAGAGTTCCCCGAGCTCATCATTGCGACCCAGGTTGATGTCCTGCCGGAGATCTCCTGCGGCCAGGAGTTTGGTCTGTCTGGACAGGGTTATAATGACCTTGCTGATGTTGGTCGCAATCCACAGGCCGATGAAGATGGATAGGAGGATTAGCGCAATATTGCCGCCAATCAGGGCCTTGTGGAGGGTATCGGCAGCCCGCACGGAGGCGGCCTTCCTTTCCTGGAGATGCTCACCCTCCCTTTTTTCAAAAACATCCACCAAATTGCGATACTCCCTTATCAGTTTGGTGCCGGTCCCGGTCCGGTAAAGGTCCATGGCTTCGTTCTGCTTCCCAGCATCGATCAGGGTAAGAGTTTTCTGGAAAAACTGATAAATCTGATCACCAGCCCCTTGAATTTCCTTTAGGCGCTCCAGCTGTTTTGCTTCTGTGACCAGTTTTTCTACGACCGCGCCATGTTCTTGGGCGGCCTTAATTGCTTCCTGGAAGTTACCGGCGGCTTTCTCGTCTTTAACCAGTAAATAACCCCGGGCCGTAGACTGCATTCGTATAACGTTTACTTCCATCTCCAACGTCTCAATCCTGATGAGGTTGCCCTTATCCACGAGGGTTTCCTGCTGTTCTACTGTGGAGATACAGCTATACACTACCACGGCCACCACCACGGACAGCAGCAGGGGGACGGAATATCCCAGCAGGATTCGGTATTTCAGTCTCAGATTTTCAAACATCTTCTTTCTCCTTTGGATAATGGGAACCGTGTTGCCTGGATAATTACTGGCCTTAATTGCCCTAACTTCCTTGATCCAACCAGTTCCGCATCTTGATTTCGAGGGCATGACCATCCCGGCCGGTGGCCTTTAAGCTCTAGGCTGTCGCATTCTCTGTTCAAGGCCCGTATGGTTAATTCAGACATCACCGCCGCTGAACGCCAGCCCCACATCAACAATCAGGGTGATGCTCCCGTCCGCCAGGATGGAGACCCCTTCGACCCCTTTTACCCGGCCCAGGTAGTCCCCCAGGGATTTCATCACGACCTCTTGCTTGCCCAGGAGTTCATCCACCGCCAGGGCCAGCCGTTTTTCCGCTAGGCCCACCACCACCACGGGAATGCGGCCATTGCCGGGTTCCCGGTCAACCGGAGCCCCCCGGGCAAGAATAGCGCTGAGCTTCTTCAAGGGGTGGGCCGTGCCCCGGATGAAGACCACCTCGTTCTTATCCAGAGTGCTGATTTCGGCCGGATCAAGCAGCAGGGTCTCCCTCACCGTGCTCAGGGGCAGGGCATAGGTCAGGCCGGCGGCTTTGACCAGGAGCACCTGCAAGATAGCCAGGGACAGGGGGATCTGGATGCGAAAGGTGGTGCCCCGGCCCACCTCGCTGTGGACCTCCACCATACCGCGCATCCGGTGCACGTTTTCTCGCACCACATCCAGGCCCACGCCGCGGCCGGATATATCGCTCACTTCTGCCGCGGTGCTGAACCCCGGCGTCAGGACCAGCCACACCGCCTGCTGATCGTTCATGAGGCGGGCTTCCTCTTCGGTAATGAAGCCTTTCTGGACCGCCTGCGCTTTCACCCTTTCCGGGTCGATACCCCGGCCGTCATCACTGACTTCAATGATGATGTGGTCCTGGCGCCCCCGGGCCGAAAGCCTGATCTGCCCCACCGGAGGCTTGCCCTGCGCCACCCTGGCCTCCGGGGATTCAATGCCGTGGTCCACCGCGTTGCGCAACAGGTGAATCAGGGGGTCGTAGATCTGCTCACTGACTATCTTGTCCAGTTCGGTGTCCTGGCCGGTAATAATGAGTTCAACTTCTTTGTTTCGTTCTCTGGCTAAATTCCGCACCACCCCGGGAAACTTTTTGAAGAGCCTCTCGATGGAGACCATGCGCACCCCCAGCAGGGCATGGTGAATAAGGCCGGTGAGGCGGGTTATGGTAGAGGCAATAACGCCCAGTTCCTCGTCCTTAGTCCGTTCCGACACCGCGGTGAGACGGTTGCGACTGGTAATCAGCTCTCCCACCAGGTTCATCAGCGTGTCCAGCCGTTGCGTGGGCACCCGGATGGTTTCGGAGCTGAAGACCGTCCTCTTGGTCTTTGGGGCCTCTGGAGCCGCGGGACTATTATTGGCATTTCCGGGTGAAGGGGTTGGTTCTACCGTATCTTCTAAAATAGCCACCAGTTTTTGCAGGATCGGGGAGAGGTCGGCTGGGCTGTCCCCTCCCGGGGCCTTGGATGCCACCCGGTCTCTCAGGGAAACCAGAATTTCCAGGCCTTCGAACATGGTGTCGATGACCTCGGGGGTGACCTTAAGGGTCCCCTGGCGAATCGCCCCGAAGACGTCTTCCATGTGGTGGGAGACCTCCCGAATCTGGTCCAGGCCGACGAACGAGGCGGTGCCCTTGAGGGTGTGGACGGCCCGGAAAATCTCACCGATGAGCTCCTGGTTCTCCGGATCTTCTTCCAGTTGGGTCAGGTTAAAGTTCAGCTGGTCCAGGTGCTCCAGGGATTCCTCCATGAAGTCTTCCAGCATCTGGGCCAGGAGCTGCTCATCCAGGTCTTGGAGGGCGCGGTCATCGGGCATGGGAACTCCTCCTCGGCTCAGGCGGAGAGCATCGTTTCTAGTGCTACCAGGATTTCCGTGGGCCTAAAAGGCTTGATGAGGTAAGCCGTGGCTCCCAGGTTCATGGCTTTGACTTTGTCTCCATCCTGCCCTTCGGTGGTTAACATGAGAACCGGAATGGCGGCAAACCGGCCGTCGCCCCTGACCATTCGCAGGAACTCAAACCCGTCCATCCGGGGCATGTTGATGTCCAGGATGATGCCATCGAATTTCACCTGTTGAAGCATCTCCAGGGCCTCTTGTCCGTTTTCCGCCGTGCTCACCAAATAGCCTTTGGCTTTCAGGGAGAATTCCACCAGTTTGCGCACGCTGGGGGAATCGTCCACCGCCAGGATCCTCTTGTTCATGACTCTTCCTCCATAACCTTTATTCCGGTTTTCGGTATGCCGTGGTTTTCTTCAGGCGAACCGCCTCGAAGAGATGGTTTAGCCGTGACAGACTTTCCGCATGGCCGGTAACCAAATATCCGCCCCTGTTCAAAGCCTGGTAAAAATTATTCAGGCATCTGGCCTTATCCTGGTCATCAAAATAGATCAGAACATTGCGGCAAAAAATGCAGTCGATATTGGTGATTCGGCTGGTGTTCAAGGAGTTGATGATATTGACATTGGCGAATCTTACCAAGTTTTTCACCTGGTCCTTGACCCGGTATTTGCCGTTATTAGTTTCCTCAAAGTATTTCTCCAGGTGATATCCGGCTACGTATCTCAAGCTGTGGGTTTCGTAGATGGCTTCCCGGGCCGCCTGCAGCGCTGTGGGGCTGATATCCGACGCCAAGAGGTTTATCTGGGAAGGGTGGAGTCTCGCGGGGTGCTCCAGCAACAGCATGGCCAGGGTGTAGGGCTCTTCCCCAGTGGCGCATGCAGCGCTCCAGACCACCAGCGGCTGGCCCGGGGCTTTTTTCTTCAACAGTTCCGGCACGATCTGCTGGCTGAAATCTTCCAACTGCTCCTCTTCTCTAAAAAAATAGGTCTCTTTAATCGCCACCACGTCAATGAGCCTTTCCATCTCTGTTTCCCGTTGGGAATCGTATTTGAGATAATAGAAATAGTCCTTGACCGTATCCATGCTGGTTTCTTTGAGGCGGGAAGATAGACTCGTCTCCAGGAAAGTCATTTTCATATCGCTGAGCCAGATCCCGCTGTGTTCTTTAATCAGCTTTCTGATGGAGTCAAAATCTACTTTGGAGAGCGCCATCTAACCCTTCATTTCCTACCGAGAGAACAACACCAGGCATCGTCGACTCTACTCACCCCTGGGCCATCTCACCCGCGGCCGGTTTTTGCCTACCCGTTGAGAGATTCAAAGTAAGCTATGGTCTCGGCCACCACCTGGCGGATCTCATTATCAGGGCTTTGTTGCAGGGGAGCCAAGGTCGCGATGAGATCTTGATCTTGCATCTCCCGGAGCGCGCCGATGGCCGCGATCTGCACCGGACCCTCCTCCTCTTTTAAGCACTGATAGAGGGGAGCTTTGGCCCTCGCATCCCCGATCCTGCCCAGGGCCAAGGCCGCGGCGTAACGCACCCACATGTTTTCATCCTGCAAGGAGTGGAGCAAGGACTCTACCCCCCGGGGGTCATGAAGGTTGCCCAGGGCCGATGCCGCAGATTTGCGGACCTGCCAGTCCTCATCCAGGAGCGCGGTCATCAGGGGCTTGATCGCCGGCAAGACCATCCTTTTGCCCAAGACACTGGCCGCAAAACGCCTGACCCCGTGCTCGGCATTGTTCAGGGCGTCTATGAGATAACTGTTCACCTTTTTATCCATGACCAACCCTAGGCACTGGATGGCCGCCTGCCTCACCTCGCCCCGGTGATGTTTGAGGAGCGGCACCGCGTGTTGAATCACCTCGGCGCCGCCGATTCTCCCTAAAGCCTCCGACACGGCTTCGCGCACATCTGCGTCCGGGTCTTCCAGCAGCGGCATCAAAGGGCGGATTCCTTTCACCGCCTTGAACTGGCCCAGGGCCAGGGCGCAGGCGCTCCGCACCCGGCTGCTGGGATCGGTCAGGTGGGCTATGAGCGGGTCCATGAGCGCCCGACCCTTGAAGTTAACCAGGGCCTTGGCTGCAGCCCTCCGGATGACATCCGCCTCATCTTCCAGGGCTGCCAGCACCAGGGGTATGGCGCCGTTGTCGCCGATGGCCCCGAAGATGGCCAGCAATTCTTGCTGCAGGAATTTCTCCTGGCATCCGTAAAGGTCCCGCAAGGCACCGAGATGCTTGGCGCCCAGACGAGTGAGCGCCTGACGAGCCGCGTCCTGGACCTCCTCTTCAAAATCACCCAACTGCTTAAGGAGCAGGGACAGATTGGCCTCGTTGCCGATAACCCCCAAAGTCCAGATGGCCGATTTTCTGATCCCCAGATCATGAACTTGGAGGGCGGCAACCAGGGCTGCTTCCACGTCGATGCCTCTGACTTTGACCCGCTCAAAAGCCCCGCAGGGCGACAATTGTTCAATCCTGGCTAGGGCCAAGAGACTGGCCTGGAGAATCATGTCGTTCTCCGTATGCAGCGCCTCTATCAAGAAATCAATCTGGTCCGCGTCCCCGATATTACCCAGGGCCTCGATGACGGCATGATGCACCCATTCATCCTCGGCATAGAGCTTTAAGAGATGGGGGACGGCCTCCATGGCCTTGAGTTGTCCCAAAGAAGCTACCGCCGGGTACCTGGCCCACTCATCCGGCAACATGTCCAGCAATAAGGGAATGGCAGCCGGCTCGCCCACCTGGCCCAGGGCTTCCACTGCGGCGTAGCGCACATTTTCCTCAGGGTCCCTAAGGGCCCGCTTCAAGGCCGGGAAGGCTTCCTGGAGGCCAGTATTGCCGAGGATCTGCGCGGCGAAGATCCGCACATCGGCATCGGCATCTTCCAAATAAGCGGCCACCTGCAGCCAGGATAAGGTCCCCAAGCTGGCCAGGATGGTTATGGCCTGGGAACGCACGCCGGGGTCTTCTTTCCGCAAGAGTTCCAGCAGCATGCCCACGACGCTGGCATCGGCCATCTCCACCAGCAGATTTGCCACTACTGACCGCACCCGGGGGCTGGGGTCAGAGAGACCATCCAGAAGCATCCGGTTCCCCTGGGGAAGGCCCAGGATTTCTAGTTCCTGGTATACTGCCACCCGAGCGTCTTCATCTTCCAGTTTCAGCCTGTCTGCAAATTCTGGTAGTTCGTGGTTTAATCGAGTCATCCTGCTACCCCACTCCTCTGGTGACAAACAACCCCTCCCCCTATCTCGCGCCTGTCTTGAACGCCGGGGCAGTAATGTCCTCTCATCATGAGGTAATGCCCCTTATTACGTGCACACAACACGCCTGGACAGGGTGGGGAGGAGCTAAGATGCCCCGATATAACCATCCTAAACGGATTATCGGATTTTCTGTTGTTTTCATTAAGTTTCCGCAAAATAGGTGACCAGATGCACCCTTCCAAGACAACCTATGAAACCATTGCCAGCACCGCCCGGTAGTGGTGCGCCAGGACGGCT
>Ga0315273_10011476_pt1 | contig 11337 bp, 6 predicted proteins | sample YL17G02_0_MG_FD_205753 | JGI IMG/M metagenome (GOLD analysis project Ga0315273, IMG submission 205753) | Sediment microbial communities from Yellowstone Lake, YNP, Wyoming, USA - YL17G02_0 | ecosystem: Environmental > Aquatic > Freshwater > Lake > Sediment | place: USA: Wyoming | collected...
CCGCCGCGATCAAAGGCTGCGAGGACTTCCGAGAGCTCACCGTCAACAACTTTATCACCAGCGGCGATACCGATCCGAGCTCTGCAGTCAAGAAGAAGGCCAGAAAACTTGCTACCGTGGTGAAGAAGGACGAAGAAGATGCCATTGCGCCATCTGCAGACGAAGAAGAGGGCGACAAGAAGAAAAAGAAGAAGAAGAAGCGCCCCTCAAAGAAAGTAGAGGAGGCCGACACGATGACGGAGGTTGTTGTAGAGCCAAAAGCAAAGAAGCCAAAAAAGAAGATGGCTGATGCAGGGGAAGAAACGAAGAAGAAGAAGACAACGACTCCCATTGACCAAGAGCTAGAAGCGCTTTCCAAATCTACAAAGAAAAAGGTGACGCCAGCAAAAAAGACTGAAAAGAAAACAGCGAAAGGTGATGATGATGCTGGCAAAAAGAAAAAGAAGATGACAAAAACACCCCGTACTGCCGACGAGAACGCTGAAGAAGAAGAGGACAAAGCGCCGTCGAGGAAGCGATCAAAGTCTGCGGCCGCAGACTCCAAATCGCCCGCTAGCAAAAAACGCAAGACAGGCAACGATTCCGTGGGAAAAGATGACAAGAGTAAGAAGAAATTGTTCACGGCGTCCGCTCATAAAAAATAAAAAAACCCCCCTCCATCATCATCTCGTTGTATATCGACAGACGACTCAAAGAGAAGCAATTTCACAAAAAAAGTTATTAGTGTTTTTTTGCAGTAATGTCGTTGCCAGCAAAAAAAAGTCGTCGACGACGTCGTCGTTGTTATTTTCCAAAATCGCGGCAATCGGATTCGACTGGAGCGGGCACCATCAGCGACGATTTGGTCTCTGCGCACGCAGCCTGCAAGATGGTGTGCGACACGTGTTCAGACGTCAGAGCGACAAAGAGATGCGGCGCCATTTCAGTGGCTGTCTTGTGCGGGATACCACACAGCAGATGACATTTTGAAAGAGACGCCAGATTTCGTATTTAAAAGCGTCTCTGAGTTTGCCCATGAGGGGTTTTTAGAGAAAAAGGCGACGACGATAAAACACAAAATCGCATTATTTCTTCCCATCTCTTACAAAATCAGTCGCCACCTACACATGCGTCGCGTTTGGAAAAGGTCCACTGTGCGGCGTTCCCGCGTCGCTGCCCATGAAGTTCGAAGCCTGGCTGTACATCAGAATGAGCGTCCCCGATGCTGCCATCAAGATAAACAGGGACCACGCGATGCACCCCAGTCCCGCCGTGAGTTTCTTTATGCCTTTGATAAACATATATACAGCCAGCACCGCCATAATAGTCCCCGTGACGCCCAGCGTGGTCGCAATTCCGTACGCAAAAAAAGAAGGCGTCGCCTGTTGCGGCCCGTTTGTTGTGTTGTTATTATTTATCGGCGTATTGTTGTTGTTGTTTTCTCCTCCTTCGCTCGTCGGCGGCTTTGCAGTGGCGAGCGTAAATGTATCCACGAGCGTCTTAAACACATATTCGATCACTTTAGCAATTCCGTATATTACGCCTGGCAGCCCCATTTTGTTTTTTTTCAAAACGCTGTTTCCAAGGGATATTGATGGCAGGGACGATGACGATTCTCTTTGTGAGAATCTTATTATACGAAACTTTTTTTGGATTCGTTGCGACTTTCCTATGTTTACCGATCTCCTACACTTTTTTTGGAGTCGTGGATAAAAATGGTAAACCAGAAATTTAAAAAAGAGGCAAAACGAAGCCGAGGAGAGAGGGAAGAATAAAAAATGGTGACATCGTCAAAAAAGTCGGCGAGACGCAAAAAAGAAGAAGAACGTCATCACAGATGCCATCATGATTATTCCTCTTCTGCAAAGACACGGAAAATTTTCGTCCTGTACGTCTTGGTGTCGACAGACAGCAGGCGGACGTACGTTGGCGTGACAAACGACGTGAGCAAACGTCTGCGGCAGCACAATGGAGAGTTAGCCGGCGGGGCCAAGGCTACGAGAGGCAAACAGTGGCGCGTGGCCGCGGTCGCGGACGGCTTTGTCTCGAACCACGCCGCGCTGTCCGTCGAAAAGGCGCTGCACAACAAGGGCTGTGCCATGGTGCGCAGGCATCCCGGGATGTCGCCGCTAGAGAGGCGGCTCAAGTGCGTCGCGAAAACGTTGGCGGCAAGCACGCCAGCAAAATTTGTCGGAGAAATGAAACGCTTGTAAAAAATTCGCAACTATGTATATAAAAGCGAATATCGTCCATCTATTATTATAATAATATTGTAACGAGGAAAAATGGCGGCAACGTCAGATGCTGCCACGTCAGATGAAAAAGCCGTCGCGATGAAGAAGAGATTACAGAGCGTGATCTCTGACGAGCACACCTACTTTTATTTCATAAGGCCGACGCTCGAGGAGATCCGCGACGCCAAACGCAAGCACCCGCGCGAATTCGCCATCCTCGTTCGCATGGTGGCGCAGAAAATCCCCAAGACGGCGCAGGCCACGTTTGTGGAATCTTACAAAGGCATGATGGGAAGCGCTGCCAGAACGACGGCCCCCCTTATGCCCGAGCGCGAGTTTAAGCGGATGGTATACTCGTTTGGGCTGCCGTCGTATGCCGCCAGGTACTCGGGCACCGCCAAGGAACTCGTCGTCGACCACGCGTACCACCGCGCCGTCGGACTGGCGATGCCTACGTGGTACGAGCCGTCTGCCGTAAACAGGCGCTATTTGCGCTATCTGTTTGAATATCTCCTGTCTGCGCAAGTAAACGGCGCGGCGACCTCCAACGTGCTGGTGGCAACGGTCGCCACGGCCATCGCCGCGGAGCGCGAACGCAAGATGAGCCTCGTCGACGGCCTGATAACGCTGTCCAAGACGGCAAAGTCGGCGATGGGCGTCGCAAATTCTGCCTACGGCAAACTCGAGGAGCTGCAGGCCATCGCCAGATACGCCGACGAGAATTCGTCAGACGTCGCCGAAATTTTGACCGACGCGCTGCAGCATCTGGATGCTGGAGACGTCGAAAAGGCAAAAGAGGCGATAACGCAGTCGCGCGCTGCTCTGGTCGGAGGCGGGGAAGAAGGCGAAAGTCTCTTTGTCGGCGGGCGGCTAGAGACGATGGGAATAGAGTCGCAAGTGACCATGGAAAGCAAGCTCGTCGATCTGTGGAACCATTTCAACGTCGCGCTCAACACCGCCAAGAGGAAGCTCACATACGACGTCAAGCCCATGGTGCACGTCTCGCAGAACGACGTCGAGACGGCCAGGGATATTTTCAAAGCTTTCATCGACAGCGAGGAGGTGCGACTGGTGCTGGCAGAGCCAAGCGCTGCAAACGTCGCCGCCGTGGACGTGGACGGCGTCGTGGAGGCGGCCATGGGCAGTCCCCCGCCGCCGTCGCCGGTCCCAGAATCCACCGTTCCCGCGGCACCGACAAGCGCTGTCTCCACGAGACCAAAGCTTCCGTACGATCTCACAGACGAAGAGCAGCTGGCGATCGGACCGGATCCGCTCAAAAGGATCGCGGCCAGAAACAAAAAAAGACGCGAGATGGGAATAGTAGCAGTGACACCAAGACCAAAACTAAAAGAAGAAGAAGAAGAAGAAATCCCAGCAGCGACCATGTCGGTGCCCGACATATCGCAGCTCACGGTGACTGGAGAGGAGACGGCCGCCGCGCTCGATGCTCCCGAGGTGCCAGAGCTTTTGGCGACGGATCTGATAGGAAGACTAAAACAGCAACAAAAGATGATACGCAGGGCTCGGATCGCGTCGTACGCAAAGAAACACCACGTGACAAAGACGGCCGCAGAGCGCGCCATATACGGATACGAATTCGAAGCCGGAGAGCGCTTGCAACGCGCCGAAGAGATGAAAGAGGTGTACATCATGCAGGCCGAAAAGCGAAAGGCCGAGCTCGCGGCCGCCATCGCAGAAAAGGACAGGAAGATGGCGGCGCAGCGAGAAGAACACAAACGCTTCCAATCCATGACCGTATCCGAGAAAGAAGCATACAACAGGGAAAAGCAAGCAGAGATTGATGCGGCCAACAAGCTCGCACGAGAGAAATTCGAGGCCTCTCGAGCAAAGGCCAGGGAGGTCGCACGGAGGAAACGAGAGTCGCGAGAGGAAGCCGAAAAAGAAGAAAGCATCACTACCAAAAAACTCAAACTTCTGCCAAAGACAGCGCCTGAAACGGAAGAAACGCCACAACAAAAACGAGTTGCCATTCGAGAAGAACACATGAAAAAGCATCCAGTGTCTCTCAGAGAGCAGATGCGCCACGTTCCAGAGATCAGTTTCGCGACTGGAGTGATGGTGATACCCTCTCTCGTCAGGCTACGTCACGCGACACGTGCAGAGAAGTCTAAAGAAGGAGAAAAAGTGCGTGGAGATGCGGGGAACGAACTCGCGGCAAAGCACGACCTTATTCTGAGCACTATAGCGAGATCTTCTGGCGCGCCACAGTATACGGAGGAAGAAGAAGAAGAAGCCGTCGTCCCAGTGGTAACGGTGCCGCCGCCCAGCAAAGTGTCCGCGATAATGATACCGGAAGCGATACGAAGTCTCACCACCATGACATCTGATGCGGGCGCTCCCACTTTACAGAGCGAAAAACTCGGATGGCTAGAGTGGCTGGCAACGGTGGATCTGAGAAAAATGACGTTTGAAGAGATCATAGACGTCATCACAACCAGCATATTTGGAACGCCAGAGGAGAGGTGGGAAAGCATGGTCGGAGGCGGATACGAGGATGAATGCTGTGGAAGTGGTGACGATGGTGAGCTCGCGTCCCACCCAGACGACGATGACGGCGTCGGCAGTCATCATCACGTTGATCACATCTGTCGCTGGTGCAGAGGGCCTGCCTCCTGGAAATGCAAATCGTGCGCCAGCGCATACTACTGTCAGCACGCCAACTGTAGAATGCATTTCGAGACGGTCCACTGGCCCGTGTGTCGAAAATTGTACTATCATCATCGATTTTAAAAAATAAATTCGACTTTATTATTTGGCAATCAATTTTTTTTGAGCAGCGCCACCGTTATCTTTCCGCTTTTTGCGATGCGATCCGTGACGTAAACCTGTCCGATCGGCGTCCCGCGCCACGTGACGCACACGCCTACAAAGTCGTCGTGAGGCATTTCGACCGGTACCGTGTTGGTGGCGGCCAGGAGCCACATATTGCTCTCTCTGGCGCGCATTTTTGCAAACAGGAGTTTGTCGTTCCCAAACAGCGCGCGATAACTAGCGATGTCAAAGTCGTGATCTTGTTCTTTGGAAGAACTGCACGCAAACGTGGCGTACACGCGGAGGTTGGCGTCCAGCCAGTTACCGCCTCCAAAGAGGTGTAGCGTAGACACCGTCCCCGTTTTGAACTCCTCATGTTCTATTTCCATCGGCAGCGGCTTGTTTCCGAGGATGCACTCGATGCATAGATGTTGCACATTGCTAGAGAATGCCAGAGGTCCGTCAAAATAAAAGGCGATCTTGTGCATAGGATTGGTAAGCGTCGGTTGCACCATGTAAATGTGCTCCACATCGTCGGTCCACTCAAAATCGAGCATCGAGCTAAATGTCTCGGCCTCTTCTGAGAATATCAACAGCGCGTCGACCAGCCTGTTCCACACGCCGCTCATGCCGAGCCACTCTTCGTCGCCAGCCTCGTACTTTGACAGCGTTGGGACGGCCATGAAAACCAGTTTGGCGCGCGTGATAAACGGGATCCCAGGTGGCTCAAAGTCCACGCTCACATCGTACATGTCTTCTTCCTCGTCGTCACACGCCTCCTCTGTTTTCGCTTCTTCCATCGTCGCGTCGACAGGTCTTTTTTCGGTGCGTTCTTTAAAAAGATTGCTGTCTCGGAACCTAACGTTTCCGTAACATTCCGAAACCATGTGCACCTCGCCGGCCATGGACCGTTCTACGGCTCCGTTTCCACCCATCCAATGATCGTACAGTTTGACGGTAACAGCATGAACGCCGACGCATTGGTGGGGTTTTGTGCATTTTGTGCGCGCGCCGATTACCATGTCGGCTGTCGTCGAGCCGCAGCCTCCCGAGACAATGTGCCGGTACTTTCCGTCGACGTGGATTATTTGGCCAAACGGGACGATGGGATCGTAGCGGACGATTTGCGACGATGATGTCATAGTTTAAGTGGAAAATTATTTTATCAAAAAAGTTTTCCTGAGAAAAAGCAACCATCGCCGATTTTTTTGTTTGCACTGCTTTATTCTTTTAAAAAAATTGTCGATAGCAAAATGGCAGAACAACCATCTCGCGGAAAGTTGGTCCATGGCCCGTTTTTCGATTACTATGAAACAGAACCAGAGTTTGCCATCCCAGAATTCAAACTCGCATATGGTCTCATCTGCGAGATCGAAAACATAGTTAATGCGGAATTTGCGGCGTGGGCAGGATCGCCAGCCAAAATCACCGTCGATCATCTCGCGTGTGCTCTGCAAACGCTTTGGAAGATCAAATTGGCATTATTGTCGAAAGAAGCGCCGAAAACGATCGTCTGCATGATAATAACTTACATGAAAGCCTTGCCAGAAGGCTTTGACGCGCATATTTTGCAAAAGACGATACGTCGGCCTCTTCCGCAATGCGCGGCGCGCGAGATTCCCAAGCACGCGACCCTCTCGCTGTCTCGAAAGCAAGTGATGGACGACGTGCTCGCTCCCAAGATACAGGAATTTCGGACGATACTCGCAAAAGTGGTCCCGGCGGTCTGGTGATGCCGAGAAGGAAAATCTCATGATAGTTAAAGTATAAGAGGAAAGGGGTTTTTGTTGATGGACGGTGTACAGTATATATTTATTCGCGCAACAAAAGGTTTATAAAGTCAGTCTCTCGATAAGGAAGAAAACATAATTCCGCAAAAAGCAATCGCGATCGTTTGTTTTTTTCCCCTATAACGATGCCGCTGGATTTCGCAGACGCGTTAAAATCCGTCATCGGGCCAGAGAATTATCAAACTTACGTCGCAAACAACGCGTCGTTGATATGTCAAAACTGCTACAAACCAGCAAAGCTGCGGTGCGCGAGGTGTAACGTAACGTGGTATTGTTCCGCAGACTGCCAGCGCGCACACTGGCCAAAACATAAAGACTTTTGCCTCGAAAGACTCGATTCTCGGCGCGAACATTTTCCTTCCAAAGAAGAAGAAGAAGAATCTCAAAAAAGAAGAGATGCCGTCGTAGGAATGCCAAAGGCGCGAAGGGGGGAGGAGGAGGAAGAGAAGACTTTGCCCACTGTACCTCTGAAGAAGCCAGAACCCAAAAAACAAAAAGCTAAAATAACGATAATCAGGAGATTATCAGAAGAAGACGTGGGAAGACGAAAAAGGGTCTACGAAGAAACAGTGGCCATAGAATGCGCCGACGAATACGCAGCAGAGTTGTTTAGAGAGGCGATGGAAAGCGATGTTGTCGTGCGGATGGCAAACATTGGGAAAACCTTGGACGACACCAACGCGGACAGAGATTTGGCGGCGGATATGCTCGTCTCGGAAAGATACGTAGATCCAGACAAGCTCATGTTGGCCGAGAGACAGCTGTCAGAAGGCGCCAGAGCGGTGGAAGGCCTCAGCCACGAAACCGCCAGCCCCGAAAGCGGATTCAGCGCGATGCAAAAATTATCGGAAGCCATGGGTCTCATCGTCGAAATTGTCAAATTTGTGCTTCCCACAGGCCTGACGGGGGTGTTTGCAAACATATCGTATTACTACGACACGATAGCGAATTGGGCGACGCGAGTTGTGTACAACGCGGGATGCCTGCTGAAAAAAATGCTGTCATATGTCTCCTGGTTCGCTTCCAAGTTAGCCCAAGGATTTGTGTGGCTGCTCAAGCAAATTTTGTCGGCCGTCGAGAAGTCCGTCGCTTTTGTACGCCGCGTCGCGGTCGCGACCAAGGATCTTGTAGCGAGCTTCGTGGGAAGCGTCACCGACTCGATGATAAAGTTCTGCGAGGGAGGGAGCTACCTTGTCCCGGAGCTCGTCGCGACCATAAGGTCGATGTTTAGTTCGTGCATGACGCTCCTCCTGGTGGCACTGCGACTGGGGGAGATGCTGTTTGGACCAGTGTTGAACGCGTTCAGATCCATGTTTGAACGCAAAGGAAGCATCATGCAGTTGATCGTTAGTTTTTTTGGATATGCAAAGACGATGGCCGAGTGGATCTCGACACACATGCCGTCTTTCGTTCCAGAATGGATGAACAAGATGTACGACGGATTTTCGTGGCTGGGGACCACAATCGGCGAAAGTTCACTGGGCAGAATTACAACATTTGTTTTCGAAAAGATCCAGACTTGGATGGAAAAGTGCGGTCCAACGGTCTCTTACGTACTGGAGAAAATTGCCGATGCCATGAAGAATTATGTTTTGGAGCCGCTGTCGACAATCTTTGATCCTGTCTATACGACAAAGCTCAGGAGCGAAGAGGCCGCAAAGAGCGTGTCTGAAATTCTCAAAGATCCGATATTCAAGACGAAAGAGTCATTGGCAAAGGAACGCGGAGAACTAGAGACCGCGGCGTCGGAATATGATGCCGCGCTGCGAACGTTCTTTAGCGAACAAAGCACCGTGTTTGGCGTCAGGGAAGGCCTCACGTTTAAGCAGTTCTTTGCCGAAACGGGTCTCGTAGCAGATTATTTGACGTCGTTGACGTTTTCCCACTTGCCGTTTGACGAAAGTTTCCGACGCGCAGAGCTCGAACATGTGACAAAGACGGGATTGGAAGCGGCAGCGCTGAAGGCCGTACACATAGATCACACTTCTGCGGAAGCGATAACCGCTTTGGTTAAAAACATCGTGGAAATCCTAGAGCGTGTCGTGACTAAGCTGAATGCGGATAAGAAAGAGGAGGAAATGGTGGGCACGTGGAAAGATTGGGCGCCTGGGACAAATTTCGTGCTTGTCATTATTGGGATATTTGCTTCTACGCTGTATACGTATTCGTTGGCGTATTGTGGCAAGCAAGCTATAGACGGGATACTGACAACGCGCTATGCGTATGTCGAGAGAGGTTCGGCGGAAGCGGGACCGGAGGGAGAGGCGATCCGAGAAGAGACAGAGAGAAAAACCAGAAATGTGATGATAGCATGGCTCAGGGCGAAACTGTTTGGCGAGAAGAAAACAGACGACGGAAAATCGTTTAGAGACGCCTGGATTACACACATGAAAGGAAAAGATCACCTTAAAACGCTTGAAGATGACCTGGACATAGGCGAAGGGAACACTGTAGATTGGAACGAAGACGCGCTCAAAGCCGCAGATGACATGATTGCATTGAGAGATACAGGAGTGCCCATTCCTACGGCAGGATCACCATTGACAGATAAGCAGCAGCAATACAACAAGTCTAGCGAGAATTTCGCCAGATTATCCCGTAGTTCGCGCACAACAGAAAACGCGCGAAAGTACAGGGACAAGTATATAGACGCGAAGCCGCTCTATGACAGCGTACAGAAAATGAACGCCGAGATTGACCAGAAAAAAGCCGACATGGACGCCAGAGTGGACCAAGCTATGCAAAGCAAGAAGAGCCAAGAGTCTGTTTTGCACGATATGAATGCAGCACGCGAGTCGGGCAGAGGTTTCGTGGGAACTCTTTTGAGCGAAAACGAAAGGGAGCTGGACAATGTCACGAAGAGTTTCATGGAATACGCGTATCCTACTTTCCAATATGGCGCCGGCTTCCTGGTGGACGTACAGAATCTCATAGAGCGATTGAAATTAGTGAAAAACGACATCTTGGAATTTTCAAACCTCATCAACGACACGTCGGCCGGCCAGACTTTCGAATGGCTGCACGCGGCCGGCATCGCGCCCGCTTTCCTTGCTATCGATCCGTTTTTGATGCGCGCGAAGACGTTCTATCCTTCACTCGGGGCTGCGGCCGAGACTTCATACGCCAACATATGGGAAGGATTGGCGAGCCACGCGCTCATAGACATCGCCATGGTGGTGACCCAGTTTATCGGCATCGCGTATGTCGTCTACAAAATCGCAAAGCTGATAAAAGAACTCGGCGCCAAATCCAGCATCGCTTCTCTTTGGAAAATCGCCCTGACAAGCGTCTTCGCGTTGGGCGTTGCACTGTCGCCGTATCTCGTGGGAATGGCGCTGATGTGGATGATGCGCGTGTGCGACCCAACGTGGTATCCGACCGGAATATCGACGCCAGTTGCCAGCATACTTTTGACGCTTCTCCTTATAGTCATCAACCAAGTAACAGGAGCACCACCGCCAGAAGAACTGATGAAACAGCTAAAGGAAAAAGCGCACAAAGCAAAGAAAGCGCTGCGAGCTTCCGAAATGCAGCGCGAGCTGTTGACACTGCGGCGCGAACTCGAAGCACGAATTCACGAACAGGAGTACGAGCTTGTTAAAAAGCAGGCGAGAATCGAGATGTTGGAAACGACATTGGCGACTGTCAGGGGTGGGCATCCCTAAAAAAGAGGCCAACTTTCTCGATTGTCGTCCGACTTGTACAAACTTTTGTCGCTGCGATGTTTGGGAAATAAACAATAAAACACTTGCTATATAAATCCGGACAAAGCGCCTTGAGACAAAACAAAAAGCATCTTTCGATAGTTTTGCCACTATTATCTTCGCGCTTTTTTTCTCTCAAAAGATGTCAGACCCGATCTGCGTCAGATGCGGCCGGATAGCAAAGCTGTTGTGTGCGAAATGCCTGGTGACGCCTTATTGTTCTAAAGCGTGCCAACTCGCCGCATGGCCCTACCACAAACTTATATGCAAAGCGCCAGACAAAAGCCCGCTACCATCGCCGTCTCCGTCTGCCATTGCAACAGACAAAGACGGCGGATTGCGGCATTCCTCTGCCAACGTGGGCGGAGACGTAAACATATTCGATCCGCAAAATATCGAGCTGCTCGTTAAATTTGCTGACAAGCGCAAAGCGCAGGACGCGCGGCGACGAAAAGCAAAAGCAAAAAATGCGCCGACGGCCGTCGGCGCGCCAGATGAGACGACAACTGCTGTCGTCGGAGTGCCGGATCCGAGTGGAGACATCGAACAAGGTGCATCGGAGGAAGAAGAAGAAGAAGGAAAAAAGCCCAGAGAAGAAGAATACAAAGAAAAGGGCTACGTGGCCATCGACGTCGAGCCGGATGAAACGGTGGCCGCCACGATGCTGGAAAAGATCGGTAGATTCTACGGCTTTTTCCAAACGGCCAAGGCGCCGGTTTCCGAGATGACCAAGCAAGAAATAGCAGCGCGCCTTGGTTCTGGAACCGTAGTGTTAGACATGGACATGGCATCTGCCATGCAAAGCGCGGCGATGAAAGCCGCACAGATTAAAGACATCTACGAGGAAGCCGTGCGGAG
>Ga0315273_10011478_pt1 | contig 11336 bp, 9 predicted proteins | sample YL17G02_0_MG_FD_205753 | JGI IMG/M metagenome (GOLD analysis project Ga0315273, IMG submission 205753) | Sediment microbial communities from Yellowstone Lake, YNP, Wyoming, USA - YL17G02_0 | ecosystem: Environmental > Aquatic > Freshwater > Lake > Sediment | place: USA: Wyoming | collected...
ATCCCGGCCTTCGCCGGGATGACGTGGCATCATGGACCTCAGCCGGCGGGGTATGCCACACGCGGCCTCTCGAACCAGGCCGATCCGCGTCAGTCTGCAAAACGCATCGCAGGGGCCGAAATCCGGCTGGGGTGACGACAGTGGGGCCCCGGCCTTCCGCCGACCAGCACCCCGGAGAGGCGCTTTGCCGGCCTGTGTGAGCGGGGACGCGAGGGGCGTGTCCCGCCGGCTGCGCATGCGCCTGGATCCCGGCCTTCGCCGGGATGACGTGGCGTCATGGACCTCAGCCGCGAGGGGCGAGCCGCCTACGCCGAGGCTTCCGCCTCCGCCAAGGCTTCGGCGGACCGCCGTAACCTCGGTGAAGGCGGTCGGCGCCCAGGGAGGCGAGAGGGAAAGGTGATCCTCGCCCTGTCAACGGGGAGGATCGGGGCTGGGCAGCGCCGGCTCGAACAGGCGCCGTGTTTGCTCGGACAACAACACCCAGAACGCGTACACGGCGAGGGCCGTGCCCAGCGGCAGGAAGAACAGATTCAGCACGGCGAGCCCCATGCCGACCAGCCTGCCCCAAGTTCTGTGGCGGCGCAGAGCCAGGCCCGTCAGCAGGTGGATGCCGCCCCACAGGAGCGCTCCGGCCGCGAACAGGAAGAAGATGCTAACGGTCACACTCGCGGCGAGGTCCGGCCCGAGCGCCGCGCGTTCGGCCGACGTGATGATGGCCAGCGCTCCCATCGCGAGAACAAGGATGCCCGTTCCGGCCACCAGCGCCAGTGCGCCCCAGCACAAATAGAAAACCGCGAGCAAGTCGATGTGTCGTGTCATGAAACAGGCCCTGCCGCGCCGGTCGAAGGCGTAACGTGCGTGGTAGTATTCTGCCACTACACGTGCGAAATGCGCTGTTGAACTCACGTGTCCTGATGCCAGCCCTTGTCGCGGCACAGATCCCGGTCCAGGTCACGGTGCTACGGTAAGCGAGACCCTATGATTGAGACGAAGGAATGCCCGCTCTGCGCGGAAACGATGCGCCTCAAGAGGCGGGAACAGGTCGACTATATCCCCGGCCAGTCGCAGGTGGTCAGGCGCGAAATCCGTGAGTGGATTTGCCCCGACTGCGACTACTTCGAGGAATACGAGGAGAGCATGGACGAGCCACCCGAGCCCACGTGACGGCCGATACGGGTGGGCTGGCGCGTGGCCTCCGGGCCACCTGCCAGGCTGCCGGGACGATTGAGGACAGCGGAGGGAAACGGCGACGGACAGGCGCCCCGCTAGCGGGCGCCCAGCATCAGCAGGATCTCTCGACGGACTGCGTCGTCGAACTGGTCGAACGCGATCGCGGCTTCACACTCGTCGCAAAGCACTTCGAACACAGCCGGACGATTCTCTTCGGCGACATCCACGCGAGTGTCTTCCACCTGGACCACATGCATCTGCAGGGTCTTGACCTGGAAGCTCCGCGTGTTGCCGCAACTCGGGCACGCAACAGGCATCATCGACTCCTTCACGCGTAGCCACCGGCCAGCTGGCTGGTGGACGCCGAATGATTGTACGGTATAACAGCCTGTCGGAGAAGCTGAATCATGAACACGAGCACATTCGAGATCAGGTCGGAATTGCGCGGCGGACACTGGGTGGCCTGGGTGGTCCGCACGCCCGATGGCAAGCCGGACAAGTCGGTGTTGCTCGTCGGCAGAACGAAGGAAGAAGCCGAGTCGCGCGCTCGCGATTGGGCTGACGGAAAAGTCGGCTAGGCCTGCGGCGGATACACCAGGCGCCCCTCGACCGGCGCACCGGGAAACAGCATGCGGGCGGCCTGCACGTAGGCGTCAAGTTGCTGGCGATCGGACTCAAGCGGCGTCCCCGTCTTGAAATCCAGCACGACGACCTCGCCATTGGGCCGTAACACCAGACAGTCGATCACCCCGCGCAGAATGTCGGCTTCCCCTCCCGGCCTCGCCCCCGCCAGCGTGAACGAGACGGGCACTTCGTAGAGACACTCGGCACCTTCCAGCACCGATCGCACCTCCGGCGTCGTCCACATCCGGACGAAAACGTCGGCCGCTTCTCCGGAAAGCGCCGCGAGGTCTTCAATGGCGGGGATTTCGTCATCGGTGACGAGTCGCCGCGCCGCGGCCACGAGCGAGGCTCGGGACGCATCACCCCGCGCCAGGTTCTGGAACAGGCGGTGGACGACGCGCCCGAGCACCACGCGCGCATGGTCACCGGCCGCAGGGCCCTCGCGGCCTTCTGAACCGGCGGGCACGCCGATCGAGGTCACCGCGACGCGCGCCGACGCGCTGGTGTCGTCCAGCGCTTCAAAATCGTCTTCCGCGCCGCGTGCCGCTGTCGGCGGCTGGCCGCCGGGCCCGATCGCGAAGGGGGCCGCCTCGTCCGCCACCCACGCGGCGGATGGCGCACACACCCGGAATCGATGCCGCCTGCCCGATGCCGCACACCAGTTCAGCGTGACGCCGTCCGCCGTCGTGGCAGCAGCCGTGGTGAACACCTCGTGCAGCGTCCGCGGCAGGACCTCACCGAGGCTTCCCGAGCGGGGCTTGAACGCCCCGCCCTCGGTCACCGATGTCAGGTACAGACGATCCCGGGCCCGGGTGAACGCGACATAGAGCAGGCGCTTCGTTTCCTCCCGGTCCCGCTCCGCCGCACCCTCGTCGAACTCGGACTGGAAGTCGCCCACTGCGACGGCATCTTCGGGAGGTACATGCGCAGCGACTCTGATCGGCGCGGCACGACCGCCCGACCCGCGCGAGAGATTGACGACGAAGACCACCGGAAACTCGAGGCCCTTCGCCGCGTGAACCGTCATGAGGTTCACGGCGTCGATCGCATCCACGACAGCGTTGGACTCGTCGCCGGCGGACAACCGGTCGAGGTAGCCGGCGAGGCGCGCGAGGGTGAGATAACCCCTGTTCTGGATGCGGCGCACCAGCGCGCGCATCTTCTTCACGTTCTCGCGAGCCTGCACGAGGCGGGCGCCCCGGATCTCGAACGCGTAGGCGGAATCCGCCAACACGAGGTCGAGCAACTCGGCGGGCGTCACGCGATCGGCCAACTCGAGCCACTCCGCGAGGCTCGTCCGCAACCGCGCCAGGACACTGGCGTCTTCGGCATCGAGGGCCGCGGCGGACCCGGGCAGTTGGCGGCCTGTCAGCGCCGTCGCGATCGAGGGCGCCAGGCGTTGAAGGCCCGGATCGGACAGCCGAACGAACCGGGATCGCAGGAAGGCCGCGGCACGCAGGTCCGACGACGGCTCCGCCAGGTAGCGCAGCAGGGCGACAATGTCCTTCACTTCCTCGGCGTCGAAGAACCCCAGCCCCTTGTAGACGTACGTCGGGATGCGACGGGCTTCGAGGGCCTGCTCGAACTCGCGATGGCTCGCCCGCGACCGGAAGAGGATCGCGACATCACCGGGCATGATCGGCCGGCGCACGCCGGTCTGGCGATCCCTGACCTGCGCTGCAGCCGCCAGGCGGGCGATTTCGCCCGCTACCGCCTCCGCGCACCGTCGCACACCGTCCGCCGCCACGACGCCGAGTACCGGGTCGTCATCACCCTCCACATCGGCGTCCTCGATAGGAAACGCGTCGCGATCGTCGTACCGGAACGCGTCGGGACGGCCCGCGGTTTCCGCAACCTCGAGAAAGAGGTCGTTGGCGAACGCCAGGAGCGGCGGTACGGACCGGAAGCTGTGCGAGATGCTCCAGAGGGGGTCCTGGCCAGGCCGCAGATCGCCGACGGCGCTCGCCGCCTCATCGAGCACGGCGACCTCCGCGTCGCGAAAACCGTAGATCGACTGTTTTCGATCGCCCACGATGAAGATGGATGGCCGAAGCGGCGCATCGGACGAAAGGCCCAGGCCTTCACCCCAGGCGCGCACGAGCAGGGCGACCAGGTCCCACTGGGCGCGGGACGTGTCCTGGAACTCGTCGACCAGGACGTGGTGGTAGCGCGCCTCGAGCAGGTAGCGGCTCCGCGCGAATTCGTCCATGTTGCCGAGGAGTGCGTGCGCGCGCACCAGCAGTTCGGAGAAATCCAGCACCCCGTGCGCCTCGAGCGTCCGGCGGTATCGGTCGGTGGCAATCGAGAAGACCTGCCACACGGCTCGCGACAGGATCGTGTTGAGATCGCGCCGCAACGCGCGACTTGCGTTGTCGAGCGCCGGCGCCGCACCGGTGACCAGTTTCCAGTGCGCCGTCCGGGCGGCCGTCGATGCGAAGTCCTCCGCGCGATAGTCGTTCGACTTCTTCCGGGGCGTCCCCGCCTTCGTGAAGAAGTGCGCACGCACACGGTCGAGCACGCCCCTGATCAGCGCCGGCTCCAGCGCAGCCACCGCACCGTCCGAGGCTTCACCTCCCGCGACGCGCCGGAGGTCGCGGGCCAGCATCATGTAGCGCGGGTGGTGGATCGGGCCGCTCTCGAGGAAGCGACCGAGTCCGCCCGGGATTGACTGCAGGACGCCAGCCAGCCCTTCTACGCCGCGGCGGCAGGCCAGCTCGATCGTGAGGTCCCGAGGCCCCTGCTGCGTGACGCGTCGCAGGACGCCGCCGGCCACCACCCGTCGTTCGAGCAGCGCGGCAAGGCCCGTGCGCAGACGGGGTTCTCCGAGTTGGGCAAACAGGAGCCCCACGTCCTCGTTCGTGCGGGCGCGCGCGCGGCAGATGCGAAGCGTCTGGTCGAGCGATTCCTCCACGAGCCGCGGCACCTCGGTGTCGTCCGCGACATCGAAACCGGGATCGAGGTCGGCCTCGAGGGGGAACTCGCGCAGGAGCGACAGGCAGAACGCATCGATGGTGCTGATGGCGATTTCGTTCAGGCGGTCGCGCAGGCCGCGCCAGCGCGCGGCGTCAGCCGGCGACAACGGGGCCGCCTTGCGCAACTCATCCACGATGCGCTGACGCATCTCGGCCGCGGCCTTCCGGGTGAACGTCATGGCGAGGACGTTCCTGGGGTCGACGCCGGCGCGCAGGAGGTTCACATAGCGGTCCACCAGGACGCGGGTCTTGCCGGTGCCGGCCGATGCCTCGAGCACGACGTTCCGCGCGGGATCGACGGCGCCGCGGCGGGCGGCGCCGTCGCGCAGGTCGCCGGCTCCCCCGCCCGGCTGCGTCGGAGGGGCCTCGCCGAGCGGCAGGGCTCCGTTACTCGTCACCGACGTAGTCCTTTCGGCACACGCCCGAAAACGGGCAGTAGGTGCATCGATACGCCTCGGCCGGTGCCGGCGGGAACCTGCCGCGTTCGATCTGGTCGACCGCATCGACCAACCGCGCCTCGCCGCCGGCCAGCACGGCATCGAGCCGGCCTTCCTCTGCGGTCAGCGGCTCGTAGTGGCGGCCCTTCCCGAACGCCAGGTATGCCGCATCGGACGCGCGCCACGATCGGCCCAGGCGCCCTTCGAGCCGCTGGCGGGCAGCGGCGGCGTACGCGGGAAGCTGGACGACGTGCTTCAGATTCGGCGCCCGCGAGAGCTTGTAGTCGATCACCCGGAACGTGCCGTCGGCGAAGAGGTCGATCCGATCGGCCTTCGCGGCCAGGCGAAGCGGCCGCACCTCGCTTCCTGTTCTCAGCAGGGTCTCGCCATCGAGGGAGAACTCCAGCAGGCGTTCGACAACCGGCACTCCCCTGTCGTGTTCGACCTCGGCCGCGAACACGATGTCCCCGAACCCCGACGCGACAGGCGATCCCAACAGGCGCGTGCGCTGCAGCGCGGCGTCGCTGTCCGGCAAATCGGCCAGCCGCTTCTCGACCAGCGTGGCGAAGAGGGCCCGCGCGTTGTCGAGATTGTCCGCGGTGATGGCGCCGGCACCTCGATCCTGCCAGGCCTCGTAGAACTCCCGCAGGACGTCGTGGACAAGCTGCCCCTGGGCTTTCGGGCCAAGCGCCTCCTCGTCATCCGGTTCTTCGGCGAGTCCCAGCACGCTGGTGGCGAAATAGACGAACGGGCACGCCAGGTACAGATCGATCGCGCTCACCCTGTACTTCGACGACGGCGCGGGATTCCCCTGGCCGTGGAACCGCGCGTCGGTGGACGGGGTGCGCGACACCCGGAGCGCAAGCCAGCCGGCTGCGGCCCCGCCCAGCACGTCGCCTCGCAGCGGATCCTGCAGCATGGCCTCGCTGTCGAAGATACGGGGCGTGGCGGCGGCGGGCTCACGCTCGACGGCCAGGCCGCTTCCGGCCAGATCCTCGAGGAACGGTGACGGCTCGACGATTGCATCTTCCTCGAGGGTGATTGTCGACACGCTCACGCGCTCCATGGCCGCGTGCAGCAGGTCCTCGAATGCCGCCCGTTCGGCCGCGCGCACGTCCGCGTCGGCAGGCCAGCCAAGGCTCGTCAGCATGGACGCCGGGTAGAAAATGCTGCGCGAGGGGCTTTCGGGCCATTCCCGCTGCGTCAGGCCCACGACGTGAAGCGCGTCGAACTGGCCGAAACGGGCGGTGTCGGCGTCCACCAGTTGCACGCCGCTCGATCCGTGACGCGGCGCGAAGGTCTGTTGTTCAATCCACCGGTGCATGACGGCGATCGTGTCCGCAAACGGGCGTGGCGCACCGTCGAATCGCAGATGTGCGTCCCGGAGGCGTGTCAGCGCGATCAGGATCGCAGCCCGGACGCGCAGGTGGCGCGCGTGCGCGGGATGCGACGCCTCTGGCAAGCGTTCGTGCGCCGCGAGGAAGGCGAGCACGGTGTCGAGATGAACGGCAGGCGAATCGTCACGCGTCAGCGGTTCGAGTTGCGCTGCAGTCAAGGCCGCGGCGCGGACGGCACGCGCGAGCGAGCCCGGCTCCGACCACTCCCCTGCCAGGCGGGTCAACGCCCGGGGATCAGCCAGGTAGCGAGCCTCGCTGAGTGTTCTGTCGAGCCGCGCGACCGCCGCAGCCGTCGGCGCGCGCCCGTCGATCTCCACGGCGAACAGGGGCGAGCGAAGCAGGTCGACGAGCGCCGCCCGCGAGAAGCCCGACTCGACAGCCTGGAACACGAGGTCCAGCGCGGCCGCAAAGGGTTCGGCGGCGAGCGGGAGGGTGTCGAAGGTCTGGAACGGCACACCGGCCGACGGGAGTACCTGGCGCGCGAGGTACACGTACGGCAGCGGTCGCTTGAAGACCACGGCCGTGTGCCAGAGCGGGACCGCCGGGTTCAGCCGGCACGCACGCTTGATGCGCCGGGCGACCGCCGCGAGTTCCTCCTCGCGATCCCGGTATCGCCAGAAGGCCGGTGCCGCATCATCCGCGGGCGCGATGAGCCCCGGAGCCGCGCGAGTGGCGTCCGCCGGCGCCGTCACTTCCTCCAGGCCCGGCAACCAGGTCCGGACGCGCTCAAGGAACCCCGCGGCCAACACGGCCTCGGTCGCGACCACGTCCAGTCGGGCAAGGCCCGCAACGCGGGTCAGCAGGTCGAAATCGGCGGGCCACAGCCCCGCGGGGTCTCCCGCGCGGTCGCCGACGGCGAGCACGACGTGGGCGACACGCGCCGATGGCACCGCCAACAGCGCCAGCCTGAGGCCGTGCTCATCCGACATGGCCGCCTCGGCCAGCCGCGCCTCGTACCCCCGGAACGCGGCGACCAAAAACCTGGTTTGCGCGAGCATGCGGACCGCGCCGCGGTCGGAATCGACCGCCCGCTCGAGTTCCTCCACTGCGACGCGCTCGAAATCGTCGACGGTGCGCATATGTCGGCGCACGCCGTCATAGAAGTCGAGCATCTCGGCCACCAGGCCAGGCCGCAGCGTGAACGGCGGCCGTGCGCCAGCGTCGATGGCGGCCCTGGCAGCCGCCTGCAGCAGCACTTCGCGCTCGAGGCGCGACGCCTGCGACTGCGCGTCGGCGAGCCCCTCCTGGAGCAGCGCGATCCAGTCGTCGCGAGTCACCAGGTGCGGCAATGCCAGCGCCTGCGGCGCTGCGCCCAGCACTTCGTCCTCGAGCGATCGACGGAGCTGCTCGCCTGCGGCCCGCGACGGCACGATGACGGTACGGCGGCGAATGTCGACAATCGTGCCCGACAGGCACAGGTCCAGCAACGCTCGCCGGAACGTGACGAGATCCGGCGCGCGAACCAGACGGGTGTCGCGAGGGGTGATCACGGCAGCACGGGGCGGCGGAAGAACTCGTCGATGCGAGTGCGCGCAATCTCCAGCAACAGCAGCCCGCCCGCTGCGGCCGCAGAGGCGTTCTGGGCCACGGGCATCTCTCCGGACAACGCCGCACGGCGCTGCAGCCTGACAGCCTCACGCATCAGCCGGGCGGCCGAGACGAGCAGGTCGTGAGCCGGCCGCAACTCCGCCGGAGGGCCGAGCGGCAGGAGCCCGACCTCAATCGCGGAGATACGCTGGTCCGCCTTCGAGAGGCGCCCCGGTTCGATTCCTGACAAAGCCCTGACCGCGCCGATGTCTTCGACGACACCGCCGAACCGGTCCAGACTCGCGTCGATCGAGCGCCGGTACGTGGCGTACGCGCCGTTGCGGTGCTCCCATCGGTCAATGGCCAGACGAACCGCCCGCGCCGCCTCCGTGCGCGCGGCGAGGGAAACGAGCAGGGCCTGGACTTTCTCGGGCCGCTGGCCTCCGAGTCGATCATCCTCCTGGCGGACGCCAGCGGCCAGCTGCTCGAGCGACGCGACATCTCCACGCGCGGCGTACTTCGTCGCCGAACCGAGCGCACGCGTGGCAAGCTCGGCATACTGCCGATCGAGCTTGGCCTCACGCTCGAGGCTCCACGTGAGCATCCCCCGCGTGGAGGAGTACCACGACTTGGGCAGGCTGGGTTTCCGGCGATCGAGCACCAAGAGAATGCTTTGCTGCAGGGACGTGCGCTCGTGCCGTGCATCGGTCATCTGCGCGATGGCCGACGCGAGATTGATCGAGTCCATCAGGGTCGGCTCGGGCAGCAGGCGCTCGGTCGGCGGCTCGATGATGGCGACAAGGCTCAGGTCGAAGGCGCGCTGACCCGAGCCCACCCGGATGTCCGAGATGGCCTCCTCGACAATCGCCGTGAGCTCGCGGACATCACTTCCGCGATAACCCAGGTGGGACGATGGCCACTCGATGAGCTGCCGGCGGATCTCCGCGGCGATCCCAAGTTTCGCGCTGGGATCCGGCGCGAACGCCATGTCGCCGAGCGCGCGCGCCACGGCCGCGGTCAGTACCGTGTAGTCTTCCTCGCCGCGCGTCAGCGCGTACCACTGGAGGCGCACCGCGTCCGTGTATCGATTGGTGCGCTCCCAGTCGATGACGTTGTCGGGCAGCGTGACAATGCGCAGCGCATCCGGCCTGGACGGCGAACCAATCGGGAGGGTAAATACGACGCGCCCATTCGTGCGCGCGAACTCGCCGAAGCTGACGAGCGGCGTGCCGTCAGTCAGGAATATCCGGTAGGAGGGCAGGTCAGCGGATCCCGCGGCCGACGCTGCCCACACGCACGCGAGCACGATCGCTCCGGCGAGGAGTGCGCGCAGACCAGGGGCAGATGCCCCCGGCCGCGGGTCTTCGTGATGGCGTCGCGGCATCGCTGGTGTCCTGCATTGCCATGCTAGTGTGCAGTACGTGGAGCGTCAAGCGCGAGCTATGACGTGCACGCGCGAAAGACGGCTGTGGAAAACATGTGGATGCGAACGTGCAAAACTTGTGGACGTGCCGACACGTGCAACGCGCGATGTGCCTGAATGCTGGTGTCCACGCACTCGCGCAAGTGTGGATGCCACCTTCGTGCATGGCTTCGCTTGATTTGCCGCGTCGGTCGCGTAGAATGCACAGTGTTCATCGCGCCGATTTCATCGTCATCCGATTGTCGTTCATGCCCACGCCCATTCATCGTTTCGAACAGGAAATCGGTGGCCGCCTCTATGTCATCGAGGCGTTGCCGGTGCACACGAATCGCTGGCGGGCCCAGATTGCCCGTCGTCCCGGGATGCCGTCCGCGCTGATGCCCTTCTACGGCACGACCGCGGACGAAGCCGCGTCTCTGCTCGTCCGGTGGCTCACGCTGGCCCACCGCGGCCCCGCCGAATCAACACGGTAGAACACCACATGCGTGACGCGCGACGCCGTCTTCCGGAGGAAACCAGTCCCTCACGGAAACCGTCCCTCATCCCCAATCTCTGGCTTTTGCGGTAGAATGGCATCACCTTCTTGCGTGGGCCAGTAGCGCAGATGGGAGCGCGCGTGAATGGCATTCACGAGGTCACGGGTTCGATCCCCGTCTGGTCCACCATCTCCTCTTTTTCCATCCTCCCTTCTGTCTGAAAGGACGCAGTCCTATGGATGTCGGTGATTGGCGACGTCGCGCCGGCACGGTCGTGGATGTCGGCCAGCTTCCTTCGTTTTCGCTTCGGGGCCGAGGCGGCCTGTTCGCCAGAATTGCCCTGATCCTGCTCGCGGTGATCGTGTTGTTCTCCACCTACTACCAGGTCAACGCGGACTCGGTGGGCGTGGTGCAGAGGTTCGGCGCGTTCGATCGCACAACTGATCCGGGCCCGCACCTCAAGATCCCGCTGATCGAGACGGTCACCATCGTGCCGGTGCAGCGGCAACTCAAAGCCGAGTTCGGCTTCATGACATCGACTGCGGGCGTGCGCTCGGAGTTCGTCCAGAACGACGAGACGAAGGTCGAGTCGCTGATGCTGACGGGCGATCTGAACGTGGCTGTCGTCGAGTGGATCGTCCAGTACAAGGTCAAGGACCCGTACAAGTACTTGTTCAAGGTTCGGAATCTCGATCTCCCTGCGAGGCGCGGCGAGACCACCACGTTTCGTGACATGAACGAGGCGGTCATGCGCGAGGTCGTCGGCGACCATAGCGTGAACGAGGTGCTGACGGTCGGCCGCGAGAAGATCCAGGTCGACGCGAAGAACCTCCTGCAGCAGCTCTGCGACCGGTACGAAACCGGGGTGGAGGTGCTCCAGGTCGTCTTGCAGGATGTGAACCCGCCCGACCCGGTCAAGCCGGCCTTCAACGAGGTGAACCAGGCGATCCAGGAGAAAGAACGCCTGATCAACGAGGCGTGGGCTGACTACAACCAGACGGTGCCCAACGCGCGGGGCGAGGCCGAGCGGGTGGTCCGCGCCGCGGAGGGCTACGCCCTGGAACGCATCAACAACGCGCGCGGCGATGTCGCGCGGTTCATCAACATCTACGACGAGTATCGCAAGGCACCCGACGTCACGCGCAAGCGCCTGTACCTGGAGACACTGAACGAGGTGCTGCCCAAGACGGGCCGGAAGCTCATCATCGATTCCTCCATGAAGGGGCTGATCCCCCTGCTGAATCTCGACCCGATCAAGCAGGAGGCCAAGTAATGAAGCCCATTTCCCTCGCCATCGCCGTCTTCATCGG
>Ga0315273_10011480_pt1 | contig 11336 bp, 7 predicted proteins | sample YL17G02_0_MG_FD_205753 | JGI IMG/M metagenome (GOLD analysis project Ga0315273, IMG submission 205753) | Sediment microbial communities from Yellowstone Lake, YNP, Wyoming, USA - YL17G02_0 | ecosystem: Environmental > Aquatic > Freshwater > Lake > Sediment | place: USA: Wyoming | collected...
CGTGAAGTGCGCGCGTGAGTGTGCCCACGGCGGGAGTGCGCTGGGGGTGTGCCACGGCGGATGCACGGATGGGATGGGAAGGGGCCCGTGGTTGCGCGGGGACGTTCGCTGGCGGGGCACATCGGATGGTGTTGCTCCACCCGCTTCTCATGGGCTCACCAAGCCTCTATTTCCCCGTTCTCACGCGCGAGAGAGATGTGTACGCCTAAGAGGTCACACCCCCCAACGCGGCTCCAGCCCGCCTCGGGCCCGGGGGTCGCACGCCGCGTGTCGAGAAAGGGAGAGAAGCCGCCAATGGCCCTCCCCCCGCGCTCTCATGCATTGGCTCCCCCGCCGCACGCCTCACGCAGGCCCGACACCCACACAGCCAGCCTGAACATGTGCTCCAGGTGGAAGAGCACCTCACACACATTTTCTCACCTTTAAAAACGCTTTGATCGCCTCCCGCAGCTCATAGTTGTCGGGCGTGATGAAGCGGTGCAGTGCCTTTGGGCAGAAGGCGCCCAGGTCGGATGGGGCCGCGGCCGCTGTGGGGGACGGGTTCAGCAGGGCCGGGGAGGTGGTGTCCTCCTGGGCCACCAGATGGCGGGCCAGGACAGCGAGGCGGTCCATTTTGGGTGCGAGGCGAGACGCGGTGTGTGTGTGAAGGTTAGGAGAGAGAGAGCCCTGCATTGGTGCGTCATTTTTTTTTTCCCCCGACCATGCCCGCCCCGACCCCCTTCACCATCGCCATCCCTGACACCGAGCTTGATGACCTGAGATCCCGGCTGCTGAACACACGTTGGCCGGATGAGGTTGAAGGATTAAATTGGGAGGCAGGGATTCCCCTGGACGTCGTGAAGGTAGAAACGAGACCTTTTTTTCAACCTCGACCTCTCTCTCTCCCCGCGCCCCCGCGATATCTCACGCACACTCCCTCCGCACAACAGACACTGACCACCCACTGGGCCACCGCCTTCAACTGGCGTGCCCTGGAAGCCCGCCTCAACGCCCGCCCCCAGTTCAAGTGGGGCTACGCCGACCCGGACCACCCGGGGGCGCGCCCCCTCGGCATCCATTTCTTCCACCTGAGAGGCCGGCGGGCGCCGGCTGGTGGGGGCGGCGCCACCCCTCCCACTCCCCGCCCGGCCCCCGTTCTCATGCTGCACGGGTGGCCTGGCTCGTTTTTGGAGTTTGAGGGCGTGATCGAAGAGCTGACGCACCCGAGCGACCCCGCCCTGCCCGGTCTCGACCTCGTCATCCCGTCCCTCCCCGGCTACGGCTTTTCCGACGCGCCCGCCGTGGCCGGGTGGGGCGTGCGTAAAGTCGCCCGCGCCCTGAACGCCCTCATGACGACAGGCCTGGGCTTGAAGGCCTACAACGTCCAGGGCGGGGACTGGGGCGCCCTGATCGGGCGGGCCCTAGGCACGGAGTGGGCGGCCTCGGCCGGCGCGCTCCACGTCAACATGCCCGTCGCCCGCCCGCGCCTGTCCTCGCCGCGCACCATCCTGCAAGCCCTGAACGCTCCCCTGGCCGGCTATGCGCCCGTCTTCCTCACCCGGGCTGAGGCGGCGGGGCTGAGGAGCGGGTGGAACTATGCGACCGCGGAGAGCGGCTACTTCCGGCTCCAGGCGACCCGCCCGCAAACGCTGGCGTACGGCCTCACCGACTCGCCGGCGGGCCTGCTGGCCTGGATCGGGGAAAAGTTTGGGGCGTGGACGGACACGGCGGGCGAGGCGCCGGCGCTGCCGCCCGGCGCGACGCCCGCTGAACGGGCGGCCGGCCGGGCGGCCGTGCGCGCAAAGCGCCTGCTGGAGGTTTTCTCGCTGGACCACCTGGTCGCCAACGTGGCCCTGTACTGGCACGGCCGGACGGCCGCCTCCTCGGTGCGCCTGTACCGGGAGACGGAGGCGTGCGGCGACCTGGGCTGGCTGCTGGGGCGGAGCGTGGCGGTGCCGACGGGCGTCCTGGCCATGCCCTTTGAATTGTTCCGCCCGCCGCGCGCGTGGGTCGCCGCGCACTACAACCTGGCCAGGTGGACGCCCGCCACCAAGGGCGGCCACTTTGCGGCCATGGAGAACCCGGGCGAGTTTATAGCGGACGTGCGGGCCTTCTTCGAGGCGCACGGAGTGAGGGAGGGCGTGTAACTGACTGAAAAGGGAGAGTTGAGAAGATGATGAGAGCAGACAGCACACGCAAAATTCCACCGCCCTCCACCGCCTTCCTCCTCTGCGCGGGCACCGCGTCGCTCGCCGCGGCCGGCCTTTTGTTGGCTGCCGGCTTCCTCTCATCCGTCCGGGCCGCGGGCGGGTGGGGGCTTAGCGCCTCCCTGCCCGCTCTGCCACATCGCGCACGCATGGGCCCCGACACCATCGCCGGCGCGGTCCTCACCACTGCCGGCTCCCTCATCGGCGGGGCGGGCTTGTGGGCGCGGGGCAAAGCCACCCGCCTGGCCGCCGTCGAGCGAGTGTCCGCGGCCGACCTAGCCTCAAGTCCCTCGCCCGCCCCGCCCCGCCTCCTCGCCCTCTCCGGCGTCGCGGCCGCCCCTGCCCCGCTCGCCTGCGAGCTGGAGGGGACGGCGACCATCAGGGCCGCCCTCACCTCCTTCAAAGAAGAGCTCCACGCCCTGTACCAGCTGCCCAACGGGCGGTGGGTGCGGGAGGCGCACACCCTGCGCGCCTCGTCCCGGGAGGCGCCCGGGTGGGGGATCGGGGTTGCCGGGGCGGTGGGGGCGGCGGGCGGCGGCGAGCCTGCCGCCCCGCCCCCGACAGTCCTCGTCCCCGTGCTGGCGTCCTCGGCCGCCCGGTCCCTGCCCCTGGCCCCCGTCGCGGAGACGCACACCCCGGCGCCCGCCTCGCCGACCCCGCTCACCCTGTTTGACACCTTCCTCGGGCGCCGGCAGGTGGGGACGCGCCGGCTGGAGGCCGCCCTGGTGGTCGGGACGCCTTTGACAGTCGTGGGCGAGGTGGTGGAGGAGGCGGCGGCGGCGGGCCCGGGCGCGGCGGCGGCGGGCGAGGCCACTACCAGGCGCCGCGGCCGCCCCTCCCAACGCCGCCGCGCCTTCACCATCCGCCCTCCGCCGCCCTCCTCCGGCCTACCCTACCTCATCACGACCCGCCCCCTGGACAGCGTCATCGCGGGGGCGTCCGCCTCGGCGGCCGCGGCGGTGCGGGTGGGCGGGGCGACGGTCACAGCCGGGCTGGCCATCGCCCTGCTGGGGCGGGCGGTGCGGGGCCTGCGGCGCAGGCTAGTGGCCCGGCGGGCGGCGGCCGCGCGCGCGCGCGTCGCGGCCGCCCGGGCCCGGGCAGCGGCCGCCCGGGCGGCTTGTGGCGGTGGTGGTGGGGAGGAGGGCGAGGAAGAGCGCGACGGCCTGTCGACGTGTGTCGTCTGCCTGGACTTACCCGCCGATTTCTGCTGGACCGGGTGCGGGCACCTGTGCGCGTGCGAGCGGTGCGCGGGACGGACGGGCGCGCGGTGCCCGGTGTGCCGGGCGCGCGGGCGGGCGCTCAAAGTGTTCCGGCCGTAGGAGGGTCTTGTTGTTTTTGTTACTTGTCGTCATTTCCAACATCACGCACCTACCACACGGCCGTCCCCACACTACGGCGACTGCTGGCGGTGGACAGGGTCTTGAGTGGCGTTGGCGTGGGGGACGGGCTGCCGCCGCCGCCCGCCCCGCCCTCCTCCGCCGGCGGCCGCCCCGCCAACCACCCCCTCGGGTCCGGGCAGCAGCCTCCTGTGGCATTCACGCACCCGCCGCCGCCGCCACGAGCACCGCCGCCGCCGCCGCCGCCGCTGCTCCAAGCAGGCGGCGAGCACCCGCCGCCGCCGCCGCTCCAAGCCGGCGACCCCGCCCGCCGCCCGCACGCCAGCGGCGGCGGCGCCCAGGCCGGGTGGTGGCAGTCGCACAGGAGCGACCCCGGGGGGCCCCGGCCCAGCAGGCGGGACGCGGCGGGGCCCAGGCCGTGCAGGGCCGCCTCCGGCCCGCCCGCGGCCGCCAGGGGCGACAGCAGGCCGCCGCTCCGCCAGTGCACACGCCTCAAGGCCGGCAGGCGGGCGAGCGCCGCGCCCGCCCACGTCCGGCCCGGGTCGTCGCCCGCGTACAGAGTGACGCCCTCAAAAAGCAGCTCGGACAGGCAGGGCAGGAGCGCGGCCGGGGCGGCGCGGGCGGTGGCGGGCGCGGGCGCGGGCCCGGGCGCAGCCGAGGGTGGCAGGCCCCCGAGCGCGCTCACGTCCAGGACGGGCATTGCCTCTGCCGCGTCCGCCACGTCCGCCTCCGCCGTCGCGGCCAGCCCCCCCCGCGCCCGCCGCCGCCGGTGCGGGGCGGCGGCCGTGCGGTGGGCGGGCTCGCCATCCGGTGCCACCCCCATCCACAGGGAGGCCAGGGACGGCGCGCCCGCCGCCAGCTCTGCCAGCGGGAGGCGGGCGAGGGGGCAGCCGATGAGGGAGAGGCGGGTGAGGGTGTGCAAGGCCGGGCTGGTGGGCAGGCGCAGCAGGCTGCCGCCGCCGCCGCCGCCGCCGCCGCCGCCGCCGCCGCCGCCGCCGCCGCCGCCACACCCGCGCAGGTCCAGCGAGGCCAGGGGCGGCAGGACGGACGGCGCCCCGGCCGGCAGCAGCAGCAGCAGGGGCGGCGAGGAGGGCGGCAGCGGCGGCGGCGCGGGCGCCAGTGCGGCCGCCAAGTCTAGGCCGCCAAGTCTGCCCCCCCCCGCTGGGTGGGCGGCGTGAGCCGGCTGGCCAGTGGGCACCGCCACGCCGACGACCAGAGACCGCAGGGCCCGCAGCCCGACCGCCCCCGGCGGGAGGAGGGTGGCCAGGCCCAGGGGCGGCGCGCCCCCGCCGCCCGCGGCGGGGGCGACCACCCCGAGCTCCAGCCTGGTGAGGGTCGGGGCGAGGCAGGCGACCGTGTCGGGCGGCAACCACCCGCCGTGCCCCGCCCGCGGCAGCGCGTCCGAGCGGCGGAGCGGCGGGTGGCGGCCCCGCCCACCCACCGCGGGCGGCCGCCCCACCAGGACCAGGTCCGTCAGGGGCACGCCCGCAAACGCGCCGGGCTCGACTGAGACGGACGTGGCAGAGGAGCCGCCTGTGAGGACGGCCAGGGCGCCCAGCCGGGTCAGGCGGGCAAGGGCCGCGGGGACGCGCACGCCGCCGCCGCCGCCCCCTCCACCATCTCCACTCCCCCCCCCCCCACCGCGGTAGTCCAGGGTCAGGGCGGCGAGGCCCGTGAGGCGCCACAGGGCGGGCGGGGGGGGCCCGTCCAGGCCGTGCAGGCGCAGGCAGGTGAGGGCGGGCAGCGACGCCGCCGCCCGTAGCGCCCGCCCCGCCCGGCTGGGGCTGGCACCGCTCAGGTCCAGGGTCAGGGCAGCCAGGCGCGGCGCCCGCCCCGCCACGCCCCGCCCCAGGGAGCACCGCGCGTCGGCCAGGCGCAGGTCGACGACGGCCGGCGCGCGCGGCCGCAGCCAGGCCTCCAGCGCGCGGCGGCGGGCGGCGGCCAGGGTGGCGTTGAAGGCGCCTGAAGGGCGGGGGAGCGGGACGGCGCGGTGCCGTTTGCGGGTGGAGGTGGGCGGCGGCGGCACCGGGGCCGGCACGGTGTCGCCATCCTCGCCGTCGGAGGAAGAGGAGGAGGCCGAAAAGGCTAGGCGGTTATCGTCCGACGCGGCGGACCGCTTCCGTCCCTCCCGCCGCGGGCCCGTCAAATCCACCACATACCATAATTGGGACGGCGCTTGCAGGGCTTCATGCCACGACCTATACAGGAAAGAAGGATGAGCGTGAGGGCGTGAGAGAGAGAGAGGGAGGGGGGCGCAAATCCAAATCCACAACGACCCGACCTTGCTCGCATGCGGGGCGCGTTTTCCTCCCCGTCAGCCAGTTCGGCAGGTGTGCAAAAAAAAACACACTTGCACACAGACGCTGCCACGCTGCGATCAGTGAAAGACAACAGGCTGAAGATCTCGAGGAGCAGCTCCACGGGGAGGTGAGCGGCACCCGCAGGCGGGGCAGGCAAGGCCATTTTTGATTGAAACCTAATTCTGGCACTCAACATAGCTCTCACCACACCCCACCCCACCCAGCCCCCCGGGCCGCCTTGTACTCCTCCTTCCCGCCGCCCACCGTCACCGTCACCCGGCCAAAGGCGCCCGTCCCCGCGCACACGTCCAGCAACACGTGGCCCCGCCGCCGCCGGGGCGGGCGGACCAGGCGGGCAGGGCTGGGGCGGGCTTCCTCCCCACCACCGCCAGGCGTGGGTGGTGGTGGCCGCCCGCCCCTCACCACCGCCACGTAACTGAACCGTTCGTCCGCGTGCCCGGCCGCCGTGCCCCGCCCGCCCGGCTTCATGGCTGCCGCGACCGCCCGGGTCAGGGGCGGGCGGGCGTAGCGCTGGCGGAAGTGGCACCACTTGATGGGAGGCGGCAGGGCGGAGGGGTAGGCGCCGCCGCCGCCACCGCCGCCGCCGCCCCGCGCCGCGGCCGCTGCCTCCCCCGCAGCCAGAAGAGTCCTCGGGGCAGAGTCCAGGGGGCAGGGCCCGTCGTGCGGGCAGGGCGCGGCGACATGGGCGGCGCCGGGGCCGGCCGCCTCCAGGACGGCCGCCCGGGCCGCCCGTATGGCGGCCGACCCGGCGGGTGTGCCGGGTTCCAAGAGGACGAGCGCCCCGCCCGGCGCGACGCGGGCCCACAGGTCGAGGGCGAGGCGGGTGGACGGGGCGGCGGCGGCGGTGGCCGAGGCCGCGCGCGGCTTTTTGCCTTGCTTGGCAGGCCGCACGCCCGCGTCCGGCCCTGCCGCCTCGCCCAGGGAGTAGGCGGCCAGGACCAAGTCGTAGGCGGGCACGGGCGGGGTGGGAGAGGGGGAGGGGGCCGCGGGCCGCCGCCCTGCCTGGGAGCTGAAGCCCCCTGGCAGGGCGGCAACAAAACGGGGCGGGGCGGCCGCCGAGGCAAAGGCCGCCGACGCCGGCTCGGCCCCGGCTCCTTCATCCCCGCTCACCGCCTCATCTTCAGCGAGGGCGGTCGCCACCGCGCGCCCCACGCCCGCCATGGCGGGCGACCGCTCGACGGCCAGGATGGAGGACAAGGGCTCCTCTGCCGCTCCACCACCACCACCGCCCGCCGCCTTGCCCCCCGCTGCCCTCCTGCTCCACACGCCCCGGGCCGCCCAGGCCGCGGCGCCGGGGCCCGCCCCGAAGTCGAGGGCCGTCACCGGAGCCCACCCCGGCCGCGCAGCTGCCAGGGCGGACAGCGCGTGCGACGCGGCCGCAAAGGTGGCGGGCGCCCGGGCGGCGGCGTAGGCGGCCGCCTGGCGGGGGCCGTACTCGAGGCGGGGCTTGTCGAACACGCCGCTCCGCCTCCTCCCCTTCGCCCGCCCGGCCGCCACCAGGTCCAGGGACCCCCCTCCTAGGCGAGGGACAAGGAGGGCGGAGGGGGGCGCGCCACCGTCCGTGCCCTCCCCCTCGGAGTCCGACCAGGGCGTCTCATCATCGCTGGCCTCATCGTCGCCGTCGTTGCTCGACCAGTCGGGCGCTTCCTCATCATCCTCACCTTCTTCATCCGACGACGACGGCGACAGCCCAGCCTCTTCGTCCCGGGCAACGCCCTGGGCCGCCCAGGGCAAGGCCAGGCTCCCCCCCCGCCCCGTCGACCGGGCGGCCGCCTTCAGGGCGGCCGCCAGGTCGGCCGCGTCCCGTTTCAGCAGGCGGCCGGCCGCGCGCCGGGTCGGGGTGGACGGGAGGGGCCCGCCCACGCGGGGGCCGGCGCGTGGGGTGAGTGAGTCGCCCGGCCCGGCGGTCGCGGCACTCACCAGGGCTGCCTGCAGGGATGTCGGCAGGGTGACCAGGGCGGCGGGCAGGCGTGGGGGCGGGCGGAAAGGAGGCGGCGGCGGGCGCGACGCATCGGCGGCCTCGCCCTGTTCATCCACCGCCGTGCTCGTGCCGCGCACCCAGAGGGGCACGGGCCAACGACCGGTGCTGGTGCTGGTGCTGGTGCGCACGCGCCAGGCAGTGGCAGCACGCAAAGTCAGTGCCCGTGACGACGCCATTTCGAGAGAGAGGGGGAAGACAGGCGTCTAGTAAAAAAATTGAGGAGAGTGTCTCTCAACCTAGCCAGCCGCCCCGACAATTTTTTTCACCTCTTACACGCCGCCGCCTCCCTTGGCCGCCCGCGTCATCTCCACCAGCACCTCTTTCAACTCTTTCCGCCCCTCCGCCTTGCGCGGGAAGCTCACCCGCACATCCACGGATTCCGGGCGGCCCCCCTCTCCCTCCCCCTCCCCCGCGGCCTCCACCACCAACGCGACCGCGTCAAAGCCCAGGGCGTCCAACTTCTTCATCGCCGCCTTGACGACCTTGCCTGGCACGCCCGCCGCCGCCACCATGGCGGCGACTGCGTCCCCGTGGTCCGCATTCATGTGGCCGCACACCGGGCCGGAGAAGGCCGAGACGGGGTCGGGGCGGATGCCCGCCCAGGCGGGCCCCTCCACGCTGCCCGCCCGCCCAAACCCGAGGACGACGCGCGCACTGGCGGCCGGGGCGGCCGGGTCGATGCGCCACCACCCGAAATCCCCAAAGTCCGCCCAGAAGGCGTCCGGGTGGGCGGCCATGTAGACGGCCCGGGCGGCGGCCGTCTCCTCGCCCGCCGGCACTGGCGCGGCGGCCGCGCCGGTGATGGTCACCCGGGCGTCGGCCATGGAGGCGAAGCCCCAGGGGGAGAGGACTGTGAGCGAGCACCGGCCGTCGGCGCCCAGCTCTCGGGTGTGCGCGGACAGGGAGGACAGGGCCATGATGAGGCGGCCGCCTTCGTCAGCCGCATACTGGACGACCGAGCCGGTGGGGTGGCCGGTGGGGGTGAGCGTGGAGAGGACGCCCAGGCTGGTGTGGAGGGGCGGAGGAGGGAGACACGGGGGAGGGGGGAGGGGGGGGGGGTTGAATGGAGAGGGCGAGCGAGAAAAACGCGCGCGCCCCCCTCCTTCACTCGCACCCCTCATTTACCTGCCACACTGGACCAGCGTGCGGGCCTCTTCTGCGAGACTAGGGCGAGGGGAGGCCTGCTGGGCGGCGATGAACGCGTCTGGGGCAGCAGCAGCCGCGAGCGCGGCCACGCGCCGCGCCGGTGTGGGCGCATCAGGCCTGCCGCTTGCCGCGCGGCTCTGGGCGGCTCCCATGGGGGTGGTCACCGGCAGCGGGTGGTGGCGATGCGCAGTCACGCGGGCGACGGACGACCTGATGGCAGCGCAGGGTGCGCAGCGGGCGAGGGAGGCGGCCATGCCTGAGAAGAGCTTGTTTGGAGAAGTTTGTTATGTCGGGTGGGTGCGCCGATTGCTCCTTTTTTTCATTCCTTTTTACTCGGCACTCGGGGGTGTGAGAGGAGGTAGACGCCGGGCCTCATCGTCCCGCACCGACCATGCCCACTCGCCTCACCTTCATCATCACGGGCTTCGGCCCCTTTGGCCCCGTGTCCGCCAACCCGACCCAGCTCCTCCTGGAGAGTCTCCAACCAAAAGGTGACGCGGCTCGCCCGACCTCCCCGCTCCTGGCCGCCCTGCCCCCGTCCCTGGCTGGCCGCGTGACCTCCGCCACCGTCCTGCCCGTCTCCCTGGCGGCCGCCCGGGCCTGGGCAGCATCCGAGGCCGAACAGCAGCAGGGCGGAGGCGGGGGGCAGGCTTCCCTGACCCTCGCCCTGCACCTGGGCGTCAACGCGGAGAGCTCTGGAGGGGGGTTTTGCTTGGAGGCCGCGGCCTACAACACCGCGAACTTCAGGCTACCCGACGCGGACGGGGCGTGCCCGGCATGCGGCCCCATCGAGGCCGGGGTGGCTGGCGGGGCGGCCCGGACGAGCGGCGTGCCCGTGGAGCGCCTCGTGGAGCGGCTTGTCAGGGCTGGCGCGGCGCGGCGGGTTGGTTTCGGGAGCCGCTGCTGCCGCCCGGCAGTCGCGGCCGGGTCGCCGGCGGTGGCGGCGTCGCCGGCGCCCCTCCCCCCGCCCGTCCGGGTCTCCACCTGTGCCGGGCGGTACCTGTGCAACTTCCTTTATTACCTCAGCCTGGGGCTGCAAGGGGCGGGGCGCCTGTCCCTCTTCGTCCACGTCCCCCCCGCCGAGGCGGTGAGCATCGGCGACCAGGCCGCCTTCCTTGCGGCGCTGATGCAGGCGTGCGTGGAGGAGCTGGAGGGCGTGTAGCGGTGTGTAGAAGAGAGAGGGCAGCAGCTACCTGAACCGCGGCGGGGCTTCCAGCTCCTTTTCCGGCTTTCGAGCAACGTCCAGAGCAGCCAGGAGCGAGGTTGAAAAAAGAGTGTTGGGGAGGGCTCGCGAGCACCGGTCAACACAACTCTCTCCTTTTCATTCTTCCGGGGGACGGGAAGCACGCGCGCGCCCGGTCCGGCGCCCGCACCCCCATCCACGCCCACACGCACGAACAGGTGCAGTTGCGCAGGCGGCGCCACGTCTGGTAACAGGCCGTGACTAGCAAAAAAGAAAGGAAGCATTCCACCGCCGTGCCGGCGCGCGCGCCTGAGTGCCCCTTCGTCTCTCCCTCACACACACACGCGTGCTCACGCACGCGCGCCGTGTACCCACATTGCCACCTCCACCACCACCATCATGGGGACCACCCGGTCCCGGACGGACCGGTTCTTAAAGTACCGGCGGGCGGTGCAGGGGGGGAGCATCGTGAGCGGGCCGTCGGCGCAAGACCGGTGCGTGCTGAGAAGAGGGAGGGGAGGGGACACGGCGCTGCCCGTGGGCGTGCACTCAGAGGCATTGGCTTACACCAGGGATGGCGGGGATGGAGGAGGCGGAGAGCACACGAGAGAGAAAGGGCCACGCTAGCGCAGCACCCACCCGTCTTTCTCTTCAACCTTCTCCCCCCTCCCTTCTCCCCCGGTGCAGCGGCGCCGCCCGCCTCCTCGACGCCGCCCTGGGCGGCGGCAGCTCCGAGCCTGGCCACGATGCTGAGGCAGGCACCGGACCCTCCCCCTCCGCCCCGCCCCCCGCGGTCGTGGCCTTCCGAGACGCCGCGCGCGCGGACGCGGCCGCCATCAGGGCGCGCATGGCAGAGCTCGCGGCCCTCCACGGCCGGGCCGCCCTGGTCTCCTTCTCGGAGACCCGGGCCGCCCAGGACGGCGTCGAAGTCGCGACCGCGGACCTGACCCGCCTGTTCCGGGCGGCGGAGGCGCGGCTGGCCTCCTTCAACGGGGCGGCGGGCGGCGGACCCGCCGGCGGCGGCGGCCCCCCCCCCTCACTCTCGCCGGCAGAGGCCAAGGTGCGGGACGCCGTGCGCCGGACCCTGGCGGGCGAGCTCCAGGCCCTGTCCCTCCACTTCCGGCGCCAGCAGAAGGCGTACCTGGAAAAGCTGCGGGCGGCGCGCGGGCTTGGCGGGAGGGG
>Ga0315273_10011481_pt1 | contig 11336 bp, 11 predicted proteins | sample YL17G02_0_MG_FD_205753 | JGI IMG/M metagenome (GOLD analysis project Ga0315273, IMG submission 205753) | Sediment microbial communities from Yellowstone Lake, YNP, Wyoming, USA - YL17G02_0 | ecosystem: Environmental > Aquatic > Freshwater > Lake > Sediment | place: USA: Wyoming | collected...
GAACCTCACACTTAAAGTAATGTCCGGTAACAATATGCTGATGAACATCGCCGCAAGCCCTAAAAAAGCCGAACTTGCAATTGCCCGTTCTCAGGGTGAATTCCTTAGCGACCGCGAAATGCAGGACGCGGGCAACCTGAAAACCATTCTTTCCCAGATGGTTTCGACTTATATGAAAAAATAAAAACAAAATTAATAAACGTGAACCCGACCGTATACCGGAGCGTTAGCGACTGGTGTATGGGAGTGGTTCACGTAAAAAATAAATGAAAATCTTCATCGCGATAGTATTGGCCTTTATCATCGCGGATGTCCTGATCGTAATGTACGTTATATATAAACGTAACCGGAGGAAAATTCCGGAAAAACTGATTCAGGAGATCAGCGCAGCATGGCGGAAATTAATACACCAGCCAGATCATCGGCATGCCGTTATGGAAGCTGATAAGTTGCTGGATTATGCGCTTGGAAAGCTGGGGCTAAGCGGAAATTTGGGAAATAAGCTTAAAAAGTTCCCCCACGTTTTTTCCCAGATCAACGATGTATGGGCGGCGCATAAAGTGCGCAACAACATAGCCCACCAGATAAATTATCAGATAGATGAAAGGACTTATAAAAAAGCAATGCTCGCCTTTAAGCAGGCGTTTAAGGATTTGAAAATATTCTAATCGAATAGTAGACCGTATTGTAGACCGAGTAGTGGACCGAATAGTGGAATATAAACCACAACATGGCCCACAATTCGGCTCACAATTCGGTCCACAATACGAAATATGGTACTAGGCATAACCGGCATCAGCGGGTCGGGAAAACATACTGCGGCCGAGTTTTTAAAACAAAAAGGCTGGATTATTCTGGATGCCGATAAAATCGCGCATTATCTGTACAGGCCTTATACAAGCGTATGGAAAGCCATAACGACCCACTTTGGTGAGGGGATATTAAATACCAGCGATAAGATCGATCGACAGAAACTGTCAAAAATCGTTTTTAACTCCGAAGATCCTAAAAAAGCCGCTAAAGAGCTTAAAATACTGAATGAAATAATGCATCCGGCTATACAGATACATATTAAAAACGAGATATATTACATCCGCGGCAAAAAAAATATTGCGCTTGTCGCCGCCCTTTGGAAAGAATTAAACCTGCCCGAATATTGTGACAAGATCCTGATGGTCTCCGCCGATAAGGAAACAGCTTTTCAGCGCATACAGAAGCGCGACGGAGCCGACAGAAATGCGTTTGAAGCACGGATAAAAAATCAGATAATGCCCCCAAAGCCCAACTTTACCGTCGCGAACAATGGTGATTTTAAGGAGTTTTACACTGCTCTTAATCGCCTGATACTGGATAGTAAATGACCAATAACCAAATCCCAAATTCCAAACTAAATTCCAAATTCTAATTACCAAATTACAAAAACTACTTTGGACATTTGAATTTGTACATTGAATATTGGTTTGGAATTTGGGATTTGGTGCTTGGAATTTTAAGTGGTATCGTTATTTCGTCATATAGTTATTAGTATGGAATACGAACCCGTCATAGGCTTGGAGATCCATTGCCGTATAAACACCAAAACAAAGATGTTCTGCCGATGCAGTAACGATATTTTTAACGAATCGCCGAATACTCATGTCTGCCCCATATGCATGGGCTTTCCGGGCATGCTGCCTTTAATAAACGAGGAAGCGGTTAAAAAAGCCATAAAAGGGGCTTTGGCAATTGGCTGTGATATCCCTGAATTCTCCAAAATGGACCGCAAAAGCTATTTTTACCCCGATCTTCCAAAAGGTTTTCAGATTTCCCAGTATGATCTTCCGATTTCCGGAAAAGGCAGATTGACCATTACTTTGCCCGACGGAACGTCAAAAGATATAGGAATAACCAGGCTTCATATCGAGGACGACGCGGGCAAGCTTACACATACCGATAGCTCCACGCTTGTGGATTACAACCGCTCAGGCACACCGCTTATGGAAATAGTAAGCGAGCCGGAGATAAATAGTGTAGAAGAGGCGAGCGCTTATGCACGCCAGTTGCAGAAAATAATGCGATATGTCGACGCGTCCGACGCCGATATGGAAAAAGGGCAGATGCGTTTTGATATAAATGTTTCCGTGCGCCCGAAAGGCGAGAAAAAACTCGGCACCAAATCCGAGGTCAAAAACCTGAATTCATATAAAAGCCTTGAAAAAGCGATAGCTTATGAAATAAAACGCCAGATCGAAACCCTTGAAAAAGGCGGAAGGATAGTACAGGAGACCCGCGGTTGGGATGATGAAAAAGAGGTCACAGTTTCACAGCGCTCAAAAGAAGGTGCCGCCGACTACCGCTATTTCCCGGAGCCGGATATCCCACCGATAGCGGTCACAAAAAAGATGATTGAGGAGATAAAAAAAGAAATACCGGAATTGCCCGAAAAAAAAGCGGCGCGATACATGTCCGAATTAGGATTATCTGAACTTGATGCCCGTCAGCTTGCGGAAGATTTCAGCCTGGCTGCTTATTTTGAAAAGGCAGTTGAGGTCTCCGGTCAGCCTAAAAAGACCGCGAACTGGATACTTTCCGAGCTTATGGCAACGCTTAATAAAAGTAATCTGACGGTAACGGATAGTAAATTGTCGCCAAAGAACTTAGGTAAACTCGTTAAATTAATAGAAGACGGCGCGATAACAGGTAAAATCGCGAAAGAAATATTCCCGGAGATCTACGAAGGTGATATGGACCCAGAAAAATTTGTGGAAACTAAAGGTCTTAAAGTGATGGGGGATACTGGTGAACTTGAGGAAATCTGCCAGGATGTGATAAACCGCAACCCGCAAGCCGTAGCTGATTTTAAAGGAGGAAAAGAAAAAGCTTTCGGTGGCCTTGTCGGTCAGGTCATGGCCGCCACAAAAGGCACTGCGAACCCAAAATCGGTTAATGAGATCTTACGTAAACTTTTATACACCTCTGCTTAAATAATCAATAAGGCTGTATAATACTCCGTAGCTTAATTACAAGTTTATTAAGCTAAAAAGTGACTATTTAAGCTATGGTGTATAATCTAATTTATTAAAGCGAAGGAGTATATCAAAATAAATTAAAAAATATGAGTAAAAAAACAACTTTACTGGTCAATGTGATATCAAAATCACTGGTTGCCGCCGTAATTGGCTTGCTTGCTGGGCTGGCTCTCGGGCTCGTTATTTGGGCTATCACTTTACTGATAAGCTCATCACTGGAAATGCCACCGCGGGAAATGGCGGCTTTTCTCGGCATGGCGTTTGGTGCCTTGATAGGGGCGATATTCGGAGGAATAGCAGGGCTGAAAGATAAATAGATTTTGCGTAAATTATGGAGTTAGTCAACTTCACTAGCTCGCTTTATTAAGCCAAAAATGATATAATTATCCTAGTGCTAGAGTGCTGCAGTGCTAGGGTGCTAGAGAGATACTCTAGGACGCAAGCACGCTAGGACGCAAGCACTTTAAAAAATAAAATTAAAAGTTATGCCACTCATTCCAACCGTAATAGATAAGACCCCGCAGGGCGGAGAGCGTGTGTACGACATTTTTTCCCGCTTGCTGGAAGAGCGCATTGTTTTTTTAGGCTCCGTTATCAACGATGATGTAGCCAATGTTGTGATCGCCCAGCTTCTTTTTCTTGAAAAGGTCGATCCTACTAAAGATATAACTATTTACGTGAATTCTCCGGGCGGTTCAGTTACATCCACTTTGGCCATGTACGATACCATGCAGTTGATTAAATGCGATGTATCAACAGTCTGCGTCGGTATCGCCGCTTCCGGCGGTTCGGTCATCCTTATGGGCGGAACGAAAGGCAAACGCTTTATCCTTCCTCATTCGGAAGTAATGATCCACCAGCCTTTAGGCGGAACGGAAGGCCAGGCTACTGATATTGCCATTCACGCCGACCATATTATCAAGACCAAGAAATTTTTGAACGAACTTATTGCCAAGCACACAGGCAAAACTTTTGAAAAAGTCGAACAGGACACCGAGCGCGATAAGTTTTTGACAGCCAAAGAAGCGCTGGAATATGGGATTGTGGATAAGATCATCGAGTCCAAAAAGAAATAGATAGATTTGTGATTTGTCCGAAGGACTCCGTAGAGTCTTGCGGACTCCTCCGGAGAGATTTGTGATTTATTTCGAGCCTGCCTGTCCGGTAGGCAGGTTTCGAGTTTCGAATTTCGAGTTTTTAGTTATAATATGCTCATGTTCAAACTGCTAAAAACCTCCGGCTCTGCACGTCTTGGCACCCTTAAAACCGCTCACGGCAAAATCGATACGCCTTTTTTTATGCCGATAGCCACAACGGGGGCCATTAAAGGTCTTACGACAGATGAAGCCAAAGATCTGGGCGCGCAGATACTGCTCTCGAATACTTATCACCTTCACCTCCGCCCGGGTGAGGATATTATAAAAAAAGCGGGCGGGCTTCATAAGTTTATGAACTGGAACGGGCCGATTTTAACCGATAGCGGAGGCTATCAGGTTTTTTCTTTATCTAAGATCCGCAAACTGAAAGACGATGGTGTGGAATTCCAGTCACATCTGGATGGAAAAAAAATATTCCTGACACCGGAAAAGGCGATTGATATACAGATGAAGCTCGGTTCGGATATCATGATGGTACTCGATGAATGTCCTGCCGCGGATAAGGACAGGAAATATGTGGAAAAATCATTAAAGCTGACGACGGAATGGGCAAAACGATGCCAAACGTTTTTTAATAAAAAACGTAGAGACGCGATTAATCGCGTCTCTACAGCAAACGATTGTTTGCTGTTCGGCATCGTCCAAGGCGGCATGTTCCCCGACCTCCGCGAACAATCGGCAAAAGAACTGGTCAAAATCGGATTCGACGGTTATGCCATCGGCGGTCTTTCCGTCGGCGAACCGAATAAAGTCATGTATAAGATTATCGAAAAAACCATTCCTCATTTGCCGGAAGATAAACCCCGTTATCTTATGGGCGTGGGCACTCCGGAAGATATATTGGAAGCCGTGGAGCGGGGGATAGATATGTTCGATTGTGTCCTGCCTACAAGGAACGCGCGCCACGGATATCTGTTTACCTCAAAAGGCATCGTCAGAATCAGAAATGAACAGTATAAAAACGATTTCACCCCGCTTGATAAGAAGTGTGATTGTTACACGTGTAAAAACTTCACAAAAGCCTATCTCCGTCATTTGTTTATTTCAAACGAGATCCTTTCACTGCGCCTGAATACTTTGCACAATGTCGCTTTTTACTTGAAGCTCATGTCGGATATCAGAAGCGCGATTAAGGAGGATAAGTTCAAGCAGTTTAAACGCAGCTTTTTGGCTAACGAAGCTAAAAAATGAAACTTCCGCCCCAATCCCAACTCACCGACGCCAAATATAAAGAAATCCTCGATTTAATCGGTAAATTGGGAATAGGCCTTTCGGATATCGAGGAAAAATTCGTTAAAGGCGGAGGGCATGGCGGGCAGAAGATAAATAAATCCACAAATACCGTCCAGCTTAAACACATCCCCACAGGCACGATGGTGAAATATCAGGAATATCGCGAGCTTAGTATGAACAGGATTATGGCTTTAAGAGAGCTTCTCGAAAAGCTAAACCCGGACTCAAAAAGAGCCAGAGAAATAGAAAAAATAAGAAAGCAGAAAAAACGAAGAAAAAGGAGAAAAATCCTTACCGCCTAGATCATTGCGGTAAATTCTTAAGCGTTTCGTTTATTTTATCAAAACCACCTGACGCGCCTTTCAGGTTATTAAGCGTTTCGGTTATACCTGTCAGATCTACTGATTTAACCAAGTAATAAAAAGCGACTATCGGCAAAACCACAAGGACCATAAAAAGTATGAAGTTTATCACGGATTTTATGATTTGCGCGCGATACATCCTTCTCTGATATTTAAGGATCTCATCCACTTTCTCCTCTAATGTAAGATTTTCGTCATTCATATTTTTTAGCTTACAAAGCTTAATCGCTTCGCTTAGCTTAAGAGCTTAAAAGGAAATTTCTTTGTAAGCTCCGTAAGCTCTATAAGCTCCTAAGCTTCATGGTTATTAATAATTTGTATATTTGCTTCGCGGATATCTTTCTCCGGCATCACGCTAGGTGCGCCAAGAGTAAGGTCTTTGGCTTTCTGGTCTTTCGGGAATGCCATGACTTCGCGGATGTTCGGTTCGCCGGCGAATATCATTATAAGCCTGTCCAGGCCCCACGCTATGCCACCATGCGGGGGCGCGCCGTAGCTGAACGCCTCCAGCATATGGCCGAACCTTATCTCGGCGTCCTCGGGCGTTATATTCAATATTTCAAATATCTTCTGCTGTAAGTCGGATTCATGGATCCTTATGCTTCCTCCGCCTATCTCGGAGCCGTTTAATATGATGTCATACGCTATCGCCCGCGCTTTTTCGGGTTCTTTATCCAATAGCTTTCTGTCTTTATCCTGAGGGCGTGTGAAAGGATGATGCATGGCGTTTAAATTGCCCGTCTCTTTATCCCTTTCGAACATAGGGAAATCGTTGACCCATAGATACGCGAAAACATTCGGGTCGATAAGATTTAATTTCTGTCCGCAGTGCAGACGCACTTGCCCCAAAGTTTCGCAGGCTGTCGTAAATTTGTCCGCGCAGAAGAAAACAATATCGCCCTGTTTTGCGCCCGTTTTTTCGGTGATCTTCGCGACCTCATCCGCGCCCATGAATTTTGTAATGGGGGATTTTATCCCTTCCGGCTGATAAACAAAGTAGGCGAGGCCTTTGGCTCCATGTATCTTGGCAAGCTCCTCCAGCCTATCAAGCTCGCTTCTCGGCCAGTCCGCCGCGCCCTCCACACGCAAGGCCTTAACAACACCGCCGCCTTTTACGGTGTTTCCAAAGACTCCGAAACCGCTGTTCGCGACAATATCAGATATATCGGTTATCTTCATCTCAAAACGTATATCAGGCTTATCGGAACCGTAATTTTCCATAGCTTCTTTCCATGTAAGTACAGGGAAAGGAGTTTTCATTATCCTTTTTTTCGGCGCGAATTTTTCGGTGAGAAGCGTGATGAGTTTTTCATTTATCTTCATCACGTCTTTTTCTTTAACAAAAGACATCTCAATATCGAGTTGTGTGAATTCCGGCTGTCTGTCTCCGCGCTGGTCTTCATCGCGGAAACAGCGCGCTATCTGAAAATATCTGTCGAAACCGGCGATCATCAGTAATTGTTTTAACTGCTGTGGGCTTTGCGGTAACACGAAGAATTTTCCCGGATATAATCTGGAAGGTACAAGATATTCGCGGCTGCCCTCAGGCGTTCCCTTGATAAGTATCGGCGTTTCGATTTCCAGAAAACCCTTTTTATCCATGAAATCACGTATCGCCTTTATCATCTTGTGCCTTAGTACCATGTTATTCTTAAGGCGCTCATGGCGAAGGTCTAAGTATCTATATTTCAGCCTTAACTCCTCGTTTACATCCTTTTCCTGGTCTATCTCAAATGGCGGGGTCTTTGCCTCGTTTAATATTGTTATCTCGTTTATATAAACCTCTATCTCACCTGTAGCGAGATTAGGATTATTCTGCCCTTCCATGCGGTTTCTTACTTCGCCTTTCACCTGTAAGACAAACTCCGGGCGCACATTATTCGCGATATCCAGACTTTCCTTGCTGAAATTCGGGTCGAATACGATCTGCGTCAGGCCGTATCTGTCCCTTAAATCGATAAAAATAATTCCGCCATGGTCGCGCCTTCTGTGGACCCATCCGGCTAAGGTGACGGTTTTACCTTTATTTTTCGCGGTAAGTTCTCCGCATGTATGTGTTCGGTGCATTTTTTGTTTATTAAAGTTACGTGACTATTTTAAAGCATAACTAATGAATAACCAAATTCCAAGCGCCAAATTCCAAACTAATACCCAATGACCAAATTCTAATGACCAAAACTGGAAATTTGGAATTTAGGTCATTGAAATTTTGAATTTAGTTTGGTATTTGGGATTTGGTGCTTGGAATTTAAGCCATCAGGATATCTTCACCCCCAAAATCCCCTCTATCTGTTTTTTTGTCATAGGTCCCTCGCGGAGTAGTCTGATTTTACCGTCCTCGATTTTAATAACAGTTGATGGCATACAGGCGTTTTTTATCGCGCCTTCGAATAAGATGTCGGGCTGATTTTCATTTCCCTTAAAGATTTCCATGCACTCCTGACATGTGGCGCAAGCCGAAGCGCCGGATACATTAGCGCTGGTCGTTATCAAAGGTCCGCCGAAAGCAGTCAGAAGATCTTCTGTGATTATGTCGTATGGCATGCGTATGCCGACAAATGATGTTTCAGGGAAAAAATGCGCGGGGACTAAGTCGCCCTTCGGTAAAACTATTGTCACCGGGCCGGGCAGAATATTCTCACATACAAAAGATGAAAATTCATCGAGTTTCGCGTATTTTTCTAAATCCGACTTCAAAAAAGCGGGAAGCATCAAACTCATAGGCTTATTTTCCGCGCGCCCTTTTATATCCTGGATTTTTTTCAAAGCGGCCGAGTTCATAAAATCCCCGGCAAGGCCGTAACAGGTATCTGCCGGATGGGCGACGACTCCGCCTTTTTTCAGGACGGCAACAGCTTTTTTAAGGCCCTCTTTGTTGAATGGAAGGCAATCCATAGTAACTAAATTACATTTAACTTTTGACAACCTGCCTGTCGGCAGACAGGTTGACCTTTGACAGAATTACGATACAACGCCCTGCGGGAATTTACAATTTACAATTTTAAATTTTAAAACGTTTGTAAATTGTGAATTTTAAATTGTAAATTTAAATATAGGTTTTCACCCATTGAAACAAAACCAAAAGTTGAGTAAACTGTTTCAAGAGATTAGACAACGATTTCATGAAAAAAACTTTCACTATAAAAAAAGTGCTCCTGCTTGGTTCCGGCGCGCTTAAAATTGGCGAAAGCCGGCCTGCCCGCCGTAACAATTTTTTTAAAATAGTATTATGAAAAAATCAATCAAAAAAATATTATTACTAGGGTCAGGCGCTTTGAAAATTGGGGAGGCGGGCGAGTTTGATTATTCGGGCTCCCAGGCCATAAAAGCGTTTAAGGAAGAAGGGGTGAAAGTCGTGCTTATCAATCCGAATATAGCAACAAACCAGACGTCCAGCGGGCTCGCGGATAAGATATATTTTCTGCCCGTGACGCCGTATTTTGTGGAACAGGTGATTAAAAAGGAAAAGCCGGACGCAATCGCCCTCAGTTTCGGCGGGCAGACTGCCCTCAACTGCGGTGTCGCGCTTTCCGAGGCAGGCATTCTCAAAAAATATAATCTTAAAGTCCTTGGTACTCCGGTAAATTCCATACAGCTTACAGAGGACAGGGAGCTTTTCAAAAACGCTTTGGAAGAGGTCGGAATGAAATCTCCGCGAAGTATTGCGTGTAAAACCGTAGCGGAAGCGAAAGACGCGGTTAAAAAAATCGGCTTTCCTGTAATGATACGCGCGGCTTTCGCGCTGGGCGGACTAGGGTCGGGTTTCGCGAATAACGAAAAAGAACTTGATGCGATTCTCGGAAAAGCCTTTTCAACTTCTCCTCAGGTACTCGTCGAAGAAAACCTCAAAGGCTGGAAAGAGATAGAATACGAAGTCGTGCGCGACCGCGCGGATAACTGCATTACGGTCTGCAACATGGAAAATCTGGATCCGCTGGGTATTCACACAGGTGAATCCATCGTCATCGCCCCGAGCCAGACTCTTAACAATCATGAATATCAGAAACTCAGGAACCTCGCGCTTAAGGCGATAAGGCATTTGGGCATTGTCGGCGAATGTAATATACAGTACGCGCTCGACCCAAAGTCCGACGACTACCGTGTTATTGAGGTCAACGCGCGCCTAAGCCGTTCATCCGCTCTCGCATCCAAGGCTACGGGCTACCCGCTTGCCTACGTCGCGGCAAAGTTGGGGCTTGGTTACACACTGCCGGAACTTAAAAACGCGGTCACCAAAAAAACATCAGCGTGTTTTGAACCGGCGCTGGATTACGTGGCGCTTAAAATCCCTCGCTGGGATCTTAATAAATTCCGCAAAGTCAGCGAGGAAATATCAACGGAAATGAAATCCGTCGGTGAGGTAATGGCTCTTGGGCGGAGTTTTGAGGAAGTGCTTCAAAAAGGCCTCCGTATGATACAAATCGGCGCTTACGGCCTCACTCATCATCCGTTTGAATTTAAGAATCTGGATGAGGCGATAAGGATTCCCACTCCGCGCAGGATATTCGCTTTGGCGTACGCTTTCGAGAAAGGTTATTCGGTTGAAAAACTGCATAAGATGACGGGGATAGACCCTTGGTTTTTGTCGAAAATAAAGCATATACAGCGTATGTCAGCTGACGTAAAAAAACTAAAAACACTGCAGAAAATCGACGCGGATAATATGCGCATGCTCAAGCAAAACGGTTTCTCTGATAAACAGATTTCAAGTTTTGTCGGCTCCGATGAGATGGATGTGCGCAAGTACCGCAAGGGGCAGGGGATTACCCCGGTTATAAAACAAATCGATACCCTCGCCGCCGAATTTCCGGCAAAAACAAATTATTTATATCTCACATACTGGGGAAGTAAGGATGACATTGAATTCAAAAACTCGAAACCCGAAACTCGAAACTCGAAATTGAAAATTGCTTCGAGTTTCGAACTTCGAACTTCGAGTTTAAAAAAGACAGTAGTACTAGGTTCGGGGCCTTACTGTATCGGCTCCTCCGTTGAATTCGACTGGTGCTGTGTAAACGCGGTAAAGACCCTTCGTAAAAACGGCCACGAGGCGATAATGATCAACTACAATCCCGAAACCGTCAGCACCGATTACGACGAATGCGACAAGCTTTATTTCGATGAACTTTCGCTTGAACGTGTGCTTGATATCTGCGATAAAGAGCGTCCGAATGGAGTCGTTGTTTCCATGGGCGGTCAAATACCAAATAACCTCGCCCTTAAACTGCATAATGCGGGCGTAAAGATCATGGGCACGTCTGTAAACGATATAGATAAGGCTGAGAGCCGTGATAAATTCTCCGCGTTGCTGGATAGCCTGAAAGTAGACCAGCCGGAATGGAAGGCATTTACAAAGATAGAGGACGCCTACAAATTCGCGGATAAGGTCGGATACCCCGTTCTCGTCCGCCCAAGCTACGTTCTTTCCGGCGCGGCTATGAGAGTTGCGCATACACATGAAGAGCTGGAAGACTTTCTTGGAAAAGCGGTAAAGGTGAATACCGAAGCACCTGTTGTTATAAGCAAATTCCTTGTCGGCGCGCGTGAAATCGAAATGGATGCTGTGGCATTTAAGG
>Ga0315273_10011482_pt1 | contig 11335 bp, 20 predicted proteins | sample YL17G02_0_MG_FD_205753 | JGI IMG/M metagenome (GOLD analysis project Ga0315273, IMG submission 205753) | Sediment microbial communities from Yellowstone Lake, YNP, Wyoming, USA - YL17G02_0 | ecosystem: Environmental > Aquatic > Freshwater > Lake > Sediment | place: USA: Wyoming | collected...
ACCATCCCTATTCAGCAACAATTAGACAGACAGTATGTTAATCCCGCTTAGGAGATAGAAAAATGCCTCTTATTACTGATCCCGATGTTCTAGCTCAGGGAGTTGAAGTTACCATAACCACGGCGACCAAAAAGATTACCCTGAATATTGCTGGTGATCTATCTACGGATGGTATCACCCTCAAGTGTCTGTATTCATTCCTCAAAGAGGAATGGAAACAAGACTCTAATTTAATCAAGTACCCTTTCCCGATGGTCCCTATTACTGACGAGCAGTTTGAGCTTGTCAATGGATGGGATCTTTTTAATGATGCCAGCAAGTTTCTGGTACGTACTGGTGGATGGGCACTCAAGGATGCTGGTGGTGTCAGCCAGGAAGAGTGGGCAGGTATCGTCACACTGGGTACGCTCGGTGCAACAGATCAGGTTTACTTCGAGCAAGCAGCTGATACGGCTTCGGTTGATTTTGAATTGGAAGGTGCAGTCAACCAGGCCATTAAGATATATGGCGATGTCTCTCATGGTACGGTAGACTTCCGGAGTTTCTTGAAACTGTTTGTTCGTATTTACCAAAAAGCCTACGCTTCATCTCAGTTATCTGACATTGGTGTTGGGACCCTGACCTATCAGGTATACCGATTCCCATTGACCAACTCGGCTGATTTGAAGATTAGTCATAATGATGCCGCTATGGTTGCTGGAATCTATGCCAACATTGATATTACGTGGTTTGCTACAGCACAAGCCAGAATGATCGGATCTAACAGTCGAGATTTTCATGTGATCATCGATGGCAACAGTGCCACCGCCGAACAGATCTACGAGAAGGTTCAATACCTTCTCAGGAAGATCACGGATATTGATGAGGGTACCGGAGAGAAGCTCGGTAATATCACCCCTGATATTCTACGCTTTGTAGGTGAGACACTTTACACACTTCAACAGCCAGATGGTGGTGTTTACATTGATTCTTTCTTGCCTGCAGATACTAACCGTTTGGTATTTGCCGATGACCTGGGTACACCCCGAACCTTCCCTTATGTTGCGGCCCTGGCCTTGAATTTTGGTGAAAACCTGGTGGCTGATACGGGTGCTAAGTTCTACGTCTTCTTTACCAACGATGATGCTGGTGATAATGCTAGTAAAGATTACGGAACGGCTGATGCTATTCTGGTCAACGCCAATGAATCGGCTGCTACGGTCAATCGTATGGTGGCTGCTAACACTGCCACTATTGAGACTGCCACGGCGCACAATCTGAGCATAGGCGATGGAGTATGCGTCACCGGAATGACAGATGCCACTTACAATGGCAATTTCATCGTAACTGCGGCACCAGATACCACTCATTTCAGTTATGCCCTGACTCATGCTCCAGAAAGTGAAGCCGCAGACGTGGCTGGTACGGTCCGGCCCAACATGGTTGGAAACGTAGATGGTCAAGCCTCAATCCAGTTTTCTTTTAACTATGATGGTAATATCCAACGTGGTGCCGCTTCTGCTGGAGATCCAGCCCCAATCACAGTTGTAGCCATTGGTCTACAGACCGCGCAGTTTGTAAAAGCAACCGGAACGATCAACCAGTCAATCGCTAATAGTGTTTCACTGGTTGCGCCTCTGGAAAGGAACTACGCCAATCCCGTATAGGGAGGGACAATGGCAGATAAAGTTAGTTTTGATGGGCCGGCTAAGCTCATCGTTGTAAACGCTGGAATTACTGAGCTCAATGTTCAGGCTGACCTGTATTCAGCCTGGAAAGTCTGGGCATTGCTCGGTAATAACTCCAGGTATCTGCAAGCCTTCCGTTCTATTGGTGGTGATCCCATGAGCTCAACCACCAATGTAGCGGGCTATTTCTTTCTGATGAATGGCTGGAGGATCAGGCCCCAGGAGGCTGATCACCAGCTGGTAGTTACTGGTAACTTGTTCACCGAAGAGTCAGACAATCCTTTTATCCCTACCATAGGAGATTATCTGGTAACAGTGTCTATGTTTGCCAGCTCTTCTTCTACTGTTACCCAGATCTTTACTGGAGGATCTTCCCTCACCCAGACAGAACATGATCAACTGATGGGTCTACCGGGTCCGACACTTACTGTAGACGAGCACACTCAACTTATGGGTTTGCCTCTAACCACCCTGACTACGGATGAACACAATGAGCTAATGGGTTTGTTTACTGCCATGCAGGGTATGATCGTTGAGGGAAGTCTGACACTGGTTCAAGCTCTGCGTCTGATGTTATCTGTCCTGGCTGGTAAAACTACTGGTGGTGGAACAGATACCCTTATCTTTAGGGACACATTGGATCAGGTAGATCGAATTACTGCCGTGGTGGATACCGAAGGCAACCGTACTTCTGTGGAGCTGGACCCCTTATGATGTCACAATACTGGCCTCGCAATTATATTCCTGCTCGATACTGGTATGCACTTTACTGGTTTGGGCAGGTAAGAAAAGGATGGAATATTACCAGGCATATCATTCTCAATGCCTCAAGGGAGATCCGCTGTGCCCTTTCCGGATGAACTAAGGATTACCCTGAATACCACAAGAGGACGTAACATCACTCTGAATGTTGCTTCAATCCGTTGTATACTGAATTCAAGTAAGCCATCTACCCTCCACATGATTTTGACCATAATCCGTAATCTCCGCATAACCCTTTCTATTTAGGAGTATCTATGGCTGAAGCTGGTGAAATTCATGTGGGTGATACAGGCATAAAACTCTGGATCATGTTGACCATTGATGATGTTTATCAAGATCCAGCTGATGCAACCAAAATCCGTATCTTTATACAGCGCAAATCCAAAGCGTCTATACTGGAGATCACTCCAGAGATCAAGACTGATCCTTTAGATAGCAAAGATAAATGCTACTATGAGACGGTTGTGGGGGATCTGAATATTGCTGGCACCTACACTATCCAGGCTTACTTTGAGCTCGTGGATGGAACAGCTCACACCAACACCTATGATTTTGTTGTCGTACCCAATATACGTGACATACCTATCACATAAATCTCATTGATCCTACGTCCTAAAATTTAGATAGGAGTCACTATGCCTAAGAGAGGTTTTTCCGTAGAGGAAGAGAATCAAATTCGTGTTGGTCTAAAAGAACATATATCAGAACGTTTTGAGGATTGGAAATGTTTTGTACTAGAGAAGTTCAAGGATACCCGTGAATATTATGACAACCAGCATCAAGCTGACAGAGTAGCTCTTGATCTTGCCAGTAGAATTATTGAACAACGTCTGGAAGTTTTGAATGAATGGAAAGCTACTGTAATCGATTTTCACTCAATCTTTGTAACCAAAGCAGAATGGGAGTTGCGCTATGCCAGGGTTGTTGAGGATATTAGAGTCATGCGGGAGCTACAGGCAGAACTTCGTGGTAAAGCTACCCAGACACAAGTTACATGGGCGTATGTATTCTCTGCAGTAGCAGCCTTTATTGGTTTGGCTGGATTGGCGTTGGCTTTTATAGATAGAATTCTAAAAGAATAAACAAGAAAGGAGGCGATAGATATGGCTAAGACAATGAGCAGCAAGGCAGCTAAGGCCAAGCGCAAAAAGCTCAAAGCTAAGGGCAAAAGTGGTATCGTAATCAAACCCCAAAACAAGGGTTCCTTCAATGCCATCAAGAAAAAGACTGGCAAGACCACCGAGGAACTAACCCACAGCAAAGATCCAGCAGTACGCAAGAAAGCAGTCTTTGCTAAGAATGCTAAGAAGTGGAAGCACTAAAGGAGGCCAATAGTGAATTTGTTTGGCTGGTTATTTGCGCTCATAGAATCTATTGAGCATATTGAGGGGAACACCAACACTATTTTGAAGGAGATGAAAACTATGGCTGGAGAACTGGAGCTGTTACAACAAGAAGTGGAAGAAACCAAAGCTGCTGCTGATGCGGCTGTCGCCAAAATCGTTGAACTGTCGGCGTTCATCAAGGCCAATGCCTATGATCCCCAGGCCCTTCTGGATATGGCAGCCAAGTTGGATGCTGATCAGGCTGCCCTCAATGCGGCTGTGGCAGACAACCCCACACCCTAACTCCTATAGGAGGTATTATTGTGGCAAAAAAGAAAATGAAGCCTGCACCTAAAAAGAAAATGCCAAAATCAAACTGCAAATGAGAGGAGGTGATACCATCTCTCACACCCATCCCTATTCAATCTATCTTGAGGAGAAAATATAATGACTGAAATTCCGCAGGCACTAACTGTTGCGTTGGTGCTAAACCTTCTGAGTGTGCTTACTTCTCTGGCTTGTAGTTACTTTCCAGGGTTAAACACATGGTTTGCTGTCAAAGACAGCGGCAATAAGGAACGCTTCCAGCTCGGGATCGTTACCTTGATCTGCATTCTAACGGCTGTTCTAAACTATACTGGCGTATGGGTACTCTTGCCAGTTGGTAATGAGGGCATAATTACACTTGTGATTATCTGGGGCACTACCCTGTACTCTAATATGACAGCCTATAACTACACCAAGAATTCACTTCCTGTTTCTGTAAAGAAAGTCAAGGCTGTTCGGGGCTAAACCTTTCCACCCGGCGCTATAGACTAAAGGACCCCTGGAAACCAGGGGTCCTTTTCTTTATCCGATCCATCGCCAAGATGCTCGTTGTGTACTCCCCTAGTAAGGTCATCTAATGATACGCAAATAGCAAATCACTAAGGAAAAGGTGGTAGGAAATCACCTTGCAAGCTATTCCAGTCTAGGCGTCGCGGATGGACTAGATATCATACTTCTTCTTTGATCACCAGAATATAGAAAACATCTTTTCCCATTCCATATAATCTGGTGATATCAAATGCTATTTTGTTCTCCATCAGTACCCGGATCGCTTTCTGCAGATTCGGGGGAAGCGTCTGTATGTCTACTGTGTTCGTGCCCATTATTCCTCTTCTTCAGTTCATCTTTTTTGGCTTTTATGGTTGCATCCCAGATGTACTGCCCATCCGATCTGCAGGCCACCGTAAAGGTAAAGGCTACGGCGTGCATCATCTGTCGGATCACTGTTTGAGGTAGAACATTGGGCTCCCAGTTCACCTTGCAATTTACGTGCTCCCCATTCTCCAGGGTGATTACTGCAGTAATGGTGTTGTAGTTCTGGCGATCATCTAAGACAGGGATATTAGATACCTTGATCCCTTTGTTCATGATCCCCAGGAGGAAAAGCATCTCCTGCGCCATCCGTTCTGTATCTTTGATCTGTGGTTCTCCGAATGCCATTGTTATCTCCTTTTTCTTTTTTCTCTAAGTTTAGGTATGGTTCTCTTGAAGAGATATCTGCCCCGGATCTGTCCTGGCTCCAAAACAAATCCGGAGCAGTCACTCTTTACTCTAAAGTCGTACCAATAGCAGTTCTCATTGTTGCAGTAATCCCAAATGATATGTCCTGTATAAAACTCATACTCATAAGGAACTATCTCGCTGCCACATTGAGGACAGTAGGCTACTGGCTGCATCAGGCTATATAGTCTGCTGGATTGTGATTTCGAGTGGCATTGATGAAATTCATCAAATGCTCTACAACTGCAGTACAGGCTATATTAGTGTAATTCCTGTCTCCTTCCTTGTATAAGTACCAGCTGGAAACATCGTATATCTCTGGGTTCTCATTGTCTTCTATCCTGACAAACAACATGGATGATCCTGTTGTCAAATAGAAAGTGTAATCTGGCTGCATCCATTCTGCATGACAGAACTTGGGCATATTCAATATCAAATAGACCAAAGGCTTTAGAATGGTATGTATATCAAACTGCGGATCAAGATCCAAATCTCTCTTTACTTCTCTTGGATCTAAATTGTCTAAAGGTGCCTCTCCTACAAACTTACTTGAGTCCATTCTTGACCTCTCTTGCTATATCGATCAAACGAATCTTGTCTGGTACTATACCCTTGAAGTAAGGCTCCAACTCCTGTAGGAATTCATACATGGCGTCCCATCCTACATATCTGGAGAGATAGAGAATGCCGCGCAAGGTTCCGTTTGTTCCTTCGGCGTAAACGTGACACTCTCGGTCAACCCAACCACAATTGCGGGGGTCGTGTATGAGCAGCTCACGTTCATTATCCCCCCTGGCATCACCACGTGTAAGGATGATTTCATGAATGTCTGTGACGTGCCCCAAACCCTGACAATAGCAGCACTCATATCCGGACTGAAGCCATAGAGCTGGATTTCTGAGATTTGCCAGAGGGTTTACTCTGGTGCTTGCTGGCAAGTCGGGCTGCTCTCCTAGCTGCAGCTTCGGCAACTTTGGTGTCACGAGCAGTCTGTCGAGCAACACGGTTCGCAGCTGTTCTCGCTTTATCTTTAGTGCTTTTTCTTTCGTAGCCGAATAGGTCGATGACGAGTTGCCCATTTGCGTCCTCCAGAAAATACTCGATCAGTACCATACCCATATACCTGCTAAAGCGTTGATCTTTGGTTGACTGCTGCCCAGTAAATTTAGGCTCTACATTGACCATCTCCTGCCCTGGGATTGGTCCTATATACTGTAAGTCCCATCCCACAATTGCGGAGAGAAACTCATACCTGTCATCATCCTCAAGGTCTAATAAACCTGCCAGAAAGCCAACCTGTTTCCAGGTAACTGGAAGATCTGGTCTGCGATCAAAGTCTGGATCAAGTCTACCTTGAAGTGCCGTTAATTCTGTGAAGAGAAACTGCGTCTGGCTCTGATCCAGGTGTAAATTCCTGTATAGCATTAGGTCTGCTGTTTTTTGATACATGCTCGGCTCCTCTTTGAGTAAGAACTCTGGACCGGTGTTTGCCTGGAGTAGAGACAATATATGTCTCATGCTCCAGGCGTTCTAACCGATACTGAATTGAACTGACTGCTTTTAGTGTAGCTGCAGCTATTTCTCTGAGGGATGATCGCTTCTGGATCTCGATCATAATCAATAGATCGATATCATCCAAAGGTGCACCTACATTGATTTGTTTCAGACTGTATTCCTGTTTGTAACTCATACTACACTCCTGACTAAGGTTTCTTTAGTACAGATGGCATGGCGCCTACATGGTTATCCATGATCATAGATCTCTCTCCAATAAAATCAATATCTGTTTGACCCACATCACCATGCCTGAAAAGACGAATAGCCAATACTCTCTTATTGGGTATCCAGCCACCTACTCCATCCGGTTTACGATCAATACTAAAGGTTAGATCTGCATCTCGATCTAAATCTCGTGAATACAATACCTTTCCTTCATCATTCAACTGTCCTGCTACAGTTACACAGCGAGTACGATGTACTTTTAGACCAGGCCAATCTCCATTGGCTACCCGGCGTAAGGCTCGGCTGTTCTCCGAAACAATTTGAGTTTTGTTCTCATCTCTGGTTTGACGAATGGCATCCATCAACTGAATATGATCGATATATATTCCGTCTGGATCTATATCATTGATGATCTTTACCATAGTGTGAAGATCAAAAGCTCCATAAACCCAATAAGCACAAAACCCTCTGATTACATCAGCTGCATTAGATAACTTGCTCCAATCACTGTCCTCCAGTAATATATCTCTAAACTTGATACGGGATATGTTTGCCTCTGCAGCAAACAATCGACTGGCTACCAACAGGTTGGGTTCCTCCAGTGAGAAGTAGATAAACTTGTGCTTATCGTGCCCATTCTGCCTTGCCATAGATAACATACAACTGGTCTTACCTGCTTTTGCCTGCCCATAAACAAAACTCAACCAGCCGGGTTTGATCCCTCCAGTCATCTTCATAAACCATTGAACTGGAAAAGCAAGTCCTCTATTACCTGCTGGATTATTATGAGCATCTTTTTGTTGTTGGAAAAACTGATCTGCCAATTGGGATGAGTCGAGTATTTCAGCCATTAGATAATCCCCCTACGATGAAGTCTGAAATCATTATTGGCGGTTACTCCTGTAGGAGTGTTACCTGCGCCAGGATCAAAGGCCACAATGATTGTGTGATTATCTAACAAGCGACTGGTTGATCTGGAGACACCATCAGTGGATAACTTCTTTACTAACTGCATCGCATAATAATTGGTTGCAATTACAGTAATGCAGTCCTGATAATTCTCCTCTTTGGCCCTGAATTGGATAATCTGATCCAGCTTATTCTTGATAATCGGACTGGAGTATTCCAGTCCTAAATCATCCAGTATAAGCATGGGAATATTTCTGAAGATATCCATGATTTCATCCAGGTTCTGTTCTCTAAGTCCCTTGAATACCAGATCCTCAAATTTAGAAGCCTCCAGATAAACAGCAATATGATGCCATTCTTTCATTATGGCTCCAAGCATGAAGGTCTTACCACAACCAGTAGGACCACATAGCATGATCCAATTGGTGGGATATTCTATAAAGTCTTTGACCTGTTTTACTGCTTTACTGAACTTACTTTTCTGATCGAGATTACCCCATATCTCAAACTTGTTGATATCCGTAGCGGTCCAGGTAGACTGAACTGGATTATCTCGCAGGGTTTGTTCTTTAGTGTGACGCATCCTCAGTAAATGACACATGCAGTAGTAATAACCAAAGTCATCATTGACTACTCCTGTGCCACCACAAACGGTACATACATCTGTATTTTCAAATACTTTATGAATAGCAAGGTGCCAGTCCCTGGCTTCTCCTGGGAAAGTAAAGCCAGCCTCTTGCATATCCTTTGCAAACCATGTGGTATTCTGAATTCTCTTCTTGAAGATATCTCTCCAGAAGATCCATGACTGAACTCGATTGGGGATCTTGTCTTCCCCTCTAAATACTGGCGAAGGTCTAAATTCCATAAGTTGTTGGTTTCGGTGGCTCCGGAACCACTCCTTTCTTAGCCAGCCACTCATCCTGCCGTATCTTACTGAGCAGCATGAAAAGCAAAGTCTCTATTCTGATATAGGCCCCATTCATATTCTTTTTCTCAACCCATCCAATAACGAACTCCACATACTCTGGCTTGATCGTTTCCTTTTCAATTCTCTTTTCTATCTGCTTACAAGCCTTTTTAGTGGCAGCACCTGGGAACTGCTTACGCCCATAAATAGCGAGAACTCTTTCCTGAAATGGAGTCTGAGCATATAGGTTAGTCTTTACAGGAGTATCCATTGTTGGATCATCGTCTGAGTAAGTTATGTCACCCATCTTTTTGATCTCCGTTTCTGGTCATCCACTTCTTGAGAGGAGCAAGACGCCAGCGGAAGAAATGCCCTGGATCTTTAGGACAGCGCCAGCCTCTAAAGGCTCCAAACTTCATATCCCATTGTTTCCAGCGAGTAGTGGTCGCACCACAGATAGGACAGAAGGCGTGATAACGATCCCATTTATCCGGAGTGGGTTTATCTTTGAACTCCCATCCTTTATGGCAAGTTATTACTACTCTGGCTGCAATCTCTGGATATTTTTCTGGAGTATATTCAATCCCCCAGGTCCGGAGCAACTCTTCAATATCCTGCTGATCATAACCACAAGACTTGAAGATCACTTCGAGAAACATCTCATAAGTGAATACTGGATCTGGTTCTGGCTTTGCTGCCACAGGCTTAGTGACCTGTGGCAGTTGAGCAAGCCGCGACTGCGGTTTTGGTGTACTGATCATGTGACCTCCTATAGGAGTTTACGGTTTTACTGGTGGAGTAGGCGGTCTGCCAACCGGGGCTCCTACTCCAGGCATGGTTCTCCCTGTAACTGATGGTGTGCCACCTAATCTAAAGTTATGGCGCGCCATAATCATCTGAGCAAACTGCGGATCTGGCTTATCATCTATCAGTTTTACCTGAGTAAAACCTGACTTGAATACATTGAAAGTCTTGTGACGATCACCAGCCAGATACTTTGATACCATTGCATTCCCATGAGAATCTGTTCCTACAGGTTTAGTGATCGGCTGGAAAATCAGCCAGCGAGTGTCATCTACTCCAGCATTCAAGAACCAGATGTAATCAAACCATCCTGGCATCTTGTCTGCCAGTGCACCCTGGATATCCATTCCATAACGACCAGGTGTATTGGTTTTCTCATCTGGAGAGAAATCTCTGGAGTGACTGACCCAAATCACATTGATGGGACAAGATGTTATATCCTCATAGAGAGGTGTCATCTCTTCCAGCAGCTTACCCCAATCCTGTATTTCCATCTTTGTTCTACTATTCAGGATCTTATGTTTCAACATCATCTGAGTAGGATCGATGGTGTCTACAGCATAATTCTTGATCAGGGTTGGCTCTCCGTCTTTCCACGGATACATGACACCCTCTTCTGTAAGAGGAGCACTCGCTATTTTCTTGAAGATATTCCTGATCTCATTGAAAGACTCACTGGGCTCCAGCACAATGCGGTGACAAGGAACTGAACCTGCACCATGATCTACATCTGCAATTAACAAATTCGGGAAGGTCCCGAGCAACTGGGTCTTCCCGACTTTCGGCGGTCCTACTATGAGAAGTCTTGCAGGACCTAAATCCTTATCGTCTGGATCAACAAACTTTACCATTCTAACCTCCTAACAGAATATGGATATGAGCACTACCCAACCGTTGTCTATTCCAACTGTCTCTCGTGGGAGTCAGGGAGGGCTTACAACCATCAGGGTTTGTTTTGTCCTTCAGGTTCATGTACCCTCCCTGTCTCCATCTATATTATCGTACAAATGTACGATAACGTCAAGTGGCAATCCAGTGAGCTGCAGCTCTCTCTCTGAGCTCTACAAACTTGATCTTTATCAGCCAGTCCCTGACATAAATGGCTGTATCTTTCTCCTGAGTAATAAAGACAATCTCTCCAGTGGATGATACCAACAACCAGTTCTCCAAAGCTGGTGGCTGGATCAAGATTGCATAAGAATGAGATGCAATTATCCATTGGTGCATTTCACCAAAAATACTAGCCTGGGAGATGCTCATAAGTAGCTCCTGTATGTTGTAAAACTTTACTGCCCATCACTCCAAAATAGATCCTGATCTTATTGCCTACTCGTTTGACCCCTGCTGTGTATTCCTCATCGACTTCTAGGGTATCCCCCAAGCGATCATCCAACTCTAAAATAGAACCTTCGTCTATCTCGATCATAAACTCATCTAAGGCATATGTATCCCACGGGGGATCAATCGCATTGCCACTGGCTTTACCCATTACATCGGTGCTGTCCTGGTCTTCTGAAACTAAGACTGCTTCTATCTTTACTGGTTGCGGTATTTTACGTATCATATTATTCCTCCTCAAATTCACTGAGATCTAAATCGCTGGCTGTCTCAGCAGTACCTCTGCCAGCTTTTACCTCATTGATCATATCCTCTGTAGAAGTTATCTGTATCTCTGACAACTGCGCTTC
>Ga0315273_10011483_pt1 | contig 11335 bp, 8 predicted proteins | sample YL17G02_0_MG_FD_205753 | JGI IMG/M metagenome (GOLD analysis project Ga0315273, IMG submission 205753) | Sediment microbial communities from Yellowstone Lake, YNP, Wyoming, USA - YL17G02_0 | ecosystem: Environmental > Aquatic > Freshwater > Lake > Sediment | place: USA: Wyoming | collected...
GCCGCACTCGACGGTCTCCGGCCACTCCGTCTCGTCCCTCAGAGTAACGCAGGGGACGCCCAGGAAAAAGGCCTCCTTCTGGATGCCGCCGGAATCGGTGAGGACGGCGCGGGCGTTCTTCTCCAGGGCCAGCGTCTCCCGGTAACCCAGTGGCTCCATGATTCGGACGTTGGGCGCGACAGAGAGACCCGCTGCGGTCATCGCCTTACGCGTGCGCGGGTGAATGGGAAAGACGACGGTCTGCTGCAAATCCTCCAGTGCCCGCAGTATGGCGTCGAGGCGGGCAGGATCGTCGGTGTTGGCGGCGCGGTGGACGGTGGCGAGGAAGTACCCGCCCGATTGCAGACCCCATCCGGAGAGAAGCTCCGGGGCCGTGCGATCGGCGGGCGTCTGTTGGAGAAGGGAGTCGTACATGACGTCGCCGACCAGGTGGACGCCGCTCGTAATACCCTCGCGGGCCAGGTTATCGACGGCGACAGCGCTGGGACAGAAGAGGAGGTCGGCGCAATGGTCGGTGAGGACGCGGTTTATCTCCTCCGGCATCCGGCGGTCGTAGCTGCGCAGCCCCGCCTCGACGTGGGCCAAGGGGATGTGCAGCTTGACGGCGGCGACGGCGCCGGCGAGGGTAGAGTTCGTATCGCCGTAGACCAAGACCCTATTCGGCTGCTCGTTGAGCAACACCTTTTCCAGACGCTCCAGGATCTGGGCTGTCTGCTTGCCATGAGAAGCGGAGCCGACGCCGAGGTGATGGTCGGGCGCTGGCAAATCGAGCTCAGCGAAGAAGACATCGGATAGCTGCTTGTCGTAGTGCTGGCCGGTGTGGACGAGGACCTCCTGATGGACGCGGCGCAGGAGACGGCTGACCGTCGCTGCCTTGATAAACTGAGGCCGCGCTCCGACAACAGAGACGATCTTCACGGCAGAGACCTTAGTTTGGATTCAGGCCGGCGGTTTGCGGGGATGGCAGGTCGAGCCGGGCGAGCTCGTGCAGTCGAGCGGTGATCTCCTGCGGGTCTCGCGGCAGTGTAAGCTCCATATCGGCGATGCGCCGCAGCAGATCATCGGCTGGACAGGCGGCCGGCCCGCGGGCCATGAAAACCTTGGGATGCGAGGTCGGAGTCAGCTTCTCGCCCTCGCCTACGACATCGTCGCGGATCTTCTCCCCCGGCCGCAGCCCTGTGAAGATGACCTCTACGTCGCGGCCGGGCTCCAGCCCTTTGGAGCGGATCATGCGCTCGGCGAGGTCGGCGATCTTGATCTCCTCGCCCACGTCGAGGACGTAGATGTTGCCGGTCTGGGTGATGACGGCGACCTGCAGGATCAAGGCGGCCACCTCGTGCACTGTCAGGAAGTAGCGGGCGACATCGGGATGAGTGACGGAAACAGGGCCGCCCTTCTGAATCTGGCGCCAGAATGTGCTCATCACGCCGCCGCGGCTGTCGATGACGTTGGCGAGGCGGACGGCGGAGAAGGCGGTGCGATCATCCCCCAGCGAGCGCACCAGAAGCTCGCCGATGCGCTTGGTGGCGCCCATGACGCTGGATGGGTTCATGGCGGCATGGCTGGAGAGGAATACCACCTTCTCGGTGCCGACCTGGCGAGCGGCCTGGAAGATGTTGAGGGTCCCCAGGACGTTTACGTAGAAGCCCTGGTCCGGGTTTTCCTGCAACAGGGGTACGTGCTTGTAGGCGGCGGAGTGGAAGACGACGTGCGGGCGGGCGACCTCGAATGCCTGGAAGACCTTGTTCCGATCACTGAGGCTGCCCATCCAGGGCCTTATCGAGCACTCCTCAGAGCGCTGGTTAAGCTCGACGCGGATCTCGTGCAGGCCGCCCTCGTTGGCGTCCATGAGGTGGAGGCTTGCTGGCCCGAAGTCGAGGACACGCCGCGCCAGTTCGGCGCCGATGGAGCCGGCGGCCCCTGTAATCAAGATGGAGCGGCCCTGGATCATGGCGCGGCAGGCATCGATGTCGATATCCACGCGGTCGCGCTCGATGAGGTCGTCGATCGTCACCTCGCGCATTTCGCCCGGCTTCGCCTTGCCGCTGACAATGGCGTCTAATCCGGGGACGATGCGGACGGGAACGTGGGTGGACTCACATAGAGTCAGCAGTTCATGGAGGTCCTCCGCGCTCGCCGACGGGATCGCCAGAGCTACCAGGTCGGCGTTGTACTTCTCAACGAGGGAGGGGATGTCGTAGCGGTTGCCCATCACGGGTACGCTGTGGATACGCACACCCTTCTTCTTGGGGTCGTCATCGACGAAGCAGACGCTGCGGTAGCGCCACTGCGGGTTCTGGAGGATCTCCTTCGCCAGGAGCTGGCCGGTGCTGCCGGCGCCGACGATGATCAATCGCTTGGTGGTTGTCTCCCCCCAGGCCGTCCGGAAGGGCGCACCCGATCCCGTAAGCAGCCGGGGGGATAGCTTGACGAGACCCATGATGAGAAGGATGAGTGCGCCGCTGATAAGGTTCACGCTCAGGGGGATGGGGCGGTTCCCCAGCATGGCGTTGATACCGAAGGCGAGCAGCGTTACCAGGGTCACGGATAGGCCGAGGTAGAAAACGTCCTGGACGCTGCCGTATTGCCAAGCGGTGCGGTATACGCCGAATACGAGGTTGGCGAAGAGGTAGGCGACAGCTATGACGGGGACGGCCCAGAACCACCAACTCCAAGACTCTCCGGGCACGTTACCGTCGAACTTGAGGAGCAAGCCCGCCGCGTAGCTCGCCATGACGATGACAAAGTCGATGGCGAGAAATGGTAGGGAGCGGAAGAGTAGTTTGAGCTGGCTTGCGTCGCGTATCTTCATCTAGCCGCCTCCTCCCCAGGGGTTTTGCGCAGGCTAGGTGTCAACGGGCTCCTTCCTTGCGCAAGACTACAGATAGGGTCCGGGTCAAGATTGCCAAGTCCCTTGAGAAGGGATGATGGTCAACGTAGTTGAGATCGTAAGCCATCATCTGGGAGTACGTCAAATCAGAGCGTCCACTGACCTGGGCCAGGCCGGTGAGGCCGGGCTTGACGTCGTGGCGGCGATGAAACTCCGGCCGGTACTGCTCTACCAAGTAGGGTTCGTCGGGCCGTGGTCCCACCAGCCGCATGTCGCCCCTGAAGATGTTGAAGAGCTGAGGCAGCTCATCCAGACTCGCCCGCCGCATGATCCGGCCCAGCGGTGTCACCCGCTTGTCGGGCCAGATCGAGTGGAAGACGAAGGTCGAGAAATCGTTGACGCGCTGGGGCGGCGCCCAGACCTTTTGGGCGTTGTCCGTCATTGTCCGGAATTTCATCATGGTGAACGTTCTGCCGCGGAGGCCTATCCGCTCCTGCTTGAAAAGGGCGGGGCCGGGAGAGCTCAGCTTTACGAGCAGGCTGAGGAGGGCGATGAGCGGGCCGAGAACGGCCACTCCCAAGGCGGCGGCAATGCGATCGAAGAGTTCCGAGGGCAGGCTGAAATCTCTAGCGTCTGTGGCTGACAACGATCTCCTCCACTGCGTTAGCTACGCGCTCGACGTCGGCGTCGGTCATGCGAGGGAACAGCGGGAGCGACAACAGACCGGCAAAGAGCTTGTCGGTGTTGGGGAAGTCCCCCGGCTTGAGGCCGAGCGTCTGCTGATAGTAGGGATGATAATGGATAGGGATGAAGTGAACTGAGGTACCGATGCCTCGCTCTTTCATCTCCTCGATAAACTGGTCGCGGCCGATGGTCAGCCGCTCCCCGTCGACGCGGATCGGGTAGAGGTGCCAGGCGTGCCGCACCTCCGGCCGTGCCTGGGGAAGCATCAACTCGGGGAGGGCGGCGAAACGGCGCCCGTACTCGGCGACGATCTGCGCCCGCCTCTCGGTGAAGCTTTCCAGCCGCGCCAGTTGGTGGAGGCCCAGCGCGGCCTGGATGTCGCTCATGTTGTACTTGAAACCGAGCATTTGGACCTCATAGTACCATGAACCGCGCGCGTCGTAGCGCTTCCAGGCGTCATGGCTCATGCCGTGCAGGCGGAGGATGCGAACCTTCTCCGCCAGTTCCGGGTTGTTGGTAGTCACCATGCCGCCTTCGCCGGTGGTCAGATTCTTGATCACATAGAAACTGAAGGCAGTAGCGTCGCCGATGGAGCCAACCGGCTGGCCGCGGTACTTCGCGCCGACGGCGTGGGCGGCGTCTTCGATGACGAGAAGATTATGGCGACGAGCGATATCCATCAGTTCGTCCATGCGGCAGGGCTGGCCGCCGTAGTGGACTGGAAGTATCGCCTTGGTGCGAGGCGTTATGCGGCGCTCGACCTCCGCCGGGTCGATGTCGTAGTCGTCGAGGCGGATGTCGGCCAGTACAGGTGTGGCCCGCTGGAAAAGGATGACGTTAACGGTTGAGCAGAAGGTAAGAGGGGTGGTGATGACCTCATCGCCTTCCGTGATCCCCGCCGCGTTTAGGGCGAGGTGCAGCGCGGCGGTGCAAGAGTTGACGGCTATGGCGAATTTGCTGTCGACATATTGAGAGAAGCGCTCCTCGAACTCCCTGGTCTTGGGGCCGGTGGTCAGCCAGCCGGAGCGGAGGGTGTCGACGACCTCCGCGATCTCCTCTTCGCCGATGTCCGCCTGACAGAAGGGAAGTGGTTTGACTTGTTCGGTGGTCATGGTGTCCTTTCGCTGCGTGTGCGTTATTGACCCGTGCCAGAGCCGCCCATCCAAACGCCCGACCGTCCGGCGAGGAGGCGCAGCAGGCTCCTCAGGAAGCCGAGGCCATAGGCGACATGAAGGCAGGTGAAGGCGAGGGGGAGTAGGGGGGCGTAGCGCCACCCTTGGCGCGAGGCGATGCGTAGCGACGCCAGTGACGAGGCGAGGAGGTACATCGCTGCGAACATTACAAGCAGCCGCCGGAAGGGCCGCGCTATCAGAGACAGAACGCTCAGCCCGATCAGCCCCGTTACAAAGACGGCGGGCACGAACTGGCGGAGCCGCGCCTGGCGGGGATGACGTCGCAACACCTCGACCTTGGCCTGGCCATAGGCAAAATACTGGCGGAAGAGGTTGGACAGGGATGAGCGGGTATAGTAAGTCGACCTGATATTGGGTGTGAGGAGAAGCTTGCCGCCGGCGTCGCCCAACCGGTAGTGGAACTCGTCGTCCTCGCCGTAGTTGACGTCCTCCGCGAAGCGCCCGATGCGCTCGAAGATCTCGCGTCGGTAAGCGGGGAAGGCGACTGTATCGGTGTACTGGGCCTCCTGGCTGTAACGGAAGTGGGCGTTGCCGATGCCGAAAGGGGAGGACATAGCCAGAGCGATCGCTTCCCCCATGAGACCCTGGCCGACGCTCTCGATGGGCCCGCCGACGCCGTCGGCGTCAGCCGTCGTCATCAACGCCTCGACGCTCTGGCTCAGGAAATCAGGAGCGGCGGTGGCATGGGCATCGATGCGGGCTATGATGTCGCCGCGGGCCTGAGCGATTCCCAGATTAAGTCCGCGGGCAGTTGTGCGCCCCGGGTTATCGATGAGGCGCAGGTTCAAGCCTTCTCTGGCGGCCAAACCTTCCACCACCTCTCGCGAGCGGTCGCTGGAACCCCCATCCATCACCAGCACCTCAAAGCGCTCGCGCGGGTAGTCCTGTTGAGCGAGGCTACGGAGACAGGTCTCGATGTGGCGTTCCTCGTTGCGCATCGGTATGAGGACGGAGACAAAGGGTAGAGTCTCAACGTTGGTGGGCATCTTCTTCTTGGGCTGCCGCTCGCGGCGACGTGGGTGTAGTTTGGACGCTGGTGCTTGCATTCACAAATGCCTCAGCAACATTAGCACGGCTGACCCCTACTGTAAACCTCCAGCGGGGTGGTCAGTGGTGGTCGACGGCAACCCATTGCCGCCCGCCAGCATCTCTTTGTAGAGGGCTTCCATCTGGGCGGCGTTGGTCTTCCAGGAGTAGTGGGCGCTGACGAACTCGCGGGCGGCGCGGCCCATCTGGCGCCGCCGCGTCTCGTCGGTCACGAGGCTGAGGAGAGCCCCGGCAAGAGCGGAAACATCCTTGGGCGGGACGAGGATGCCCGTGACGCCGTCATGCACGGCGTCGGGGATGCCATAGACGTTGGAGGCGACGACCGGCACCTCCATGGCCTCCGCCTCTATCGCCGCCACCCCGAAACCCTCATAGGTGGAGGGCATAGCGAAGATGTCCAGGCGGGCGAGCGTCTGCGGTACCTGCTCGTGGGGGATCTCGCCCAGGAACTCGACCCGGTCGTTGATCTGAAGCTGAAGGGCCTGCTTTTCGAGTCGCTGACGTTCCGGACCGTCGCCCGCCAGGAGAAGGCGGACGCGTGGCTGCTCCGCCGCTATTCGGGCAAACGCTTCCAGCAGGTAGTGCAACCCCTTCTCCGATGACAAACGGCCTACACTCCCGATTGTGATGTCGTGGCTGGTTTCGCGGGGTAGGGGACGGAACTGTTGTAAGTCGACGCCGTAAGGGACGACAGTGACTGATTTCCCCTTGGGAACGTAGTTGAGAGTCGCTTCGGCGAGGCGGGCGCCGGTCGCTGTCACGTGGTCGGCGCGGCTGAGGGCGTAGCGGGTGATCAGCCAGTGGAAGGGGCTCAGGCGGGGCGCCTGCAGGATGTCGGTGCCCCACGCGGATAGGATGCTGGGATGGACGCCGGCGAGGGCAGCCAGAAAGCCGTAGCTTGTGACATGGAGGGCGTGTACCAAGTCGGGTTGGAGATCGCGGACGAGACGGCGGACGCGGCGGGCGTGGATGAGATAGCGGAGTTTGCCTAACCGCTCCCAGCCGCCGACGTAGTGGACATGGCTGCCCTCGATCTCCGCTGGCCGGAAGGAGATGACATCCGTTTCCCAGCCCAACTCGGCGAAGTGCTGTACCCAGCGGCGGGTATGGATGTAGGGGGCGTCAGCCAGATAGCATACGCGCATGGGCGTCCGCCTCCTGTCGCTGCGGCGTGGCCGCTGTGAGGATTCGTTCCAGCGCTACTCCCAGACCGAAAGTGAGCCAGAGGTAGGGGTCGTCGAAGAAGCGCCCCTCTGTTTGGCTGGAGAATAGGATCACCAGCGATACCGCCCATAACCCCAACACGATGGCCCGCATCTCCCCCGCCGATCGGCGATGCAGTCGCCAGCCGAGGAGTCCCCAGCGGTACAACAAGAAGAGAGAGACAGCAGCGCCCAGCACGCCGAGCTCCGAGATAGTGGTTACGGCCGAGGTGTGGGAGAGAGTGACGTTGGCCTTTATCTTGGGGTCCTTGTAGTAGTAGTAGTCATTGAGAAAAGAGTCCTGATAGCCGCCGATGCCCACCCCCCACACAGGATGGTCGCGGAACATCTGCCAGCCTGCCTCCACCAGGTAGGGGCGCGCGCCTGTCGCCTCCGTGCCGAAACGGAAGGTGCCCAGGCGGTCGCGGAAGTAGGGACTGACGGCGAGCCCCAGGCCGAGGGCGCATAACAGCGCCAGCGATCCCACGGACAGGAAACTCAGCCGGAGACGACCGGCCACCGGCAGGGCGAGGGCAAGCAGCGGCAGCAGCGCCAGGGCGACGATCCAGCCACCCCGCGAGCCGGTAAAGATAAGGGTGAGAGCGCAAACTGCCAGCGCCGGCAGTAGCAGGAAATAGCGCACCTTGCCGCTGATGAAGAAGAAGAGAGCTACCCCCAGTGCCATCGCCTCGACGAGGAGGCGGGCGAAGTGGTTGGGGTCGGCAAAGGTCGTGTTGATGCGTCTTTCGCCGTACAACCCCAACCCCTCATTCCAGAAGAAGTGGCCGCTGATCTGTTGGTAGACGCCGACGATAGCAAGCAGGGCTGCCGAGACGATGAGCGCCGCCAGGCACCAGCGGAGAGTCGTCAGGTCACGCACAAAGACGGGGATGAGGGCGGCGAAGCCGATCAGGAAGGCGAGGCGGAGCGTCTCCGACCGAGCGGCCTCCGTATCGCGGGCGTAGAGGGCGGAGAGAGCGTAGAGAGCAAGCAGGAGAAGGGCGGGGACTGTCAGCGTCGAGCCAGCGAAGGCATCCCGGCGGGCAAGGCCGGGCCGGATGAGCCAGACCGCGGCGGCCATCAGGATCGCCAGACGCCCGATGTCGATGATGGAGGTTGGGGGCAGACCGCCGCCGGTCTCCTCCCGCGTCGATAGGAAGGGGAAGAGCAGTTTGGATATCTCGAGCGGTAGAGTGAGGACGATGATCGGGACCACCAGCCGCGGCTCATTCAGAGCGATTGCGGTGACGAGAAGGCCGCCTGCCGCCAGTGCCAGCAAATCGGGGTGCGAGTCGGCGACGGCGACGAATAAGGCGGTCGCCAACAGGACAGCCGCAACGACGACGACGGCGCGGGTCTTGCTCCAGGGTGGCCCCCAAGAGCGGACTCCGGCGACGATCATAAGTCCTTTCTCCGGGCTGAATGCTCAAGAGGGAGCTTACTACAAGACGGGGGGCGAAGGAACCGGGTCATGCTATCCGGTGGAAGGTGGCTGCGCTTCTCTTCCCGCCAGCCGCCGGTACCAGGTCTCCATCTGGGGGACGTAGCTCTCCCAGAGACCGCGCTCCTCTATCAGACGGCGGTTGTGGGATACGGCGTCTCGGCGCAGGGCAGCGTTGTCGAGGGCGTCGCCGAGGCGTTGAGCTAGGGTGGCGACGTCGCCGGCGGGCACGCGGAAGCCGTTGACGCCGTCTTCGATCCACTCCTCCTGCGTTGGCAGGTCGGAGACGACGGGGAAGCAGCCGGCCGCCATCGCCGATAGGGTGCTGACGGCGGTAGCGTCGGAGCGGGGGACGGATACGTACACGTGGGCGGAGGCGAAGGCGGAGCGCAGAGCCTCATCATCGAGGAAGCCGAGAAAGCGGACGCTTTCGCCGAGGCCGAGGTCTTGGGCGAGCTTATGCAGCGCCGGCTGCAAGCGACCACTGCCCGCTACCAGAAGTTGCGCCGTCTGCAAGCGACGGCGTACGACCGCCATCGCCCTCAGCACGCTATCGACCTCGTACAGCGGCGAATCGAGCGAACGCGTGCTGATCACCGTGGGAGGATAGCCCGGGTCGGCGTCGTGCGCGTTCACGCTGGTCTCCGGCTGCTCCAGGAAGAAGCGGTCGGTGCCGAGGACGATGGTCGCCACTTTCTCCGAGGGGATGCCCAGGTCGATGATCTTTCGCGTCATGAACTCGTTGTTCGATGTCACCAGGTCAGCGCGACGTAGCGTGTAGCGGGCGATGAGACGGGCGAGAGGCGACGTTTGGGCGGCGATCAGTATGTCGCTGCCCCAAGCGGTGACGACGAGCGGGTGAAAGCCCGTGGTGGCGGCGAAGAAGCCGTACTCGACCGCGTAGTGGCTGTGGAGGACGTGAGGCTGGATCTCCCGAATGACGCGCGCCAGCCCCCGTCGCCGGTAGCGTAGGGCGTTGATCAGGCGCAGCGCCGTTGGCGGTAGCGCGGTGGCAAACCTCCGTGGAGATGCCGCTAAGGCTGGCGTTTCTGCGACTCCCGGCGAGCGCTGGGCGTGAAGCGTGTGCAGCGTCACGCCGACGAGTGAGGAACTGGGCGGGTAATAGGAGACGGCGTGCATCTCGTGGCCACGTTCGACGAAGGGCCGAATCCAGCGCCGCGTGTGGATGCTCTCCAAGTCGCCGAGAACGCACAGACGAAGGGGATCGGCGTTGGTCATATTCCGCCCTCCTGATCGCCGGCGACAGTGGCTGAGGGAAGAAGGCGGGCTCTGGCAGTCCGCGCTGTCTCCAGATAGAGGCGCAGGTCGCTGCCCTTTATGAATACTGCCCCCCAGAGGGACTGGCCTGACAGCCGCTGATAGACGAGCAGACTGAGGACAAGCGAGACCGAATAGGCGATGGATGAGGCGGCGGCGGCGCCGGGTACGCCGAAGACAGGTATGAGGGCAAAGTCGCAGGCCAGAGTGACGGCGAGGCTGGCCACGGTTATGTAGCTGTTGATGAGGGGCTTCCCCTGGCTGAAGAAGTAGCTGGCCAGTATCTTCGTGCCAGCGAGGGCGACGGTCCCCGGCAGGAGCCACCATATCGCCACCACGGAATGCGAGAAGTCCTCGCCGAAGAAGATGGGCACCAGCGGCCACGATACGGTCCCCAAACCGACGGCGGCGATGAGGCTGAGGAAGATGGTGTTGCGGCAGGCCACCGGCGCGAAGGCAGCCGCCTCGTCCTTGTGTGCGCTCGTAAGGTGGGGCAGAAGGACGACGGCCACGGCGTTGGCGATAAACCAGACGCTCTCGGTCACGCCCACGGCGACGGCGTAGATCCCCACTCCCGAGGTGCCCACGAAGATCAGGGCGACGTACTTGTCGACGCGGTAGTTGAGAAGCTGGAGGATGTTCCCCAATTGTCCCTGGAGGCCGAATGTCATTTGGGCCTTGAGGACGCCCCACTTTGGCCAGAGGATGGTGGGAAGATGGAGCTTATCTATACCCAGCAGGAGGAGGCCGGCGACCACAGCGACAAGCAGAGCGATTGCCCAGAAGACTAGGACGTTGGTGGTGTCCAGCCCTCCGAAGGCCAAGCCGCCCGCCAGCAGGGCGATCATGATCACGGGTCGGATGAGGGTGAGCGAGTTCATCGCCAGGAAGCGATTGTGGGCCTGCAAGAAGACGGTCACGAGGTTGAAGTTGAGGAAGAGGGGCACGCCGAATAGGAAGATCCAGTAGGGGAAATCTTCTTCGAGGAGGCGCGGCCCAAAGGTGCCTGCCGCCAGGAGGACGAGGAGGCCGCTCAAAGCGGCGGAGGCCAGCACGATGAATTGGCCGTTCGACAGAAGGTCGCGTGCCGAATATGCCTTCTTGCCGATGTAGTAGAGGCTGGCTACGCCCACGCCGAGGCTCATGACCGCCTGGGCGATGGATATCGTCAGCAGGCTGATCTCGTAGATGCCGCGGCCGTCGGTGCCGAGACCGCGGGCGATGAGGATGTTGAGGACGAAGGCGAGCAGGTAGTTGGCGATGTAGGTGAAGAAGACCAGGTTGATGTCGCGCAGAAACCTCATCAGGAAGGTCGGCTCCCTCCGGCAGAGTTCTTCTTGTCCACCAGCTCCTCCACCTCCGTCAGCTCCGCGTTCAGCCGGTCTTCCCACGTCCAGAAGTTGGCCGTCGCGAAGCGGTGGGCACCCTGGGTCACGCGACGGCGCAAAGGAGTATCGTGGTCGAGGCGCAACACCGCCTGGGCTACCCCTTCCGGCTCGCCGGAGGGGAGAAGCAGCCCCGTATCCCCGTCACGGATCAACTCGCTCGTCGTGCCGTTGTCGATTGTGACTATCGGCTTGGCGCAGGCCATCGCCTCCAGCAGTGGGTTGCCGACATTCGACAGGTCGTTCAGGGAGAGAAAGACGTCGGCGGCCCAGAG
>Ga0315273_10011484_pt1 | contig 11334 bp, 8 predicted proteins | sample YL17G02_0_MG_FD_205753 | JGI IMG/M metagenome (GOLD analysis project Ga0315273, IMG submission 205753) | Sediment microbial communities from Yellowstone Lake, YNP, Wyoming, USA - YL17G02_0 | ecosystem: Environmental > Aquatic > Freshwater > Lake > Sediment | place: USA: Wyoming | collected...
CCCGCTTTGGTGTCGTTCTCTTCGCGACCGGCTTCCGTCCGGACTACCGCTCGTGGCTCCCGTGGCCTAACGCATTCGATGACCTCGGCTTCCCGCTCCAAAAAGATGGCGCAAGCAAAGTCCTCCCCGGGCTGTATTTCGCAGGCGTCCACTTCCTGCGCACTCGCAAGTCATCCTTGTTGCTCGGAGTTGGTGAAGATGCGAGCATCATTGCACGTCACGTTGTCCTCGCCCTCGCCAGGAGCAGGCCCCATACGTAAACGCTTGGTCAAAAACTCAGATCGGATTGTGAGAAAAAACCTAAAGGTTGGGGGCTCGCCCCCTGGTTTGGTCTAAATGCCCCGCCAAAACATCACATATTTGGGAGACCATTCTCAGGGGATAAGGTCCCGTGTCAGGCCCGCGATCTAGCGCACGATTACATTTTTATTTTGCCATAAAGCTGAAATTATTATAAAATTGGTGCGCCTCAAAAGAGGAAGGAGGGAAGATCATGAAACTCTGTTTTTGTCGGTTCTTGTTGGCAGCGGCCATAGTTGTTTTAGCCCTATTTTGGTGGCCGGCAATGTGGGCCAAATGGGTGATCGTCGCTGCAGCTGCGATCCTGGCTATTATGAGCCTTTTTTACCAGACGTGCTGCTGTCGAAGCCTGAAAAAAGCTGAAGCGGGAGCCGAGAAAGCCTAAGTCTGCAGACTTCCCCCGGCGAATACTTCATTCGATTCGGGGTAATCAATCTCGTCCTGACGAATTCGTTACCCCGAAAATAGTATTTTTCTGATTGGACAGCCGTCGGCTTCTCGTCTGCGTTATGGAGACACCATAGAAGAGGGTCCTCCTAATAATGAGTTTTCTCGTTCTTTGCTGGTAGGAGACTTAAGGCTCGCCCAAGGTTCGTGACGTATTGGGGGCTAAAAAGGGCTTAACCCAGCTTAAAGTAATATAAAGCCGGTTTTCACTGCCCGAAATCGCAACTCGTTGATTTTCTCGGGCCAGTTGGGGGAAATTGAATGGCGTGCCTGAGAGCATTCGAACCTCCGACCTTTGGATCCGGAGTCGAAGGGCGTCCAAAGCCAGCTAGCGGCGAACCCTGTCCAGGATCTCTTGCCGTGTATAGGGCTGTCCGCCCAACACGATTAGCTGGATTTCCCTCGTGCGACGGATGTCTTGAGAGGGATCGCCGTCAACAAGTATAAAATCGGCGAGTTTGCCGGTTTCTACGGTGCCCAAGTCCCTTTCCGCGCCAAGGCAACGCGCGCTTTCGAGCGTCGCGGCCCGGATGGCTTCGAGCGGGGTCAGCCCGGCCTTGACCAGCAGTTCCATCTCGAGATGCACTCCCATTTCGTTCCAGGGTGGCCCTATATCAGTGCCCGTGGCGATACGGATGCCGTCATCCCGCAACTTCTTCACGCTCTCGATCTCCCAACGCTGGTACTTCTTCATCAGCTCCATTGTTCTTTCGGGGATGGGCTGGCGCATGTCCTCTCGTGCCTGCTTAAGTACGCTAGGGGGGTAAAACACTGTCAGCGTCGGATTATCAAGAAATTTGTCTTCAAGTGGAACAACTGGTGAGCGTCCGGCCATCATCGCTGACCAAGAAACCAGCGTCGGGGTCACAACGATATCAGCCGCACGGAGCGCGGCAAGGACGTCCTGACGATAAATCTCTGTATACCCACGATAGAGAAGGTCCGCGTGCTCCTTTCCGTTCAGCCCGCGGGCGAGCGAACTCAAGAAGACATAATGCGAGGTTACCGGCAGTCCCTGGGCGTGGCCGGCTTCGATGACCCGTGCATCGAGCAGCGCATCCCGAAAGTAAGGTTTGATCCAGTCGGCCCCAGCTGCGCTCATGGCAGAGACCGCAGCACTCACGGATTTCGGATCGCGTGGATCTACCGCACGCTGATTCGAAAAACTGACGCCCGACTCCGTGACAACCAGCCCACCCGTCATGAACGTCCGCGGCGAAAGAAATTCTCCTGCCTCCATGCGTTCTCTTTGACTCTGCATCCATTCCGCATCCATGCCGACATCGCGGATGGCCAGCACTCCGTTGTACAGCAGTGCCGACGTAAACGGTAAATACGGAGTGCGGTGGATGTGAACGTTGAACAGGCCAGGAAGGAGATAGCGTCCCGCGCCTTCAATTTCTCGGACGCCGGCACGGCTTGCGATCATTCCGGCGGGCGCGATCCGGCGAATGCGGCCCCCGGAAACCAGGATATCGCTGGCGACAGAAGCGGCGGCGCCCGTGCCGTCGATAATGTGCGCGTTGCGAATAAGCAGAGGTTGAGGGGCAGGAGGCGTCCTGTATTCGGGCGAGACACGAAGAGGACGGGCGACACCCCGCTCCGCATCGAGCAATCGGACGTCGGTGCCGGAAAGATACAGCAGGGAGCGGCCATCGGCCGACCAGGATAGAAATCGGGGCGAGGGGTCCGGGATAAGCGTCGGCGCGCCCGAGTCAGGGATTCTCGCATAATAGCCCGCGCCGCTGACAGAATAGGCCACACGGGAGAAGTCGGACGATAAGGCCGCACGCACCAAGGAATCCTCAGGCCACTTCATTTCTTGAGGGACGCCGCCGTCGGAATGTATGCGCCAGGCTTTATTCTGCATCCGATAGGCCGGGGGCGGCCCAATCGTACTTGCTGCAAAGACGATCGAGTCGTCCTTGGCATCCCACCCCAGTAAACGCGCCCTGCTTTGCTCTTTTGCGATCTCGCGTTTGGCGGAGTTCATTAAATCGACCCAGCCAACTTTGTCGGCTTCTACGTACGCTAACCGACGCCCGTCGGGGGACCATATGAATTCCGTCGTCGGCGCGGTTAGGAGAGTCCGCGGCATGTCCGGCTTTTCGAGTTCCAGGACTCGCACTTCGCATTCGACTCCCGGCGCAGCGCACAAATAGGCCAGCCATCTGCCGTCCGGAGACCAGCGAGGGTAAGATTCATCGGCCGGCGTCCGTGTGAGTCGAGCGGACCCGGCGCCGGCCACATCGGCGATCCAGAGGTCGCCGAGGGCCGCGAACGCGATCCGTTTTCCGTCAGGAGATAGCGCCGGGGTGAAAATGCCCCGGGCGCGTCGACGCTCGTTTGGTCCCGGAATCTCCGTGCGTCTGCGATTCTGCCAGCGTGCTACAGATAAGTCCGCCGTAAACTCAACCTTGCTCTCCTCCGCGCGGTCCAGCCACGCTATGCAAATCTTTCCAGCCCGGGTAAACATGACCCCACGCGAATCCGGAAGCCAAGTCAACGGGCCAAGATAAACGTCTTCGGCGTCCCCCGTTAAAGGGCGAGCCTCGCCTCCATTGCGAGGCAGGAGCCAAACCTGGCGCGATCCGGACCGTTCCGAAAGGAAGGCCAGCCATTGATCATCCCTCGAGTAGGCGGGATAGCTGTCGACGACAGAGTCCTCGGTCAACCGGAGCTCCTTTCCGGTGGCCAGATCAATCTGCCACAGATCGCTCTCCCAGGTGGGCTCCCAATCCTCGGAAATAGGACCCGAGTAGGCAAGATATCGGCCGTCTGGAGAATAGGCAGGCATTCCGGGCCTGCGAGACGGCTTGGCGTTGGCGATCCGCGCCGGTTGCCCTCCGGCAGTCGGCGGGAAGTCCCAGACACCGAGCGCATCTCCATAAAGCACCGCGACGCTGATTCGCTTCCCATCCGGAGACCAGGCCGGGTCCGTGATGTCCGCGCGTTCGGAAACGACCGTCACTTGGCGCGAGTCCACATCGAAGACGCGGAGACCTCTTCTGAGGGTAGTGATCGCGATTTGTCGCGAACCCGGCGCCCAGGCGATAGCCCAGTTTTCATGGGGATCGTTGACCACATCGGTAACCGCCAACGCTTTACCGCCCGCACGGTCTACTACCCAGACCTGGCCAAGAAGAATGAAGGCGATCTTATTCCCGTCCGGCGATAATGCAGCCACCAGTTCGGTGCCCTCGTTAACGCTTACAGTGAAGGCCTTGGACGTCGGCCCAGCTTTGCATGTCGCGAAAGGAAGGACAAGAAGAGCCAAGAACAGAACTTTGATTGCTTTACTAATTATCAGGTGCCTGGCCAATAATGTGGGGGTTTGTGCGTCTCCTCTATGGCTAAGATGTTTCATGTTGATCCCTCCTTTCCGGTTGCTCTGATGAGAAGGACTATCATGCTGCGAATACGGGCATTTCAAGGCCCGATGATCCCACTGCTGGTTAGCAAAAGAATAAAACCATCAGAGTGGGAAGTCAATGGGAGCCCTATACGCCCTGCCAGTTATAAATCCTTACTCGACAGCCGGAGCGCAGGCATACGCCTCCCTCTGTATAATGGGGGTGTAATAGATTTTCCATAAATTCGCCTAAATCTGACTATATTTGCTCAAAGGGAAAACAAATTTTTCAGGGGAGTACGTGACGTGCCTGAGAGGATCCGAACCTCCGACCTTTGGATCCGGAGTCACACGGGGGATGGGTAAGAGGTAATGATTAGATCCCGATCCCGAGCATAACCATTATCGCCCTGGTTCTCGCCCATCCGTGCGGAGTCGAAAAGGCAAATCTATCGGCGAGATGACCCACCCCGATATCAGAGCGGAAATCAAAGATGAGCAAGAATTTGTCCAGAACGTACTCAACGCCGACGCCCATAACGAAGTTGACGACGCTAGGCCTGTAGGTCGCCTGGAGCGGGAACGGAGAAGGGCGCCATTCGCCGTCGATGTACACCTCATAAAGATCGCTTAAGAAGATATTCCAGGATGGACCGGCAAAAAGGACAGGGACAATATGGCTTTTATTGATCAGGCGGAACTTGGCCAGGACGGGGATATAAACATAATGCACAAAGAGTCTATCCGGGACCAAAATTGACTCGTACATCCACGTGCCGCCATGCGTCAGCAAGAAGATTTCCGGCTGGATCGCGAAGGCCCGGCTGAGGTTGACTGCAACGAAAGCCCCGAGGACGGGCCGGGTCATCCTCTCGGAGTAATCAACCTCATACGGATCGGTGTACGCTTCTCTGAGCCTGGACACAGACACCCCCACCTTGAGACCCAGGTCGAACTTGACCGCAGCCGCGGCCGGCCGGGGAACAAGCTCCGTGAGCAAAAGGGCCGCCGTACAGAGCACGATGCATTTTTTCATGATCGTTCCCCCTGATCCATGCTTGTGAATCCCTGTCCAGGATCACCTAACGGGAAGGATAGGGCAGCTATCGGCCGATGTCAACTCCGGGTGACGGGTGTTCCGGTCGACGACCGCGTACTCCGTGAGGAAAGCGACCACTTTCATCCTCCCGCAGCAGCCAGGGCAGGTCTTTATGACTGTCAAGATTCGTGATGTGTTGGGGGCTAAAAAGGGCTTACATGCGCTTAAAGGCAGCGGCGGCCGGCTCTCAGCACAAATTGTTGATTTTCTCGAATCAACAGAGGGAAATTGAGTGGCGTGCCTGATCTATTTGATATTTATACAAATGTGGCTCCACAGAATGTCTAAGCCGAGTCAAGATGTCCCCTTATCTGCCGGGCAAAAATGTCCCCATGGGGAGGGAGCGGGTGTTGTTTCGAGATAAACTTGGAGGATATGGCGGGTCCGGCGGTTCTCGTTATGTTGGCGAGGCTTCCATGTTCGCAGGGGTTCACGCAGTGGTGTTGCGGGATGCCGGGCGATACGGGTCTCATCGAGCCACACGGTCCAGGCTCCGTCGAGGTGCTGGCGGACAAGGACCCGGCGCCGGGCGTAGCTTCGCCGCTTCGGGCCCGGTGGGATATCGATAATCAGTCCGCCGAGCCGAACGGTATTATCATTGGCCACGGTGGCTTCATAAGCAAAACTGACCTTGAGGTAGCGCGCTGCGGCACTGATCTTGCGGAAGACCGAGCCCGGCTCGTCCGGGCTCTTGGCGAAGCGGGTGTTAAAGCGGTCGAGGAAGGTTGACTCCAGCCAGGCATTGGCTTGATCGATCTCGGTGATGCCGTCAAGTTCCATCTCGGCGATCAGCCGGTCTTGGAACGTGCCGCCCTGCCGTTCGATGCGTCCCTTGGCTTGGGGCGAGAAGGCCGTGATGACTTCGATTGTGAGATCCTGGAGGGCCCGGCCAACGTGAGTGGGGAAGCGGATGCCGGCCAGCTCTTCTTCATGGCTCCAGTGGTTGTCGTTGCGGTGCAGGGCGCTGTGGCGGTCCTGATAGACGGCGGCGGGGATGCCGTGTCGGCGCAAGACCATGTCCAGGAGCTTGAGGTAGCCGACGGCATCCTCTTGGGGCCGGAACAGCATCCCCAATGCGTTCCCCGTCGCATCGTCGGTGGCATGGACAAGCGAACAAGCCGGCCGCTTCGGTCCGAACCAGTGGTGGGGGCTGCCGTCCCACTGCATCAGAAGTCCCATCTGAGGACGCCGAGGACGGCGACTCCGGTGTCGGGGCGGGCAGCGTCGTCGCTTAGCGGGGATCCCGGCCTGACGCAGCCAGCCGCGGACCGTCTCCCGGCCGATCCGGATCTCTTCCCGTTCCGCCAGCATCTCCACGAAATGGGTGTCATTGAACTTCGCGTAGCGATCCTGGTGAAGCCCCAGGACACGGTCGCGCATCTCGGGACCGTAGGCGTTGTGAGCCGGTTGCCCGCGACGTTGATGAGCCAGGCCCGCGGGCCCCTCCTGGCGATACCGAGCCAATAGCCGCTTAGCCTGGCGGTAGCTGACCAGCAACAGCGGAATCGATCCGACGAGCGTCCGAACCCCTCGACAGACCTGCTCGAGAACCTGGATGCGCTGAATCTCACGAGAACTCAAGGTGATAGTCTCCTTCATGTGCTTCCCCTCCCGGAAGGGGACATTTTAGCTTGGCAGTCCAGGGGGACACTATTGCTTGGCTATCACAGAACGACCTTGACAGGGGTAGGCGGTGACGTTATTGTGTTAATAGGCGGAACCAAAGAAGAGACGGTCAGTGGCCTGCGGGGCTGGTAGTTTGGCTGGAGTCAGGATCACGGCAGTTAGGGAAACGGGGGATATAGGGAAGGGATATTAGCCGTGCCCAAGTTCATGCCTTTCCTGACAAGCCTCTCCGCAGCCCTTTTGCTTTCCGGCTCAGCTTCGTCACCACCTCGCGCCCAGGAGCTCCGGCACGAAGTCACAACAATTAACGTTGAGGTGCCGGTCCGCGTCTTCGCCGGCGACCTATTCGTTTCCGACTTGAAGATCGGCGATTTCGAGATCCTCGAGGACGGACGCCCGCAAAGGATCGAAGCCGTCCATCTCGTTCGTGGCGTCGAAATCCGGCACAGCGAGGGCCGAAGCCCGGAGACGCCCAGGCTCGGCCGCCATTTTGTCCTCCTCTTCGAGCTGAAAGACTTTCTGCCGGAGATTGAGTCGGGCCTTACCTATTTCGCGGAGAAGGTCCTGCGTGCCGGCGATACCGTCGAGGTCGTCACCCCGGTCAAGGCCTATCGAATGAGGCCGGAATTGCTCCCCGGCCCGCGGGAGAAATTGAAGGTCGACCTGTTCAACCTCGTGAGACGCGATACCCTCCTCGGGGCAACGGAATACTGGAGGATTATCGGCGACCTCCGCTCGGCTCTGGCCGGTTATCTTAAAGCGACATCCGGCGACTCTTCCGGAGAAATTCAAGAAGATAGACAGGGACGTGGGGACCTGGGGGGAGGGGGAATCTACCTTATGAACTACCAGATGGCGCTCGAAGAGCTTGAGCGGTTGAGAAGAATCGATGAAGAGAACCTCCTGGCGTTCGCCAAGCAGTTAAAGAACCGCGAAGGGCAAAAGGTGGTTTTCTTGTTCTATCAAAAAGAAGTCCTCCCCAAGCCGAAATATCCTATCACCTCCTACCCACGTCCGGAGCAATTGAGCGAGGCGTCCGCTGTGATCGGGCTGATCGACTTATATCACCGCGAAATTTCGTTCGATGTAGCCAAGGTCCGGCAGGCATTTTCAGATGCTTCGATCGCCATCCACTTCCTGTTCGCCACCAAAACGAAGGGGACGAGCGCCCCGATCGAAGAGTCGCGGCCCTCCGGTAACATAATAATGGCCGACCAGTCCGAGGACATCTTCAGCGCCTTCACCGAAATGGCCCTGGCGACCGGCGGCATCGCCGAGAGTTCCGCGAACCTCGGGGCCGCCTTCAAGAAAGCGGCCGAGGCGACCGAGAGTTATTATCTCCTATACTACAAACCGCAGCCGTACAAGGCCGACGGGGGTTTCCGGTCGATCGAGGTTCGGGTTAAGAGGGGCGGCGTCAGAGTGACCCACCGGGCGGGCTACTTCGCCAATTGACATTAGGCTGATCATGACAGCACCAGCCGAGGGCCTAATTTAGGTTAGGGAGGCCGAGATTTGGCGTCTGCGGCGAATAGCCCCGAGAGCTATTAGAAATATGGGGAGGCCGGGCCTGAGCCCGGTCGCTTACCGTCTGAGAAGAGACGCCGGTGAAGGCGGATGATCGTGCATCGTGGGAGATAGAAGATCAAGCCGAGCTTAAATTCTCATAATAATATAGCCTCCAAAAAGATAAGAAGATGATTTTCGCGCTCTCGAAGAAAAAAGATGAAAAGATAAAACACTGATTTCGTAAAAGCTAAAAAAACAACAGGGCTATAATTATTACAAAGTTTCCAAATAAACCTTTTATCTTTTTACCTTTTTGGACTCCTTCACCATGGCTATCGGCTACGTGAGTGAGGAGGGGAAGGCGGTGGTGGCGCGGCTGGAGGAACGAACACCTCCTGGTGATCCCGGAGTAGTGACCATCGAATTCTCCAACATCCTGAAGTCTTATGGAGTCAAGTCAGTTCGGGCCGATAACTATGCGAAGGGTTGGGTTGAGTCCGGTTTCAGGAAGCAGGATATCATGGTAGAGATAGCCGACCTGCCGGCTTCAAGTCTCTATTCGGAATTCGTGGCACTGTTGGCCATGAGTCGTCTGGAACTAGTGAAGCATGACAAACTATGCCTCCAGCTTCAGCAGTTGGAACGACGTGTTCAGCCAGGTGGTCGGGAACAGATTGGTCATCCCGAAGGCGGTCACGATGACATCGCCAACTGTGTAGCCGGGCTGACGGTCTACCTTCTACGGAACCAACGCTGGACGGAAGCGGAGATGGAGGCCAGGCTTCCCATTTCTCAACATGGTATTCCCAAAGAGTATGAGCGACCGGAAGTCGCGTCCACGCGTATCCGGCAATCTGCGGAAGCGGAGATGCGGGACGCCATGGTCGGCTCAGGATGCAACGAGATCGTGAAACCGGGCATGCGAAACCCCGGCCTCTGGCTACTGCCGACAAAACACAAGGTCGGTGAAGTTGTTACTGTTGGTGGAGGGAAGAGTGTCTAATTCCACGTGCTTGCCCGAAAAACAGGCTAGCAGAGGCTCTGCAGGGGTTGATCTCCCTAGTCCTGCCCCTATCACCGGTTCGGAAGAAGACCCTTTCTTGAGGGCGTTTCAGGGGCAGAGCTTTTCTAATAATATTTCTTGTAATTAGGACTTCTCATGCCTTATAATATGATCGAGGAGAATATGGGCCATGACCAATGAGAAGCCCGGTGATAGGCGCGCGGTCGCGTACATAAGGGTCTCGACTACTGCCCAGGACCAGTTCTCTCCCGATGCCCAGCTCGCACGTTGCAAGGACTACGCCGAGGAACATGGTCTGGAAATCAAGAAGGAATACCGTGAGGCGGCATCAGGTTGGAAGGCCAACGCCCGAGTCGAGTACTTCAAGATGATTGAATACATCGAGACCGAGAAGATACCTCACCTTATCTTCTATCTCCCTGACCGTATCGCAAGGAACACTGACGATTGGAAGCCACTTCGGGAGACCGGCGTCCGACATCATGACACAGTCAAGAACGACAGCTTTAGTCCCCTTGACCCCAAGGATTATAAGAAGCGTAGGGAGTTTGAACGCGCCCTGATCAGCGCCGCCGAGGACTCCGACGACACCCGCGAGCGGGTCAATACCGCGTATGCCAATAAGGTCAGCAAGGGCCTCTATCCTCATAGTCTGCCGTTAGGCTTCAACCGCGTCTATGATACGGTCAACGGCAAGCTGGCAAAACGAATAGAGATCGACCCGATCCGAGGGCCGATGATTCAGCAGATGTTCCGTCTGTTTGCGACGGGCACCTATACCAGGAAGCAGATAGCGACGAAGATGCGAGACCTGGGGTTGAGGTCAAGGAAAGGGAACACAATCTCAGTCTCTCAGATCGAGAAGTACCTGAAGGACATCAAGTACACCGGTCAGCAATTCCGATGGAAGGGCGAAGGCCCTCAGGACTGGAATGACAACTGCCCGCCCTTGATCAGCCGCGCTCTTTTCAATGAAGTCCAGGCTGTGTTCGAGGCCAAGCGGACTGTCCACCGCCGAGGGCCGGACTACAAATACAGAGGCCTATTCACCTGCGGCGTCTGCGGCTGTGCCTATATCCAAGAGGACAAGGTCTGGCATTATTACAGGTGCACTTATCAGCGGAAGGCCTGCAACAAGCTCGGCTCCCCTCGGCTGAAGGAATCCGAACTAGACCTGCTCTTGGAAACGGCCATCGACATGCTCGACTTTGAGCCAGAGGTCTACGAATGGGTCAAGGGCGAGGTCGAGGAGACGTTCCGGCTGAACCGCGAGACGGAGGCCGTCGAGCGGACGCGGCTTGAGGCCGAACTGAAGGCCCTCGCGGAGGAACGGGCCAGGGCGCTCCAAGCCTTCACGAAGGGCATCGTGGCCGACGAGGGCCTTGTCCGAGAAGAGATCAACCGCCTGAATGATCGGAAGGCCAGGATCGACGTCCGGTTGAAGGAGCTCGATACCGGCGAAGAGTTGATCATCCGAAATTCACTGGACACATTAGGAATCCTCAATGACTTTAAGAATCAATATCTTAGCGCGGACCCTGAAAAAAGGCGGCGAATGAACTTCCTTCTATTTAGGAAGATCTCCGTCCAGCCGCTGAAGCAGTCGAAGAAGGAGCTTCTGGTTGATCCCAAGAGGGCGTTGCTCCTCGGCGAGTACCCGCTGGAAATTGAATGGAACGAACCATTTAACTGGCTTTTCGAAGGCAAGTTCACCCGTGAATTAGGCCGGTTGGCCGACGCCGCAGTGACCGAAGATATGATGCTCGGATGGATGAAGAAGCCTGCCCTTCAAGAGGAAAAAGGAATGTGGCGTGCCTGAGAGGATTCGAACCTCCGACCTTTGGATCCGGAGAACAGGACGGCGAGAAGGATGAATGGAAGCTCCGATTTCGAGCCATCATTTCCGGCGCATCACGGGCAGGACCGCCTGAGACGGGTAGGTGGAGTTCCGCTCGACGGTGAGGACGGGGACGCCTT
>Ga0315273_10011486_pt1 | contig 11334 bp, 9 predicted proteins | sample YL17G02_0_MG_FD_205753 | JGI IMG/M metagenome (GOLD analysis project Ga0315273, IMG submission 205753) | Sediment microbial communities from Yellowstone Lake, YNP, Wyoming, USA - YL17G02_0 | ecosystem: Environmental > Aquatic > Freshwater > Lake > Sediment | place: USA: Wyoming | collected...
CATCGTGCTGTTCTCGTGGGGTTTTCTCGCCGGACTCGGCGCCGCTGTCGCAGTCGTGATCGTGGCGCGCATGCACCGCGAGGCCAGGCGCGAAGGCGAGCAGCTCGTCGCCCGCCTCGGCTCGATCAACGCCCGCCGCTTCCTCGAGGCCGTCACCGAGTAGCCACTGCTTCAAGCTACGGTACCAGGTACCACGTTGTTGCATTACCGCGGGGGCGACGGCAGCGACTTTGCAACACTGTGATACCTGGTACCCGAAGTTAGTATCCCGAGCGGTCCGTGTATGCGGGCCGCTGCGGCCGCACCGGCGGATTGGCCTGTAGCCGCTGCATCACCTCGGCGATCGCGCGATCGAGCTGCGGGTCGCCGCCGTTGACCATCTTCGCCGGGTCGTCGACGACCGCGATGTCGGGGTCGACCCCGTGCCCCTCGATGATCCACTCGCCCTTCTTCGAGTAGATCGCGAACGTTGGGGAGGTCACGCCGCCGCCGTCCACCAGCGCCGGCGTCCCGGAGATACCGATGAGACCGCCCCACGTCCGTGTGCCGATCAGCGGCCCGAGCCCCGCCTCGCGGAAGTAGAATGGGAAGCAGTCGCCGCCCGAGCCGCTCCAGCCGTTGATCAGCATCACCTTCGGGCCGACGTGGGCAACCGGAGGCCATTGCCAGTCGCGGCCGTCACGCACCGCCCAGTAGTTGTAGACGGGCCGGTTGAGCAGCTCGACGAAGCGGTCCGGGATCTGCCCGCCCGAGTTGAAGCGCTCATCGACGATCAGCCCCTCGGTTGCGATCTGGCCGCGGAGCTGGCGCACCAGCTCGGTCTGGCCGTTGATTCCGGTGTCGGGCACGTAGACGTAGCCGACGCGGCCGCCGGTCGCCTCTTCGACCTTGCGGCGCTTCTCCTCGATCCACGCGAGGTTGCGCAGCCGGTACTCGTCATCGAGCGTGTCGACCAGCACCTCACGGGCGCCCACCATGGTGGGCTTTGAGTTCACCGTCAGCAGCACGGTCTTTCCGGCCAGCCCCGCGAATGCGGCCCAGGGTGCCCGGGTCGTTTCGACAGGAGCCCGGTCGACCGCGAGAAGGTAGTCGCCCTCATTGACGTTGACGCCGGGCTGCTTGAGCGGCGAGCGCGCTTCGCTGTCGTGCGCGGCGCCATCGAGGATGCGGTGGATGCGGTAGGCGCCGTTCTCCAGCGTGAAGTCGACCCCGAGCAGGCCCACGCCCCGCTCCGCGGGCTTCTCGAGGTCGCCGCCGCCGCGATAGGTGTGCGACGCGTTGAGCTCGGCGATGAGCTCGCCGAGGACGAAGTTGACATCCCATCGCGTGACGGCGTCGTCGAGCAGCGTGCCGTAACGCTGCTTCATTGCCACCCAGTCGACCTTGTGGAGGCTCGGGTCGTAGAAGAAGTCGCGCTCGATCCGCCAGGCGTCGGCGAAGATCTGGCGCCACTCGGCCACCGGGTCGACGACGGTCTCGAGGTCGCCGGTGGCGAGCTTCTTCTCCATCTTCTGCTCGGCCTTCACGTCGACGATGGCGTAGCCGTCCTTCTTCCACACCAGCAGCTTCTTGCCGTCGCCCGAGAGGGTGAAGCCGTCGGCGTCGTCGATGATGCTCTTCTCCTCGCGCTCCTCGAGGTCCCAGTAGAGAACCGGGCTCTTCTCGTCCGCGGCGCCGGTGCGCGGCAGCCGCCGGTAGATCACCTTGCCGCTGATCGCCGCGAGGCCACCGTAGTTCCCCGCCTCGGCGGGAAGCACGACCAGCCGCTGTTCGAAGCCGTCGAGGTCGATCTCCACCGGCTTCGGCGGCTCCTTGGCGGCTTCCTTGTCCTTCGCCTTGTCCTTGTCCGCCTTGTCGGCCTTGGTATCGCCCTTCTCCTTGCCCTTATCGTCCTTCTTATCGTCCTTCTTCGCGTCCTCGCCCTCGACGTCGTTGCGAGGCGCGATCGGCGAGGCGACGTCCTTGCGCAGCGAGATCGCCGCGACGTTGGTGGTGTTGGCGTAAATCCAGGAGTTGTCGAGGTCGCTGTAGATCGGCTTGAAGGTGCGGTTGGCGACGACGTAGAGGTACTTCCCGTCCGGATCGAACGTCGGCAACGTGGCGTCGTAGAACGCCGAGACCACGTCGTGCTTCTGTCCGTTCTTGCTGTCGTAGAGGACGATCACCCGCTGCTGGTTGTCGGTGTCGCGGGCGTAGGCGAGCCAGCGGCTGTCGGCGGACCAGGAGAAGGTGAAGCCGTCGAGGTCGCCCTGGAACAGGAACAGCCCCTTGTCGATGGGCGTCACCTTGCCGGAGGCCACGTCGCACACGTTGATCGCCATCGTCTGATCGACGAACGCCACCTTGCGGCTGTCGGGCGACCAGAAGATGTGGTAGCGGAAGCCCGGTCCCAGCATCGTGACCCTGCGCTCCTCGCCGGAGCCATCGGCCGGACGCACGGTCAGCTCGTACTCGCCCGATCGATCGGAGAAGTAGGCGATCCGCTTGCCATCCGGCGAGACGGCCGGCGACCGCTCGGCGACCCCGGAGCTCCGGGTCAGGTTCATCGTCACGCCGTGCTCGGCCGGCAGCGAGAACACCTCGCCGCGCGATTCGACGAACGCCCGCTTGCCCGAGGGCGAGATGTCGACGTTGGCGATCAGCTTGGCGACGTTCTCGGCGCGCGGCTTGAGGGTGGCGCGGTCGGTGACCACCTCGACCTTGACCTCGCGCACCTTCTCGGTGGCGAGGTCGAGCAGCCAGAGACGACCCGCAGCCTCGAACACGATGTCCGACGGGCCGATCGCCGGAAAGCGAACGTCGTACTCCTCGAAGTGCGTGACCTCGCGCAGCGCGTCGCTGGCGAGATCGTACGCCCAGATGTTGGCGCGCTTGGCGGCGTCGCGGTCGGAGAGGAAGTAGACGGTTGAGCCGTGCCACATCGGCTGGGCGTCGTTGGCGTCGTTGGCGGTGAGGTTGCGCGAGGTGAGCTTGCCGAGGTCGAACAGCCAGATGTCCGGAGCCCAGCCGCCGCGGTAGCGCTTCCAGGTGCGAAAATCGAGCGACATCGGCATGTACGCCAGCGTCGTGCCGTCCGGCGAGATCGCGCCGAACTCGCCGTAGGGCACTGGCAGCTTCTCCGGCAGCCCGCCGTCGCGCGACACCTTGTAGAGCTGGTTGAAGCGGTCCTTCCCGCTCGCCATCGACGAGGCGAAGAGAATCGCGCTGCCATCCGGGTACCAGTCGAGCGCGCGGTCCGGTGACGGATGGTAGGTGAGGCGCTTCGGCAGCCCACCGCCGGACGGGACGACGTAGATGTCGGTGTTGCCGTCGTAGTTTGCCGAATACGCGATCTGGCGGCCGTCCGGCGAGAAGCGGGGAAACGACTCCTCGCCGGACGGGGTCGACAAGCGCTCGGCGACACCTCCGTCCTTGGCGACCAGCCAGATGTCGCCGGCGTACACGAACGCGATTTGCGTCGCCGACACGTCCGGGTAGCGCAGCAGCCGCGCGTCCACCTGCGCCATCGCCACCGCGGCCCACAGAACCGGGATCACCGAGAGAAGTCGTCTCACCATGCGCATTTCTCCTCCTCCATCGAGCACACCATCGCCGCGCCTGCGCTCCTGGACAGCACCTTCACTCCTACGAGACGAGGGGGGCCGCGGTTGCGGCGCCCGCCGCCATGCGCGGGCGAACCGCGGACGGCGCTCGCTGCTGCCCGCTGGGCAGCACGCCTACTTGCGGCCGACCAGCAGGACGGCGGCGCCGGCGACGATTGCGGCGACACCTACCCAGGTAGGCACCTGGACCTTCTCCTTCTCGTCGTACTTGAGCTCCGCCACGCCCACGTCGAGCTTGTGGGTCTTCTTGGTGAACGAAAACCCGCCGTAGACGAGGGCGAGGATGCCGCCCACGATCAGGAGCACTCCCAGGATCTTCCGCACCGCCATGTCCGCCTCCAGAGTCGAGCGGCATTGTAGCCGAGGGAACCTCCGCGGGGCGTCACGGTCATACCGGGTGATGGGGTGTGCATGGCCGCGACCTTTCCGTATGCTGTCGTCGTGAGACTCCCGTTCGCCGCCGGGGCATCTGTGCCGCGTGAGGACGCGGACTGGAGCGACGTCCGCAGCGCCGCGGCCGGTGATGAGACGGCGTTCGAGGCGCTGGTGCGCCGCCACGAGCGGATGCTCTTCAACCTGGCTTTCCGCCTTCTCTCCGACCGCGAGGACGCCCTCGAGGCCGTGCAGGAGGCGTTCCTGCGTGCTTACCGCGCGCTGCCCCGCTTCCGCGGCGAAGCCACGTTCCGCACCTGGATCACCGGTATCGCCATCAACGTCTGCCGCAGCCGGTTGGTCGGCGCCGAGGCGCGCCAGCGCCGGAGCACGCAGAGCCTCGTGCAGCGCGATCCCGACCGCGATGAGGATGTCGTGCTGCCGCTTCCCGACCCCGCTCCGGACCCGGAGACGCAGGCGCGCGGCAGCGAGCTCCGCGCCGCTCTGGAGCGGGCACTCGCGGCGCTCTCGAGCGAGCACCGGGAGATTCTGCTGCTTCGCGAGATGAACGGGATGGAGTACGAGGAGCTGGCGGCCGCGCTGGGGTGCGCGCTGGGGACGGTCAAGTCGCGCATCGCTCGCGCGCGCAACGCGCTGCGACGGGCGCTCGAGGGGGTGTGGCCGTGACGTGTGAGGAGTTCCGCACGCTGCTCGACGACGATGGCGCCGCCGCCATCCCCGCGGCGTTGGCGCATGCGGGGAGCTGCCCAACTTGCGGCCGCGCGCTCGAGCGCTGGCAGACCGCCCAGCGCGAGTTGCGAGCCATGGCCGGCGAGCCCGCCCCTGCGTTCCTGACCGCGCGCGTCATGGCTCACGTCCGCAGCGAGCAGCGGGAGCGGTCGCAGGCCGGGATGGCCGGAAAACACTGGTGGAAGGCACGCCTCGCTCCCGCTCTGGTGGTCCTCGTCGTCGCCTCGCTGGGCGGCCGCGCGCTCTGGCAGGCGCTGCACGGCGCCAGCGGGCGGGTGCAGGAGGCGCGCCTCGAGACGGCGGCCGCGGACAAGCGCGACGGCTTTCTCCTCAAAGCCGCGCCGGAGAACCGGGCGGCGCAGGCAGCCGGAGCCGCGCCGCCGGCCGCGCCGGTGCCCTCCAAGGCGTCCCGTCAGCCCGCTGCCGTCGGGGCGAAGGCCAAGCGAGCAGGAGCGCGGGCTGTTTCGGCGGACGTCGAGCGAGACTTCGCACCGCAGCCGGCCGCCGGCGCGGCCACCGTCGGCGAAAGCGCTCGCGAGCGGCCCAGCGGCGCAGGCGGTGCGGTCGGTGGCGTCCTCGCCGCCGCCCCCTCGGCCGCGCACCCGGCAGCGACCAGAGAGGACGCTGCCGCGGCGCCCGCAAACCACCCCGAGGACAAGGGCGCGATCGCCATGCTCGACGCCATGGCGCAGCCAGCCGAGACCTCGCCGGTTGCCGCGCGGCTCACGACGGCGAACGGGGCCATGGTGCTCGTCCTCCACGTCAACTCCGCGGCGGCGCCACCGGTCGGGAGCCACTGGCTCGTCCGCGTCGGTGCGGACCGCGGGATCATGCTCGGCGACGCCACGGGAACCGACATCGGCGCGCTTCATCCCGACACCCTCGCCGGCCTCCGCGCGGCGAACCCGCCCCCGGGCGAGTACCGACTGTCGCGCTGACCGCGCGCGGCCCGCGGGAACAACGCCGCATGCCGTCGGTCTCATCGCTGCAGTAGGGAGGCAGCCATGAGAGCCATCGCAGTCATCCTGTTGACCACCACCGCAGTGTTCGGGACCGCTTCTTCCGGCCATCCGGCCCAGAGCCCTGACTTCGGCCTCGACGTGCTCGTCGCCGGCGTCCCCCGGCCCGAGTACGACGGTCGGGGCGCAACCTACGTCGAGGCGGAGCGGGGGCAGGAGTACAGCCTAAGGATCACCAATCCGTTGCCGGTGCGGGTGGCGGTCGCGCTCGCCGTCGACGGGCTCAACACGATCGACGGGCGCCGCACCGACGCGCAGAGCGCGGCCAAGTGGGTGCTCGGCCCGTACGAGAGCGTCGAGATCTCGGGCTGGCAGGTCAGCGGCAAGGAGGCGCGTGCCTTCTTCTTCACCGGCGAGAAGAGCTCGTACGGCGCCTGGCTCGGCGAGACGGCGAACCTCGGCGTCCTCGAGGCTGTCTTCTACCGCGAGAGACAGCGGGCGGCGCCGATTCTCCACGACTTCGGCCCCGGCAGCGGTGATCGCCGCGACGCTCGTGGTGGGGCCGAGAGCTCACAAGCGCCGGCGCCGGAGGCCGCGGGGCGCATGGAGGCCAGAAAGGCCGATGCCCCGGCGCTCTCCGACGAGCTCGCGGCTACCGGCATCGGAGAGCGGCGGAGTCACGAGGTCGACTGGGTGAGTCTCGAGCTCGAGCGAGATCCGGCAGCGGTAGTTCGCCTGCGCTACGAGTTCCGCCCCCAGCTCGAGAAGCTCGGTCTCCTGCCGCCCCTGCGGCAACCATCTCCCCTCGAGCGTCGCGAGCACGCCTCCGGCTTCAGCGGACGCTACTGCCCCGAGCCGCGGGGACGGTGAGCGCGGCGGCGAGCTCGGGTCGATAGCTGGCGAGCCCGAGCTCGATTTTCTCGATCACGTCCTCGGGCCGGATGCGCGCCATCCGGCCCCTCCGCGTGACCCGGCGAACGGGGCCGCCCTCCTCGCCGGGGTCGTTGAACCGGTCGATGAGGAGGTCGTGGAACCTGCGGTACGGGCCGCAGCGGCGCGGATCCGAGTAGCCATACAACCCGATCGTAGGCACATCCATCGCCACGGCCGCGTGCAACGGGCCGGTGTCGGGGGAGACGACGAGCGCCGCGCCGGCAAGCTGCCACATCGTGGTCCGCACCGACTCGGCCAGGCCGACCGAGAAATCGGCGCGGCATGCCGCCGTGATGGCCGCGGTGAGCCCCCGCTCGCGGGGCGAGGGGCCCCCGACGATGAGCGGCCGCATGCCACGACCTGCAATGTGCTCCATCACTCGCGCGTAGCTCTCCGCCGGCCAGTCCTTCTCCGGGTTCGAGGATGCCACGACGAATGCCACCGCCGGGCGACCGATCGCGGCGAAGAAGCGTTCGCGCTCCCGGCGCTCGTCTGGGGTGAACGTGATGCGCCACTCCGGCTGATACCCCTCGATGCCGAGATACTCGAGGAACTCGAGGTACGCGTCCTGTACGTGTCCGGGCTTACGCGCCGGGATGCGGTGATCGACGAACAGCCCGTGCAGCTCGCGCGAGCGTCCGCGGTCGAATCCGACCTTCACTGCGGCGTGCGCCAGCGAGGCGACGAGGCCCGCCTTGAAGCTCACCTGCGGCAGCAGGAGGAGGTCGAACCGCTCGCCGCGCAGCTCGCGCCGGAGGTTGACCCATCCCGCGAGGCCGCGGCGCGGGAACACGATGAAACGGTCGATGCCGGCCTGGTGCCGGACGGCCTGCCAGGGAACCGGGTGCAGCACCCATGTGATGTGCGCCTCCGGATAGGCGGCGCGCAGCCCGTTGACCATCGCCAGGGCGTGGATAACGTCTCCCATCGCCGAGGTCCGCACCACGCAGATGCGCTGCGCGGGAACAGAGGGTGAGAACCTAGGCATAGGCGGATCGGTAGGCAGCCCGCAAGACGTGCAGGATCTCCTCGACATCCTGAGCCGGTGCATGTTTCCCCTGCTTGCGGATCGAGCGCTCCAGCCGTGCGAGGTTCCGCCGCCGTGCGGCAGCCACCAGCGGCGCGCGTCGCCGGATCGCCTTGTCGAGATCGAGAATGTGCAGCTCGCCCGATGGCACGAACAGGAAGTTGCGCAGGTTCAGGTCCCCGTGGTCGACGCCCAGGACGTGCAGCCTGGCGGTGACGGCGGCAACTGCCGCGACTCGCTCCCGCCAATCGGCGGGACGCTCGTCGGGACGCAGGAAGAGGTGGCTCGAGGCGTCGAACGCCTTCGGGATGTAACGGACGCCGATCTCGCCGCGGACGAGGCCGAGCCGGCGCCGCCACGATACGAACAGCGTCTCCGGAGTCGGCACCCCCTTGGCGGCGAGGAAATCACCACACGAAAGATGGTTGCGCAAGCGCCCCGAGGTCAGGAAGTAGTCGCGCGTGAGCAGTGCGAGGAAGCCTCCGTGGAACAGACGTTTGACCAGCACCGGCACGCCGCCGACGATCCCGGCCACCAGCGGCTGCCTGCCGAACAGGACCTGGGTGCTCTCCTGGTCGCGCAGCTCGGCGAACACCGATCCGCCGCTGGTGTAAATCCTTCGCAGCTCGTCGGAGAGCTGCGGCCGGCACAGACAGGTCACGCCGGCAGCACTTAGCTCGACGAGCGCGCCCTTGCCGCCCGGGGATACGGACACGGGACCTCGGCCCACCGGCGCGATTCTACGGAGGTACCGTCCTCGCGTAAACTTGCCCCGTTACGGAGCGCTCGTGACTACGCCTACCGGTCTACGCCACCCCAGGGCTCATCACGCCGCACCCCGGCCCGAGCCGGGCGTGGGGACGCGGGCTCGTTGGCTCGTCGAGTACGGTCTCGTGCTCGCCCTCTACGGCTTTCTCGCCGTGCTGCCGCGCCGCGTGCGCCTCGGTCTCGGCCGCGGCCTTGGTGGCCTCGTCTTCCGCTGCGACCGCCGCCATCGCGACATCGCCCTCGGCAACCTCGAGATGGCCTATCCCAGCGCCGCCGATCCCTGGCGCCGGGAGATAGCCCGGAAATCGTTCGAGAACCTCGGCCGCCTCCTGGTCGAGGTGCTGATGCTGCGCCGCGACGCCGCTCGGGCCCTTGCGGAGGACGATGTGGAGGGGTGGGAACACGTCGCAGCCTACGCGCGCGCCGGCACCGGCTACTTCTTGATGTCGGGCCACTTCGGCAACTGGGAGCGGGCCGCGTTTACCCAGGGAGCGCGCGGCCTTCCGCTCTGGATGATCACCCGCCCGCTCGACAACCCCCACCTCGAGCGCCTGCTCGCCGGCATTCGCGCGGCCACGGGCAACCGCATCATCCACAAGCGCGCCGGGATCAAGGAAACCGTGAAGGGGCTGAGAGGAGGACATCCGGTCGCGTTCGTCATCGACCAGGATTTCCCGGAGGCTGGTCCTCACTTCGTGCCGTTCTTCGGCAAGCTCGCGTCGGCCACGCCGGCGCTCGGGACCATTGCGACCCGTCTCGGCGCTCCGGTCCTGCCCATCTTCGCCTACCCGAAGCCCGACGGCGGGTATCGCGTGGTCTACGGTCCGCCGATACTGCCTGACGGCATGGGCGCCGACGACGCCGGCGCCGTGGCGATGACGGCCGCGGCGACGGCGCGCATCGAGGAGGCTGTCAGGCGCTGCCCCGAGGCGTGGTTCTGGATGCACCATCGCTGGCGGACGCGTCCGCTCGACGAGCCGCTCGACGACGGCACGCGAGCCAACAGGACGTAGCGCCTCCAGCCGAGCAGCTTCGTGCGGGCCCCTCTACCGGGCCGGGCCGCCGCAGGACGGATCGATCGCCGCCCCCGGAGCGACCAGCCAGTCGCGGTGGTTGCGCTGTCCGACTGCGAAACAGCGATTGGCAACAAAGCACGGCGCCAGGCTCTCGCGCGGCAGCAGCACGAAGCGGTGCGGCGCCACCAGCGCCCACTCCGCCGCCTGGTGCGCCTCGCGATCCGTGTCCTGGCGAAGGTAGCCGAAGTGCGTCACGGGCCGGTCGGCGTACAGGACGAGCTGCTCCTTCCACTGCACCAGCGCCAGCTCGCCGTCCGCCCCGATGAGCTCGCCGACTTTGGCCATGAACGGCGCAGCCGATCTCGTCGCGTTGAACAGCGGCTGAACCCACCAGCCAATCACCAGCCAGGCGGCAACGAGGAACGTCAGCAGTCCGATCACCTCACGCCGGCGCAAGGCAAAGGCGATCACCGCCCCGATAGCGCCGAGCACGAGGAGCGGCACGACCAGGGCCGCGGCGGCAGGCGCGTCGTACTGCTCCAGCAGCGGCGCGAGACGCGGTGCCGGAGTGATCAGCAGCCAGGCGGCCACGCAGAGCAGCAGCGACATCAAGGCAATCGTCGCGGAGAGCGCCATCCGCCGCACCCCGCCCCGCCGCGCGAGGCCGGGCAGCAGCGGCGCCATGGCGAGGACCAGCGCCGGAACCGCGGGCAGGATGTAGATGCCGCGCTTTCCCGGGCTCAGCGAGAAGAACAACAGCACCAAGGCTACCCAGCCAAGCAGCAGGGCGGTGCGTGCCTCGCGGCGGTGAAGGCGGCGCCACCATGCAGGGAACGCCCACGGAAGCGCCAGGGTGAGCGGGAGCCACGCCCAGGGTGCGACACCCGCGATGTAGTAGCCCACCCAGCGCAGGTGATGCCATGCCGCGACGTAGCGCTGCCCGGTCTGCTTGAACAGCAGGTTGTCGCGGTATGCGGCGAGCAGCGGATCGCCGCTCGCCGCCACCGTGAGCAGCATCGGCACCACCCACAGCGCAGCCGTTGCGATCATCACCAGGGGACCGAGGACTAGGTGCCAAAAGGGAAACGGAAAGCGCGGCACCCCCGGCCAGCCGCGGCGACGGACGATGGCGTACGGGATCAACAGGAACAGGGGCAGGAAGCCGACGCCCTTGGTGATGATGCCGAGGCCCATCGCGGCGAATGCCAGGTACCACCAGCCCCACGCCGGACCGAGCAGCAGGTGGCGGAGCAGCCCGTAGACCGCAAGCGTTGTCCACAGCGCCAGGACGCCGTCGATCTGCGCCGTGCGCGCCTGCAGCGTGAACTGCACGGTCGCCAGCAGCGCCAACCCGGCGGAGAGCGCCACCCTTCGATGCCACAGCCGCCGTGCGAGATCGTGGACCAGCGCCAGCGTCGCGAGCCCGGCGAGCAGCGATGGCAGCAGGAAGGCGATTCGCACCGAGCCGGTCACCGCGTAGGCGGCGGCGATCATCCAGAAGAACACCGGCGGCTTGTCCGGGTAGGGCTCGCCGGCGCGGTGCGGGATCAGCCACCGGCCGCTCTCGACCATCTCGCGGCCGATCAGGGCGAAGCGCGGCTCGTCCGCCGGCCAGGGATCGCGCATCCCGAGCCCCGCACCCATCACCAGCAGACCGAGGATCAGCAGGACTGCGAGGTCACGCCACAGGCAGCGAGGGGTCAGGGGTCGGGGGCCAGGGGTCAGGAGGATGTCTGGGCCGGGCACCACCCCTGACCCCTGACCCCTCACCCCTGACCCCTGCTTCTCAGTCACGGATGCCCTGCAGCTCGGCCAGACGCGCGTAGAGGCCGCCGCCACGCAGCAGCTCGGCGTGCGTGCCTTCCTCGACGACGCGGCCGTCCTCCATGACCACAGTGTGATCGGCG
>Ga0315273_10011488_pt1 | contig 11334 bp, 11 predicted proteins | sample YL17G02_0_MG_FD_205753 | JGI IMG/M metagenome (GOLD analysis project Ga0315273, IMG submission 205753) | Sediment microbial communities from Yellowstone Lake, YNP, Wyoming, USA - YL17G02_0 | ecosystem: Environmental > Aquatic > Freshwater > Lake > Sediment | place: USA: Wyoming | collected...
TCGTAGCTCAGACTTCTTACAAGTCTCCAACCAAAGATTCGTTGCCAAAAAGTAATCGTTTTAATTTTATCGAAGAAAAGATTCAATTTCTCAAACACATTTCCCATTATTAGCCTCTTCGTAAAGTTATGATTATCTGACATTTCCCATATCAAACAAGCCTTTCAATACCATACTGCAACCTCACAACGCCATGATGTAAAGCCGCAATGCGGAGAACAAATACCGCTCGCTAACGGTCGCGGCTCTGAACCATTAACCAATTTTTTTAATTTCTGCTTTTAGGACGGCAAAAAGTTTAGACTGTTTAACGACGGCGATTTTTTTGCCTTTTTTGTAGATGAAACCTTTGTCGGCGGCGGCGCAGACGGCAATATCAGCATCTGCGGCTTCGCCGGGGCCATTGACAATGCAGCCCATTACCGCAACTCTTATTGGTTTTTTAATATCCTTAAGAAGTTTTTTGACCTGCCGAGCAAATTTAACTAAGTTCCACTGAACCCTTCCGCAGGTCGGGCAAACAATCAACTGCGATTCATTGGTTTTATAAAGGCCGAGCGATTCGAGGATTTTTTTGGCGATTTCGACTTCCTGCACAGGGTCGCCTGCGATACTAATCCTAATTGTATCGCCAATGCCCTGCTGCAAAAGAGTTCCCAATGCGACAGAGGCGGGAATAACCGCATCTTCGGCGAGGCCAGCGTGGGTCAAGCCCAAGTGTATCGGATAATCAAATTTTTCGGCAATAGCCTTATTAGATTCGATTGTTCTTTCAACATCGGAACTTTTGACGCTTAAAACAATATTATGAAATCCCCTTTTTTCAAAAAGCCTGACGTAACTTTGCATTTCCTTAATCATCAATCCTGTTCGCTTGCGATTTGGCGTATCGCTAAGGAGGTTTCGGATACTTGCCTCGTTTATGCCGATACGGATTGCAACTTTGTGCACTTTTGCACAGTCTATTATCCGGTTTATATCGTCTTTGCTTTTTATATTTCCGGGGTTAAGGCGGATTTTTGCAGCGCCTGCCTCGATTGCCTCAATCGCCCTATCAGCGGAGAAGTGAATATCGGCAATCAGAGGTATTTCTACCTTTTGGACGATTTTAGCAAAGGCGAGACTGTCTTTTGCGGTCGGGACGGCAAGCCTGACAAGCTTTGCCCCTGCCGCGGCTAAAGCGTTTATCTGCCGGACACAGCCGGGTATGTCCATCGTGGGCAGTTTGACCATCGACTGAATCACGAGCGGATATTTTGAGCCGATTTTGACGGGGCCTGCCGTCGCAACAGTTGTTTTTCGTCTTTTTATCATCGTCTGAAATTCTATCTTGTTTTATCGAACAGGGCAAATTAAAATACGCCCTGCTTTTAAGGTTCTCAAATGTTATTGTCGATTATTACATTACTGTTGATTGCGTATATAGGGCTGGGTCTGGTACTGTATTTCAGGCAGCCGGCTCTTACCTTTTACCCGACGAGAGACATGCCTTACAACCCGGGCGATATCGGGCTGGAGTATGAAAAAGTTCAGCTCAGAACGCCCGACCATCTGGCGCTGTTCGGCTGGTACATTCCCGCAAAGAACGCCCAGTTTACACTTCTTTACTGCCACGGCAACGGCGGAAACATTTCTTATACGCTCGACTCGATAAACATCTTCAACGAGCTGGGGCTTAACTGTTTTATTTTCGATTACCGCGGGTACGGCGCCAGCCAGGGCAAACCTACCGAGGAAGGAACGTATATTGACGCGCAGGCTGCCTACGACTGGCTGATAAAGGAAAAGAAGCTTGAGCCGGCGGACATAATAATCTTCGGCTGGTCGCTGGGCGGAAGCATCGCGGCCCATCTTGCCAGCAACGTCGAGGCGAAGGGACTGATAATCGAAAGCGGTTTTACTTCATATGCCGACATCGGCCAAAAATTTTATCCGTATATGCCTGTAAGGCTGTTTGTCAGGTACGGCTTTAAAACACGCGATTACCTTAAACAGGTCAACTGCCCGGTGCTTATTATTCACAGCCGAAATGATGAGATTTCGCCGTTCGAGCTCGGTTTGCGCCTTTACGAAGAGGCGGCAAACGAACCGAAGGAATTTCTCGAAATCTTCGGCAACCATAATGACGGCTTTCTGTATTCGGGCCAGATTTACCGTGAAGGCCTGAGCAACTGGATTAAATTTCTTAAAAATTACCCGCAACAATCGGCTGTAAAAATAAAACTTATCTCCTGACAGTTTGGTATTTGGTATTTAGTATTTGGTATATGGCATGAGTGTTAATGCTAAAATAAGAAGGCTTGAAGACTTGGAAATATGGAACGAAGGAATATCTCTTGTTGAAAAAATCTACACTGTAACCCAAAAATTTCTCAAAGAGGAGATTTATGGTCTCAGCAGTCAATTAAGACGAGCAGTGGTTTCTATACCATCTAATATCGCGGAAGGTTTTGCGAGATTTCATAATCGAGAATATAAACAGTTTTTATATATAGCATTAGGAAGTTGTGCAGAAACAAAAACTCAAATCATTATTGCATCAAGACTGGGGTATATCGGAAACATAGAAAAAGGCTCTCTGCTAAAAAATATTGAACAAATCAGTAAAATGACAATGTGTTTGATTAAAAAGTTAAACATCTGTGACTAAATACCAGCGACCAAATACCAAAAAGATGAAACAAAAGGCAAAAATATTTATTCTTCTGCTGATAATCGCACTTGCGTTCTGTTTAATATTCCTTGCCTTAAGAGAAAATCGGCTCCCGACTGTCAGACAAAATTATCAACCAAAGTCCTACAACAGAATCATTTCTCTTGCTCCGAGTACTACCGAGATACTTTTTACTCTCGGCCTGGGCGATAAGGTGAGAGGCGTTTCGCAGTTCTGTAACTGGCCGCCGGCAGCAAAGACCCTGCCGAGAATGGGCGGCCTGATGAACCCAAATTACGAAGCAATTGTCGCAGCAAAACCAGACCTTGTCATTGTCTTTGATGATATGCTCGAATCTGAAAACAAATTCAGGGCATTAGGGATAGAAACCCTTGCAGTAAAACATGATACTATCAGCGATATTCTTGATTCGATTCAGGCAATAGGCCAACGCTGCGGCAAAGCCGAACAGGCACAGATGATTGTTAATGAAATTTTGAATAAAACCCATACCATTGAAAGCCAGAATCAGACACAGGACCCGCCGAAAGTGCTTGTATGTATCGGACACGATTATTCACAGGACCCATCTGCAAAACCGCAAAATATTTATATTGCCGGCAACGACGGCTTTTACGGCGAGATGATTAAATTAGCAGGCGGGCAAAACGCATACAGCGGCAGCATACCCAATCCGGCTGTCAGTTTCGAATCCATGATTTCGATGAATCCTCAGATTATTATTGATATACTGCCGCCGGCAAATGCGAGTATCGAGAGTAAAATTATCAAAAAACAATGGCAAAATCTGAGCGACATCGACGCGGCAAAAAACAACAGAATTTACGTATTTTCAGAAGACTATATGTCAATACCCGGGCCGAGATTTATAAATATAATTGAAAAAATCGCCGGGGTAATTAATCCCCCCATTCAAACCGAAGAAGATGAGCGAAAAAATAATTGAAATTGAAAATTTAGGTTTTGTCATTCAGACAAAACAGATTCTGGAGAAAACAAGCTTTTCCGTATCGTCCGGTCAGCGGTTTTTTATTGTCGGTCCAAACGGCGCAGGCAAAACCACCCTGCTTCGCTGTATGAGCCGAATCATTACCGATTATCAGGGCATAATAAAGGTAAAGAATAAAAATCTAAAAAACTATTCACATAAAAAACTTGCAAAAATTCTGACCTACCTGCCGCAGGGGCTGCCGGCGGATATACCCTTTACAGTTCGACAATTTGTCCTGATGGCGCGGTATCCGCACCTGAGCCCTTTTTCAATTATAAACCCGCAGGATGAAGAAATTGCAGACCAGGCTATGGAAATGACGCAGACCGCCTGTTTTGCAGACAGGATTCTGTCAACCTTAAGCGGCGGAGAAAGACAACAGGTCGGCATCGCTGCGGCAATTGCGCAGCAGGCCGAAATCTTCCTGCTTGATGAGCCTGCCACATATCTTGACTACAAACATCAGCGGGATATACATAATCTTCTGGCAAAAATAAATAAAACAAATAATACAACTATCGTCTGCGTAACCCACGATTTGAACTCAGCCGTGTTAAATGCGGATACAATTATAGCACTTAAAGAAGGTAAAATTGTTTTTGAGGGCACGCCTGAGGAAATAATGAATGAAGATACGCTCGAAAAAATTTATTCGAAAAAATTTAATTTTGTCGCCCATCCGCAGACCGGCCAGAAAATTATCGTTCCGGACATAATAGATGGATTCGACAGGCTCACCATAAAATGAAGAAAAATACCGCGTTTATTTTAATAGTTATCTTTGTCCTGCTGGTTATGACAGTAACGCCGTTTGCAGGCCTGACGAAAATACCTTTTTCGGTGTTAAAGAACACTGCCAGTGATACAACAGAGGCAAGGATTTTTTACTCTCTGCGTCTGCCGAGGGTCTGCACGGCTTTTTTGGCGGGAGCCGCCCTTGCCTGCTGCGGAGTCGCTCTGCAGGCGATGTTCAGAAATCCGCTGGCAGCACCTTTCACGCTCGGCATATCAGGCGGCGCCGCATTCGGCGCAGCGATATACGTCATATTCGCAGCTTCTATGCCGATTTACTGCGGCGAGATACTGTTTTCATTTGCAGGAGCATTGGCTGCGATACTCCTGGTCTATGGACTGACAAAAATCAAAAAAGGCTTTTCTGCCGGCACAATGCTGCTGGCAGGTATCGCGGTCAATTTCTTTTTCTCAAGCCTCATACTGCTGCTGCAATATATAAGCGACTTTACCCAGTCGTTTATGGTGATTCGCTGGCTGATGGGCAGTATTGACGTAACCGGTTATCGGGTGCCGATTTCAATGCTCATTTTTACCTCGGCTGGAGTGATTATTATTTATTTTCAAAGTCTTAAACTTAATTTGATGAGTATCAGCGACGAGATGGCAATTACGCGGGGCGTTGATGTAAAAGGGACGAGAAAAATCATTTTCTTCGCAACGTCGATTATGGTTGCCGCTGTTGTCGCTTTCTGCGGCCCTATCGGTTTTGTAGGCTTGATGGCGCCGCATATATGCAGACTGCTTGTCGGTCACGACCACAAGATTTTGACGCCGGCATCGGTACTGTTCGGCGGAGCTTTTCTTGCGCTTTGCGATACAGTTGCAAGGACGCTGATTGCCCCTGCCGAGATACCTGTCGGCGTAATAACCGCCCTTTTAGGTGGCCCGTTTTTCATCTGGCTGCTGCTGAAAGACGGCGATAAATCAGGCACATAAACAAACCCTTTGCAAATAACAGCTTAAATTGTTAAAATAACAAACCAGATATGGAACTTACGGACAATCTAAATATTGTGCAGTTTAAACCGCTGATTACGCCTGAGCAGCTTAAGGAAAAATACCCGCTGACAGACGAGACCGCACACATCGTGGCCGAGTCGCGCAGGGTGCTACAGGCAATTTTGACAAATAAGGACAAAAGACGTATTGTCATCACAGGCCCCTGCTCACTGCACGATAAGGAAGCCTCGTTTGATTACGCCCGCAGGCTCAAAAAACTTCAGGACAAATTCGCAAAGAAACTTTTAATTATAATGCGGGCGTATTTTGAAAAGCCGCGAACCACCGTCGGCTGGAAAGGAATAATTTACGACCCGTATCTTGACGGCTCGTATGATATAGAAGAGGGTCTTACACGCGCGCGTGATATTCTGCTGGCAATAGGCAAAATCGGCCTGCCCTGCGCAACCGAATTTCTCGACCCGATTGTGCCGCAGTATATTGCCGATTTAATCTCGTGGGCAGCAATCGGAGCACGAACGGCTGAATCCCAGATTCACCGCCAAATGGCCAGCGGCCTGTCTATGCCGATAGGTTTTAAAAACGCGACCGATGGAAATCTTACCTCCGCTGTCGATGCTGTAAAGGCTGCTGCAAGCCCCCATTCATTTATGGGTATCAGCCGCGATGGACAGGTTATTATCGCCGAGACACGAGGCAATAAATTCTGTCATCTGGTTATGAGAGGAGGAACGGACAGCCCCAATTACGCGGCAGAATACGTGGCTTTTGCAGGCGTTCTGCTTAAAAAGGCAGGAATCCCCAACGGTATTATTATCGACTGCAGTCATGCCAATTCATACAAAGACTGGCGTCTGCAGCGCAATGCACTTTTTGACGTGGCCGGGCAGATAAAAAGCGATACAAACCTGATTATAGGCGTAATGCTTGAAAGTTTTATCGTCACAGGAAGTCAAAAACCTGCAAAACCGGAAAATCTTACCTACGGCCTGTCTGTTACCGACGGCTGTATCGGCTGGGAAGAAACAGAGGAGCTTATCAACACCTTTGCTGATGCGGTAAACATAAAATAGTTGTTAGTTGCTGGTCTTTAGTCGTTAGTATAAGGAATTTGTAAATGTTAGACGAATCAAAAGCTACAAGGCATACGACGGCAGAATCGATAGCCAACACGTTCGAATGGATTATTACGGCACTTATACTTGCGCTCACATTCAGGGCCTTTGTTCTCGAGGCCTTTCAGATACCGACCGGCAGCATGGCTGATACGCTGATGGGCGACCACTTCAGAATCTGCTGCACAGAGTGCGGCTACAGCTACGAATATAATTTCAATCCTTATATACAGAAAAGATACACGACTCCCAACAGCGCCGGCCTGTATCAATTGATGCCTTCGCCGAGATGTCCGAGCTGCGGCTATTATGAAAATCCAGATACACTCGTTCCGATATCCAAAGGCGACAGAATTCTTGTCTTTAAATGTCTCTATCAGTTTATCGAACCGAAAAGATGGGACGTAGTAGTTTTTAAAAATCCGACTGACCCAAAGGAAAACTACATAAAAAGGCTCATTGCAAAGCCCGGCGAAACAGTTGAAATCATCGACGGCGATATATACATCAACGCCGTTTTAGCCAGAAAGCCCGCAAAGGTGCAGCAGGAGATGTGGATGTGCATTTACAATAACGATTATCAGCCGATACACCCGATGGAAGGCAGATTCAACAACCATCCCTGGCGCCAGCCCTTTACAAACGACAAGGATTCACAATGGAAGTATGAACCCGCAAGGCCGACCGAGTTTACGCTTAAAAGTCCTCCGGACAGCACCAATATTATATTTTACGATACGCACAGGGGCAACAATTTTCAGGCCGTCTATGCCTACGGCGACCCGCGATTTTACCATAATATACCTTTCTGCAGCGACCTGATGATGAATTATTACGCCTGCTTTGAGTCCGATTCCGGCACAGTGGGAATAGGCCTTACAAAATACAAATCGCTATACAAGGCTTATCTGACTTCTTCCGGCGAAATGATAATTGAAAAGGTAGATGCGCTGGGGCAAACAGTTGAGCTTGCACACAAAGAAATAACGCCGCCCGCAGCAGACAGGGCTTTTTTCGTCAGGTTTGCAAATGTCGACCATCAACTTATCTTCGAGATTGACAGGGAAAAACTTGCCTACGACCTCGGCGCAGGCAAAGACGATGCCGGCCAGCGAACCAGCGATATAGAGCCGAGGGCTTTGATTTTCGGTTCGGGCAATCTGACGCTCAGCCATGTTGCCATATATCGGGACATACATTATCTCGACACGCGGCCGGACTCACGTCAGCCTGTGGACCGCGCAGGCGAAAATAATCCCTTTACTCTTGAAAAGAATGAATACTTTGTTATGGGCGACAACAGTCCTGACAGCGCCGATTCACGCCTTTGGACAATCGAGGGCATCGGCAATAACGGCTGGCAATACCGAATGGGCATAGTGCCGCGCGATTATCTTGTCGGCAAAGCCTTTTTTGTTTACTGGCCGAGCGGCTTCAGGGTAAACGCATCGGGATTAGCGCTTATTCCGAATGTAGGCCGAATGAGATTCATTTATGGCGGGAGAAATTAAGCAGCTTGACCGCTCTCGGCATTCTTATTTGGTCGATGCTGCTCCAAGATGATTGCTTATGACCTTGACAAGATAGGCTCTGTCGATAGGTTTTGAGACGTAATCATCGCAGCCGGCCTGTAGGCACTGGTTCTTGTCCTCTTCGTCAATGTTGGCAGTCATTGCAATGATCGGAGTTTTTACTTCCAAGCTGCGCAGCCTTTTCGTCGCGGTGTAGCCGTTCATTTCCGGCATCTGCATATCCATGAAAATCAGTTCAAATTGCTGATTTTTAACTGCCTCGATTACTTCCAGACCGTTCTGCGCGACAGTAACGACAAATCCGAGCTTTTCAAGCAGCAATTTTATCAGGACCTGATTGGTCGGGCTGTCGTCGGCGACAAGTACCCTTCCTGAAAATTCAGGTTGCGAATTGTTTTGACCGCCCTGATGTTCCCCTTCGATTATACGCTCGTTCGCAGAACTTTCACGCTCATGCTGCTGATTGCCGGTTGTTGTGTTTGCCGGTATGGAAAGCCTGAAAATTGAACCTTTTCCCGCCTCGCTCTCGACGCTTATATCTCCTCCTATCAGGTTGGCAAGTTGTCTTGTTATTGCCAGACCCAATCCGGTACCGCCGTATTTTCGCGTCATACTTCCATCAGCCTGCGTGAATGATACGAAAAGTATGCCCAGCTTGTCTGCCGGTATTCCAATGCCGGTATCAGTAATCCCAAACTCTACAAACGGCTTGTTATCCTTTGTTATTTGCCGAGCAACGAGTTTTACATATCCCTGTTCTGTAAATTTTATGGCATTGCTCACAAGGTTAATAACGCACTGTCGCAGCTTTGCGGGGTCCGTTGCTATCGCAGCCGGAACATTCTCATCGCAACTTATTTTAAACTCGAGCTGCTTCTGTCTTGCCGAAGGATTCATCAAAGATTCGATATTTCCAAGCAGCGCCCTGATATCACATTCAACGTTTTCAACCTTCATTCGGCCCGCTTCAATCTTTGAAAAATCAAGAATATCGTTAATCAGTTCCAGCAGATGCCTGCTGCTGTCGAGAATCATTTTTACGTATTCTTTTTGCTGCCCTGCCAACAACTCTTCTTCGAGCACCTCGCTGAAGCCGATGATAGCGTTCATCGGCGTTCTTATTTCATGGCTCATATTGGCCAAAAACTGGCTTTTTGCAGTGTTAGCCTTTTCAGCTTCGGCAGCCAGCTCGTTTGCTTTGGCAGTTGCCTCGACAAGTTTTGTGTTTATCTGCTCAAGTTCCTGTTTTGCCTTAATAAGGCTGGTCTTGGCTCTTTTTCTTTCGATGGCATACCTTATAGTTCTGATAAGCGTGTATTCAAGGCCGTCTCCTTTTACCAGATAATCCTCAGCACCGCTGCGTATAGCCTCAAGTCCCGCATTTTCGTCATCAAGTCCTGTAAGTACAACGATAGGAACATCCGGAGCAGTGTTAAAAATTTTCTGCACAGTCTCCGTTCCCCTGCTGTCGGGCAGATTAAGGTCGAGCAGAATAATGTTAAAATTGTCTTTGACGAGCTTCTCAAGAGCCTCTGTGATTGTCTGTGCGGATTTAACGTTGAATCTTATAAGATTCGCCGCCTTTGCCAGAACAAGTTTTACAAGCCTCCTGTCAAGCTCATCATCATCAACTATTAGAACATTTACTAACTTGTCTGTCTGCCTCATAGTTTATATGCCTGCAAATGTTAAACCAGTAATCTGTTAAGGTTTGCATAACTTCCTGAAAATCGCCAAGGCTTACCGGTTTATTGATATATCCGGCGGCCTGAAGTTTGAAGCTTTCGAGTATATCTTTATCAGAATCGCTTGTAGTGAGAATGACAACCGGTATTGCTTCGAGGTCCGGGTCGGATTTTATCCACCTTAAGAATTCCTTGCCTCCCATACCGGGCATATTCAAATCGAGCAGAATTAAATCCGGCATCGGCGCAATTTCGGATTTTTTGTTCTTCACCAGATAGTCAATTGCTTCTTCGGCGCTGCCGGCAACTATAGGCGTGTTGGCTATTCGCTGTTCTCTAAGCGACATTCTTATGAGCTTTTGGTCGCCCAGGTCATCCTCTACCAGCATTATCACCGCCGTTTTATAGATGTCCATTTTCAACTCCTAACATCATTGATTACAAAACTTCGTAACATTTACCCTTTTAGCAGAGCTGAAACTGAGAACCAGTAACGAGTCAATCTTTTCAGCACATCTCTGAACTCTTCCGGCATAGCGGCTTTCTGAATGTAACCTGCAGCGTGTAACGCATAGCATTCCCGTATGTCGGTTTCCGAATCGGAGGTTGTTAAAACAACAACCGGAATAGAGCACAGGTCCTCATCAGCCTTGACTTTTCTTAAGAATTCCTTGCCGCCCATTCCCGGCATATTCAAGTCGAGCAATATAAGATTCGGCCTTGGATACCCTGCAACATCATCTGTGCTCATTCGGAGATAATCCATTGCGGCCTCGCCGCTGGAAGCAACCATCAGATTAATCACGCAATCCTGATTCATAAGAGCCATTTTAATCAGCTTCTGGTCTCCCGGGTCATCCTCTATCAGGAGTACACACACTTGTTTTTCATCGTTTTCCATATCAGCTCCCTTTCGCTCAAATCACCTCATATTGGCTGTGAGATTCAGTCCATCCGTTATCGGTTCTGTTTCGCCAGAATATGACCCTTTCGGGACTCAGATTATTACTCAAATCGTAAAAATTCATCTCCGACTGAATATTTATCATAGATGTCTAATAAACTGGCCGGTGCCGCACAGCAAATCCAGTCTGACTTTTACACGCTTTCATTATAGGACTCTTTTGAGATTATATTATTCAACCATTACTTTTCACTTCTGTCACAGCAACAGCCGTCTTTTCCGCGACCGGTATTGTGAACCAGAAGGTAGAACCTTTATCAGGCTCTGATTCAACGCCGACTTTTCCGCCGTGGCGTTCCACGATTTTCTTACAAACAGCAAGACCGATGCCTGTGCCTTCATACTCACTTCTGCTGTGAAGACGCTTAAACATCACAAAGATAGACTGCTGATACTCCGGCGCAATACCGATACCGTTATCCGTCACCTCAATTCTAACCATACCGTCAGCGGCGGGCTTTGTGGTTATGGTTATGTAAGGTATATTTCCCTTCTTATGGTACTTGATTCCGTTGGCGATGAGGTTCTGCATAAGCTGTCGTATCTGGACAGGTTCAGCTTCAACGGTGAGCAGCGACTGTGCTTCGATAGTTACCTGTTTTTCTTCGAGCAGCACGG
>Ga0315273_10011489_pt1 | contig 11333 bp, 7 predicted proteins | sample YL17G02_0_MG_FD_205753 | JGI IMG/M metagenome (GOLD analysis project Ga0315273, IMG submission 205753) | Sediment microbial communities from Yellowstone Lake, YNP, Wyoming, USA - YL17G02_0 | ecosystem: Environmental > Aquatic > Freshwater > Lake > Sediment | place: USA: Wyoming | collected...
GCCCCCGCGTCCGGGGCGGCCCCCGCGTCCGGGGCGGCCCCCGCGTCCGGGGCGGCCCCCGCGTCCGGGGCATCGGACCTCGCCACGCCGGGCGACTTCCCGGCCACCGTTTATGGGCTCCCGGTCTTCGGCGTCGACGCAGCGAAGCGCCTCGCCCGCGACGCGAGGATCGAGGGCCGCGCCATCGCCGTCCGCGGCTGGCTGACGGCACCCGCCATCCGCGACGAGTGTGCGACCGGCGTGCCCGGGGCGAGGCCGAGCGCGGATCCGCTGACCCGCGAGGCCGAGTTCTGCCTTCGCGACGCCGTCCTCCGGGAGGCGCCCGGCTTTGAGTGGGGTGTCGTCCACCTCCACGCGCAACTCCTCCCCGGGACGGGGCTCGGCCGCGTGGCGCGTGCCTTCGACGCGACGCGCGGCGATCCGATCCCGGCCGTCGTCATCGCCCATTACCGGTCCCCGCTTTCAGAGCTGTGCGCCCTGGAAGGCCGCGACTGCGGCGAGCACCTGGTGATCGACCGGATCGCCTGGGCCCTCGGGGCGTTCTCGCCTCCGCCGGCCGCGGTCCTGCCGGCCGCGCCCGGACCGGACGCGCGCCGCTCCGCGTCCGAGGCGCTCAGGATCGCCGAGGAAGCCTACGGCAGCCTGCGCGCCGTCTCCGTGACCGGCGTCCCGACCGCGGACCTCGACCTCGTCGAGCCCGAGGCCGCGGAGCTGGTTGCGGCTACCGGGGCGCCCTCGAGCGAAGGGTTCGCATGGCTGGTCCGGGCGATCGTCGAGCTGCGCCCCGGCGACCCCGTCGGAGCGGCCCGGACCTGGCTCGTCGTCGACGACCGGACCGGGGAGGTCACCCCGGCGCCGGGGGCGGTGGCCAGCTCGAGGGGACTCGCGGCTCGAGCGGCGCTCTTCCCGAAGCAGGTGGACGGGGCCCTCGTCCGCGGCGCCGGGGAGGTGCTCGGCCTGGCCCAGGCCGGCCTGCCGGAGGGAGCGACGGTGGCCGTGGCGGGCTGGCTCGCGGCGGCACCGGCGCTCGCCGGCTCGTGCGTGCCGGACACCGGATCCTCCGCACCGCGCTCGGGGGCGAACCGGGCGTTCTGCCGCCGCACTGCGATCCTCCGCGGCCCGACGATCGACGGGCCGGCCATCCGGCTCCAGCTGCCCCCCGGCACGCCCGAGCTGCCGATCCACGACGCGACTGGCGGGAGCACGACGCCCGTGCCCGTCGTCGCCCTCGTCGAGGCCGGCTCGCCCCGCTCGGAGCCCTGCTCCCCGGGCCGGGGCGGGTGCGATCGCCAGCTCGTCCTGGAGCGCCTTCTCTGGGTCGACGGCACGACGACCGACGTCGCGGTCGCCGAGCTGGACGCGCCCGGGGCCGAGGCGCCACGGTTCTCGTCCGCGGAGGTGCGCGTCCTTGCCGAAGCCGCGATCGCCGGTCGGGGACGCGTCGTCTCGATCGTCCGCGTCCCGGCCGCCCGGCGCGGCGCCGTGGCACCGGGCGCCGACGCCGACCCGATCGCCGGCGACCACGCCTGGGTCGTCCGCGTGCGAAGCCCGATGATCAGAGCAGGCTGGACGACGGGCCTGGACTACCTCTGGTGGCTGCTGGTCGACGACGCCACCGGCCGGATCTCGACGGGCCCTCGGCCGATCGCCGCCCTGCCCGGGCACGCCGGCGGCCCCGTACCCGGCTGACACCGCGCCTCTCCGGGGGGCGGAGCTACGCCTGGGCGTCCCGGTACGCCAGCCGGCCGTCCGCAACCGTGAGGAGGACGCGCCCGGGGAGCTCCCGTCCCAGGAGCGGCGAGTTCGTGCCGCGCGAGGCGAGGGTGGCGGCAGTGACCGTCCAGCCGACGCCGGCGTCGAGGACGACGAGGTCTGCAGGGTCGCCTTCAGTCAGGCCGCGCGCACGGACGCGACCCGCCCGGCCGCCGAGCACCCGGGCGGGGCCCGTCGTCAGGGCTTCGATCGCGCGCCCAAGCGTCAGCCGGCGCGCACCGACTGCCGCGAGCAGCACGCCCAGCGCCGTTTCGACGCCGCTGATGCCGTTCGCGGCCAGCCCGAACTCGGCCTCCTTGTCGACCTGCGTGTGCGGCGCATGGTCGGTGGCAACCGCGTCCGCGGTCCCGTCGACGAGCGCGGCGAGCACCGCCGCGGCGTCCTCCGCCGCGCGGAGCGGCGGGTTGACCTTGCACGAGGTCGCGTACGGGTGCGCGGTCAGCGCCCCGTCGGCCCACGGATCCCGCGCGCCGCCGTCGTCCCCTACCGCCTCCCAGGCCCAGCGCCGCGACCCGGCGAGCCACTCGTCGGTGAAGCCGAGGTGGTGTGGCGTGACGTCGCACGTGACCGGCAGCCCCGCCGCCTTCGCCCGGCGCACCGCGTCGAGGGCGCCTCCGGTCGAGAGGTGCGTCAGGTGGAGCCTCGTCCCCGGTGCATCTGGCAGCACGGCCGCCAGCACCGCGATCGCCCGTTCGGCCGGGGACACCTCGCCGGCGACCGGCCAACCCTTCAGGCCCAGCACGGTCGCGACGTACCCCTCGTTCGCCTCCGCTCCGGCGGTCAGCGTTGGGTCCTCCGCGTGCTCGAAGAGCGGGACGGCGAGCATCCCCGCATAGAGCAGCGCGTTGCGCAGGATGACGGCGCTCTTCACGGGCGAGCCGTCGTCGGAGAAGCCGACCGCCCCGGCGTCGGCCAGCTCGCCGAGGGCCGCGAGGCGCTCCCCTCCCCGCCCGACGGTGACCGCGCCGTGGAGGAGCAGCTCCACCGGCGAGCCCGATGCGGCCGCGGCACCCCGGACCAGGGCGAAGACCCCCGGCTCGTCGGCCGCCGGCGTGGTATTGGCCATCGCGCAGACGCTCGTGAAGCCGCCGTGGGCGGCAGCAGCCAGCCCGGAGGCCACCGTCTCCGCGTCCTCGTTGCCGGGCTCGCGAAGGTGGACGTGGAGGTCGAGGAAGCCCGGGGTCACGACGATCCCCTCCGGCTCGATCCCTTCCGCATCGGCGCCTTCGAGCCACGTCACCGCCTCCAGGATCCCGTCCCGCACGACGATCTCGCCGGGGCCTTCGCGCCCGGCGACCGGGTCGACCAGCCAGGCCCGGCTGATCTCGAGGAGCTCGATCGTCGCGCCGACCCGCAACGGGGTCGCCTCCGGGGCGCCGGCCGCGCCCGCTCGCTTCTCAGCCACCGATCCCGCCCTCCGGGTGCCAGCCGCCGTGGACGCCCGACAGCAGGTAGAGCAGGGCCATGCGGACGGCCACCCCGTTGGCAACCTGCTCGGTGATGACGCTGCGATCCAGGACTGCGACGTCCGCCGCGATCTCCACCCCCTCGTTCATCGGGCCCGGGTGCATGACGAGCGCATCCGGTTTCGCCGCGGCGAGCCGCTCGCGGGTCAGGCCGAAGCGCGCCGCGTACTCGCGCAGGCTCGGCAGGAGCCCGGCGTCCATCCGCTCGCGCTGGAGGCGGAGGGCCATGACGACGTCGGCGCCGTCCAGCGCGGCGTCCACGTCGGACGTGACCGTGAACCCACCGTGGCCATTCGGTCCCCGCCCGTTCGCCCAGCGCGCCGCCCAGGCGTCGAAGCCGCGCAGGATGGGGGTCGGCCCGCAGATCCAGAGGTCGGCGCCCATCGCGGTCAGCGTCCAGACGTTGCTCCGCGCGACTCGCGAGTGCAGGACGTCGCCCAGGATGACGACCTTCCGGCCGCGCAGGTCGCCCAGGTGGGCGCGCATCGTGTACAGGTCCAGGAGCGCCTGGCTCGGGTGGGCGTGCCAGCCGTCGCCGCCGTTGAGGACGCTGCCCGAGAAGACCTCGGCGGCAAGGTACGGCGCCCCCGAGGTCCCGTGGCGCATCACGATCATGTGGGCGCCCAGCGCTTCGATCGTGCGGATCGTGTCGACCAGCGACTCGCCCTTCGAGACCGACGAGGCGCTGGCGGCGATGTTCACGACGTCCGCCGAGAGGTTCTTGGCCGCGACCTCGAAAGAGACCCGGGTCCGCGTCGACGCCTCGTAGAAGATGATCGTCACGTTCCGCCCACGCAGGGCCGGCACCTTCGTGATCGGCCGGGCAAGGATCTCCTTCATCGCGTCGGTCGTCTTCATGACGAGACCAATCTCGGCCGCCGAGAGGACGTCGACGTCGAGGAGATGCTTCTGCGTCCAGGCCGCCTCGGCGTCGGGCCCGGACGGACCAACGGGCGCGGCTGGGGCGGTTGCCCCGGGCCCGCTCACGCCGCGCCCTCCCGGCGTTCGATCCAGACCGCGTCCTCGCCATCGGTCTCGACGAAGTGGACCTTCACCAGCTCGTCGCGTGACGTCGGCACGTTCTTGCCCACGTGGTCGGCGCGGATCGGCAGCTCACGATGGCCGCGATCGACGAGGACCGCCAGGCGGATCGCCCGCGGCCGCCCGAAGTCGACGAGGGCGTCCATCGCGGCGCGGATCGTGCGCCCGGTGTAGAGGACGTCGTCCACCAGGACCACCGTCCGGTCGTTGAGGTCGACGGGGATCGCGGTCCCCTTGACGATCGGCTGCTGGGCGACGAGCGAGAGGTCGTCGCGATAGAAGGTGATGTCGAGGGCGCCGACAGGGAGGCCAACGCCCTCGTGCTCCCCGATCGCCGCCGCGATGCGCGTCGCGAGGGGGACGCCGCGGCGCTGGATCCCGATGAGGACCAGGCCCTCGGTTCCCGCCTGGCGCTCCACGATCTCGTGGGAGACGCGGACGATCGCCCGGCGCATCTCGTCGGCGGTCATGATCTGGCGTGCGTCCATCAGGCGAACAGCCCGGCGCACCTGCCGCGACGTGGCACGTGGTCCTCCTTCCCGGCCTCGCGGGACCGGTCGTTAAAGGGTCGCGTGCAGTCTACCGCGCGGCACGTCCGACGGCGGGGCCGACCGGAACCGGGTTTCGCCGGCTGGGGCTGGTCAGCGGACGACGACGATCGGCTCGTCCCCGGAATCGGGCATCCCGTGGAGCTGGCCCGCGGCGTCGCCGCGCCAGCCGAAGACGGTGACGAGGCTGCCCTGCCCGTTGCGGCCCGGCGGCGTGGACCAGGCGATGCGGTCGTCGCCCACCGAGAAGCCGGGCAGCGCCGCCGCGTCGGCAAGCAGGACGGCGCCCAGCGAGCCGTCGCTCTCGACCGCAACGAGCGCGAGGCGGCCGGTGCCGGGCACGGCCGGATCGGCCACCCAGACGCCCAGGTGGCGGCCGGCGGGGTCGAAGCGGACCTCCCAGTCCGCGACGTCGCGGCCGACGGCCTCGACCGGAAGCGGCCGAGCGAGGGCCCCGTCCGGCGCGGGCGTGGCGTCCGTCGCGGGCGTGGCGTCCGTCGCGGGCGTGGCGTCCGGCGCGGGCGTGGCGTCCGGCGCGGGCGCCCGGCCCAGCACCGCCCGCCAGTCGGAGGCGAGAAGCTGACCCACGGCGGGCACCCAGGCCTGGTCGGCCGCGCTCCAGGCCAGCGAGCCCGTCCAGAAGACGACGACCCGATCGGTGGGATCGACCACGGGCCGCCAGATCCCGTCGCGCGCGAGCCTGGTGACCGCGCCGCCGTCCGGATCGATGAGGAACGAGTGGGCGATGATGGTCGCGGGATCGGCGTCCGGTGGCGGCACGAGGTTCGGCGCGGCGTTCGGCGCGGCGCTGGCTGCGGGCGAGGCGTCCGTGCCCGGGGTCTCCGCCGCGCGCGCCGTGCTGACGATGATCTGGTCCCCGACCCAGCCTGAGAAGACGGAGCCGTGGTCGTCGGTGAGCGCCAGGGCCGCCTTGTCCCCCACGCGCCAGGCGTAGATGTCGGGACCATGCGAGCCGTCCGTCGGGCGCGCCGAGAACGCCACCCAGAGCCCGTCGGCGCTGTAGGCGGGCGGTGCGCCGACGAGGATGACGCCCTCGGCGATGGCCACGGCCGGGGCCGGGGCCGGGGCGGGCGTCGCCGGCGTGAGCGTCGGCAGGGGCGTCGGCTCCACGGGGCTTGCCGGAGCGCTGGGCTCGGGGGATGCGACCGGCGCGCTGGGCTCGGGGGATGCGACCGGCGCGCTGGGCTCGGGGGATGCGACCGGCGCGCTGGGCTCGGCGGAAGGGCTGCCGGGCTCGATCGTTGGCTCGTTCGTCGGCTCGAGGCTCGGGGCCGGCGCGGTGGGCTCCGCCGAGGCGGGAGCGTCCGACGGCGCAGGAGAGCCAACTGGAGGAGAAGTCGGCTCCCCTGACGCCGCCGGCGATTGGATAGGCTCGCTGCTTGGTACCGGAGACGGCTCGGGCTCCGGCACTGTGACGGGCGGCTCGAAATCCATGGCGACGACGTAGACGGCGTCCTCGCCGACCACCACGGCGGGATTCCCGTCGCGCGGAAGGAGGATCGACGAGGGCTTGACGTCGAGGGATGCGAGCCTGTGGGCGCCGCCGTCCAGCGTCCCGCAGGCCGCCGCGTCGACGCCCGGGCAGACGCGACTCACGGCGGCGGACGAGATCACATACGTCCCGTCGGTGGCCCGCCGCACCCATGCCACCGGCTCGGTGTCGACGGTGATCGGCGTCGGGGCCGGGGCGAGGCTCGCTCCGGGAGGCGCGCTGGCGGCCGGCGTGGCCACGGGGACGACGAGCGGGCCGACGAGGAGGGCGACCACGGCGGCCGCGGCCAGGCCGCCGAAGGCCAGGCCGGTGCGGCGGACCGAGACCGGGCGGGGCGTTGCACCGGTCCCGCGGCCGAGGCGACCGGCGCCCCGCCGACCTCGGCGCGCGCGGCGAACCTCGGCGTCGAGGGCCAGCGACACCCGGGCCCCGAGATCGCGCGGCGCCGCCGGAAGGTCGGTGCGGAGGCTCCGCAGGAGCTCCGCGTCCTCCCCGAACGCCGCCGCCGCGTCCCGGCACGTCCCGCAACCGGCGAGATGCTCGCCGAGCCAGGCGGCGTCGGCGGTGTCGAGCGGCCCGAGCAGGGCGTCGGACGCCAGGGTGCGGGCGCGCGCGTGCGGGTCGTTGATGCGGTCGGGATGGCGGGTCGCGCGCTGTAGGCCGCTCATCGACGGGCCTCCCGGGACCGATCGGGGCGGGTCGACCGGGCGGCGTCGGCGGCTTCGCGCTCCGCGCTGGCGGCCTTCTCCTCGGCCAGCGCCCGCCGGAGGCTCTCGCGCCCCCGGGTCAGGAGGGCGCGTGCGGCGACGTGCGAGGTGCCCAGGGCGGCGGCGAGCTCCAGCCCGGTCATCTCGTGGACCTCGCCGAGGAGGAGGGCCGAACGCTGGCGCTCCGGGATGCGCCGGAGCGCCCGCTCCAGATCCCCGGAGAGCCGCCCGTCGAGAACCACGCGCTCGGCCGAGGGCGCGGCGCCGCGCGACTCGCCCATCCACGGGACGAAGCGGATGATCTTGCGCCGGCGGATCTCGTCGAGGGCGACGCGATGGGCAATCTGGTAGAGCCAGGCCCGGGCCTTGGCGAGGTCGTCGAGGTCGGCGTACGCCCGGTAGGCGCGGATGAAGGCGTCCTGGGTCAGGTCCGCCGCAAGCTCCGGGTCGCGAAGCATCCGGACCAGGTAGGCGTAGATCTCGCCCCGGTGGCGGGCGAAGAGCCCTTCGACGAACGTGCGAGCCGCCTCCGGGTCGGCGGGGCGCGCAGCCGCGCGGCCTTCGGCGACCGCCGGCTCCAGGGGCGCGTCGGGAGATGCCGGGATCTCGTGGGGCTCCAGCGGCGGGACGTCGCGACCCGGGATCACCGGGCGCACCCCCCAGCGGAGCGAGAGATCGACGAGCACGGGGCCTCCGGGGCGGTCACACGGCGCGGGGTGTTCCCGCGCTCCGGCCGAATGACGACGGGCGCCGGGGGCGTGTGACGCCGCGGCCGAGCCGGATCCGGAACGCGTCTCACGGCCGCCCGCCGGGACGCTCGGACCGCGGGTCGGGGCGGTCGCCATCCGCGCGCCGGCCCACGCCGCGGACGAGCTGGTCGGCGGCCTCCTCGGGGCTCACCGAATTCACCGGGAGCCCCGTTCCGAGCTCCAGGCCCGCGATCTCGCGGAGGCGCGGGTGGATCTCCCAGTGCCAGTGGTACGTGGCGTCGACCTGGCCCGTCACCGGCGCCGTGTGGAGCACGAGGTTGTAGGGCGGCCCGCCGAGGAGGTCGAGGCGGCCCAGGACCTGGCGGAGCCCCTCCGCGGTCGAGGCGAGGTCGGCATCGGTGGCCCGCCCGAAGTCCGATTCGTGGCGGCGCGGGACGATCCAGACCTCGAACGGCGAGCGCGAGGCGAAGGGCGCGAAGGCGATGGAGGCAGCGTCTTCCCAGATGAAGCGCGTGCTGCGCTCACGCTCGACGCGCACGGCCCGGCAGTACGGGCACTCGCTCTCGCGGATGACGAAGCGGGCGGCGCCCCCGATCTCCTCGGCAACCTCGTGGGGGATCTGGGGCAGGTCGTACAGGTCCAGGCAGAGGTGGTTCGTCCGGGAGCCCGCCTGGCGGCCCCAGTTCTGGAGCACCTGGAGGTAGGCCGTCTGGCCCGTGCGTCCCGCCTCCGCGATGGCCGCGCGGGCAACGGCCAGGAGCTCGGTGATCAGCCCGGTCCCCACCGAGTGGAGGGGCCGGTGCTCGCCGGGCGGTGCGACGATCGTGCGCCAGCTGCCGGCGGCGCGGGCCTGTGAGAGGGCGATCTGGGCGACGCTCTTCTCCTGCTCGCGGGCCTCCGCCTCGGTGCCCACCGTGCGGAAGGCGAAATCCTTGAGGATCCGGGTCCGGACGCCGTCACCCGGGGGGATTCGGCAGTTGAAGCAGTCCCCGTGGTCGTCGACGGGCTCGGCGCTCATGATGAAGCGGGAGAGTTCGAAGTCGCGATCCACGAGCGTGGCAACCCACCAGCCGGTGATCGCGTCGCGGCGCAGCTCGAACAGACCGGCGGTCATCGGACGGCTCCCGCGAGCTCGCCGACCATCCCGGGGTCGCCCACCAGCTCGAGCCGGAGGCGCCGGGCCAGGGCGGGCGCGAAGGCGGCGGCGGCCTGGGCCACGCTCTCGGTGGAGGGGGGCGCGTCCGGGTCCGCGCCGGGAATGCCCGCGCGGGCGCGCTCGCGGGCCAGGGAGGTGGAGCGGAGGCCGGGCATCCCGCATGGATCGATCAGGTCGAAGTCGGCCAGGTTCGTCGTCACGTTGAGGGCGATCCCGTGGAAGCTGACCCCGCGGGCGACCCGGATCCCGAGGGCCCCGATCTTGCGCGGCAGTGGTGACCCGGCCCCGACCCAGCAGCCGGGGTGGCCGGGACGCGGACCGGCGGCGACCCCGGCCGCGGCGCAGGTGTCGGCCATGGCGCCCTCGAGGGCCTCCACGAAGGCACGGACACCGAGGGGGCGCGATCCCGGGGGCCCGGATCCGGCGCCCGGCGTGGCCAGGGCGACGATGGGGTAGGCCACGAGCTGGCCGGGGCCGTGGTAGGTGGCCTCTCCGCCGCGCTCCACGCGCAGGACCTCGATCCCCCGCGCGGCCAGCAGCCCGGGGAGCGCCAGGACGTGGGCGTCGCTCGCATTGCGGCCCAGGGTGAGGACCGCGTCATGCTCCAGGAGGAGCAGCTGGTCCTCGGCGAGGCTCCCGTCGGCGCGCGCGGCGGCCAGCTCCTGCTGGTTGGCCCACGCGTCGCGATACGCGATCCGGCCCAGCCAGCGGGCGCGAAGACGCCGGGGCGGCGCCGAATGCTCCTCCATCGTCACGCGCTCCACGTGCGCACCATACCAGCGCCCGCTGCACGGGCGATCACCGCGACGACCACGACGGTTCGCCGAATCTCGGGCGGCCCGGGTCCGCTTCGTCTGCGAAGCGCCCGGCCGCCTCGCGTCAATCCGCGTCCACCGCCTCCAGCACGAACAGGCGGGCCTGGAAGTCGCCGCGCGCCGCCGTCTCCGGCCGGCTGGCGACGACCAGGATCCCCGCGCTCATCAGGTCGTCGCCGCCGCGCTCGAGGGCGTTGCGCGAGGCCATCGAGTCGTCGCCCGGCGGCCACGCGGTGACGCGGTAGCGGGCCCCGGGATCGAGCCCCCGGAGCGGGATCCGGCCGGGCCCCGCCTGGGGGTGGTTGAGGATGCGGTACCAGCCGACGACCGCGCGGCGGCGATCGTCGGCGACCGCCATCCAGGCCACCTCGTTCCCGTCTCCTTCGAACGGGCTGCGCAGGCGGACGAACCGCCCGCGCTGGAACAGCTCCCGGTGCCGGGCGTAGAACGCGACCTGGGCGGCGATCGCGCTGCGCTCGTCCGGGTCGAGCTTCGTCGGGTCGAGCTCGTAGCCGAGGACGCCGAAGAAGGCCACGGCCGCGCGGGTGGCCAGCGGGGCGATCCGGCCGACCTGGTGGTTGGGCACCGCTGCCACGTGGGCGCCCATCGAGCTCAGCGGGTAGCACAGGGACGTGCCCCACTGGATCCGGAGGCGCTCCACGGGATCCATCTCGTCGCTGGTCCAGCCCTGCGGAGAGAAGGCGAGCATCCCGGGATCGAAGCGGCCGCCGCCCCCGGCACACGACTCGAAGAGGACGTCGGTGAACTCTCGCGTGAGCCGGTCGTAGAGATCGTAGACGCCCAGGACATACCGGTGCAGGAACTCGCCCTGCCGCTCTGCCGGGAGGGCGAGACTGAACGGCTCCGTGATGTTCCGGTTGAAGTCCCACTTGACGTAGCTGATCGGCGCGCTGCGCAGCACGTCGCCGATGACGCCGAACAGGTGGTCGACGATCTCGGCGCGGGACATGTCGAGGACGAGCTGGCTCCGACTCTCGGTGCGGGGCCGCCCGGGGATGCCGATCGCCCAATCCGGGTGCTCGACAAAGAGCCGGCTCCTGGCGCTGACCATCTCGGGCTCGATCCAGAGGCCGAAGCGCATTCCCAGCGCCTCGACCCTCCGGGCCAGCCCGTCGAGACCGTCGGGCAGCTTGCGGTGGTTGACGGTCCAGTCCCCGAGCGAGCTCGTGGCGTCGTCGCGCTCACCGAACCACCCGTCGTCGAGGACGAACAGCTCGATCCCCAGCTCCCGCGCCGCGGCGGCCATGGCGAGGACCCGGTTCTCGCTGACGTCGAAGTAGGCGCCCTCCCAGCTGTTGAGCAGGATGGGGCGCGGGCGGTCGCGCCAGGCGCCGCGGGCGAGCCGTTCGCGGTAGAGGCGGTGATACGCGTCGCTCAGGCCGCCCAGGCCGGCGCCCGAGTACGCGAGGATGGCCTCGGGCGTCGAGAACTCCTCGCCCGGGTCGAGCGTCCAGGAGAAGCCCTCCGGCTCGATCCCCAGCCGGAGGCGCGTCGTCCCGAAGGCGTCCACCTCGGCCTCGGCCCGGAAGTTGCCCGAGTAGACGAGGCTGAACCCGTAGGCCTCGCCCTGGTCCTCCGTCGCG
>Ga0315273_10011490_pt1 | contig 11333 bp, 18 predicted proteins | sample YL17G02_0_MG_FD_205753 | JGI IMG/M metagenome (GOLD analysis project Ga0315273, IMG submission 205753) | Sediment microbial communities from Yellowstone Lake, YNP, Wyoming, USA - YL17G02_0 | ecosystem: Environmental > Aquatic > Freshwater > Lake > Sediment | place: USA: Wyoming | collected...
AAGACGGTTTGCACCAATAATGCTATTAATTGCAAGGTCCGTTGCCCAGTTCCACATCATAGCGTCGCTGCTCTTAGCAATTGACCGATGAAAGATGTGACTGAAAATAACGTGATAAAGCTCGTGACAAATAACACCTTTGCGTTCTTCACGGCTCAGGTTGCGCATGAACTTAGGCGAGTAGCCCATGATCACTTCATGTCGGGCACCATTCTTACGAACGCCAACATAAGCAGTTGGGCATGCCGAATCTGCAAACTTTGTGATATCAAGAGAGACGCCGCCAAGGAAGGGATCGCTCATGTACAGTTCAAGAAAGTCAAAATCAAATTCGTCACTGCGAAGCAAAACGTTTTCGGCAATCTCCTTCCGTGCAGCAAGAGCAGCTGCCTGGCGATCTTCTTCGGTCGGTTGGTTTGGGGATACGGGAGTCGTGTTCGTTGACATGTTTACAGTATATCACATTCTTACATAATTTAAACCAATAAAAGATTTCTTCACATTCTTCCATTATGTAATTAGACAGAAGAATCCATTGCAGTTTATTCCCGATCCCATTTTCTCATATTCTAATCATGGAACCCTACCAATAGAAGGTGCAAAAAGCCTTTGTATTACGCCCGACTTCTCACAAGAGCGGGAGCTTGGGTGCTAAATGCTTGTAATTACAGGGGAAATCCGGCTAAAACTATTTTCTCTTTTATTGGTTTAAAAGGGATGGGTAATTTGTTATACTGAGTGTAAGCTAACCGACTGACACAAAATAAGTTACTCGTCCCACCTCTCCTCATTATAAGAAAGAATGTAAATGGCCAATCTCGCACTCCCAGTTTCCATGAAGAATTTCCAAAAGCTCGTCGCGATGATTCATCCCGATATTACGATTTGCGTTCGTGGCGGACATGCCAAAGGCAAGTCGGAAGGCGTCTATCAAAGCGCTCAACACCGTTTCTCCGAGTTTTATCGAGATCCTGAGAACTGCAAGCGAGCGCTCAATGAGCTTGGCGCTGGCGTGCTCTCGTCCGGCAAGGCTGCCGATAAGGTGACCGAGTGGCGTTACGATATGGGCATGCCTATTGTCGAGCGTCGTCTTAGCCAACTTACGGAGGGAGATTTAATTGGTTTGCCTGTCCTTGAAGGTCGGTCAACGACGTTCCGTCCATGCGACTGGCTAATCAACGCTTGTGAATTTCCTGTTGTACTGTTCCTTGATGAGCGTAATCGTGCTCTTGAAGGAGTGAAGCAGGCTGTTTTCCAGCTTGCAGACTCGAAGGCTTTCTATGGGCATCGTCTTCACCCTGAGACGATCATCGTGATCGCTGAGAATATTGGAGATGCCTACACGGTGAACGCAAGTGATCCTGCGGAGACCAGCCGAGCAGCGACCGTCCTACTTGATCCTACCAAGGAAGAGTTTCTTGAATATGCATCGACCCGTGCTGACGGTGCGATGGTCAATTTCCTTCGGGAAAACATGAAGTTTATTGAGCATGACGAGGTTTTCGAGCCAAACAAGAAGTATCCCGATCGTCGTGCCTGGATGAAGCTGGATGGCGAGCTTACTCGTCTTGGACTTTACGATCATCCTGAGGATCACATGTTCTATGTTCTTACGGGAGCATTTTGTGGTCTAGAGGTTGCCGGCGCCTTTAAGAAGTATTGCTCGGAGCGAGATCGCAATGTCTCGGTGGACGAGATTCTAAACGATTGGGAGCATGCGAAGGTCAAGCTGGGCAAGCTTTCGAATGAAGTTTATGTCGAGAATGTGAGCAAGCTTGGGGACTGGCTCAAGAAGCATGAACTGACGGCTGAGCAGGCGGTTGAGTTTGCTCGATTCATGCATGATTGCCCGCCGGAGCCAATGATGGCTGCTTGGATGGTTCTGCAGAAGAACGTCAAGAATCTACGTGCGGTTCATCCTCATGTCGAGCAGCTGATGGTTCGTCGTGCCACCGGACAGGACACAAGTGATCTCAAGGTTCCTGCGAAGACCACTTCGGAAGTGGCCACCGCTCAGAACACAGGTGCGGTGCCTCCACCACGCAAGCGTGGCGTAAAGCGTTGATAGAAATATAGCTGTTAGCTAGAAGAGAAACGGGCCAAAAGGCCCGTTTCTTTTTTTGATTAAAAATCATGGTTGATCATTATAATTTAATGTCAATGAGTTTAAAACGTGTATTGAAGTTGGTATGCTGTATGAAGTGGTCAAGAGCAAGTAAAAATTAGAGGATAATTATCGATATGAGCAAGAAGAATGTAAAGCAAGAGCGAACAGTAAAGTATGCTTATCTTCGAGATGAGCGAGATTCTCGTCGTGTTATGACAATTGCCAGACGTTGGGGTAAGAATGGTAACAGGATGCGGTATGGGTATGCGCTTTGTCATCCACTGAGAGATCAATTTAATAAGGTTGACGGCCGTTTTTTTGCCACTTTGAACATGGAAGACGAACCTCGGAAGATCCGCCCGGCGCAAGGAGAATTTATTCTTCGTGCAATTATCGAAGACATTGCTAACGACGACACTGTGTGTAATCGCAATGCATCAACGATCGCTCGGCAGTGGCTAGATGAGAATGATCGACGTATGGAAGAGGAATATCTTACTGAATACAGTTTAGAGAACACCGACACCAGTGACACTTTGGAGATTGATGGTTGCGCCGGTGAAGACGAGTGTTCCGGGTCTTGTGAGGGATGTGTCGAATATGCCGGCGGGTTCCGGCCCGCTGCGGATTCTTCGTTAAAAGCGGCTCTGGAAGGCGCCTCACAAGAAGTTCGTGAGAGTCCCGACTGGTTACGTTCCATCCACTCTCAAAACGATGCTCTTGAGGCTCGTCGAACGTTGCTTTGCAGCGAGGAAAAGCCCAAAGCGCGGAAGTCTACGCGGCGCAAACCGGCGGCATCGGGATCGCCAGGGTTCGGTGAGCAATGACAGAAGCAATACGAGAAAGTCTCAGCCTGTTTGAGTTCTTTATACTAGTATCAGCCCCGACCGTTATTGTCTGCGGGCTCATGGTATTTCTGTGGAAATCCGCACAGAATCGGAATCGGTAACTAACGAAGACTTTTCTATTCAGCAGAGTTGCGACCTGCACCATTTAGCTACCGAACTATCTGGAATAGAAATGAAAAGCCACAGTTTCCCTTAATGGCGGTTATAAAACAAAACCGACTAACTCTAGTTAGTTTTTTGGGAAGTGGCTATATACCTAATGTAGTTGAATTTATAGCCCAATTACACTTAGGACTTGACGATAGCTCTTTAACGGGCAGAAGATATCTAGGAGAACATTGATTTTAATAGATATTCCAGATACCAATCGACTGGGAATTCTGGACATGATGCGGAGTAGAGAAGTAGTCATCTCGTCTGGCTAGCGTCGATTAAATTCGATGCGCTAGCATAACCAGAAGAACCCAGGCGCACATCCTGGCTCCGCAACTAATGTAAGTGGTAGTAATACTTACGAAAGTCTCTATGGGATTGTTTCATTTGCAATTGCCATTTTCGTCCTTCCGGTTGTAAATGCTCATGGGGTTGAGAGGGATGATATGTTAACATCAGAGCCCGTATACAGGTATAATTGGGTTGCCCCAGTTGATGTTAATTAATATTGTTATATTGGGGAAGTGACCTGAAGGGTAGTAATCTAAACAGATGAAATATCCTTCAGGTTGCGAGCTAATTTCGGGATATGAATTCGGTGAGGTTTTGTTTGAAAGCCGGCGAAAAACAAGAATTAAAGATTGGTGATTTAATTAAAGTTAAGGTTGGATACGCTTATATTCCAAGTCTTCCCAAAGGACCGCTATTGATTGTTGATAAATATCAAGGAACATGGGCGGGCTTTCCAATGAGTTATTTTCGATGTTTAAACGAGAACTCCTATTGGATTAGAGAAATCGATGCCGTAGAAACATTCTTTGAAAGAATATCATCTTCAGACTTAGAAAAATAGGATATCCCTTTAAATCCATCATAGACCGTGTTAACCTACTCTTAGGCAAGGTTGTCTTCTAAAAGGAATTTGCATGATGTCCATGTTTTCAATTATCTGTATCGTTGCTAGTTTTTCTTGGTCATTATTCATCGTCTATGTGATGTTTGATGTAATCCGTCTTTGCGAGATTAACGAAACCATGCTCCGATATACTGAACAACCATGGCAACTACATGAAATTCGACGACAACATTATTACAATGCCCTTATTAATAGCGGTGTTCAAAATGAACTAGCTGAAAAAACCACAAACAAAGATTACCCAGCAATCACCAGTGTTGATCGTCGAGATAATGAATAGATTTCATATTGCTTTCATTTTCTTGTTTTCGGCAGGGTGTGTGACGGAGGCTGTTCCTGTAAGACCCAGCTTATTTCGTACCGATGCACGATTTGGTGTATTTACTGTTCGTGATGAATTCACTGGTGTAATCAGTTATCAATCGGATGAATTTCTCGCTAGACAACGAAGCATGCCCAACACACTTGAAGCAATGTGGATACTTCATTCTTCAAGTGTAGGAATACAGTTAACTCTTTGGTCAGAAAGTTTTGATTCGTGGGATTACCTTAGTTGCCATAAAGTGGTTATATTGGCCGATGGTATTGTTGTTAGCACAACAGATTCATCTTGGAATGGCTTCTCATTTACACGGGATCGGCGAGAGCTTGTTCATGAAACAATTGACGTTGAGTTTGATCTAAATTCAGCTAACGATATCGCTGCCGCAAGTCATGTGCAAATTCGTTATTGTGATGATGTAATGGAATATTCTCGTGACGTACAATGGGCAACTTACGAAATGATTCGTCGGTTAAACTCCCCGCAATAAAACAAGGAAAAGGAAAAGAAAATGAAGAATTTAATGTCGTTAGTTATTTTGGTTGGAATTTTGTTTGTTGGTGGATGTTCGTGGGGTCAATTGCAAGACCCACTACTTCACGGCTGTCGTGACGGTGGTGACCTTGGGGCTTGTTATGAGGGCGATGCTGGTCGATAACAATAGCATTTTGTGCGAACGTGATCGGCTCAATTAAACTTTCTTATCATAAAGACTTTAAATATTTATCATCGTTTGATATAGTTAAGATGTCTTACGGGGATATAGTGCTAGCGAGAACACATCGCACTTGCAATGCGAAATTTTGGGTTTGACTCCCAATATCTCCAAAATTACCAATGATTTCAAGCATTTAGATGGATTTGAAATCATTAAAGAAAAGCACTAAGACGTTAGTGTGTTTATTCTGTAGGTTTGCTAGCTAAATTTACAGGAAATGAAGGCCGACTTAAACTCGGAGTTCGTGGGGAGAACAAACTGCTCGCCCAGGAGCCAATTTTGGATTGTTGAGTGTTTGAGGTCATTAGGGAAAATTGGTCGAGAGGTTTATGACAAAAGTCAGACGAATATTCGAGGGATGACAGAGAGGCCGATCGTAACGCACTAGAAATGCGTCGTATTCGAAAGGATACCGGGGGTTCGAATCCCTCTCCCTCGGCCAGTGGTTTAAAGCATGCATCTAGATTTGGTTGGCATATACTACTTAACATGAAGAGGTGTTATGGATAAAGGTATATGCGAATTCGGTTGTGGCGGCGTGGCTACTCATTATTTTTCTTCTTCAAAGAAGTGGTGTTGCTCTAAATGGTGCGCTTCATGCCCAGCGATGAAAAAGAAAAACTCTCTGGCAAAGAAGGCCCAGGGAAATCCGTGGGCGAATAGACCACATCCTCGTGGTGCCACCGGCCATGCGCCACCAAATAAAGGTAAAACGTATGAAGAGTTATATGGCCCGGAAAAAGCCACAGCCTTAAAGAAGGCTTCTTCTGATCGCTTGTCTGGTACAGACCGCAAGGCGGAATGGGCGGCCATGCCAGAAGAGAAAAAGACGGCCTGGCGGAAACGTTTCGAAAAGATCCGTCTTGGTGGATACATCAAGGGATCTGGAAGAGGTAAACAGGGCTGGTATAAAGGCTACTGGTGCGATAGCTCTTGGGAGCTCGCCTATATCATCTATCACCTAGACCACAATATTCCTATTGAACGCAATAAAGAGAAATTTAATTACGAATTCAATGGAAAGCACTTTGCTTATCATCCAGACTTTATCGTTGCCGGCGAATTAGTTGAAGTCAAGGGATATTGGACTTCGCAAAATCATGCGAAAATTGATCAGTGTCCTAAGAAAATTAGCGTTGTCGACAAAGAAGGCATCAAGCCATATTTGAATTATGCCATAGAAAAATATGGGAAAAACTATATTTCTCTTTACGAGCCTCAATTGCTTTAAACTCAATCTAAATTCTGTTATACTGTAAATCTACCAAGGAACAAATTTATGTCTATTCGCACCTCGTTGATTCTATCGGTTCTATTCATGCTCATACTTGCCTGTGCTGCAGTGCCGGCTAAGCCAAGTGCACATCATCCTGGCGCTATAGCTGGCGTGTTTACGGTTCATGACGAATTTACTGGAACAGTAAGCTTTGAATCGGACGAGTTTGTTGCTCGTGAGCGAAGCATGGCAAACGGTGGGACACTTGAAGCGATGTGGACTCTGCTTGCTGTTGGTGGCAGTGACACGATTCTTCTACATTTCAGAGCAGAGAGTTTTGATTCGTGGGACTATTTGAATTGCCATGACGTTTCCGTTTTGGCGGATGGCCAGCCAGTAGTGCTGCCGCCCGGAGAGTGGGATGGCACCGTAGGCACGAGCGCATCGGGAGATCGTGTGCAGGTGACAGAGTATATCAACGTGGAACTTTCTCCAGCGAATGCTACGACTATAGCTCAAGCAGACCGGGTTCAAATTCGTTATTGCAATTCTGTAATGGAATTCCCCCGAGCTGGTGGGCGTGCTATTGGTGAAATGAGTCGCCGGCTTGCATCTAGTAGTGTTAATTAACAGTTCATTTTGTTTCCAATTACCTAACTATAGGATCTCTCAATGCCACCAGATGTTATTTTTCTAATGACCGTGTTTGCTTCCATTTGGATGCTTTTCACCATAATCGGAATGATTTGGTTTCTTGCTTGCGTGGAGAAGTATCTCCAGATGCAAACAGAACTTTACAAGCTGGCGGTTTCTAAGAATCGGCGTGAGATCTTCTATAGCGGCATGGTTGAGCGTGATGCCAGCTCCGAAGTCGCCGAAAAGGCAAGTATTGTCAATTGCCCGCTTTCTCGTATGCGAGAAAACCCTTAGAAAGCATAAAGAAAATCGTGTTTAAGCCTGGAGACATGTGTGAATTTGTGCCGAGGAACGATGGCGTCCCGCGCGGGTGTGATTTTCCCATTAGAGAGATTAGAGATGGCAAAGTGTGCCGGCCTATATTTGACGATTTGAGCCGGGCTCAATCTAATGGTTACTGTCCTGTTCAAGCCCCGGGAGCGATCATTGTTTTTCTTGTTATGAAGAGCGAGGCCAAGCTGATGACCACGTGGGCAGCTCTGTATGGAGAAATTCTTGTAGAGGTCTACGAATACGATCTAGCTCGCATGTGGTGAGAAAACCTTAGAAAGTAAGGGTTTTTATCTCTTTAAATTTGGGCCGGATTTTGTTATAATGGAAGTATGCTAGAGGGACTCATAAGCGAACTGAAACAGAAGCAGGCGTGGCGCCCTGACCCCAAGCTTCCGTATGTCAAATCCATTAACATTTGGATCAACGCAGCGCTTCGCAAGATGGGCCGAGAAGATAAAGTTAACCGCATCAAGTGGTGCATGAATGAGACTATAGCTCCAGCCGTTGCGAGAGCAAAATATATTGTCGTGTTCAACGAGTATATTTTCACGATGCTAGAGTTTGCTCCAACGTTCTTCTACAATACCACCAGCCAAGCGCAGCGAAGAGAAATTGTGTATCATGAGGTAGCTCATGTAGTTGATAGTTTTAGTGCTGGCTATAATGGTGGACATGGTAAGAATTGGAAACGGCTAATGAAGCAGATAGGAGTGCCAGCGGCAACGACCTATGATTTAATGGAATAATACGAAATTGTATTGTGATTCATAGTTATGATTTTAGTCGTTAATCAAAAGGTTACGGCTCTGACTGCTATGAATGGTCTATCAGACAGACAATATGAATTCAGTGTATTTTCGATAGGCAGTTGACTTGTGGTGCAAAATATGATAGCCTTGTTTTGGTTTTGCGTAATAGTGTCGTTAATTCTCATATATTCAAAATGAAATTAATTCACTTCGGATTCTATTGGCCAGCTCTCCGTGGCCAAACACGCACAAACTTATACATTTAAACAAAAACATCACAAAAGGAATAAATTAATGAAAGCTGGATTTACATATATAATTTTCTTGATTGATCGCTCAGGAAGTATGTCATCCCTTAGAGATGACACAATTGGCGGCTTCAATGCATTCGTTGAGGAACAGAAAAAGGCTCCTGGCAAGGCGGTTCTAACACTTGCACAGTTTGATGATAAGTTTCAAATTGATTATGAAGGGTTGGATATCCACAAGGTTCCTGAATTAACACCTGAGACATTCGTGCCTCGTGGTGGAACGGCTTTAAGGGATGCGGCGGCAAGGCTTATGATTTCAGCCGGCTCTAAACTTTCTGTAATGAAGGAAGAAGACCGCCCAGACAACGTTATCTTTGTTGTTATCACAGATGGTGTCGAGAATGCTTCCAAGGAGACTCCTGCATATATCCTCAAGGAAATGATCGACCTCCAAACCAATATGTATAATTGGAAATTCCTGTTTCTTGGCGCCAATATGGATGCCGCACTGGTGGGCAATAACATGGGCATGTCTGGATTAAGCTATAAGGCCACAGGAGGCGGTATGCGTCGTTCAATAGACACGGCGTCATCCTATGTCGGGAACACAAGGACGGGCAACCTAAGAGCAGCAAAGGCCATACTCGGATCTAAGGATGTTGATGATGTTGACGTGGAAACAAGTATTCACTTATTCCGCAAAAGCATTAAGAATAAAAACTAAAGAACATTTCTCCTCATTTAAGGGAAAGAGCCCGTACAGCTGACGAGGTTCGTCTGTCATTCAGACGTGAGGAGACCAAGGAAACGACATGACCATTTGGTGCACATCTGATCAACATTTCGGACATCGCAATATTATTCAATATTGCGCTAGACCATATTCTGACGTTCATAATATGAATGAAGACATTGTTGAAAAGTTCAATGCTGTTGTTCATCCAGAAGATACCGTTTGGCACCTAGGAGACTTTGCGATGGATGAAAAATTCGTTCCACTAGTGCTGCCTAGGCTCATGGGACACCATAAGCTAATCAGCGGGAACCATGACAAATGTTATTCTTCACATAGAAAATGGGAGCTAGCCATGAAACGATATTTAGAATATGGTTTCGAAGAAGTGTTAATGGATGCTACAGTGGGGCCTTTCCGTCTCTGCCATGTGCCATATGGAAGTGGACGTTATAGCCTATTAGACTCGGGTTCATGGCTTCTGTGTGGGCATGTTCATGAACAATGGAAACTAAAAGGCAAGATGATTAATGTAGGAGTAGATGTCTGGGACATGGCTCCCGTGTCTTTAGAGACTTTGATGGATATTAAAAATGCGGAGGAATAAATGAAATTACATGTTTATGGACAACAAGTTGGTCATGATCCGGCTTGGTTAGTGGGGGATAAGGCGGCTCTCTATGAACTTAGAGATGCTATCAACGCTGCCTTGCATGAAGGTAGTTCAGCAATTAATGTTGAGGCGGCTGATGGAGAAGCATATTCATTTTATATTGTCGACATGGAAATGAAAAATGATGGTTGGGAACAGCTGGATCTTCCTTATACGGATAGAAAATCAATGGGATTTAAAAAGACTCATCTTCCCAGTCCTCCATATCATTTCACCAGAACGTCATAAAGAACTAAGAGCGAGCCTTTTAAAGGCCGCCGAAAAAACTGTCGCTCTTCAAGTCGAAGATGACATTTATGTCGATAGCCCAGCAGAGACTTACAGGGCAAAAGCTGTAATTAGAAATGTAGACAAGTCTACGATATATGAAGGAACCAGTTTCGATCCTCATAACGAGGAATGATTGATAAGAAGTTAGTCATTTACGGGATGACATCATAAGTTAATAATAGTTATGAATATGACATCCGAACCATCAAACACAAAACCAGCCAACGTTAGTGCATTAGCAGTTGAAAAGATTCTTAAATCTCTTGACCCAGACCTAGCAGCAATTGCCGTTTGTTCAGCAATTAGTATGAAACTGGAAGATATGCTTAAAATACTGGTTACTGTTAGCGATGTTTCTTATTTGAGGAATATGCAAAGGGAATTAACAATGGCCCCGGCGCTCGGAGAATTATCCGCAAAAGAAATCAAACGACTTCTTAAAACCGACGGTTGGCTAATTTAATTGCTTTAAATTCCGGTTTCTTTGTGTTATTGTAGAAGCATGACAAAGAATATTCAATATCAGATTTTTTCATATGAGCCGTTTCTTTGGTGGTATGTCGCTACTGTTCATTTCTGGCGCTTTGACGCAGAGACGTCGACCGGCTATGAGTACATACCCACCACCACGTGGTTTTGGTTCTTTCGTAAGCGCCAACCTGATTTTGTGCGAAACTATGTCGCCAGAGTCATGGAGAAGACAAACACCCGACTTCGTTGGGAACAGCGATTTCTAAAGGCAAAAGATGATTAACGGATATGGCAGCATTAAGCGTCTTTGGTGCAAATTGACTGCGCACAATTGGCGAGTGTATCCGTTGTGCAACCATGAGCTTACACCATGGGTAAAAAAGTGCGCTCGATGTGAAGAAATTCATATCAGTAGAAATAAAAACGATTTGGACGTGAAAGAAAAGTAAGAAGAAATTATGAAAAAGATTACATCAGCAGACTGTGTTAAAGAAATTGTAGCTCTGTGTGCAGATCCAACAGTAGTTCTCGCAGCATATAATGGCGGGCAACCAGCAGATTATTCGAACCCAGCTTACCTTGCAAACGCTTTCAAGGAAATGGTTACTCCGGAAGATATTGCTTCTGGCGTTAAGACGCCAGCAGATCTATGTGCCTTCCTTGTCAAGCAATGCTGCAACCCAAGAAACTGGAAGCGCCATTCTAAGGGAAAGGCTTGGGATAACCCCAATGCTATCGAACGCTGTTTTGATTGCGCACCTTTCGATGATCAGCTTCGTGCCTATGTCACGGAACAGAACGGTCAGATTACAGACGTTTTTATCGCTGGAGAATAATGGCGAAAAAGAATAAGACTCTTTTTACTTGCTGTGTCTGCGGAGGCAATGTCGTCATGTCCAGAAAGACAAGGTATGTCGAGCGCTATCTAAATGGTAAT
>Ga0315273_10011491_pt1 | contig 11333 bp, 13 predicted proteins | sample YL17G02_0_MG_FD_205753 | JGI IMG/M metagenome (GOLD analysis project Ga0315273, IMG submission 205753) | Sediment microbial communities from Yellowstone Lake, YNP, Wyoming, USA - YL17G02_0 | ecosystem: Environmental > Aquatic > Freshwater > Lake > Sediment | place: USA: Wyoming | collected...
AATTTAATATCGAATTTATACATTGCGCCAGGCATCATTTTCCAATTATAACTGGTCACATACCCTTTGATTTCATGCGTAGCTGACGAACACGCGGCATTATTCCCTAAATGTAAATATCCACTATCCGTTCCATTGTCTACGGTATTGCGTAACCAAAGATAACAAGGCGCAGCTCCTGCCTTCGTAGCTGTTTGTAAAAAGGCAATAATTAAATTAAATTCCTCGGTAATAGTTGCACCCGTATTCTTTACTACATAACAATCTTTGAGATCAATAGACCAATTCCGTTTTCCATCTCGATTCGAATAGGAAGATCCTCCTGCGAGTTGTTTAATCTTCATCATAGCTTGATACGAACCTCCGACTTCGGGAGTCCAGAAATACCAAATATTTCCCGAAGGAATACTTCCCGCATTACCTGAAGATATAATCATTTTTGCACTAGTGTCACCATAATTGGTCATGTTTTCACCTATCCGAAAGTCTTCGTCTTTGTAGCTCCTAATGATTTAATTTCTGCCCAAAGATCATCCATGACTTGTTTAATCCATACTCCAATATCTTGAAAGATTTTACCTATGGAATTAACCATAGTCCAAAAAGAATTAGGGATGGTTTCTGTAAAGAATCTTCCTATATTATTCCAAGCTCCCGTTACATTATTCCATGCATCATTTAAGAGAGGTCCTAATCCTGCAAAAAGATTCATTAATAATTGTAAGGGATTTAATGCGTTAAGTCCTACCATTAAATCGGTAATAAATCCACTAATTCCCGTAATAATCGGGGTGATATAGGTCATTAACGCAGTTATCAAAGGCATGAGTAATCCCAATGGTGTCATAAATTGAAAGACTAACATAATCAATTGTCCAAATAACGGAGCTATCGCAGATAAAATGGGTAAGAAGGATAATAAAATGGGTTGAAACGCTTGAAGAATCGGTAAAAACATTTGTCCTAAAATCGAACCATACGCACCAAAGATATCCGTAATCATTTCAAATGGTTCGAACAATCCTTCTAATAAAGCTTGGACAGGAGCCATAACTATTGCCATCATAGCAAATTGTGGTCCCATTGTACTTAATGCACCCATAAACGGAGCTGCCATATTTCCCGCTTGTTTTCCTAATCCTCCCTTTATGGGATTGTTCCCTCGAAAGGTTGAAAATGCAGATCCTATTCCAGAGATTGCTCCCAATAATCCACCTCCACCTCCAAAACCACTTTGAACTCCTGCTTTGGTAGATTGATATGCAGCTCGGGTTCCAGTTACACCAAACATATTTTTTAATTGTGCGCTTGGATCTTGAAATAACGTTTGATTGCGTTGTTTCATCCCCAATGCATTTTGAGCTACCGCAACTTGTTGTTTTTGTACTGCAGCTAATTGATATCCTGAACCGACTATTCCTTCAATTGATGCACTCATTGCATCTACATAAGTAATTAATGTCAAGAAGGAATCAATCATGGGTTGTTTTAATCCTCCATGAGGCGCAATATTCATCGGTCCTGCACCTGGTGCTTTACTCATGGCATACGCGCGTGAAAGCGCGGGTGACATGGAAGTACCCGCTAATATTTTTGTATTTTCCATTATGGCTTTAGTTAAGGCGCGGAATCCATCATTTAATTGTTTCAATAATGCATTCATACCTTGAAATAATTGCGATTGTTGGGTAATCGCATTGATCATCTGCATTTGACCAATAAACATCATGTTTTGATTCGGATTCGCAGCTGGTGGATTCATTGCCATAGTGTTATTTCACCCATTGGGAAGGAGGTTCTAAACTTTCAATAATTTTCTTCGCATCTTTTGGTGCGATTCCTTTAAACTGTTTGAAGAGATTATCGAGGATTGCAAAAAATCTTCGTTCCATTTTCAACGCGATTGGAATGGGAATATTCGCCAATTCCGAATAGGGTTGATGCGCGATGACGGTTAAGAATAATAACAAATCATCACTGATATGCGCGGTTTCTTCCGCGACTAAGCTTGCTTTTTTTTTTCGGATGGATTTAAAGTATCAAAGAACTCTTGCACTAATTTTTGAATAGATGAATGAGCAATTAATGCCATGAATCCCGCAATATCCGCAGATTTTCCAAAATCTATTTTATCCAAAGATAATCCAGTGAGAAAATCTCGATTCCATCTTTGAAGGACTCGAAAATCATCACCATCAATCTTTGAGAGATTCAATTCTTGCGTAATCTTATCACGGTACTTTTCCATATCCATGAGCGGAAGCCCGATCTCAATGATATCATTCACTGCGAACTTATCTCGAAACCGGAACTTCTTAGTATTAATTTCGACTTCTATCATGATCATTCACCTTATGCGGTAGTTAATCCCGTAGCTCCCCCATTCACATAGGTCACTTCATATTTATATAACCCAAATTCAGGAATGAAATTGGTATTGACTTCTTCCAGAACCATGTTTGTTGCAGTTAAGGTTTTAGACGTACTGGTTGATACACTGTCTAAATCCACAATTAACGTTACCAAATTCGTAGCTGCATCGCGGGTATCTGTAATCAATGCATCCGAAGAATCATAAAAGGTTGCTTTTAACGTCATTGACCGTTTCACGAAGACGGGATCTAAGCGTTGATATTTGCCACCTGCCATTGCATCTAACAATTCCCGTTCAATGGTTAAGGTTAAACTATCTAAATTCGCAATAGGTGTTCCTCCGATAGTTAAGTCAATATCTTTGAAAATGAGTGGTTGAGTTGTGAGAAAGGCTTTTCCTGTACCGATTGCAGCTCCTTCATCTATCTCATATACTGACCAATCTAAACTTTCTTCACAAAAATCACCAGCTTTCGCAGTAATTTCATATTTGGTTAAGACACACCCAAATACATCAAATGACATGGTAGGTTGAGTATATTTAAAGTAATATGAAGTAGGAATAGATCCCGCAGTTCCTGAAATAATATCATCTAACCAGATTGCACTTTGTGGATAAACTTTCATGGTTGCATCTTTATATTTATACGCTTTAACGAAAGTCTGCACTGAATCCACTAATTGTCCTGGTGCGCGGATCTTCTCCCGTTCATATTCCTTATACGGCATTTGTTGTTCGCCTTTGGGGAAGTTCATGGCAGTAAAATTTGCAGCTGTAGTTGAAACGGTTTTTGCATATTTAATTCCTGCATTTCCTCCTGCATAAGCTGCTTCCGCAATATAGGCAATAACAACATCTTTTGTTAGTCCGACTGACATAGTTTTTCTCCTTTTTTTAACTCCACGCGGGAGTAGTGATGAATAAATGTTGTTCAGCAATGAGCTTCGCAACAGAATTTAATGTATTTCCTTTCTCATAAAAAATATTTTCACAATGCCACCATCCTCCCGCCATAGATTTCGCATCCACTATTCGCCGGACTTCTCCCGCAAGTAGTTCTGCATAATCTAAGCTAGAAGCATAAACGAAGATGGAAAAAGGTGTTCGTTTAATATTGGCTAATAAATTAACCGATGCAATTTGATAGGTATGTTGCCCACTGGATACAACTACGATGGGGAGGGTTTTTGTTTCATTCACTAAACTACCCTCAATAATTTGTGGCATGGTCACAATAGTACCAATCCCCCCTAATAGGGTAATAAGTGAAGAACCCGCACCAGGCGCGAGTATTGATACTGAAGAGGTTAATTGCGTTGCGTTATTACTACTCACTCGAATTTTTAAGGTAGTGGTATTGACTGAGACAGCTACAGAAGATGCAGTAATCGCATTGATTGCAGTTTGGATCTTGGTTGCAATTGAGCTTAAACTTTCTAATGCAGTTAAGGTAACAGAGATATCATTACCTGAATTAAAAACTGTTCCATTCAAAGTGAGTTTAAAGGTGTATGCTTGAGCAAGAGCTGCACTCGGATCCGTAGTAGATTGAAACTCTTGGAATCCTCGTAATGCACCTAGTTCCGTTATAACAGTAGTATTCATGGAAGTCATTATTTAGCCTCCCCTAATCGCGTACTATATCTTGGATCCCCAATCCGATGCCCTGCAATAGCTTTCAATGGACACCAAATATTCAATGTGGAAATACGCCAAAAATTGGTTAAGGGTTTTTCTTTCCATTCGGTTAAATGTTGGACATTATCCACATCGACAAAGAATTGATAATAGATGGTGTTTGAAGCAAAATGCGAAGCACCATCACAAATATGAATTAACTCTAAGATTAAACTATTTAAATTATCTAACGAAGTATGCACTAAATACGCAATATAAAATTCAAATCCGAAAGGAGCTTGGATTGTTTCGGGAATATTTTTCTGAATTGCCTTTCGAAGTATAATCCCATTCCCGACTGCTTCCACTGGATGATTTTCGATATAGTCAATGGTTCCTTTCGTGATAATGGTTGCATCCCAATTATCAATCAAAACATTTTTGATATCATCGGCCATTAACTATATTGCACCCCGAATAACATTCTTCCAATCGTATATTTATTATAATTCATGCCAACTTTCTGATAATAATTCACGACTCCTTCTAAAATAACCCCTAACGAACCATTCAACCAATTGTTCATTAATTGTTCTGCAGTTGTTCTTCCATTATTTGCTATTTTATTGAAAAAATCCGTTTCTGCAGTAGGATCATATAACATGTGACTTTTCTTTACATAACGTGATAACCGATTACTCCGAACATTGCCATGCATTCCAGGATGTTTCAAATATCGAGAAGGCATATTCGCAACAGGTCTTGCATATTCAACATTCCCTGCACTTAATACCACAAAGAACGGATTAGGGTTACCTAGTCCCGAAATAGAACTACCAGGACCAATAGATTGTTTCATCACCCCTTGTAATCTACCAGAATCTTTTGGAACTAATTTTTCGATATCGCGAATCATACTTTGTTCTAATGGCCGATACACATAATTCTTCAAAGATTCTAATAAAATCTGTTCAGTCAGATATTTGAAAGGCGCATTAGATCGCATGATCATTTCGTATTGAAGAAAGACTTCTAAGTTTAATTGCACCTTTAAAACAATTTGTGGTTCTAATAATTTGGTAGGACCTAACTTCGCGAAAACAGTTCCTTTTCTCCACATTTGCGGATGTGTTCCTGCACTTAATGCAGAGATCCCAACTTCATGTGTGTATTGAACTGTTCCTTGTGCATTCACTCGTTGAGTAATCACTTGACCTGAAGGATCCGTAGAAATTATATGCGTAGATTGCGTTTTAGGATCATAACGACTCTGAAGTATGGTATTAGGCGATCTTGGATCATATCCACCTCGAATTAATTTCTTTCTTGCGACTTCAGGTTGAGATTCTAACGGACGGATTAATTGCCCATACGTAGGAGGGGGAGTTTTCGTTAACATAGAAGGTCGCATTGGTTTATTAAATGGTCCCCATGCAACAGGTCGTTTCGCCATATTCTCACCCTGTTAATGATCCATCTAAATTAGGTTCCCACGAATCAATAGGTACGGTACTAAATTCAAAGGTTAATTCATTAATCATATCATCGGTTAATTGCGGAATAAAATTGGTATTATTGATGATATTATCAATCATCACTTTAACCAAATCCATTTCTATCCCTTTCGCAACACCATTTGAATCAGTAGCAGTTTGAGTGAAACGATAAATTTTTGCATAAACACGATCACGAAATGCATCAATTGCGACTAAAGTAGGTCGGGTTGAAGTGGAAGGAGCTACATTTGAACCAGTAGCATACGCAAAACATTCTGCTGATGTGGAATAAGTTGCCATGTCCTTCCCTCCTTCGCAATCTTATTTAACCCCTAATTGATCTGCAAGATTCGCAGAGTATTGCTTTTCCAAAAACGATTTTAATAATTTTTGGACTTTCTGATATTCATGATCATACAATTTCTTAATTTTCCACTTCCGCGCATCATCATGCCATCGAAGTTCCAAATATTGAATTGCCAATTCATTCAAAAACAAATCTTTGTTTAAGAATTTCACTCGGACGACTTCGGGAATTTCATCAAATCGAATCTTCGGGGTTTTTCGAAAATCAATGACATTTTCCCGTCCGACTTTGATTAAATCTAAATCCGCAAGATCATCCGGATCCATCAATTCTTTGAGAACCCCAATAAAGAGTTCTTTTTTACGTCTATCAATTTTATCTTTTTCAATCGACAAAGATCGCTTTTGCATTCGCGCTTGTATTTCCATCTTTGCCTGAATTTCTTTTTGTAAGTTTTCGGTATTAATAACTTTCATCGGTTCTTCAGATTTTTTTGGTCTACCAATTTTAGCTGACATAATATTCGTTCCTCCAACGAATTGAATCAATAAGATTCATAAAGAAAAAAAGAACACCCGTTTAGGTGTTGGTCGTAATTGAACTTGCGTAAGCAATTGCGGTAGGTCTTCGCATCACTGCGCCTTCCATACATAAGACTTTCGCATCGAATCCGAGTCCAGTAGGCATCAAAGGATAAACACCAGCTTCATAGACTTTGGCAATATAATTAATGTTCGCAGGTTCTTTCTTAATGACTGCGATTGATCCAGTTGAAGCCGTTTCATCATCATCAATGAGAAATGGACACATGTGGATGCCAGAGAACCATGAGCTTTTCGCTTCAGTAGTCTTGCCTAAATGTTCCAGAATTAATTGGAAGTCAGTCTTACTCGAAGTTGCATTTACGTTCTTTCCGGATTGAAGATAGACTTTAGGGGTCATGAAAACTTCATAAGGAGGCATGATTTTATCAGCGACTAACCACCCTGCCATTTCCACTACTCCTGCATATACATCTCCTGCAGTTGTGACTGTTGCATCCGTTAATGCAGCTGTGTTTACTCCCGCGTTGTTGACAATTCCCGTAATCCCAATATCTTTCCATTCAGGATCTGAGTTCGCAATATCGGTTCCCCTCCATCGCGCCCATTCGCGGTAGTATCGTAATGCATCGACTAAGTTATCAATTTGACCAGCTTCTAACGCTGGACGAAGTTTCATTTTTGTTAAGGAATTGGCTTGAGCATCTAAATCGACTTTACTCAAATGAAGATCGTAATCCATTCCAATAATACTAGTGCTTGTCTTCTCACGACTGAAGACTTGGTTTTGTCCACCTTCAAAATCTTCCGTTTGACGAGGTGCATTGACATCGATCCAATTCCATGATTCAATAGTTTTAATTCCACCACCTACGGACTTCTCTTCAATCGCGTATGTGGAACATGGTTCCCATCGGAGGATGCCTAAAATTTCTTGTTCGAGGAAAGTATATTCGTCAGGACTCATTAAATACCCATCTGCTTGTTTCCCAAAATTTTGTTTCAGGATACGATTTCGCATCGCCCATGCAGATTGTTCCATGACTGCTTCATTTTTCTCATTATAACTAAATTGATCAAAGAGAATAGTTCCCCATGCATTAGAATCGCGAATTGATTTTGCTTCGCCCATTCGCGGTAAATTAATAGTTGGTCTATATTGTGCTTGTGACATTGTCTTTTTCACTCCTACATTTGGATCCGAATTAATTGGTTATTGGTTGCATGACCAGTCACGTTCATTAAACTTCTTCCAACATAACTGATTTCAGAATCATCAGTCAGATCAGTTCCATCTGCATAAGCAAAGACCATTAACATTCCATCGGTAGCAGACATAACCATGATATCTCCAGGAACCACATTGACTTTTGGACTGACTGCGACTACCCACGCCCAGACTATTGAATCGGATCGGACTTCGAAAAGTTCTACGTAATCAATGGTAATTGTATAGACCGCATCTAAATCATGCCCACCCATACACTCCGCGATTCCAGAAAATTTCTTATCACTATTCTTTGCGAGATAAACAGCTCCCGCTGTAGCACGTACTGCATAACCAGGATAAATCCCAGATTCACCTACTTTATATAGGCGACTTTTCTTACAATGCCCTGCTGGTCCTGCATACACAGCACCAACTTTTTTAGTTTTAAACGTATCTGAAGCCATTTTTCTTCACCTTATTTTTTCTTAGAATGACCTATTGGTGTGAATTTCTTATCATCTGTTGAACCATCTGCATCTTCCATTTTACCCGCAGGTTTTGGATCTTCAGAAGGTTTTGGCATTCCACCTAATTTTAACATTGCATCATTATTTTTTGATACGGAACCCCATGCAATTCGCAAAGAACGAAGACATGCATCTTTGAGTGGTTTTATTTCAATCCCATCATCAATTTCTAAGACACCCGCCTTTTCTAAATTTGCGATAATACGAGGTCGTTCTGTATCTTCTGCCTTTTTCTTCTCAGCTTTGAATTTTTCAATTTCTTCTTTTAATGACTTAATTTCTACATCCCGTTCTGCAACAGTCTTACTCATAAGAGTAAGGTCAGTAGAAATTTTCGTCACCTTATCGCTTAAAGCTGAGGTTGCTTGGTCTTCAAGAGCTTTAATTTTTGCATCTTTAGAAGTAAGCTCAGTTTTTAATTTTTCAATATCATCGGCCATTGGGAAAACCCCACTAATTTGATTATGTGTCGATGGAGTTATAAGTCCATTGCTATCCACATTATCTAAGGTAACATTGACATGAACTTCATTCTTTGAATCCTTCCGATCAATTTTTGTTTTACACCCACAATCAGGTACTTCATGGAAATATGGAAAACTTTTTCCGACTAAGTGCGTTTTTGCGTAATCATGAACAATTGAATCTTGATTTATTCCGCAAATTCCCGCTGGACATTTTCCCATTTGATCTACCAATCCGGCAAGGTGACCTATTTGTAAATCACGTTGAGTTAAAACATAATCTTCCCCTTCAAAAACTCCCCCATTGTCAAAACTACAAATAAACCCAATTGACACATCTATTACTTTCCCCCCTTCCACATCCTTCATGAATTTCTCTTCATTCTTATTGTCGGGAAGGTATAAATTGCCTTTGAGTTTATGTTTTTCTTCATCAAGGTAGAAATCCTTCACATAACCATGAATTTCCCGATCTGTAATGTATTCCGAGTCCTCAAAATACTTTTTTGCAGCTTCAGGACATTGATCCTTCACAAAAATTCCACGCGTATGTGGCATGACGTAAGGGATAGATTCTATTTTTCGCGCTAAAAGATCCTTATAGGCGAACTTAATTTCTTTCCAGTCTTTAAGCACTTTAATATAACGTGTATTAGGATCAATATAATCCTTCATAAAAGGAAGTTCGGAAATATGATAATCTTGTATCATTTCCGCAACTAAGGTTACGGGAACTTTCAAAACATTATTTAACCTTTGGCCTTTCCCTATCACATTCGAAATGGTTTCATGATACGCATACGCCATAGTGTTACTCTGATCGTAACCTCGAGTTTTCGCCTCTGCATATGCGATAGCGATAGCTTGTTCGCGTGTTTTTCCAATCCCCATCTCCTTTTCAATGACCTTGGAAATGAGTTCTTCTTTTGTTTTCGCAGTTATTTCAGATAAAGGCATTTGATTGATCTCCATCATGGATTTTATAAACTTTCTTCGTATCTAATTCGGTTTCTAATCGACACCTGGAACATAATCCATCTTTTAATTTGATTAACGGATCAAATTCATGGTGACATTTTTTACATTTAGAACATGTATATTTAACATCCTCGTTGGGCATTTCGTTCAATCTCCAATTCCATTGTTTTACTTGTTTGAGGATTCTTAATGGTGATTTGAATCATTTGATTCTTATGATTCTTTGAAGTACCCGTTTCAATCATTTCTTTTTCGGTTTGGATTTCTTCATCGACAAAATGAAGATATTCCATTTCACGTTCAGTAGGCATCAAAATTTGATTCAACATATCATGCGCGCGTCCTTGTAGAGTTCCAATCGTTTTAAAATCTCGAATCCCATTTAATCGAATCTGTTCTGCAAGATCGGGATATTCTTGAATCCATTTTATAACCCCTTCTAAATCTTCGGGAGAATCAAACGTTAAACAATTCGCTTTTTTTATCTCATGAATCGCTTCGTATTCATCTATTCCATCGTAGAATCCTAATTGATTTAATTCTTCATAATTATATTGTAGTAATAAACATCCAAAAGCCAAAGCTTCAAATTGACGTTGATTAATACATCCCGCATCACCTGGAATATTGATTGCGATTTTCGTATCATTCATGAACCCTGCATATTCAATAAAACTTCCAAAAGGTTGAAAGATAAAATCTTCTAAATAATTCTCTTGTAAAAAGTCAATTATTTTCTTCCGATTATCATAAATCTTTCCGATAAGCGGATCTTTAGAATGAGGATTCATTTCAGTGGATCCCATAAATCCAATGATTTGAGTTCGTTCTTCCCATGAGTTGATATGTTCGGGAATAAAATGTTCATTCGTAGCTTGTGGCATAAAACACGTCCAATAGAAATGTTTGAATTGATAGGGATGAGCACTAAAGATAAGTTCTTTCCCTCCAATAAACGAATAAAATAATCCCTTTACACCTAATCCAAACGGTAAGACTGGTTCCCCAATTTGATTATAAAGAAAATAGATCGGTATGGTACAATTCGAACTATCCCATTCTCTTCCATCTTGCACTAATATCACAAATTCCGATTCAGGATATTTTTTAATTATTGTAGAGATCTGAAATACCCGCATGTAGGTATCGCACATATAGAGTTCTTGGAGAAAGGCTTTTCGAGATTCTTTCTTTAATTCTTTTCCCCATTCCCACATCAAATGATAATCGTGTTTTCCTGATTTTTCTGGTATATTCTTATCTGAAGCAACACGGATTACTTTCCATCCTTCACGTTCAAAACCTTCTGCGATAGATTCAGCTTTGAAACGCGGATCAAACCATCCGATGATAATACATTGTCTCACTGTTTATACCAAGCTCCAGGAATAGTTAATGACATATTTTCTAAACCTAATTCTTGTATTTTCTGTTTATTCATCCCATACGTTTCTTGATACGAAAAAACAAGACATTGATCCAAGATATAACGAGCTTGGATTCTTCGTCCTTCTTGTGCATCTACAGTCAATTCATTCCATTCGAGGAATTTAATTTGACCTAAAGGCGCACCATCTTTCTTCACGACTTTGTTTTTTAAAACTGCTTCTCTACCAGCTTCATGTAGTATTTTTGCGAGTGTTTCCACATTCATGATGTATCCCCCAATACATTGATGGTTCTTGCATAGGACCATATTTTTCGATTAATTCATCCACAAATTTCTTCGCTTTTTCTAAATCTACCATTTTAAATCTCACTCCTTGGAACTGGTAAATCTTTTAATGTTCCATTTTTCTTAGATTCACGTATTTTAAT
>Ga0315273_10011492_pt1 | contig 11332 bp, 8 predicted proteins | sample YL17G02_0_MG_FD_205753 | JGI IMG/M metagenome (GOLD analysis project Ga0315273, IMG submission 205753) | Sediment microbial communities from Yellowstone Lake, YNP, Wyoming, USA - YL17G02_0 | ecosystem: Environmental > Aquatic > Freshwater > Lake > Sediment | place: USA: Wyoming | collected...
CACCGGCCTTCTCGTCAGAGACGAAGCCGGCAGCATCGCCATGGATGAACTTGACTTGATCGGCTACACCGAGTTCTTCAGCGCGGAGTTTCGCTTGCTCGGTGAACAACTGGCTCATGTCGATGCCGGTGCCGATGACTCCGCAATCGCGTGCCCAGGTGCACAGCATCTCCCCCGAACCGCTGCCGAGGTCGAGCACTCGGGTTCCCGTTTCCAGACGCAGCGCTGCGCCGAGAGTGGCGAGCTTTTCCGGTGTGAACGGGTTATGGATGCGGTGAGCACTTTCGGTGATGTTGAAGATCCGTGGAATATCCAATGCAGAAAATCTCCTTATGGGTGTGAATAGATTAGGTCACTGCCTAACGCACTGGCGCTGAGCGGCCGACGCAGCCGGCCCGCCCCAGCGGCGAGCAAAACACGCCGACTCCAGTGCCAATGTCAAGGTTCGAAGATCACACTCACGTGTGCCCACCCGGCCAACGCTACGCCGTCCCGCTGGATGGGCTCAAACGTGCGGGTACTCACAAGAGCCGTTGCAGCATCCACGAACAGCTGATCATGTGCGATCGGGCGCATCTCGTCGTCATAGGTCGTTTGGTAGTACGCAGCGAGAACACGGCCCGTCTTGCACAGCAACGCGCGCGTAACCAAGCGATCAGTCAGACCTCGGGCCAACGCAACCTTCGGGTACTCGGGGTCGCTCATGTGGACGACCACCGAGTGAAGCCAGGAGATGTAGTCAGGGCCGGAGATGTTGCCGGAGGTAGCCGAGAACGCCTGGCCGGGGCCCAGGCAGCCCTCGGTGCCCGGGAGTCGGCTTGGCACGAGGTCCACGGTCTCGAGAACGCCGATCCTTCCGGTGTCCCTGCCGGATAGATCCACCCGGATCTCGGCGGGAGGGGCGCCGCTCGGGATGATGAACGGGGCTGTGTAGACGGCGTGAAGCGCGAACTCAGACCCGGGGCTGCTGCCATTGGATGTCGCGTTTCGCCAATACACGTAGGTTCCGGCCGGAGGCGCCGGCGCCAGCTTGAGAGCGAGTTGTTCCCCCGCGGAGAGGGGGTGCTTGGCGGAGACGATGTGATACGCGCCAAGCGACGGCGCCCCCGCGACAGCGGTGTGCCCTGCCATCAGGAGCAGGAGCCCCGCAGACAACAGTGGAGGTGCTTTCATGGTCGTGGCTCCTTGATCCCAGCCTGCTGTGCCCAACGCCCAGCATCAGCTGCGGCGCGCAGCGCCGTCAGCTGCATGCTGTTATTAGGCCTCCCGCCACCGAGCCAAGCCATCCTGCTACTCCGAGTTCTCCGTCGACAACTCCGCCTGTCGCAAGACGAGCTGCGTCGCCCCTTCCGCCAGATCCGGAGGGTAGCCGTACTTGGCCAGCAGCCGACGAACATTGCGCCGCAGGCTCGCCCGTACCGACTCGCGCTGGGTCCAGTCGAGCTTGGGCATGTTCTTGACCATCTCGGTCAGCTCCCGGGCCATGAGTCGCAGCGTATCGCTCTGCATCGCCTCTCGGGCCGACTCGTTCTCAGCTAGCGCATCGTAGAACGCGGTCTCCTCGCTGCTCAGGCCGAGTTCCTCGCCGTGCTTCTGCGCGTGCCGCAGGCTCTTCGCCAGGTCGATCAGCCGCGAGATCATTTCGGCGGTGGTGATCGCCTTGTTCGTGTAGCGCAGCATCGCGTCTTCAAGCGCCTCGCGGAACTTGCGGCTCTGGACAATGTTCGTGCGCTCGGTGATGCGAATCTGGTCGTTGAGCAGCTTGCGCAGCGTCTCCAAGGCCAGGTTCTTCTGCTCCAGCGCCGCCACCCGACCGAGGAACTCGTCGCTCAGGATGTCGAGGCGGGCTTCCGCCAGGCCCGCGACGGCGAACAGGTCGATCACCTCGTCGGCATCGACCGCGCCGCCGATCACCTGGCGCACGGCGGCGTCGATGTCGCGCTGCCAAGCGTGACCCGCGCCACCGCCAGTATCGTCGGCCAGCCGCTTGCGGATCATCGCCACCGCACGCTGGAAGAAGGCCAGATGCGGCGTGATGGCTTCGGTTTCGGGGCGCGGCACCGCCAGCGCGAAGGCTGCCGACAGCTCCTTGACCAGCGTGCGCAGGCGCTTCCAGCCGTCGTTTTGCCCGAACACGTGATCGATCGCGCGCAGATACACGGGTAGCACGACCCTCGGCTCCGCGTTCAGCGCCTGCTCGTACGCGCAGCCATGGAAGAAGCCGCGCAGCTTCTCGAACGCGGCCTGCATGGCGGGCACCGCCTCGTTCTGTACCTTCCTGACCGCCTCGCCCTTGCCGCCAGCTTGGGTGTAGGTGGCCAGCGCATCGGCCAACTGGTCGGCCAGGCCGAGCAGGTCCACGATCAGCCCGCCGGGCTTGTCGCCATAGACGCGGTTCACGCGCGCGATGGCCTGCATCAGGCTGTGCCCGGCTAGCGGCTTGTCCAGATACATGGTGTGCGCCGGCGGGCAGTCGAAGCCGGTCAGCCACATGTCGCAGATGATCACCAGGCGAAAGTCGTCGTCGGGGGCTTTGAAGCGCTCGGCCAGGCGCTTGCGGGCGGCCTTGGTGCGCACATGGTTCCTGAGCGGCTCGGGATCTTCGTTGGTGCCGGTCACGACCACCTTCATCACCCCCCGTTCGTCGTCGGCGTCGTGCCAGTCGGGGCGCAGGGCCCGGATCGCCTCGTAAAGCCGCGCAGCGATGTCGCGGCTCATGGTCACCACCATCGCCTTGCCTTCCATCGCGGCGCGACGCTTCTCCCAGTGCTCGACGATGAACGCCGCCAGGCGTTCGATGCGCTCCTGGGCTCCCACCAGCGACTCCAGCGGTACGCGGATCCGGTCCTCCGCCCCCTCTCCGCTGCGGTCGGCGTTAACCACGTACTCGACCTCTTCCTCGGCGACGCGCGCGCCCTCCTCGTCAACCTTCAGCTTGACGATGCGGGCCTCGTAGTAGAGCGGCCGGGTGGCGCCGTCCTCGACGGCCTGGCGGATGTCGTAGACGTCCGCGTATTCGCCGAAGACGTGAGTCGTGTTCTTGTCGTCGCGCTCCAGCGGCGTGCCGGTGAAGCCGACGAAGGTCGCGTTCGGCAGCGCCTCGCGCATCCAGCGCGCCCCGCCCTCGACGAAGCCGTACTGGCTGCGGTGCGCCTCATCCGCCATCACCACCACGTTGGAACGCTCCGAGATCACGCCGTGCGCCTCGGCGAACTTCTGGATGGTGGTGAACACTACGCCGCCCGCCGCGTGGTCGAGCAGCGCCTTCAGTTGCTCCCGGCTCTCGGCCTGGACCGGAGCCTGCCGCAGCAGCGCGCGTCCGGCGGCAAAGGTGTCGAAGAGCTGATCGTCGAGGTCGTTTCGGTCGGTGATCATGACCACCGTCGGGTTGGTCAGGCGTGGCTCGCGGATCAGCGCGCCGGCCAGCATCAGCATGGTGAGCGACTTGCCCGAGCCCTGCGTATGCCAGATCACGCCCCCGCGACCATCGCCCGTGCCGGACGGCGGCTTGAGACGCGCAAGCACGCTGACACGCGCCTTGCGTACCGCGCGGAACTGGTGGTAGCCCGCGATCTTCTTGGCGATCTCGCCGCGCTCGTCCTCCTCGAAGGTGACGCAGGTGCGCAGGTAGTCGACCAGTGCCCGCGGCTCGAACAGTCCCCGGATCAGCGCCTCCAGAGTCGGCGCGCCGCCGCCCTCGCGATCGTCGATCGGGCGCCAGGGCATGAAGCGGCTGCGCCCGCTGGTGATCGAGCCGACGCGGGTCAGCATGCCGTCCGAGACGACCAGCGCCAGGTTCGGCACGAACAGGTCGGGCGCGGTCTGCATGTAGCGGTCGAGCTGGTCGATCGCGACGCCCAGGTCGGCCTGGGTGTCGGTCGGGTCCTTGAGCTCGATCACCGCAATCGGCAGCCCGTTCAAGAACACCGTCAGATCCGGACGGATGATCTTGCCCGAAGCCCCGGTGACGGTGAGCTGACGCACGACCAGCAGCTCGTTCGCGGCCGGGTTTTTGAAGTTGATCAGCCGTGCACGGCCGCCGCGCGTCTCGCCGCTCTTCGCGTCGCGGTATTCGACCTCGACGCCGTCGGTGAGCAGCGCATGGAACCAGCGGTTCTTCTGGATCAGCGTCGGGTGCGGCGGGCGCGACAGGATGCGCACGACCTCCTCGAGGGTGTCGTGCGGCAGATCGGGATTGAGACGATGCAGGGCAGCGCCGAGGCGCCCCGTCAGCACGACCAGGGACGCATCGCCGCGCTCGCCCGCGTCGTCGATCTCGACGCCGCGCTTGATCGCAGCGCCGATCGCCCCGAAGTAGACCGCGGCGACATCCTCGACGAGTTGTTCAGTGGGCGAGGACATCGTCATTCGGCCTCCTGCCCGCCATCACCCGGCGCGGCCGGATCGTCGCCGTTCTCGGTCCCGTCTCGTTCGGCGAGATGGTCGTTCAACGCGGCCTTGTAGGCCTCCGCGTCCGCATGGAACAGCACGCGGCTGGGCAGCAGCTCCAGGTTGCCCAGCCGGATCGGCTCGTTGTCGCGGTCGAAGGCCTCGTTGAAGTCGGCGTGATCTTCGTAGTAGACGCGCGCGCCGGGCGTCTGCATGAGCGCGTCGCGATGGATGCGGTAGAGAAACGACACGATGGTGTCCGCCGCCTGCGCGGCGAGCGTGGCCTGCCGGAGGTCGAGCCGGGCGGCGAAGCTGTCGCGCCCATGGGAGGCCATGCCGTACCCGTTGCGGAGTTCGCACAGGCCCTGGATGGTCTGGAGCAGGCCCCGGATCGTCTTCTCCACCGAGTCGCGCGCCTTCGCCGGGTCGGGATGGTTCCGCGGCAGCAGCGCCAGGCGGTTGGTCGTCTCCTTCAAGAGCTTCGGCGCGTCCCACTTGGGGTCAGCCGGCTGGCCGATATCAGCGAGCACCGTCTTGCAGACCGACTCGACCAGCGTCTTGGAAAGATCAAAGGCGAAGTCCGGCACGCTCTCCAACGCACTCTCGGTGGCATGGATATGCTGATCGATAGCCTCGGCGAGCGGACCGTCGAGCACCGCCGCGCGGGTGCCGACCATCTGAAAGCGAGCGCGAGCTGAGGGCTCAAGCATTCGCGACCTTCACTCGTACGCTGCCGCTCAGCAGGCGTGGCAGCAGGTAGTCGCGGATAGATTCGAGCACGTGCGACTCGCCGTGGACTTGTCGAACCATCGCAAACAGCGATGAGATGAAGTCATTAAAGGCGGCCGATGAGTATGCGTCCGCCACGAGTATCGGAACTGACTTGAGATTACCCTGATTGAGCTTCTGCTGAACAGCGCCCGTCACGAAGGGCCGAATGTTGACGTGATCCAAGAGTACTCTGAGATACTCGGTGCTGATGCCGTTGGAACCCGTCAACACGTGGGCGTGATTGTTCACCCAGAATTGGCCCCAGACGTACTGCACAAGCGGCCCGTCCTTATCATCGATGACTGTTCCGTCCTCGCCGATAAGCACAAACACACCGTCGAACAAGTAGTCGTCGACGTAGTCGACAATACCTGCGGCGCCGTAGTATCGAAATGATCCCTTGCGTTGCTCGCGCTCTCGTCTCGAAAGCGGCACGCGACGAGAATCATGCATCTCGATCACATCACCGAGGCGGCCCGCGTGCCACCCCTCCGGCACGGGCCCGATGTCGGAATCAACGAAGCGGATGGGCAGGGCGTCGAAGACGGGCTGGGGCATGGAGGGGAAGGAGGTCGCGCCGGCGGCCTTGGCCTTCACCGGCTCGAAGTCCACGAACCACGCCCGGAAGATCGCCCGCGCCAGCCGCTCCAGCGCCCGCGCTGTCCGTCGGTTCTGCTCGATCTTGTCGTCGAGCGCGCCGAGGACGCCGGCGATGGCCCGTTGTTCGTCGGGAAGCGGTACGACTATCTCGCGGGGATAGACAGCCGCACGCGTAGTTGACGGGATCGGTGAGCCGTCGTCGATCAGACCGAGCCGATGATGAATAATGGCGTAATACAGCCACCGCATTTCAAGATCAGTCTTCGGAACTACGTAATACGCGGTGTCGATGACGAAGAATGGGTCGAGTGAATAGTGAACGCCACGATACGCGCCCTTCCGACCGAGAATCACTCCGGGGCCTTCGGCGAGAGGTTTGTCGGTCCAACCAATCGGCCCGTTGGTGCCAAAAACGCGGAAGCCCCCCGCAGTGTCCGAGTAGTCTCGCAGAGCCTTGCCATACTCCAGCGTGACTTCCTCCCCCCACGTGGATTGGCGCCACTCATTCACCCGGGCTTACCTCCGACATCCGCTCCCGCACCACCCCCATCAACTGCTGGCCCTCCCCAAAACACTCCTCCAACTCCGCCAGAAGCCGCGGGTACTTCTCCGCGAAGGGCTCGCCGTCGTCCTCCTGCTCCTCGGCGCCGACGTAGCGGCCGGGGGTGAGCACGAAGCCGTGCTTGCCGATGCCCGCGATCGTCTCCGCCTTGCAGAAGCCGGGAATGTCGCGGTACTCCCATTTGCCGTGCTGGGCCTCGTCCCACCACGCGGGCGCGGGCTCGCCGCGCCACTGCCGGAAGGCGTAGACGATACGGCCGAGGTCGGAATCGAAGTTCGGATCGCCCATGCCGTCGGACAGCATCGACTCGCCGTCGTCGCCGCCGGTGAGCACGCGGAGCGTCCGGGTCTGCATGGTGCCGAGCTTGCGGGCGTCGATGAAGAGCGTCCCGCCGCGGCGATCGCGCCCGCCGTGCTTGAGGTTCCTTCCGGTCTTGTCGCGGGTGAGGAACCAGAGGCAGGCGGGGATGCCGGTGGTGAGGAAGAGCTGGGCCGGCAGGGCGACGATGGCGTCGACCAGGTCGGCTTCGACGATGCGCTGGCGGATGTCGCCCTCGCCGCCGGAGCCGGTTGACAGCGAGCCGTTGGCCATGACGAAGCCTGCGACCCCGCCGCCGTGGCCGTTGGGTGGCGCGAGGTGGTGGATGAAGTGCTGGATCCAGGCGTAGTTGGCGTTGCCGACCGGCGGCGTGCCGTAGCGCCAGCGCACGTCGTCGGCCAGTAGCTTGCCCGACCAGTCCGAGATGTTGAACGGCGGATTAGCGAGGATGTAGTCGGCCTTGAGGTCGGGGTGCAGGTTGCGCAGGAAGCTGTCGGCGGGTTGCGAGCCGAGGTTGGCCTCGATGCCGCGGATGGCGAGGTTCATGTGCGCCAGCCGCCAAGTGGTGGGGTTGGATTCCTGCCCGAAGATGGAGATGTCGGTCTTCTGCCCGCCGTGGGCCTCCACGAAGCGTTCGGACTGCACAAACATGCCCGCCGAGCCGCAGCAGGGGTCGTAGACGCGGCCCTCGTAGGGTTCGAGTATATCGACCAAGAGGCGCACGATGCAGCGCGGCGTGAAGAACTCGCCGCCGAGCTTGCCCTCGGCCTGGGCGAACTTGCCGAGGAAGTATTCGTAGACGCGGCCGAGCGTGTCGCGCGCCTTGGCGCGGTCGCCCTTGAAGCCGATGTCGGCGATCAGATCGATCAACCCCTTCATCTTTTCCGGCGCGATGCCGCGGCGGGCGTAGTCGCGCGGCAGCTTGCCCTTGAGGTTGGGGTTGTCGCGCTCGACGGCGAGGATGGCGTCGTCGATCAGCGTGGCGATGTCGGGGCGCGTGGCCTGGTTCTGGAGGTTGGCCCAGCGCGACTCGGGCGGAACCCAGAAGACCCGCTCGGCGGTGTACTCGTCGCGGTTTTCCAGCAGGCTTTCGATCTGCAGGCCAGTGATTTTGTCGGCTTCGAGTTCGGTCTTGAGTTCCGCGCGGCGGGCCTCGAACGAGTCGGAGATGTACTTCAGGAAGAGCAGGCCGAGGACGACGTGCTTGTACTCGGCGGCGTCGATCTGCCCGCGCAGGGCGTCGGCCGACTTCCAGAGGATTTCGGCTCGGGCCAGGTCGGTGTTGTTTGTTTCATTGGTCGGCATCAGGGCTCCGTCTCGGTTTCATTCGTTGCACCGCATCCGGCGGGGTTTCTTGGGCGCTGCTCGGGAGGCCTAACGTTTGAGCTAACCGGACCGTTGCGGCAGGGTGCTAAAGGCCCAGAATGAAATGGCGGGCCTTTGGCGGCCTGCTGCAATGGGTCCGGTTGAGCGAATGGTTAGGCATCCGTGGCGTTGCGGTATGCCCGCTGAATGTATTCATGTAGTTCAAACAACTTGCCTACCTCTCCTGGCGAGCTGGAGTTCGGTAGATCGGAAGCGTCAATGTGTTCTTGGCCGTCTACGAAGACGGACGCTACGTCATATTCTTCTCTCTTGTGTTCCTTGTCCCATCTTGGGGTGGGATATCGACCGGCCCAAACAACGTATCTCTCGGCCCGGCCCAGCAACTCGCGTTGGTCCGCGTTCAATAGATTTTCACCGCAGAAATCTGAAACTTGGTGGGTGTAGATCAGTTCACTCTTTCCAAGTTTTAGCTTCAGAAAGTACGCCTTGACGATGAGTTCTAGCGCGAGCGCCGCGAGGAATTGGGCAGTGGCCATCGCCATGATGGTGTCGAACGTTGGGTTGGCACGGCCTTCGTCGTATTTCTGGATTAGTAGCTTCGCAGATGAGATGAACTGCCTCGATTGAAACTCCCAAGCGCCAGGATCGAACGCCTTCGCGTCTCCTTGCCTTCGCCAGCTAGCGGATGCACCGGTCTTCATTTCGGATGCCTAACAACAAGTGGACTGTTCCATGTAGCCGGATACCTGCTCCGGCGTGGTCGTTGTAGCGCGGGCGACCGGGCGAGCCGGCTCCGGCGACGCCGATGTGCCATCATGTTGCCGCATCATGCTTCGCGGTGTAGCAGGATAGGCGGACCGGGACCGGCGGTGTATCCCGACGCGGGTCCGGCCGCGCGAGAACTCCGCGTCCGTCACCCGCAGGCGGACGGCGGCGCGAATCTGGTCGAGCAGTCGCGGGATGGGCCGGTCGGCGGGATGGGGCGCGCCCGGCGGCGGCCCCTCGCGGACGCAGGCGAGGGTGGGCGAGGGCACGCGATATGTGACCTGTCCGAGGCAGGCCGCGCCCGGCATCTGTCCTCCGCGTCGGGGCGAAACGGGGTGGAATGCTGATGGGATGAGTATCCGTCAGCCGCGGCCTGCCGGGCAAGGACCATGTGGGGTCTCTTCCTTGTCCGGGCCTTCTCGCCCGATGGCGCGGTCTGCGCCGGGGTCGCGCGGCGGGCCGCGACGGCGCCCGCCGAGGCCCATCGGCGCCCCATGCCGGGCCCCGGCCCCCCGTCGGAACCCGCGAGGTCCTCCACTTGACAGGAGCTGCCGGCTCTGGCAGCTTGCCTCGCATGAAGCGGCGCACTGCACATCATCGGCATCATCATCCTCACCTCGGCGGGACCGGCTGATGGTGTAGTTCGCGATTTTCGCCAACACCAACGACGCCGGCCCTGGCCGGCGTCGTCTTTATTTCGAGCGATCGCCGGGCGGGGCCGGAGAGGGAAAAGGAGATCCACAGATGACGACCACGACTTCCACGATTCGTCTGGCCCTGCCCAAGGGAAGCATGGAAGCCGGCGTGTCGGCCCTTCTTGCCGACGCTGGAATCCGCATCCGGGCAACCAGCCGCGGCTACAGGCCGGAGATCTCTCTGCCCGGGTTCGAAGTCAAGATCCTCCGGCCCCAGAACATCGTGGAGATGCTGGCGGCCGGTTCCAGGGATATCGGATTCGCCGGGGCGGACTGGGTGGCCGAGGTGGGGGGGGATCTCGTGGAACTGCTCGACACGGGGCTCGATCCGGTGCGGCTCGTGGCGGCCGCACCGATCGATCTGCTGGAGAATGGCCGTCTTCCCAGGCGCCGCCTCGTGGTCGCCTCTGAGTACGAGCGGCTCACCAGGGATTGGATCGCGAGCAGTGGACTCGAGGCCACCTTCATCAAGTCGTTCGGCGCGACGGAGGTCTTCCCGCCCGAGGATGCCGACCTGATCGTGGACAATACGGCGAGCGGCAGCACGCTCACGGCCAACAAGCTGCTGGTGGTCGGCGAGCTGATGGTCTCCTCGACAAGGCTCTACGCCAACCGGCGAGCCCTCGAGGATGGGGGCAAGAAGGAGCAGATGGATCGGCTGTGCCTGCTGCTCCAGTCGGTGCTCAACGCCAGGCTGCGCGTCATGGTCGAGGTCAATGTCGCCGCCGAGCAGCTCGAAGCGGTGATCGCGGTCCTCCCCTGCATGCGGGAACCGACCCTCTCACCCCTGCATGGGGGAGCCGGCTACGCGGTCAAGGCGGCCGTGCTGCAGGAGCAACTCGCCACGGTCATCCCCGAGGTGAAGCGCTGCGGCGGCACCGACATCGTCGTGACGAAGCTGGCGCAGATCGTACCCTGAGGTGAAGGAGCCCGAGATGACCAGGCCGGACATGTCGCTCAAGCTTTCTTCTCTGCTTTCGGACCTCGGCAAGTACAGCCCGCCGCAACCTCGTGCCTCCGTCGACCTTCGCCTCGACAGCAACGAGGGCCCGATGCCGCCGTCCTGGCTGCTGGACGAGGCGGCCGGCGCCGGGACCGAACTGATCCGGAGGTACCCGGACGCCGCTTCGCTCGAGCGGCGGATCTCCGCCATGATCGGCGTCGATCCGAGGCAGGTCGTCGTCACGGCCGGGGCGGACGACGCCATCGAGCGCGCCGTGCGGATGGTGCTGGCTCCGGGCCGGGAGATCATCCTCCCCGTGCCCACCTTCGAGATGCTCGAGATCTACCCGAAGATGACCGGCTGTCGGATCGTCGAGGTGCCCTGGCTCGAGGGGGGCTTCCCGGTCGAGGCGGTGCTGCGGGCCGTGAACGAGCGCACTTCGCTCATCGCGGTGGTCACGCCGAACAACCCCACCGGCCTGTCAGCCACGGCCGCGGATCTGGATCGTCTCTCGCGGGGAGCGCCGGACGCGCTTCTCCTGGTGGATCTCGCCTATGCCGACTTCGCCGGGACCGACTTGACGCTGCAGGCCATCGGCCTGCCGAACGCGATCGTCGCCCGCTCCATGTCCAAGGCCTGGGGCATCGCCGGCCTCAGGGTCGGTTTCGCCGCCGGCAGGCCGGAGATCATCGACTGGATGCGGACCATGGGGCACCCGTATGCCGTCTCCTCGCTTTCGCTTCGCCTGGCTGAGGCCCACCTCGAGCGAGGCGGGGCCGGAGTGGCTCTCTTCGTGGAACGCGTGAAGCGGGAGCGGGCGGCACTGTGGTCGCTGCTTCGCGATCTCGGGGCCGAGGCCCTCCCCTCCGACGCCAATTTCGTGCTCGGCCGCTTTCGCGATGCTGAATGGGTCCGCGAGGCGCTCCTGAGCCTGGGGATCGCGGTCAGGATCTTCCCCGGCCG
>Ga0315273_10011493_pt1 | contig 11332 bp, 3 predicted proteins | sample YL17G02_0_MG_FD_205753 | JGI IMG/M metagenome (GOLD analysis project Ga0315273, IMG submission 205753) | Sediment microbial communities from Yellowstone Lake, YNP, Wyoming, USA - YL17G02_0 | ecosystem: Environmental > Aquatic > Freshwater > Lake > Sediment | place: USA: Wyoming | collected...
AGCATCGAATCAGGCAGATAGCGCGAGAAACTCGCTCACACGGCAACGGAAGATCCGTCTGAGATCGACCGGGTGCTGCTCGCCCATCCTGCCGTCGCCGCCGTCTCCACGACGGGCACCCCGGACGACTATCTCGGCGAGGTCGTGACGACGGTCGTGAGGGTGAAATCCGGCAACCGCGTGTCCGAGGAGGACCTGCGCGCGTACTGTCGCCAGCGGCTGTCGCCGTTGAAGGTCCCAGACGTCCTGCGGTTGGACCGCGCGTGAGTGCCTACCACCGCCAACTTCTTCGCACGACCTTGACGGCGGGCGATTCGACGGCAAGTGCGGCCACGAATCCGCGCGCGATCGAAAGATCGACGAGCGACCACGCGAGCGGATCGACGCCAGGCAAGGCACAACGCTCGATGACGAGCCGCGGTCCGGGCCCTCGGCCGATGGCCAGCCTGTCCAGGCCCGCCGCAATCCCGCCTCCCGTCGCCTTGAGCAGTGCTTCTTTCCGTGTCCACGTCTCGAAGAAGGCTCGGCGCCGCGGACGGGCCGGCAGGCGGGCCAGCGCTTCGTCCTCGCCCGGCGCGAAGAAGCGTCGCGCCAGGTCGTCGCAGTCCACGCCGTCGCGGAGCCGCTCGATGTCGATGCCGACCGCCGGTCCGCGGGCCAGCGCGTACACCGCCCGGCCGCCCGAGTGAGCGAGGTTGAATCTCAACGGCAATCCGGCAAAGGGCTGTTCGATCGACGGCTTGCCCGCTGTCGAGTAGGAGAACGTGATCGGGCGAGGGTCGGCTCCGAGGTAGGTGCCGAGCAGCAGGCGCAACAGGCCGCGGGCAAGGGTGAAACGCTCCCGGTCGGCAGCGAAGTAGAACCGCGCCGCCCGCGCCGCCTCGTCCGGCGACAGAAGACCAGCGCAGTAGGCCAGCGCCGACGCCGGCGCAGACAGCACCGCGCTCCAAACGTGCGTCTCGCCCGGGGCCGGCACGTTCATCGGTGGCCGCTCGACGACATCGTAGGTCATCCCATCAGGAACCGCGCGACCTGCGCAGCGCCGGATTGGGCCAGCATCGCGTAGTGGCCGACTCCCATCGCGCCCACCCTCGCTCCAGGAGCGATCTCGCACACGATCGCCTCGCGTCTGGTCGGACCGATGTCCTTGGACACAAGGACGCTGACCGGACATCCGAGCGTCGGGAATCGCGTGGCGGAAAGCAACGTCTCGTGTCGCTCGACCAGCAGGATCTGCTCCCGTGCGAACTCGAGGAGTTCAGGCCCCGCGGCGGGAACGGCCTTTCGCAGAACGGACACGACGGCATCGATGCGTCGGCCGGGACGTCGCCTGGCCGCCTGAGCGTAGCTCCGCACGAGATCCGCAACAACCCGCTCGTCAATCTCGGCGAGCAGAGGGGTCTGCGCCACCTCTGTCAATGCGGCTGCCACGTCTGCCGCCGTTGCAGCGGCGTTCATGCGGGCGGTTGCGCGGAAACCAGGATCGAGCATGGTGACCGACTCGACGGCCTGCCCGTCCCGTTCGAGCACGGCAGCGACGTGTGCCGCCACCGCCGCGCCCATCGACCACCCCAGCAGCCGCAGCGGTCCCTGCGGACCCCGGTCGCGGATGAGGCGCGCGTACTCCTCGGCCATCGACTCCAATGAGTCGTGCTCGAGCCGGGCGCAACCGAGGGCGCGTGATTGAACGCCGACAACCGACATCGCGTGGCGCACTGCGCCGGCCAGCTCCCTGTAGCATCCCACCGCGCCCCCGGACGGGTGAAAGCACAGGAGCGTTGGTGACTGCGCCGCCCGAGGGTCACTCAACCGCACCAGGGTGGCGGCGCGGCCGACCTGCGACTGGCCCGCCGCGCTCGTCCGTCGCTCGATGAGGCCAGCCAGGTCGGCGACCGTCCTCGCCTGGAACAGGTCGATCAAGGACACCGCGTTGCCGAAGTGGGCCGCCAGCCGCGCGGCAACCCTGACGGCCAGCAACGAGTGTCCACCCAGGTCGAAGAAGTCGTCGTCGATCGACACCCGGTCGAGATGAAGCGCGTCGGCCCACGCCGCTGCCACCTGCCGCTCGATCTCGGTTCTCGGCGCGGTGCTGGGCCCCATTCGGTCCGGCGCCCGTGCCGACATCTCCACCAGTGCCCGGCGGTCGAGCTTGCCGTTGGCGTCAACCGGCAGCGCGTCGAGCCGCAGGACCGAGGAGGGAATCATGTGCTCCGGCAGCGTCTGCCGGAGTGCTGCCCTGATGTCCGCGCCGTCTGCCGCGTGCTGTGGCTGGCACACGACGTATCCCAGCAGGCGCGAGCCCGCCGGCGCGTCCTCGGCAGCCACCACCGCTGCTTGGCGCACGCCGGGCAGCGAGAGCAGCGCGCCCTCGACCTCCGCGGGTTCGACACGGAAGCCTCGGACCTTCACCTGGTCGTCGCGGCGACCCAGGTACTCGAGAACGCCGTCCGGCCGCCACCGGACCAGGTCGCCGGTGCGGTACATCCGCTCGCCTGGATGAGGCGAGAAGGGGTCGGCAAGGAAGCGCTCCGCGGTCAGGTCGGGGCGATTCAGGTACCCAAGGGCCAGGCCGCAGCCGGCGACGAACAACTCACCGGGAACACCCGCCGGAACCGGTTCGAGCCAACGGCCGAGGACGTAGACGCGCGCGCCCGGGATCGGCGTGCCGATCGGGACGTTGCCTTCACCCACCTCCGTCGCGCGTGCGCGCCAGGCGCAGCAGCCAATCGTGGCTTCGGTTGGCCCGTACTCGTTCACGACGGTCACGGGCTGGGTGCAACGCTGCCAGGCTCGGACGTGTTCTCCCGACAACCGCTCGCCCCCGAAGACGACGAACCTGGCGCGCGGGACGGACTGGCCGGCGCCAGGGCCGCCGAGCGCAGAGGCGAAGCTCGGCGTGAGCTTCAGCAGGGTCCACTCGCGAGGCCCGGCGAGAGTGCCGACTATCCCCGGGGCCTCGGCGTCGGGCACGACGACCACCCGCTGGCCCGCGACGAGTGGCGCGAAGAGCGTGGTCGCGGCAAAGTCGAACGCGGGCGAGGTGTAGAACGGCACGCCGGTCCCCGCCTCCATCTCGTAGCTCGACGCGCACCACCGCAGGTAGTTCGACAGGGCCGCGTGGGCCACCATCACGCCCTTGGGCCGCCCGGTCGAGCCGGACGTGTAGGCGACATACGCGAGGCGATCCGGGGTGACGTCGACGTCGAGATTCGAAGCCGGTTGAGTGGCTGCCTTGCGGCACAGTTCCTCCAGGCCGGCCAGGACCGTGGTCGACGGCACGTCGCCCGCGCCGTCGCGACGACAGTCGCTGATCAGGATGGCGGCAGCCGTGTCGGTGACGATCGCATCGCGTCGCCCACGCGGATGCGAGGGATCCAGATACACGTAGGCTGCGCCGGTCTTCCACGCGGCGAGCAGGGCGGCCAGCAGCGCCGGCGATCGCTCCAGTTCGACCGCGACGATGGCATGGGCGCCCGCGCCGCGCGAGGCCAGGCAGCGGGCGAGCCGGTTCGCCCTGGCGTTCAGCTCCGCGTAGGTCAGCGTCCCGCTCCGCGACTCGACCGCGACGCTCAACGGCGCCATCGCGGCCCGCGCCTCGATCAACGTGTGCACGCAGGCAGGTGCATGGCCCGGTTCTGCCGCGCCGCTCCACTGGTGGAGGATCTGCCGCTGTTCGTCCGCATCCATCAGCGCCAGGTCCGACACGCGTCTGGCAGGGTCGTCGGCGACCGAGCTGAGCAGCTGTTTCAGATGCCGGATCATGCGGTCCACCTTCTCGGCATCGAACAGCGCCGGGCTGTACTCGACCAGCCCGTTCAGTCCTGCCTCGGTCTCCGTCACGAAGAGCGTCAGATCGTAGTTGGTCACCCGACGCGGAATCTCGAGTGGTGTCAGCACCACTTCACCGGTCAGCCGCAGCGGCGGCATCGGCGCGTTCTGCAGGACGAACATGACCTGGAACAGCGGCTGTCGCGTCAGGTCGCGAGCCGGCTGAAGGTGTTCGACAAGTTTCTCGAACGGCAGATCCTGGTGTGCGTAGGCACGCAGGCACGTGTCCCGCACGCGCCGTACGAAGTCCCGAAACGCCGGGTTGCCCGAGACGTCACTCCGCAGCACCAGCATGTTCAGGAAACAGCCGACGAGCCCCTCCAGTTCGGCGCGTCCCCGTCCGGCGATCGGCGAGCCGACCACGATGTCGGTCTGCCCGGTGTACCGGTGAACCAGTGTCTGGAAGACCGCCAGCACGGTCATGAACAGCGTCGTGCCTTCGCGCTGGCCCAGGCGGCGGAGCGCCTCGGTCACGCCGGCCTCGACGGTGAACGACCGTGACGCGCCCTGGAACGCCTGGACGGCGGGCCGGGGACGGCTGGTCGGCAGGGCGAGCGGCGTGAGCCCGGCGAGTTCGGCACGCCAGTAGTCGAGCTGGCCCTGCAAACGCCCGCTCTCCCAGTTCTCCCGCTGCCAGCGCGCGTAGTCGGCGTACTGGATCGGCAGCGGTGGCAGCGCGGGGCGCTCGCCACAGACGATCGCCGCGTAGATCCGCGAGATCTCTGCCAGAAGGACGCCGAGCGACCAGCCGTCCGCGACCGCATGATGGAAGCTGAGGAGCAGGACGTGGTCGTCGGGCGCAAACCGCAGGAGTCTGGCGCGGACGAGCGGGCCGCGTTCGAGATCGAAGGGCTCGGCAGCCTGCGCTGCGGCGAGCTGTTCGACGATGACCGGCCGTTCCTTCTCCGGGACCGTGTCGACGCCGGTGACGGGGATCTCGAGGCGCCAGGGCGGATTGACGACCTGGACCGGTTCGCCCGAGGTCGTCCGCAGCGTCGTCCGCAGGACCTCGTGCCGCGAGATGACCTCGTCGAAGCTCCGTGCCAGGGCCGACGGATCGAGCGGCCCGCCGATGCGCAACGCGAGCGGGATCAGCAACGGCGCGCCTTCGAGCCGGTCCTGGAACCAGAGCCGCTCCTGGGCGAACGAGAGCGGCACGGGGCCCGCCCGCGCCGCCGGCCTGATCGGCTCGGGTGCGTTCGATCGGCGGGCCCCGCGCAGCACGAGGGCGAGACCGGAAATGGTGGGCACGTCGAACAGTTGACCCAGCGGAAGATCGATCTGGAACGCGTCCCGCACGCGGGCGATCAACTGGAGGGCGAGCAGGGAGTGGCCGCCCGAGTCGAAGAAGTTCTCGTGAACGCCGATCGTGCGGCCGCCGAGGACCTCCGTGAAGATCCGCGACAGCTCGGCTTCCTCGGGCGTGGCGGACGCTCCACCGGCGCCGGGACCAGGCGATCCGGAAGCGGTGATCGCGGCCGGGGGAACGGTCGGCTCCGTGCTGGCAGGCTGGTGGCCGCCGCGCCGCCGCGCGACGATCTCGGGTTCGAAGCGGAACACGGAGACCGGCCGGTTCGGATTGGCCACCACCTGGACGAGCAGCTGCTGGTAGTGCTCGGCGAAGCGCGCGATGGTCTCTTCGCGGAACAGATCGCTGCGGTAGTGGAGCGCGGCGCACAACTCGCCGCCGAGCTCCACCATTTCGAGCGCCAGGTCGTTCAGCGTCATGCGCTGCGGCGGATTGTGCTTTTCGACGATCAGGCCGCCGAGGTCGAGCCGGACGCCCGTGTCTCCGGCGGCGAACACGCCGCGCTCAGCCAGGCGCGACTGCGACCGCTGTTCCTCGAGCAGGCGGTGTGGCGCCTGCAGGACGAACATCGCCCTCGGGTTGGGGTTGTACCGGATCACGCGTTCGAGGCCGAGCCTCTCGAGCAACAGCTCGAAGGGGAAATCCTGGTGCTCGATCGCGCCTGACACATCGAGGCGGACGCGGGCGACGAGCTCAGCGAACGTGGGCTCGCCCGTGAAGTCGGCGCGCAGCACCACCGGGTTGGTGAAGAAGCCGATGACGGGCTCGAACTCCGCGCGGCTCCGGCCGGCAGCCAGGGTCCTCAGCAGGAATTCCTGCTGCCCCGAGTAGCGATGCAGCAGCGTCTCGAAGGCCGCGAGCAGCACGACGTTGAGGGTGCTCCGGATCTGCTGTGCGACCCGGCGGAGACCACCTGACAGCTCACGTCCGAGACGCCACGGCACCACGGTTCCGGCGGTGGCATCGCTGGCCCTCGCCTCGAAATCGACCGGCAGGACAACGGGCTCGACCTGGCCGGCGAACTGCCTCCGCCAGTAGCCCCAGAGCTGCTCGCCTTTCGGTCCCGCCAGCAGGGTCCGATTCCAGCGGACGAAGTCGAGGTACGTCGCGGCCGGAGGCGGATCGGGAGGTGTCCCGTCGCGCCACGCGCGGGACAGCCGGCCCATCTCCTCCACCAGCAGCGTCAACGACCAGAGGTCGATCGCGATGTGATGGAAGACGAGCAGCAGCAGGTGCCGGCCGGCCTCGCGCGTCAGGAGCGTCGCGCGCATCATCGGTCCGCGCTCGAGGTCGAAGGGGCGGTAGGTCTCCTGGGCGAGGTGGCCGGCGACGACGTCCTCGGGCCAGTCGGCGCCTTCGATGATCTGCAACCGCACGGGCATGTCCTGGTGCACGATCTGCACCGGGTCGCGATCCTGCAGCGCGTAGGTCGTGCGAAGCGAAGGATGGCGGTCGACGAGCGACTGGCAGAGGCGCCGGATGCCGGCGACATCCAGGGCGGAGAGGATGCGCAGCCCGAGCGGGACGTTGTACACGACGTTGTCCGGCAGCAGGCGCTGCAGGTACCACAGCCCCAGCTGGCCGTGAGACAGGGGATGTCCCGTCATGACGGTCCCGGCGCCCTTTCGGCCCCACCGGTGCGGGCGAGCCGCTGCAGCACGGCGGCCGCCAACTGCTCGACGCTGGGGCCGCGCATCACCTCGACGGCAGGCAGCCCCACCGCAAATGCGCTGTCGAGCCAGTTGCGCAACTCCACGGCCATCAGCGAGTCGAACCCGAGGTCGGTCAGCGGCGTGTGGACGTCGAGCCTGCCGGCGGAGGTGCCGAGCACGCGAGCGATCTGATCGTGCAGCAGCGACCGCACCAGCGAAGCCCGTTCCACCTCTGGCAGTCCATCGAGCGACCGACCGCGCTGCGCACGATCAGCGTCGGATGCCGTGGCGTGTCGGCTGGCACCTTCACGGTACAGCGGCGCGAACTTCGGCGCCTGGCCGAACAACCCGAACACCTTGCCGAATCGCCCCCAGTCCATCTTGAGCGCGGTCATCTGGACGGGTCGCTCGGCCAGGAACCACCCAAGCACGTCGAGACTCTCGGCTGGAGAGATCGGCTTCAGGCCCTGGTTCTCGAAACGGGCAACGACGTCCGGGTTCCGGGCCGCCAGCCCCAGCTCCCCGACGTAGCCCCAGTTGATCGTGATCGACGGCAGTCCGAGCGCCCGCCGATGGGCAGACAGGCCGTCGAGAAAGCCGTTTGCGCCCGCGTAGTTGCACTGGCCGGGCATGCCGACCACCGACGACACCGACGAGAACAGGAGGAAGAAGTCGAGCGGGAGGCCCTTCGTCAGCCCGTGCAGGTACCAGGCGCCGAAGGCCTTGGGCGCCGCCACGCGCCGGAGACGCTCACCGTTCAGATTGGCCACGAGCGCATCGTCCAGCACCGCCGCAGCATGGATGACGCCCCTGAGGGACGGCATCCTGCGCCCGATGGTGCCGATGACCCGCGCGACGTCCTGCTGCCTGGAGACGTCGGCGTGGAACTGCGCAACCGACACGCCCGTCCGTTCCAGTTGTGCGACAGCCGCGCGAGCCTCGTGCGAGGCCGCTCCGTGCCGGCCGACCAGGGCGAGGTGCCGGGCTCCGTGGTCGGCCAGCCAGCGGGCGACAAGGAGGCCAAGCCCCCCGAAACCACCGGTGATCAGGTAGGTCGCCTCCGATCGGAAGCGCGGCCGCGCGGCGGGTGCCGCCTCGACGCATGGCGCGTGGTCGCCCACCGACACGACGATCTTTCCCATGTGCGTGGCCTTCGCCATGGTCCGCCAGGCGCTGCGGGCGCCGGCCAGGGGGAAGACGCGGTACGGCAGCGGGACGAAGCGCCTCTGTCGGACGAGACGGGCGACCGTCGAGAGGATGCCACCGGCCACCTTCGGCTGCTCACGCATCACCTTGTCGAGATCGATCGCGAGAAACGACAGGTTCTTCCTGAACGGCCAGAGACCGATCCGGTGGTCCTCGTAGATGTCGCGCTTGCCGATCTCGAGGAAGCGGCCGTGGTCCCGCAGGACCGACAGCCCCTTCGGGATCGCCTCGCCAGCCAGCGAGTTCAGGACCAGGTCCACGCCTTCGCCATCGGTGATGGTCATCACCTCGCGGGCGAATGCCAGCGATCTCGAGTCCATCACGTGGGTTACGCCGACCTGCGCCAGGAACTCGCGCTTCTCGGGCGTGCCGGCGGTGGCGAATACCTCGGCGCCGACACGGCGTGCGATCTGGATCGCCGCAAGGCCGACGCCGCCGCTGGCCGAGTGAATGAGCACGCGCTCGCCGCGCCTGAGGCCGCCGCGCGTGACCAGCGCATAGTAGGCGGTCACGAACGCAACCGGGATCGTGGCCGCGTCGAAACACGTGAGCCAGCCGGGTATGGCCGCCACCAAGTGTGCCGGCATGGTGACGTGGTCGGCGAAGCTGAAGGGCGCCAGGGCCATCACGCGGTCCCCGGCTGCGAACGTCGCCACGCGACGTCCGACGCGCGTGACGACGCCGCTGCATTCGAGGCCGAGCGGAACGGGACCCGGTCCGAGGCCGGGATACAGGCCGAGGGCGTTGAGCACGTCGCTGAAATTGAGGCCTGCCGCCTCGATCCGGACTTCCACCTCGCCAGGTGCAGGGGCCGTCCGCGTGCACTGAGCGAGCGTCAGCCCGTCCAGATCGCGCTTCTGACCGACCCCCAACCGGAAACCGCGCGTGGCAGGCCCCGAACGTCGCGGTGAAATCGGCGCCGGCGGCACCCGGCCGAGGCGGTGCACGTAGCGCTCACCGCCTCGCAGGGCGATTTCGTCTTCGGCGTCCGGCCACAGAAGTTCGTCGGCCAGCGCCCGGAGGTCCGCGTCCGCCTCGCCCGCCGCTCCGCGCCGGCCGAGATCGACGAGCGTGCAGCGGGACTGCGGGAACTCGTTGGCCAGCGTTCGCCCGATGGCCCAGATCGCCGACTGGAACGGGCAGACAAGGTCTGCGCCCGCCCCGGGGGTGTGGGCGCCCGAGGTGACGACCCACAGCCGTGGTGTCTCGCCATCGGACCGGGCCATGAGGGCCTGGGCAACGAGGACGACGTTGAGGGAGGTCACGTCGAGCCGCGATTCGGGACTGCGGGTCTCCGGCGCGGCATCGAACGCGGCATCGAGTGGCCACAGGTGCACGATGCCGCGCAGCGAGGGCCCCCGGGTGTTCGTGCAGATGTGCGTGACCAGACGCGCGACGTCGTCCCCGGACGCGGGGTCGATCTCGATGCGCGACGGACCAGGTGTCCTGAAGGACGAGCCCGGGGTGACGAGCACGCACTGCTGGTTCAGTCTCTCGAGGATGTGCGCCAGCCGGCTGGCGTACCCCGCCGTGTCAGCGAAGATGAGCCACGTCCCCTGTGCGACGTCCGTCCGAACGTGGATGGCCTCGGGCTGCTGTCGCGGCGGTTCGGGGCGAACCGATCGTTCGGCGATGGTCACCCCGCAGCGGGGTTCCTGGCTCCCGCGACCCGCGTCGGGTGCGCTGCCGCACGGCACGGCCGTCCACCCGGCGCGCTGCAGCACGTCCGACCACGGGGCCGGCGTCCCGCCGAACGGCCGTCGGTCGAGCGCCATCGTCTCGGCGCACGCCAGCTCTGCCAGGCCGAGAACGAACCGCCACCAGGCCGGGGCGCTCGTTGGCTCGATCGCGAGAAACAGCCCGGAATCCCCGACAACCCTGGCGGCGTGCGCGAGGAGCGCGTCGGGGGCCTTTGCCGAGCACAGCACACACCTCGAGACCACGACGTCGAACGAACCGGCTTCGGCCTCCGTCCATGCTCCGCCAGGAGACTCGGTCAGGCACTCGACCTCTCCCGCTGATACGAACGGCGACGCGATCGAACCCGCGCGCCTGGCGCCGGTGAGTTCCAGGACCCGGAACGGCCGTTCGATCGTGCGGCTGGCGATGGCCTTGCCGAGCAGGTCTTGCGCGGTCAGGTGCGCCGGCCTGAGCGGGAGGCTGTCCTCGTAGAGGTGTTGCAGGACGCTGTCATCGTCGCGGGGGCAGATCGCCTCGGCTGCCGTGAGCTCGCCGCGGAGCAACTGCGGCAGCCGTGACCCGCCCCTGTGGAGCACCGTGAGCTCGGCGAGCAGGCCAGGCGCGCGCTGCACGAGCGACCGCCACAGCGCCTGCGTCGGCCGGTACCGCGGCGGCCGGGAAAATTGCCAGCCGTCGCGCACGCGCTTGAGGCTCCCGCGCGCGGCGAGCAGATCCAGCACGCCGCTCATAACCGGGTCCAAGTCGTCGGGAATTCCCAGAGCCCTGCACGCGTCGCCCGTCGTGAACGCGCCGGTGCCGATCGGCCACCCGAGCTCGACGACGCTGTTCGCGAGATAGGCGGAGCAGAGGTCGTCGAGGTCAGGGAGCGGCGGTCCAACGGCAAATCGCTTCAGCGACTGTTGCGCGTCGGTCACGAGTTCGTGCAGAGCGGGCCGACGAACCGGTCGTGGCACCGCGGCGACGGGGTCGTCGCGCCGCTTCCGCTGCCACGAGTAGGCGTAGAGCAACGAGGAGAGCGACAGCGGTTCCGCCGCGGTTCGGGCCTCCATCGCCTGGCATTCCAGGCCCTCGACGACGGCGATCGGTGCTCCGCCCGCGTCGAGCACGTGCAGCGTGGCACGCAGCCGGTCCCCCCCGATGTGGGTGACCCGGGCATGACTCTGCACCCATTCGCCGGGCCGGGCCCCGACCGTCACGCATTCCACGGTGATTGGAAGGTATGTCGTGCCCGGACTGACGCTCGCCGGGCAGACAATGGCCTGGAAGCACGCGTCGAAGAGTGCTGGGTGGAAACGGTAGTCGACAAGTGAGCGTACAACGCCCTCCGGTGCACGGACCCGTGCAAGGGCCTCGTGGTCGGCCACGCGCGCCTCGACAATGCCGCGGAACGCCGGGCCGTACTGCAGGCCGGATGGCTTGGACCGCCCGTAGAGGTCGTCGGCTGACAGCCGATCGGGGCAGCGCGCCTCCACCGTCGCAGCCGATTCGGCATCCGTGGTCGCGCCGGGGTCCGGCGACAGGGAGCCGGCGGCGTTCAGCTGCCATTCCGCCCTCTCGATGCGGCTGTACCGACTTTCCGCACATCGCGCCGTCGATATCAGGTGGTGAAGTCGGCGGGGCGCATCTCGAGGAGCGT
>Ga0315273_10011494_pt1 | contig 11332 bp, 6 predicted proteins | sample YL17G02_0_MG_FD_205753 | JGI IMG/M metagenome (GOLD analysis project Ga0315273, IMG submission 205753) | Sediment microbial communities from Yellowstone Lake, YNP, Wyoming, USA - YL17G02_0 | ecosystem: Environmental > Aquatic > Freshwater > Lake > Sediment | place: USA: Wyoming | collected...
GAAATGGCCCGGGCACTGGTGGCGGAAACGAAAGCGAACAGCGGGCTCGTGCCGCTGGACGTCGAGCGCTTCTGGGCCGACGACGCGGTTGCCCAGAAGGACCCGTTTGGTCGCAACATCCCCCAGGTTCCGTTCGGCGGGTGGCCCCTGCCCCTGTGCGTTTACGACGAGCTCGGGGTACCCGAGGACATCTGGCGATACGACCACGATGCCAAGTGGCGGATCGAGCTTAATAAAGCGTACAACAACCGGGCCGAAAAGATCGTCGGCCGGCGGCTGATGTCGGAGAATCCGCCCCCGGATCCGGACACCGTTTTCCCCGCCCCAGGCGGACTACATGACATCTTCGAGGCGAAACAGGAGTGGCACGACCAGTCGTGGTGGCTGATGCCGGCGGCGGATACGCCGGACGAACTGAAGGCCCTGCTGGACCGGGTGGAAACCCGGGACGTCCGCAAAACCATCCTCCCCCCGGGATGGGACGAAAAAAAGGCAAAGCTCCTTGGACGCGGCGCGAGGCCCGAGCTGTACCGATCCCAGCGCGGCCCAGTCACCTTCGCCACGTCGGTTTATGGCGTGGAGAATTTCATCTACCTGTTGATGGACGAGGAGAAACTGGCCGCCCGGTTCCGCGATGCGATCCTCAGGGCCATGCTGGAAATCGCCCGTGTCCTGGATGAGGAAGCCGGATACACCCCGGACACCGCGCCGCACGGGTTCTATTTCAACGACGACAACTGTACGCTCCTGAACCCGGCGTTATACGAGTTCTTCGGCTGCCCCATCCTTAAGGGCATGTTCGACCGGTACTCGCCGGGGGAAAACGACTTGCGGGGCCAGCACTCGGACTCGGCGATGGCCCATCACCTGCCCGCGCTGGGACGGCTCGGATTGAACAGCGCCAACTTCGGACCGACGGTCACGGTGGCCGAGATCCGGCGCCATCTCCCGCGTGCGGTCATCGGCGGCGCCCTCGCGCCGTTTACCTACGCCCGGAACCAGGAGGAGCGCATCGTGCTGGAATTCCTGCGCGACTTCACCATGGCCCGGGAGAAGCGCGGATTGGTCTTCGCCACGGCGGGATCGGTCGACGAGGGAACCCGGCTGACCAGCGTCCGGCTGGCCATGGCGGCCATCCAGCGCTACGGGCGGTACGACCGCTAATCCTTCGACTCGACCCGTAGTAGAGCGAAGCGCTCACTACGGGTCTCGCTCAGGGCGGGCCCTGGGATCCCAGTCGAAGGGCTAGCTTTTAAAGAACAAGGGCAGGAGCTCCCGGTTGGCGGCCAGCAGGCGGTCCACCATCTCCCCGGACCGGCGGACCCCACGGGTAACCGGGTCGAGGGCGAACGCCTCCCGGGCCAACTCCCGGCTTCCCGCCAAAGCGGCCTTGATCGCCATCTCCTGTGATGCGATGTGCGCCAGGACCAGGTCCTTGACGGCCGGGGGCAGATCCGGAGTCACATATGGCCGTAATCCCAGCCCGTCGGCAATCCCGAACGATTCGACCACGGCGTCCCCGGGCGCGGCGGCAAACTGGCCGCGATTGGGCAGATTGAGCACCGCCTCGAACGGCTTTCCGGCCACGATCGCCGCCATGACCCGGGTTACCTCCTCGTCGGACTTTTCCCACGGGACGGGCCCCTGGAGCCATTTACGCACTTTTGCCTTACGCAGTCCCAAGTTATGACGCCGGTCGGCGATCGTCGTGAACTTGAGTCCGTACCGGCGGCCGTAGCCGGACCCGGGACCGATTTCATCGTCGAGAAACTCGGCCGTGTGCCGGTCCGGAAAAAGGGGGAACGCGCCGTGCTTCAGGAACAGCTCCGCGTCCAGCCGGAACGGTGCCAGTTTCCCGCCCCCCTTCCGGCGGATGGCGGCGCGCAAGACGGGCCATCCGTCCCGGTCGCCGATCGAAAGGCGCACGGCCCATGAGAAGTGGTTGATTCCGGCCGCATCTATTCGCACGGATTCCGGCGACTCGATCCCGCAAATTTCTCGGATGAACTCGGCTCCTTCCCGAAGCCCGTGGCACACCCCCGCGGCCCTGACCCCGGGAGTAAGCGTAAGCGCCCGGGTCAGGACCGACATGGGATTGCTCAGGTTCAGGACCCAGGCCCCGGGGCACCGGTTCGCGACGTCGCGGCCGATCCCGTGAAAGACCGGGATGTTCCTCAGGGCCCGGCTGATTCCCGCCGGTCCCGCGGAGTCGCCCACCGGATGCCGGACCCCGTATTTCCGCGTGATATCAAGGTCGTGTTTCATGGCGGAAAGGCCGCCCACGGCGATGCCGATGACCACGAACCGGGCCCCGTCCAGCGCCTTGCTCCGGTCGGTCGTCGAAGCGACCGTCAGGTCGGCGCCGAACTCCCCGATCATCTTTCGCGCCAACTGCTCCATCACATGAAGCGGCTCCGGCGCCACGTCGTGCAGGACGATCCCGTGGCCGGCCAACTCGGGCGTGAGGCAGCAGTCCCGGATCAGCGTGGGCATCCACAGGAAGCTTCCGCCGCCGATGAACGTGATCCGGGGCCTCATTTCGCCCCCGTCCGGTAGGCGTCCACGCCGAACTCCATCGGCGGGGCGTTCCCCTCGTGGGCGCCGATGTCCGGACCCGCGCCCGCAAACCCGTCGTTGAATCCCGGGATACGCTCCCCCTTGTCGCAGCCCGGGCTTTCGGGCGCGAGCTGGTACTTCCCTGATCCCCCCGCCCCGTCGCCATGGCCTTTCCGGTAGACCGGGACTCCCTTGATGCCGTCGGCCTCGGCGCCGGCGTAGGCCTTGATCCGGCCGTTATACAGGTCGTGGTCGAACCGGTTGCTGGGATCGCGGTGGCCGTCCTCGCAGAAATACTGCCAGTCCTTGCATGTGTGCCAGATATTGTTGAGCGAGACCGTGTTCGACATCGGCTCGTTGTCGCCGCACGGGGACGGACCGCCCCACGCCCCCAGCGGCAACTCCTTCCCCGGCGTCCGCCTTTGGAGCAGGACGTTATGGAGGAACAACCGCCGTCCATGCGCGTACAACCCCTCGTCGCCCAGCTTGCCGAACCACCCGCGGCCGTCCTTGTCGGTGTCCTTGAAGGAGAATTCCCTGCTCCGGTCCATGACGTTCCTGAATATGTAAAGCGGTCCCAGGGCGCACGCGGCGCTCGCGATCCCGGTGAAGGTCATGTCCATGTAGTTGCCCCAGACCCGGACGTTCCGGCCGCCGCCCTCGATTTCCAGCGCGTCATCGGTGACGTTCGCCACCAGATTGCCGTAAACGTCGGAGTCGGGCCCGGGGAACCCGCGGGTGCTGAAATTCTCGGCGCCCCCCATCCCGTCGTTGTACCGGTGTCCCTCGTCGGAATAGACCGAGTTGTACCGGATGACGTGGTTCCCCAGGTTGTCGTAAAAGACCACGGCCTGCGGCCCGCACGGATGGTACGACTCCCTGGTGATGACGCGCTTCTGGCTCCAGTCGTTCGAGTTGCCCCTGGGATCGTGGATCCGGTTCCGCTGTATCACGATCCGGGTTATGTCCGGCGCGGACCCGTAGATCCCGGCGTCGTGCTCCATGGCGAATCCATCCTCGGCGACCCGTCCCCATCCGCTGATGTCGCATCCCTCGATCACGGCGTCGTGAACTCCTTCCTCGATCTCGATCGCGTGCCTCCGGGCCCCTTTGAGCATGAGCCCGCGAACGATAACATAAGGCGCCTCCACGCTCAGGCAATACTCGGCTTTCCCCTCGACGTCGATGGTCGCGCCCCCGGGGGGGGCGGTCACCAGCACGTAGCCATCCGCGGTCCCGGACCTGGACGCGTGGAAAGTTTCCCGGGAAATCCCCGAGGGGACGTATACGGTCGCGGAAACCGGGAACCGTTCGTTCCACGTTTCCGCGGCCAGGGTTGCCGAGGCATTCGGCAGGCTCAGCCGGACTTCATACCCGGTGCCGGCGACCAGCCCGACAACGCTTCCCCGGTACTCCCGATCTCGCGGGTCGAACCACAGCGGTAGCGCCTCCCGCCATTCCTTCGCCCCCATGGCCCGGTACCGGACGGCGCAGGTGGCATCCGCCGACCCCTCCGGCGGGCTCCAGTACAACCCCAGGCACTCGAAAGTCGGAACCGCCCGGGGACCGTCCCGTCCCGCCATCTTCAGGAAGGCGAAGGCGGAACCCAGGTCCCGGTACGCGTGCCACAGGGACATCCTCCGGTACCCGCGCAACCGGGCCTCCAGGACGGCGTCGTAACCCGCCGCGGGCGAGACGCCGTTCCGGTTCGCGACCCGCCCGGGCTCGATCGTCATTTGAAGAATAATCCGGTCGCGCAACGTTTCATCCGCGCCGATCTGGGAGTCGAGCTCCTTCAGGGCGTCGGCAAAATCCGACTGGAACACGAAGGTCTGGGTCTGGATGAGCATCAGGTCCGCGCCCGTCGCCAGCGAAGCTGGCGTTGGCCAAGCCAGGCTTGGCCCCGTCGCCAGCGAAGCTGGCGTTGGCCAAGCCAGGCTTGGCCCCGTCGCCAGCAAAGCTGGCGCCAGCGAAGCTGGCGGTGCGCCAGCCTTGCTGGCGCCCGCCTTCGCCAAGAAGTCCGGGTATTTCCACCCGTATTCCCTCACCTCGTCCTCCAGCAACGGCCGGCCGGTCGGAATGACCATGAACCGTTTGCCTCCCCCGTGTACAGCCTTCGCCGCCGAAGCGACATTCTTCAGGGCGGTCGTGAACACCCAGCCGCCGTCGGGCCCCTTGGGAAACTCACGGGAATACCCCGGCTCGTACCCGTAGCCGATGAATTCGATCCCTTTTTCTTGGGCCAGCCCGGAAGCGAGCGTGCGCACATTCGCCAGGTCGGATGTATATACGCCGTAATGAATGCCGTTCACCATCAACGCGTCAAGACACCTGCGCACTTTGCGATATTTTCCCACGGCCCGGCCGGGATCGGCGGGCCTGCCCCCGTTGCCCTCGACGATCAGGACGTAATCCCCGGGCCTGACAAATCGGCCGAACGCCCGGCACCAGGCGCCTGGGGCGGCATAAGCGTTCCAGGCGATGATCAGGTTTCCCTGGTCCGCCTGGTCGCCGGCGAAGGTCGGGCCGGGGACGGCTCCGGCACACCCGATCCAGATGCATGCCGCGACCGCGGCCGCAGGAAACCTTCCGGTTTTCACTTGGGGTCAAAAGCCTCCCACTACCGGTCCGGCTTCTCTTCCAGCACGTCCGCGCAGATATCCACCCCGGTGAACCGGTATCGCCCGTCGCCGAGCGGGGCGCACAGCCCGTATTTTGACCTGAGTTCCTTCCCCGGGATCCGGACGACCGCGGTGCTCTCGCCCGGGCCGATCCCGGCAACCAGCACGCATCGGCGGCCGTCCTCGCTCTCAAAACCCCGCGCCAGCACCTGCCCGGCCTTGCCGGTCACGGTGACCGAAAGCGCGGGCCGTGACGACAGCAGGAACGGCTCCAGGTCCCGGACCTGGCGACCCACCCGGCAGATCTCGGGCCAGCGCCGGTCGAAGTCGGGACCCGCGAGAGGCCTGGACAGGTCGAAATAGGAGTAGAAGACAAACCCCCTGGCGCCCTTGAGCGCACAGAGCAGGGCCATGGCCCGCATCTCCGCCTCGGTGGGATCGCGGTAGGACTTGAGAAGGGCGGCCCGGTCCTTGCACTCGTAGACCCCCCAGTTGAAGATCTGCGGGACCACCCACAGCGCCAACCCCAAGTCCGTTCCCACCGCCCGTTCGGACGCCTCCAGCGCGTTCAAGACCAGCCGCATGTCCCGGTTTTTCCCGTCCCGGATCGGGTAGGGGTCCACCCCCATGACGTCGCAGGTGGAGCCGTAATAGGGCAGCTCGTCCAGCTGGTACAGGACGGCCCAGGTCGGATGGTCCGGGTCCAGCCGGTTAACCTCCCGCCGCCGGTCGATAAGCCGCGGCAGGAGCGTCAGCGGCAGTTCGTCGTTGATGTACCAGGCCAGGATCGCGGGGTGGTCCCGGAACGAGGAAACGGCCTTCTCGATGACCGCCTTCTCCCCCCTGGCGCCGGCGAACTCCAGCTCTGCCCACTGGCTTCCGGCATACACGTCCTTGAGCGAGAAGATCACCTTGATGCCGCCGGCCTGGCACGCGTCCAGCGCCTCCCGGACCGCCGGGACTCCCGCCTTGGACGATCCGTCGAGCTTGAGCATCAGGCTGTTGTACGGCATCACGCAGTTGAACGGGCTCGCGGCAATCCGGGCTATGTCCTCCCTGGCGATTCCGCTGGCGTACAGGCCCACGGGCAGGAACGGCTTCCCGTTCACGATCGCCCGCCCCTCCTCGTCCAACCGGACTGAGTTCAGCGCGGCCGTCTGCGGCACTACCGCCGTGACCGGCACCACTTGCTCCCCCAGGAGCCACTTGTGTTTTTCGTCGAGGAGGGAAAGCTTAATTTCCAGCGGACCCGGGGGCAGGGAGCCCAATTCGGCCGCGATCCGGGCCCCGCGGACGGACGCTTCGACCTCCTTTACCGTCTCCCTTCCGGAAACCACCCGGATCCGGCATTTCAAGTCGGACTCCTCCACCTTCTCCGGAAGCGACCTGATAAGGCCCCGCTCGACCGACCCGAACAGGATCCGGCCCTGCCGGGAATCGACGATTCCATGCGACGGGAATATCTGGTAGGCCGACCACGTTCCCGCGCTTGGCTCGATCAAAACGTCGTCGAACCAGGCCGTTCCGGTCATGCCCTTGCGCAGGTACAGCGTGAGCGTGCACTTGACCGGCTTGTCCGGGGTCGAGCCGGTCATTTCGACCAGCGTCCAGTCCCTGGTGCCCTTGATACCGTTGGGATAAACCCCGCCCAGGAAATTGTCGCCGTCGTAAAACTCCAGGCAGATCGTCGCCCCGGAGTCGTCGCCCGTGACATTCGCGGTCCTGATCCAGGCGCCGAACCGGTACCGCGTCCCGGGCAGAAGGTCGATGACCTGTCCGGTAAGGAGGTACTTTCCCGGATCGACGCGGTCCAGCCGGAGCGCGCCGGTGCCGTTGCGCCCGCCTTGGGGATCGCGCCGGAAATCCTCCCCCAGGGTCCATCCTTCAGTGCCCGAGTTGAAGTCCGGATTGACCAGCCGGGGAGGAGCCACGACCGGGGCTTGGGGACGATACCCGGACGCGAAGGCCGGATTCATCGCCGCGACACAGACGGCGGCGGCGAGAACGACTCCTGGCGCGAACGATCCCGGCCGGCCATGTTTAAACATCCCACCTGCGAGTATGCGCTCCGCCTGCCCGGGAAGCAACCGTGCTTTGGTGAGCAGGCATGCTTTGGTAAGCAAGCTTGCGGGCAATTGTGTTAATCTCGCAACTGACGGATTCAAACGGAGGGCTTTAAGTGAAAACCATAAAAAAGATCTTCTTGATGACCGACCTGGAGGGGGTGGCGGGTGTCCTTGACTCCCCCAACTGGTGCCTTTGGGACGGGAAATATTACGATCAGGCCAAGGAATTCCTGACCCTGGAGGTCAACGCCGCGGCTGACGCGCTGTTCGCCGGCGGGGCGGAGGACATCCTGGTGTCGGACAGCCACGGCCCGGGCGCGATCAACCCCGGGCTCATCGACCCCCGGGTCCGGCTTACCCGGGGCAGTCCGAACGGCTGGCCGCTGGAGCTGGACCGCTCCTTCGACGCGCTGGTATTCGTGGGCCAGCACGCCAAGGCCGAAACCCCGGGCGCCCACCTGTGCCACACCCAGAACATGGGCTACATCGATCTTTCGGTCAACGGTAAGTCCATCGGCGAGTTCGGCCAGCTCGCGATGTGCGCGAGCGAGCTCGGGGTAAGGACGATTTTCGGTTCCGGCGATTCGGCGTTCACCCGGGAGGCCCGGGCGCTGGTTCCCTGGATCGAGACCGTGGGAGTGAAACGGGGACTGCGGAAAGGCCGCGGAGAAGAGCTGAACGACCGGCAGTACCGGCTTCACAACGCCGGAGCGGTCCATGTCCCGCCGAAACGGTCGCGGGACATGATTCACGACGGGGCGCTCCGGGCGATCACCCGGGCCAACAAGGAGAAATTCGGACTGATCAGGATGAAGCCGCCTTACACCCGGGTCGCGATCTTCCGCCCGACCGAGGGAATACCGTATAAAAGAATCTCCCGGGAAACCCACCGGAAAAGTTTCATCGGACTACTGAACATGGCCTTCAATCCAAGGCCTTTACAAAAGGGGGCATGAACCATGCAACTATGCGTTTTTTCCAAGCACTTCCAGGACCTGGACGCCGACGCCCTGGGTAAAACCCTCGCGGGGCTGGGCGTCCCCGGAGTTGACCTGACCGTCCGGCGCGAAGGGCACGTGGAGCCGGTAAAAGTCGCCACGGACCTGCCCAGGTTCGGCGAAATCCTGCGCGGCCACGGGGTGAAAATCACGATGCTCACCACCGAGATCACGGACGTCAATGCCCCGGACGCGCGGGCGGTCATCGAAGCCGCGGGCAAGATGGGCGTCAAGTTCATCAAGCTCGGGTACTGGGGGTACCGCGGCTGGGGCCATTACCGGGAGCAGGAAAAAGAGGTCCGGGGAGCCCTGGCCGCCCTGGAGCCGGTCCTCCTCGCGAACAGCGTCACGGCCGGGTTCCACGTCCACTCCGGGAATTACATGGGCCTGAGCGCCAATTACATCGAGCGGCTGATCGCGGACCGCAATCCAAAAGCCGTGGGCGTCTTTTACGACATCGGCCACGACACGCTCGAGGGTTCGGCGGGCGGCTGGCGGATGGATCTGGACCTGGTCCGCGACCGGCTGGTCATGGTGGCGGTCAAGAACATGATCTGGGAACCCGCGAAACGGGCCGAAAACGGCCGGCAGACCTGGTCCTGGACCGTGGTCCCCCTTTCCGACGGGCTGGCCGACATCCCGGCTTTTTTCGAACTGTTGAAACTGATCCCGTTCACCGGGCCTCTGTCGTTCCACTCCGAGTACGAGATGCGGGGCGCCCCGCTGGTCGAGCAGACCCGCCAGGATCTCTCCTTCGTCAGGGATAGGGACCTGTTATGATATTATCACATTCCCCCGGTATACCGGCCGAGAATGTGATAATATCATAACAGGTACCATGGAGTTTCCGGAGCCGGAAAAGCTGCCTCCGCGGCGGGGCTGGCCCGATCCGCTGGAGATGCTCGACGGCAGGAAAATCACGACGGCGGACGGATGGCGGGAGGAACGCCGGCCCGAGCTGGCGGCGCTGTTCCGGCACTATATGTACGGCTACGAACCGCCGACTCCGGACAACATCCGGAGCGAACTGCGGGAGGAGGTCCCGTGGCTTAAGGGAAAGGCCCTGCTCCGGGAGTACCGGGTGACCTACGGCCCTCCCGGGACGCCGCCCATGAACCTGCTGGTCGTCCGGCCTTCGGCACCGGCCGGCCCGGTTCCCCTCTTCCTCGGCGTTAACTTCGAAGGCAACGCCAAGGTCCGGACGGAACACGACGTGCGACCCGGGGCGTGGCCCGCGGACTTGATCGTGTCCCGGGGATTCGGGTTCGCCACGTTCCATTGCGCCGACCTGGACCCCGACCGGGAGGACTTCACCGACGGGATGCATCCGCACTACTTCCGCCCGGGACAGGCCGCGCCGGCGCCCACCGACTGGGGGACCATCGCCGCGTGGGCCTGGGGACTTTCCCGCGCCGCGGACGTCCTCATCACGGCCGGGGAGACCGATACGTCCCGGCTCTGCGCCATCGGCCACTCCCGGCTGGGCAAGACCGCCCTGCTCGCCGCCGCGCTGGATTCCCGGTTCGCGCTGTGCGTCCCCAACCAGGCCGGGTGCGGCGGGACCGCCCCGAGCCGGGGCACGGTCGGCGAGAGCGTAAAGAGCATCAACGAGAACTTCCCGCACTGGTTCAACGACGTCTTTCCCCGGTTCGGGGACGCGGTGGACCGGTTGCCGTTCGACCAGCACTGCCTGGTCGCGCTGGTCGCTCCACGTCCGGTGCTGTTTTTGGCCGCCGAGGGGGACCAGTGGGCCAACCCGGCCGGTCAGTTCGAGGTTTTGAAAGCCGCCGAGCCGGTCTATCGCCTGCTGGGGGCCAAGGGCCTGGGAGTCGGCAAGATGCCCGGCCTGGACGTCATGGTCGGGGAAACGCTTGGTTACCGCATCCGTCCCGGCCAGCATTCGCTCGGTCCCGGGGACTGGTCAGTCGCGCTGGACTTCGCTTCTTCCCGGTTGCGGTTAGCGCCAGCGCCACCCTCGGTGGCGTAATAATAATGGGTTATCATCCAATGCGCATGCGAGTCTTCGAGCATCGCGCCAGCGCCACCCTCGGTGGCGTAATAATAATGGGTTATCATCCAATGCGCAGACGAGTCCGGGGCGAGCGAAGCTCGCCATGCGCAATCCTTGATTGCGCCGCGAGTCTGGGGTAGACGGTTGCGCTAGGGCAAATGCTTGCGGGCGCGCAGGTCGGCCAGGACGGCGGCGTAGGCGGAACGGTCCAGCGGTAGGGTGACGGCCCGGTCGGTCACCGACGACAGTACGATGGCGTTGGCCAGCTCGACCGACATCCTTCCCTCGCGCCCATTGCACCGCGGCTGGCGCTTCTCCCGGATGGCCCCGATCAAGTCGCGGTAGACGTCCGCGTGCTTCCCCCCGCCTCCCGGCGGGATCACGACCGGCTCCGCGGCCACCTTCGGCTGACCCCACATTCCCGTGGCGGAGCGCATGTGCGTCAGGGTCGAGGGGGACACGGCCACCTTCGTGATTTTGTCCCCCGCGATCTCGATTGAGGCCTTCTCCCCCACGATCTGGAACCGGCCCTCGACGCTCGGCTCGACCGTGCTCGTGTAGATGTACCCCGGCGCCCCGTTGGGATACTCCAGCATCGCCTGCGCCGAGTCCTCGCACTCCATCGGGTGGAACCGCGTCCGGACCCAGCCCCAGACTTTCCGCGGAACCCCGACCAGATGGCACAGGATGTCCTGCGTGTGCGGCGCCTGGTTCATGAGCACCCCGCCGCCCTCTTCGTTCCACTTCCCCCGCCACTTCGCCGACCGGTAGTAGGCGTCGGAACGGTAGTGCGGCTCGACGCAAAGGACCCGCATCAGCTCGCCGAGTTCGCCTGCGTCGATGAGCTTCTTGGCGTGCTCGTAAACCGCGCGCAGGCGGTTCTGGTAGTTGACCGCGAGTATCCGGCCGGTCTTCTCGGACACCGCGACCATGCGATCCGCAGACTCCACGTCCACCGCCATGGGCTTCTCGGTCAGCACGTGGGCGCCAGCCTCCATCGCGTCGATGGCTATAGCCGGATGGAACGGGTGGGGGGTCGTTATCGTGACCAGGTCCGGCTTCACGGCCTTGAACATCTGG
>Ga0315273_10011495_pt1 | contig 11331 bp, 8 predicted proteins | sample YL17G02_0_MG_FD_205753 | JGI IMG/M metagenome (GOLD analysis project Ga0315273, IMG submission 205753) | Sediment microbial communities from Yellowstone Lake, YNP, Wyoming, USA - YL17G02_0 | ecosystem: Environmental > Aquatic > Freshwater > Lake > Sediment | place: USA: Wyoming | collected...
GCGGCAAAGGGACGACGACGGCTTCTGATAAACCTGGCGATAGTCGTAGTCGCGGTGGCATTACTCGCGGCGTTCGTGGTGCGGCGGATTGATGCGCCGAAGCTGCCGCGAGATCTCAAAATGGACCGGGCCCAGAAGATAAGCATCACCGAGATGGTGTCGGCGACCGGCTCGGTGACTGCCCAGACTGGGGCCCAGGTGAAGATCGGCTCTCAGATCACGGGGACGATCAAGCGGCTGTTCGCGGATGTTGGCAGCCAGGTGAATGCCGGTGGGATGATCGCCGAGTTGGATGTACCGGACCTCGAAGCCCAGGTGCGCCAGGCTCAGGCCACCGTCGATCTGAATTCGAAGAGGCTTTCGGAGCAGCTCGCCGGCGTGGAGTTGCAGAAGACCCAGTCGGCGACCGCGGTGGATAGCGCGCGAGCCGCGCTGATCTCGGCGCAGGCCACTCTTACCCAGGTCGAGAAATCCGCTGACCTTCAGCGGGCGACTGCCCAGGCGTCCCTCCGCCAGGCTCAGGCCAATGACGCGAACTCTCAGGCAAGTCTCAAGCGCACACAACAGCTTTTCCAGAAGGGCTATGTAGCGGCATCGGACGTTGACACAGCGAAAGCGACCGCTGAAGTGAACGCGGCGCAGTTGGCCTCCGCACAGGAGAATGTCCGGCTGGTTAGCACGAAGCTGGATGCTGACCTGGAGTCCGCACGGCAGCAGGTGAACCAGGCCAAGGCGGCGCTGGCGGCGGCCCGGGCGGGGCTGGCGCAGAACGCCATCAAAGAGCAACAGGTGGCCGAGGCGAGGGAGGCAGTGAAACAATCAGACGCGGCGCTGGCGCAGAGCAAGGCGCAACTGAGGAAGGCATTCATCCGCAGCCCGATTTCAGGCACGGTGCTGCAGCTCACGCAGCAGCAGGGCGAGACGATCGCGGCCGGACTGTCAGCCCCCACGTTGATCGTCGTTGCCGACCTCGGCCGGCTCCAGGTGGACGCCTTCGTGGATGAGACCGACATCGGCCGGGTGCGGCTGGGGCAGTCGGCAGATGTCACGATCGACGCCTATCCGGATCGGCGTTTCCATGGCCGAGCGGTGAAGATCGCCTCCGGGTCGACAATGCAGCAGAACGTCGTCACCTACGATGTGACGATCGCCCTGGAGAATCCCAGCCATCTGCTCAAGCCGGACATGACGGCGACGGTCAACATCACCGTCGCTCGACGCGACGATGTGCTTGCCATCCCTATCGATGCGGTTCGGCCCGGAACGCACGGGTCCACCGTGACGGTTATGACCAAAGACGTGAAGGGCCGGCCGCAGTTCAGCACAGTGAAGGTCAATACCGGGGTCAGCGATGGGGACCACACCGAGATACTCGATGGGCTGAAGGAGGGAGACGCGGTTGTCGTGTCGGGCCAGATTCCTGGTCAAGCGCGTGGACCGCAGGGCCCAACCTTCACGCCATTCGGAATCCGCGGTGGCGGTGGCCGAGGCGGAGGAGGAGGTGGTAGGGGTGGCCGTTAGGGACGAGCGCGCTGCGGGCGCGGCCGCCGACCTGAATGGCAGGGCCGTCATCGATGCCCGCGGCCTGACTAAGGTGTATGACCTGGGGGCGATCAAGGTAGAAGCCTTGAGCGGCGTCGATCTCAGGATAGAGCGGGGCGAGTTCGTCGCTATTACCGGTCCATCCGGCTCCGGGAAGTCGACGCTCATGCACATCCTAGGCTGCCTGGACCGCCCTACCAAAGGCTCGTATCTGCTGGAGGGGGTGGAAGTGAACGAACTAGATGATACCGAGTTGGCGCGCATCAGGAATCACAGGATCGGGTTTGTGTTCCAGACATTCAACCTCCTGCCCCGCACCAGCGCGCTCGAAAATGTTGAGCTGCCGTTGGTGTACGCCCGCGCTCGACATCGGACCGAGCGCGCGCGCGATGCGCTGGAGAAGGTGGGACTGGCCGATCGCGTCAACCATCGACCGAATGAGCTTTCCGGGGGCCAGCAGCAGCGCGTGGCCATCGCGCGAGCGCTAGTCACGGAGCCCAGCATCATCCTCGCCGACGAGCCCACCGGGAACCTTGCCACCAAGCAGGGCGAGGAGGTGATGGCGATCTTCCAGGATCTCAATGACGCTGGCATTACGGTGGTGATCGTGACCCACGAGCCCGACATTGCCCGGCACTGCAAGCGGGTGGTCAACATCAGGGACGGATTGGTGCAGGGCGACGAGCCGGTGACAGATCGGCTGCTCGCCCGCGACCTGATGGCGCGCAGCCCGGAATTGGAGAAGGCGCCGTGAACCTGTGGCAGAGCACGAGGCTGGCCTGGCGCGAGCTGGGCCGCAACAAGATGCGTACCGGACTGACGATGCTCGGAGTCATCATCGGCGTCAGCGCGGTGATTACGATGGTAGCTCTCGGCACCGGCGCGAGTGCAAAGGTGAGCGAGAGCATCGCTTCGCTCGGAACGAATCTGCTGACCGTGACTCCGGGGAATCCCAGGATCAGGTTCGGCGGGCAAATGGGCACGGGGTCAACATTGACTGAGGACGACGCCAAGGCGATCGCTCGCCACTTCCCGGAGTCTATCACGGCAGTGGCTCCACAGTCGCGCGGCGGGGTCCAAGTGAGACTGGGAGACAAGACCTGGCAGACTCAGTTGATCGGCACATCGCCGGAATACCGCACCGTGAACAACTCGCCCGTGGACCGAGGTCGCTTCATCTCCCAGTCGGATGTGGACGGCCGCCTCAAGGTGGCGGTGCTGGGCCCAACTGTGGTCAGCCAACTGATGGGCAGCGACACTGCCAATCCGGTTGAGATGAACGTGCTGGTCAATCGCATTTCGTTCCACGTGGTCGGGGTCTTAAAGCCAAAGGGGTCCGGTGCGTTCGGCCAGGATCAGGATGATGTCATCATCGTGCCGGTCAGCACGGCGCTCCGGCGCGTGTTCAACCGCGCCTATCTGAGCAGCATCGGTGTGGAAGCCGTATCCAGAGCCGACATGGACTTGGCTACCGAGCAGATGTCGCGGCTGGTGCGCCAGCGACACCATATTCTGCCGCCATATGACGACAATGATGATTTCGCGGTGCGCAGTCAGACCGGCCTGATGGAAACGTTCCAGACAGCCACCAGCACTATGACCAATCTGCTCGCGGGCATAGCCGTGGTATCGCTCATCGTGGGCGGCATCGGGATCATGAATATCATGCTGGTCTCGGTCTCGGAAAGGACGCGAGAGATTGGCCTTCGCAAGGCCGTCGGCGCCACCAGCCGGGATATCCGGCTGCAGTTCGTGATCGAGTCCTGCGTGATCGCCGGTGTGGGCGGGCTGGTCGGCGTAGGGTTAGGAGCGTTAGGCGCGAATATGCTCGGGCGGATATTGCAGACAAACGCCCTGATCACCCCACAGTCCGTGATCGCCTCGGTCGGCGTGGCGGCCGCCACCGGCCTCTTCTTCGGCATCTATCCAGCGCAGAAGGCGGCCCAGCTCAGTCCGATCGAAGCCCTGCGGTACGAATAGCCGCTCATCGACGGTGCGGCAGATTAGCCCTGCCGCACCGTCGTCTACTTCCTAACTTCCCTTCTTGTCCCCAGAATCGTCCATGGCCGCGGCACTTGCCTTCTCACTCCCACAGGGAGAAAGGCTGCGCGCCGGTAAGTGTTGAAGTGTGGATGAGTGGCAAGCGCTATCTGTCTTGCACCGCGTGCATGTGATTGACGTTACGCGGCCGCGGGCGGGTGCGCGCATCGACGCAACGGGCAAGGAGGTCGGCGCGTGCCAGGCTGGACACCGGTCGTGGCTGCCGGTTCTGGTGGGATCGCAGGGCCGATGGTCGGGCGGGAATCGATCTGGCCCTTCTTTCTCTATGGCGCCCTGGTTGTGGCTCTCACCGCCAGCATGCTGATCCTCTCCCATCTGCTAGGCGAGCACCACCGCGCGCTTGGGAAGAACCTCCCGTATGAATCAGGCATCACCCCTACCGGCACGGCTCGTCTGCGGTACGGGATCCACTTCTACACGGTCGCTATCTTCTTCATCCTGTTCGATGTCGAAGCTATCTTCTTGTACGCATGGGCGGTGGCAATGCGGGAGTTGGGCTGGCCGGGCTACGTGGAGATCGTGCTGTTCGTGGTCGTCCTCTTCCTGGGCCTGGTCTATATCTGGCGCCTCGGCGGCCTCGACTGGAGCCCGGCCCGCCGGCGAGCGGCTTCTGGTCGGCATGGAGCAACTGCCCCTGCCGAGGAGGACAGTAAGCTCCGGGAGGCACCGAGGTGATGCCGTGCCACACGCATCAGGCGCGACCGGAATCCGCGTCCTCCGGCCTCAGTTTCGTCTTTGCTCGACTGAATGACCTAGTCAGCTGGGGCCGCAAGAACTCCATATGGCCCTTCGGCTTCGGGACTTCGTGCTGCTTCGTGGAGATGATGACCAGCATCACCAGCAAGCACGACATCGCGCGTTTTGGCGCTGAGGTCATCCGCCAGACGCCCCGCCAGGCCGACATGATGGTGATCGCGGGGACGGTCTTCACGAAGATTGCGCCTGTGATCAAGCGCCTCTATGACCAGATGATGGAGCCACGCTGGGTGGTCTCAATGGGGTCGTGCGCCAACTCGGGGGGCATGTACGACATCTACAGCGTGGTGCAGGGGGTGGATCTGTTCTTGCCTGTCGATGTGTACATCCCCGGCTGCCCGCCTCGCCCAGAGGCGTTTCTGGAAGGAGTGCTGCTGCTGCAGAAGCTCGTCGCATCCGAGAGGCGGCCGCTAAGCTGGGTGGTCGGGCCGCAGGGGGTTGCCCGTCCGGAACTGCCTTCGCCGCGGGATCTGAAGCGGGCCCAGCGACAGCAGATGACCGAGATCCGCCCGATGGATCAGGTGTAGCTGGTGACGACTCCCGCAAGGGTCGCACCTGCCCGCCAGAGGTCTGGCAATGGCTGAAACCACTGGCATCATCCAAGAATTGCGGAGCACGTTCGGCGACGCGGACATCGAGCCACAGCCGGTCCAGGACGAGATCCCGACGGCATGGGTACCGCGCCCGCGCCTGCACGAAGTCCTGAAGCGCCTCCAGTCGGGCATCTCTAGACCATATCGCGCGCTCTACGATGTGACGGCGATAGACGAGAGGACACGTCTGGAGTCGCCCCCGGACTACCAGGCACACGACTTCACCATGGTCTACCATCTGCTGTCATACGATCGGAACGAGGATGTGCGGATCAAGGTGGCTATTGCCGATGGCGAGAGTGTGCCGACGGTCACGGATATCTGGCCTGCGGCGAACTGGTATGAACGGGAAGTCTGGGACATGTTCGGCGTGCGCTTCGACGGCCACCCATTCCTCGAACGGATACTGATGCCGCGATGGTGGAAGGGGTATCCGCTCCGCAAAGAGCATCCGGCGCGCGCGACCGAAATGGAGCCGTACCAGTTGCCTGCCTGGCGGGTGGAGGAGGAAGAGGCCGACCTGCAGTTCCATCCCGAGCACTACGGCCTGCCGCGCAGCACCGACCACTCTGACTATATGTTCCTCAACTTCGGCCCACACCACCCGGGGACGCATGGGCTGCTGCGGATTGTGCTCCAACTCGACGGCGAGGAGATCGTTAACGCGATCCCAGACATCGGCTACCACCATCGCGCGGTCGAGAAGATGGCCGAGCGACAGACGTACCACACCTTCATTCCCTACACCGATCGCGTCGACTACCTCGCGGGCGTGCAGAACGAACTCCCCTATCTGCTGGCAGTAGAGAAGCTTGCGGGGATAGAGATCCCGCCTCGCGCTCAGGTCATTCGGGTGATGCTATGCGAGTTGTTTCGGATCATCAGCCACCTCGTCTTCCTGGGTACGCTCGGCACCGATGTCGGCTCCATGTCGCCGGTCTTCTATACGTTCACGGATCGCGAGCAGGCGCTTCACATCGTGGAGGCGATCTGCGGCTACCGTATGCACCCGGAGTGGTTCCGCATCGGCGGAGTGGCCGAGGATCTGCCGAACGGCTGGAAGCCGCTGGTAGACGAGTTCGTGCGCGACTTCCGCCCGCACGTCGACGAGTACGAGAAGATGTTGGTGCAGAACGCGATCTTCCGCGGCCGCACCGTCGGCGTCGGCCCCTTTACAAAGGATGAGGCGATCGAGTGGGGAGTGACCGGGCCGAATCTGAGAGCGACAGGGGTGGAGTGGGACTTTCGCAAGAAGCGCCCATATTCATCGTATGACCAATTCGATTTCGAGATCCCCACGGCGGACGCGGGGGACTGCTATGCGCGCACCGTGGTGCGGCTAGAGGAGATGCGCCAGAGCCTGCGCATCGTCGCTCAGGCAGCGAACAACATGCCGGAGGGCCACTACAAGAGCGATCATCACCTGACACATCCACCTCGCAAGGAAGGCACCATGGTCGCTATCGAGACCCTCATCCACCACTTCCTCGCGGTAAGCTGGGGCCATCCCATTCCTGTGGGCGAGGCCCACGCAGGCACGGAAATGCCCAAGGGCAACAGCGGCTACTACGTAATCAGTGACGGGGGAACGCATCCCTACCGAGTGCGCATCCGCGCGCCGTCTTTTGCGCACCTGCAGACACTACCGCTGATGTGTCGCGGCTTCATGATCTCCGATCTGGTTGCCATCCTGGGCAGCATTGATTTCGTGCTGGCCGACGTGGACAGATGAGTGCGGCGAGGTCGACATGCTGACCGATGCAGAGAGACGTGACATAGAGAGCGAGATCGCTGCCTCCTGGGACAAGCGGGCAGCCAGTATCCCGGCATTGCGCGCTCTGCAGGCTCACCGCGGCTGGGTCTCGGATGAGGCGATCCGTGACATCGCCGCCATGCTTGAGATGTCCACGGATGAACTCGACGCGGTGGCGACGTTCTACAACCTGATCTACCGTCATCCCGTCGGCAAACACGTAGTCAAGGTGTGTGACGGCGCAGTCTGCTGGATTCTGGGCAGCCAGAATCTGATGCAGTATCTCGAGCAGAAGCTCGGGATCACGTCCGGCGGGACGACGGCTGATGGCATGGTGACCCTACTCCCGATCTGCTGCGTCGGTGACTGCGATCACGCGCCCGTGATGATGGTGGATGACACCACCATCCGCGATCTCACGCCGGGGCGCATCGACGGGTTGATCACCAGCGGATTCGAGGTGGGCGGATAGCGCAATGGAACCGGTGCTGACGAAGAACTTCAGGAAGGGTCAGCCGCCCATGAGCCTCCGCGAGTACGAGGCGGCAGGTGGCTATCAAGCACTGCGCATCTCGGTCAGAGAACACTCTCCCGAAGAGGTCGTGAGAATTGTGTCCGATTCGAACCTCCGTGGACGCGGCGGGGCAGGTTTCCCAACCGGCCAGAAGTGGCAAGGCCTGCCGCCCATGGACAAGTCGGCCTTGCCGAGGTTGGTGATCGCGAACCTCGACGAGATGGAGCCGGGCACGTTCAAGGACCGCTATCTTGTCGAGAACGATCCGCACCAGTTCTTGGAGGGGCTGATCATCGCCGGCTACGCGTGTCGATCGGAACTCGCGTATGTCTTCATCCGTGGAGAGTACCTGGCCCCGCCTGCCGACACGATCGAACGGGCGCTGGCCGAGGCGAGAGACGCCGGCTATGTCGGTCGCGATATCCTTGGCTCCGGCTGGAACTACGACGTTCATATCCACATGAGCGCCGGGCGCTACATGTGCGGCGAAGCGATGGGGATTCTGAACGCCATGGAGGGAAAGCGCGCGATCCCTCGCACCAAACCGCCGTATGAAGTTACATCGGGCGCGTGGGGCAAGCCAACGGTCGTCAATAACGTGGAGACCTTCTGCTGCCTGCCCCACATCATCCTGAATGGCCCCGGATGGTTCCGAAAGATCGGGAAGGCGAAGGATGTAGGGCCGAAGATCTACGGCATTAGCGGCCGTGTAAAACGGCCTGGCTCGTACGAATTACCGATGGGCACGACGCTTCGCGAGTTGCTCGATCAAGCGGGCGGGATGCTCAACGGCTACCAGTTCAAGGCCGCCCTACCGGGCGGCGCGTCCACGATGTACCTCGACGATTCTGAAATGGACGTGCCGCTGGAATTCGAATCTCTGAAGGAGATTCACTGCTACTTCGGGACGGGGACGGCGATTGTCGCCGATCACACAACGTGCATCGTCGGCCTGACGCATAACCTCCAGCAGTTCTACGCTCGCGAATCCTGTGGCTGGTGCACGCCGTGCCGCGACGGACTTCCCTGGATCGAGAAGCTCTACCGGGACCAGGAAGAGGGTCGCGGGCAGCCCGGCGACCCGGAGCTGTTGATGGAGCTGAGCCGCAGCGTTCATGGGAACACGTTCTGCGCGCTCGCGTTGGGAGCGGTGGTTTCGATCGAGAGCAGCCTCACCAAGTTCCGAAGCGAGTACGACGATCACATCCGACTGCACCGGTGCCCGTTCAAGGACCAGCACTGATCATGCCCACGATCCATGTGGACGGACGATCATTCGACGTGCCCGGTGACAAGGATCTGCTCTCGGTCCTGATCGATCTCGGCATCAACCTCCCATACTTCTGCTGGCATCCCGCCATTGGGTCTGTAGGGGCATGCCGGCAGTGCGCGGTGAAAGTCTACCATGGTGAGTCGGACCAACATGGGCGAATCGTTATGGCCTGCATGACCCCTGTGAGCGATGGGCTGCGCCTATCGGTGAAGGATCCCGAGGTGACGGCCTTCCGCCAGCGCGTTATCGAATGGCTTATGGTGAACCACCCTCACGACTGCCCGGTCTGTGACGAAGGAGGCGAGTGTCATCTTCAGGACATGACGGTCATGACTGGGCATGTCTACCGGCGGTATCGCGGCCGCAAGCGCACCTATCGCAACCAGGATCTCGGGCCGTTCGTCAACCACGAAATGAACCGCTGCATTCAGTGCTACCGGTGCCTCCGGTTCTACCGCGACTATGCGGGCGGCCGTGACTTCGATGCCTTCGCATCGAAAGACCACGTATACTTCGGCCGCTACGAGGACGGCGCTCTAGAATCGGAGTTCTCGGGCAATCTCATCGAAGTATGCCCGACCGGCGTTTTCACCGACAAGACGCTGAAGAAGCATTACACGCGAAAGTGGGACCTGGAGACTGCGCCATCGGTGTGCGTGCACTGCGGCCTGGGGTGCAACACCATCCCGGGCGCCCGTTACGGGAAGCTGCGCCGGATCTACGCTCGATTTCACCCGGAGATCAACCGGTATTTCATCTGCGATCGCGGCCGGTTCGGCTATGAGTTCGTGAACGATGAGCGCCGGATACGAACGCCGATCGCTGGGCGTCGTGAAGGACAGCCGCTGTCGTGGCCGGAGTCTCTGCGACAGGCGCACGAGATGCTCTCGTCGTGCCGCCGGGTGCTCGGCATCGGCTCACCGCGCGCCAGCCTGGAGGCCAACTACGCTCTCAGGACATTCGTGGGCGAGAGCGCGTTTTCCACTGGCATGTCGGCGGTCGAGCACGGAAGTGTCGCCCTAGCGCTGAAGATCCTGCGCGATGGCCCGGCGCGATCGGCTGCGCTGGCCGACGCCGAGTCGGCGGACGCGATCCTCGTCCTCGGAGCCGACCCGACGAATGAAGCGCCGATGCTGGACCTGGCGATGCGTCAAGGCGTTCACAGGGCACGTCTCGACATTCCTCGAGCACTCGGCATCCATGACTGGGATGACTACCCCGTGCGGAGCGCTCTTCAGGACGAGCGCGGCGACTTGTTCACAGCGTCGGTTGCCAACATGAAGCTGGATGCGATCGCTCGAGAGGCAGTCCACGCGCCGCCGCCGGACTTGGTCCGTCTCGGACTCGAAATCGCACGGGTCGTCGAGGCGGATGCCAGCGATGGGCAGTCGCTGCCAGCCCGGATTGCCCTGTCGCTGGTCAGAGCTCGACAGCCACTCGTGGTCACGAGCACGGCGGGCGGTCCTGCGCTGCTGAAGGCCGCTGCAAACGTCGCCTGGGCGGTTTCGGCAGCGCGACAGAGCCCGTGCCTGCTCTCGATCATCGTACCCGAATGCAACTCGATGGGCGTCGCGATGATGGGCGGCCACTCGCTCGAAAGCGTATTCGAGGAGATCGAGTCAGGTGCGGCCGACGGCCTTGTCGTGCTTGAAAATGACCTGTTCCGTCGCGGCGAAACATCGCGAGTCGAGCGCGCGTTGCGATCGGTCCAACAATTGGTAGTGCTCGACCATCTTCCTACGGCAACAACAGCGGCCGCGGATCTCGTTCTCCCTGCGGCGACTTTTGCCGAAGCAACAGGGACGCTCGTCAACAACGAAGGCAGGGCGCAGCGTCTGTACCGCGTGTTCGCGGCCGAAGGAGAGGCGCGGGCGTCGTGGCGGATCCTGCGGGAGATGATGCAGCAGCAGAGGAGCCCAGGCGCGAACTGGGGCTCGGTTGGTGAGGTCACCCAGGCGCTATCCCGAACCCGTCCGGCCTTCGCCGCGCTGATGGACGCAGCGCCCCCAGCGTCATGGCGCGATCGGGCGGGTGAGAAGGTCGCGCGGGAACCACATCGCTACAGCGGCCGAACGGCCAAAGACGCCGACCGCGCCGTCGTCGAGCCACGACCGCCTGCCGATCCGGGAACGCCGTTCAGTTTCAGCATGGAGGGAGTGCAGAACGGAACGCCCCCCGCGCTCACACCTCGGTACTGGTACCCGGGGTGGAACTCCGTGCAAGCGCTGTTCCGCACGCAGCTCGAGGCAGGCGACATGCCAGACGAGACGATTCCCGGTCGACGGCTAGTCGAGCCTGGGAACGGCACACCGGAAGCGTTTCCGTCTGAGCTCGACCGCCCGCTCGGCGATGGCGAGATCTGGCTGGTTCCAACATCGCTGATCTTCGGTTCCGAGGAGCTTTCGCGACGTGCCCCTGGCATCGTGTCCGTGACTCCGCCAGCCATCATCCGGCTGAATCCTGAAACCGCGCAGCGATTTGGCGTCAGCGAAGGCGATGCGATCCGGCTGCGGGCTGGCGATCTGGTCATCGCTCTGCCGGCCAGACTGGATTCGGCAGTGGCAGCCGACGTGGCCCTTGTGCCGTTCGGCTACCCGGAGACAACTGGCGCTGTAGCTCTCGTGCGTGCGAGAGTCGAGAAGGCGCCATGACCTGGCCACGGCTGCTCGAAGTTGTGATCATACTGGTAGTCCTCCTGAGCATCCCGATCGGCCTTATCTGGTTCGAACGACGGCTGCTCGCGGGCTTCCAGGACCGTTACGGGCCGAATCGCGTCGGTAGGTTCGGGTTGCTGCAGCCGATCGCGGACGTGATCAAGCTCTTCATGAAGGAAGACTGG
>Ga0315273_10011496_pt1 | contig 11330 bp, 9 predicted proteins | sample YL17G02_0_MG_FD_205753 | JGI IMG/M metagenome (GOLD analysis project Ga0315273, IMG submission 205753) | Sediment microbial communities from Yellowstone Lake, YNP, Wyoming, USA - YL17G02_0 | ecosystem: Environmental > Aquatic > Freshwater > Lake > Sediment | place: USA: Wyoming | collected...
GCTTTGTCCAGAGAGGGATTGGAGATACCTTACGAGATTCGAGTGGCTGCTGAAATCACACTCAGCAATCGTTTATTTCAAGAGATCAACGAGTTGAAAAGAAATTTTAAGACGACGCAAGAGAAAGGGGAGATTGACCGGATGATAGAAGAGGGAAGAGAGCATGATTATCATTTGAACATGGAGAAGCCTCTTCTCGTTTTGAATAAGATGTTGAGAGAGAAGATGAATGCCCTTCAGAAAATCAAGAGTTCCGATCTTCACCGTCAAGCGGAACAGATTGAGGAAATCATAGCCCTTCTCGACTTGACGAAGCAGTGGGGCTTCGGCCTCTCCTTAGAAGAAGCCCAGAATCTGATGGAAGAGATACTGGATGAATCTATCGGAGGCCTCGAAAAATATTGGTGGGAGAACGGGACGGCCAGACCATTCTCTCCCAATCTCATCACCCTGGCAGAGAAACTGGGCTTTAATGTAGAGAGGTTTTCAAAGATGGTCGGTATGCCTACACCAAAGTAGCACGAAAGGGATGAGTGAATCTTATACCTCGAGGCACTTTTTATTTAGCTAAAGTCCTTCTTTTAGGATTAACCCTATCCCAGATTTTAGGTGCCCTACAGGTTTATCTGTCCAATGGTGAACTCTATCAAAAGCTCATCCACATTCAACAACTAGGTTACCTTCTTCTCCCCAATCAAAAGATTATGAATGGTCTTTATCATTTCGGCCCTGCTTTTTGGGGAGGTCTCTTCTTTACCTTGAGTATAGGAGCAGGACTGTCCATCTTCAGCTATGTGGCTGTATGGATCTGGGATCGAATTTTTTCTCGGAAAAAAGTGGTTCTGGTCCTGTTGTTACTGGTTTGGTTATTCTGTATGGTAAGAGTGAACCTTAAGGGAATTCTTCCACTCATTACATTATATTTTCTCATCATCCCGATCGCCGTTTTTATGGCTACATTGAAATGGATGCCTCAAGAATCCCGTCGGAGAATTTGGCTAAACAAAATCCTTGTTCTTCTCCCGATCATCCTTCTGGGAATTTTATGGATGGTTCTGATAAACAGGAATGTCTTCGTGGGCTTCAGAGACCATTTCTTTTTAAACCATCCTCTGGGTGTGAAAATCAATGATTTTTACTATAACTATTCCCTTTACGCTGCCGAGGCCATTAAAACGTTAGATCAAAAAATACTCAAGACGGCTAACCTTGAGGGAATTAAAAACGAATCTATTAAACCCATATTGGAGAGAGCATTAATGGACCATAACTATCTTCATGTGGGTAAAAAGACTATGATTGATTTAAAGGTGCTTGAAAATGAAAATAATTTAATTTTTGAAAGCGGGGGGAAAAGAATCCTCAAGGTATCGATCAATGATTTTTTCTCCAAGGCTGAAAATATTCTCGAAGACTTTTCAATGAAGACCGACCGTCTATACTTTTTCCGAAAATTTACCTTTTTTTCTTTTATCATAGGTTTTCCTTTAGTGATCTATGCCCTTCTCTTTAGCCTTTTTCGCCTTATCACAAATCTTTTTCTCAATTCAGTGATTTCTTCGGTCATTGCTTCGATCCTCTGTTTTGTGATCGGCGTGGCTTTTCTATTACCTTTATATAATGATCAAGTGGAAAAGGTGGATGTAAAGGATTTGACCAAGGTATTTGGATCCGAACGGTGGCAAACCAGGGTTGCAGCCTTGAAAATTGTAGAAGAAAATGGGGTGGAGATTGGTGATTTTCTGGTTTACAAAAGGATGCTGTCTAGTCCCTCTATACCTGAGCGTTGCTGGTTGGTCAGGGCTCTGAGCATGAGCCGAAAAGATGAAACCTTTAAAGACCTCATGACCTTCCTGGATGACCCAAGTCCAAATGTCGTATCCATGGCCTATTATGCCTTAGGGCAGAGAGGAGGGACAAGTGTGATCAATGAAATTATAAAAAGAATTGAAACATCTGATTACTGGTACACACAATTATATGCATACCATGCATTAATGAGACTTGGATGGAGACAGACCGCATCAAAGTAAAAACCCTGATTGCCAGTCTCGTTGCCGTGATATCCATTGAACTGGCTGCAAGATTTGTGGCTTTAAAGATAGAATATTCCCCGATGGCCATTCTTGGTGTGGTACGCCTTCTTGAAATCATCTTAATGATCTTGGTCGTTCAGAACCGGGAGAAAGGAACTTCTTCTATTGGACTGGGGCGATCCAAAATATTGCACGGAATTAGAAGAGGATTAATCTGGTCGGCTGGTTTTGGAGCGGTCACTCTCATTGCATTTATTCTTTTATTCTTTGCTGGTATTAATCCCCTCAGGCTTATACAGGCTAACCTACCAGCCCATTACAATGAAATATTTCTCTTTTTTCTTGTTGGAGGAGTTGTAGGACCTGTGGGAGAAGAGGTTTTTTTCAGGGGGATACTTTATAGCTTCTTTAGACGATGGGGCGTTTGGGTGGCTCTTGGTGTGAGTACATTCATATTTATCGCAGCCCATCCTGCCTTTCCAAAAATTTTATTTGCTCAAGTGATCGGGGGAATTGTTTTTGCCATTGCTTATGAAGTGGAAAAGAACCTCATGGTTCCAATCATAGTCCATGTGCTGGGTAACGCAGCCATCTTGGCTATGCCTCTAATATGGTAATGACATAATGGCTAAAGAAGCAGGACCATTCTAAAAACTTCGCGAGCTGTTATTAAGTCAACGTAAAATTTCCTTCAAGATCCTTCCATCGACGTCATTACCTAGGTTTTCACCAAGCAAATATAGCAGGGTTGGATATTGATCTTGTAGCTGAGAAGGTTTTTTCATTCTATAATTTTTTTTGACGCCTGGTCCTGAAATGATAAGGGGTGTCCATAGACATTTCTCATCAGGAGGGTAAATAGCCTGTTTATACCCAGATTCCAGAGGAATTGAGAATATCTCTTGATTATCTGTTATTTCTTCTTCCCATCCGTATCCACACACATTAGCGATGACAAGATCCCCGACCCTCTCTTTTGGTAAATCGAGATGTTTTTCTGCATCTTCTGCTTTAATTATTCTTGATACGGGATGCATACCCGTTTCCGGGTCTTCGAGATTTTCCAAAACCTGTATCACTTCATTCCTCAGTTTTTCATAAGCCTCCCCTGATGCCCTGTGCCAGTCACCGGCTAATCCAGAAGGACCGATGTAAATGTTGTCCATTTTCAAGTAAACCACTTTTGAATTAATCCAATCGATGATGGGTTCCCCTGTCTCCTTATCTGAAGTAAATTTCAGCCAGCCTTTCTGAGCAAAAAGGTTATTTAACCTCACCGATTTATTCCAGGGACATGCGCCGTGGTCTGATGAGAGAACGACAAAAGTATTCTCATCAGCTTTGTCCAACAATACGCCGACTATCCTATCGAGCTTTTTATACATTCCAAGAACTTCGTCCCAAAGCATTTCTCTTTCTTTTCGACTGATACTTTTATATCTATCACTGCGGGGATCGATATATCCCATCCACCACCGGTTTGTTAACATTTGGTTCGGCGAATAGATATCGCTGATGAAAATATCTGGTTTAAACACACCTAATATATGTTTCACGGCAGCGGTATGCCAGTCAAAAGACATATTCATTTCTTCTATAAAAGTAATCTTGTCCTCAGGATAATAAATCAACTGAGGAGGGAAGTTGTCGACAAAATCGATCATTGGTCCAACATGATCGTGTAAACTTTTTGAAATATAGGAGGGTTGCGCGATATATTCGTTAAGATTGTCATAAAGGAATCGAACTCTAAAAAATCCATTCTCGTCCAGTTTAATTATTTTTATTTTAAAAAAAGTATCAATTTTTCTGATTTCGCTACCCACCGCCCACGAGAGCGCGATAGGCTTCCAATCAGACCACTCCCCTCTTCGGAGATCGATCAAAAGTTTCTTCTTATCATAGGAGAATAAAATCCGATCATAATTTACCGAATGATCATTTGTACTATCGTAGATGTAGGCATAGATGGTTGACCCGTAATTTGAAAGTTCAACCTGCTTGGGGGGAGAAAATGTTTTTGGCAGATGATGCCAATCCTTATCAACCTCATCTGAAGTAACATACTTGGTCAGGGAAGGACCGACCGTAAAGAGTCTTGCATTTCTCCCCTGAGAATATTGCATTGAATTATTCCCTCTCTCCTCGAAGTTTATTGGATGGAAATCGGCGCCCCAGCCTCCCCATCTTCCCCTTATGGTCGCTCCCTTTTCAAGTTCTGGGGGAGTTGAACCCGGTATCGATAGTACAAATACATTCCTATTCGATTTTTCTAATGTAACCCAGATGGGTTCAGATTTTTTTGCGGCGGAACTGAATCCGCTCACAGCAATCCTGTTCAGCGGCTTGCCTTCCACGTGCATGGGCCCATCCGCAATAAGATGCTTTTTGGGTAGCTGCCCCGTGAACAGGGTGGCAAAATTGACAGGGGTATGGCTTGGAAAAACCGGAGTAGCATACCCATAAGAACCTCGATCCATCATCCTTTTTATATTAGGCAATTTACCTTCTTCAGCCCATTTATAAACATTGAATAAATCAGGGTCTGCCCTCATGCCATCCGGAATGAACCAATAAAGCTTAAACTTATTTTCGGCTGCATCTCCTGTTTGGAAGAGACCCAACATGAAGAGAAACAAAATGAAAAATGGCAATAGGCTGACTCGACCCTTCATAGAAATCCTTTCTTTTCCTAAGGCTGGCAGGTGAGGGTGGTAAAGAAGTCTACAAGTATTTTATCGTTTTGATCCTTTGGGATAAAATATCTGATCTTATAAAGTTCTTTTTTCTGAGAACAATATATCCATCCCATCAGATATCTGAATGAGATAAGATCTTTGCTACAGATCCCTATTCCAAATCGTTCATTGCTGAATGTTAGGAGATAGGGACGTCTTTCGTCTTGGACTTCTGCCACGAAATAGGTCGGCATCAGTTCTTTTGAACATTCAATCTCTTTTGACAGTTGTTCAGGATAAGGTGAAAAGGATTTGCCGAAGAGGGATTTGATCTGGAATAGTTCCATATCGATGAGCTGCTGGGCTGAGTCACGAGCTGAATTTTCGGTCCTTTCAATTTTAAGATTTTCGTTTCCCTTGGTAAGGGCATACAGCTTCTTTTCTTTCATTTCGATAAAATCGGTCAATTGGAAGTTCTTTAATTCCTTAGAATCAATATGCATTTTTTTGTATGAAGAAAGGTCCCAAGTTCTTTCCATCTCCTTCTTAGAAATTACCGTGCCACCTATCTCTTTTGAATTGAAAAAAATATCGTCTGACAGGGGTGAAATTTCAAATAAATCCTTTCCCCCAGGATGCTCCATTATCCGATTCAATTCATTGGGGTCTTTATCCAATTGATAAGAATAAAAAAACCTATCATCCCATACATATTTAATTTTGTCTTTAATGAACACCTTCTTCCAGGGATATTCGGAGACCTGGAACAATTTCTTTCTCTTTTCCTTTAATAAATTCTCCCCTCTTATCTTTTCTTTCACTTCTATTTCTAAAAGCTCCAATAGGGTAGGGTAGATGTCCACCAATTCAACAGGGGTGTCAATGATCCGTTTTTCACTTTGCCCGGGGAGATGAAGGAGAAGCGGGGTATGGATGATATCCTGATAAAGGTCATTGTGATCAAATAAATTATGGGCGCCGAGACTTTCTCCGTGATCCGATGTAATGACCATGATTGTACGATTAAAAAATGGCTGTGCCTTTATATGTTTCAAAAATCTCCCGAAATGTTCATCCGCATATTTGATGTTCCCCCAATATCTCGCCCTGAGCTGTTTTATTTCTTCATCCCCCAACTTCATCTCGCGACCATAGATCAGATACCGATGTGATTCCTCAGATAAGTTCAACAGATACCGGTTGAATCTCCTGTAATTTTTCAACTCCATCTCAAAAGGTCTACCCTTAGAGGGGTCGATTAAGGAGTAAATGGTCGGGATATTCCTTTCAGGATAAAACTCTCTGAAATATTTTTCAGGAGGGAGATATGGGCTATGGGGTTCCTCATTATGTATCCAGAGGAAAAAGGGCTCTTTGATACGATTTTTTAATAGAGCGGTTGCAGAACCGAAGGTTTCTTCCGCAGTATTGGTGTTAGGATAATAATCTTCATCAAAGTAGTCGAAGCCATGGTTGAAGCCATACCGTGACTTTGCATACTCATCCCTTACAACGGCGTAGGTGTTATATCCCATCTTTTTAAGGAAATAGGGAAGAAAAACTTTATTCTCCTTAAAATTCACTACGTCCACCATCAGATTGTCAATATAGGGGTAACGCGAGGTGAAGAGAGAACCCAGAGAAATGGAAGTCGAACCGTTCTGAGAGATGGCATTGGTGAACAAAAAACATTCCTTTGAAAATGCATCCAAATTCGGAGCCGTATCTTTTTCAAACCCGTAAAAAGGCAGATACCTTGCCCCCATGGCGTCAAAAGTTATCAGAATGACATTCTTCTTTTCAGAGGCCAAAGTGGGAGACATAGCCAAAAGAATGAAGATGAAAACCAAAATGAAGAATCTTAATCTGTGGAAGTTCGGCAATCTTGGCTCCCCCGGGTTTACTTCAATATCTCATGGACTGCTTTGTAAATATCCTCCAGAGGAATCAGGTCCATACAATGGTTTTCCCCTAACGGACAGGGGATATCATAATTTCTTGAGGTCTCAGCAGAAAGGCACTTTTCAGGTTGCTCACACTGGAGAGATCCTCTTAGATGATGTTGTCCGGGATAACCAAAGATCCCCGGATCCGTAGGCCCCCAAAGGACGACGGCAGGTGTTTTCACCAGATGGGCTGCATGCATGGCAAAGCTATCAATGGTAATGACAATATCCGCACGTTTTATAATCCCGATCAACTCCCCAGGACTGGTTAGACCAAGAAGGGAATAAGAATTTCCAATATATTCCTCCCGAAGCCTTCCCGTTTGAATAATGAAGAAACCATTGCCTTTAAGTTGTTTGATCAGCAGGCGCCACCGGTCCAATGTCATCGTTTTTCGCGGTGAGTCAGAGCCTGCTGCGATGACAATGTTTTTTTGTCCCCAGGTGATCGTCTTCTCAAGCAAGGGGTCGATATCCATGGATCCCGGGTAATAGAGGATTTCTCCCGCCGGGGTTGGTAATCCGAATATTCGAGAAAGTATTTGATAAGGACGATTTTCATTCCCATCCAGAGGGTATCTCCAGTAATCGGTTTCGACGATAGGAGCCCCCGGGGGTGGATAGCCGATTTTTTTGATTGCAGGATGGTTCTGTAATATACTGCGATACATAGAACGGCGCACCAGGTTGAAATGCTGGAAATGATTCTGTTCAAAAACTTGTTTAATCACTCCCGATACCATCAGCATATCCCCATACCCACCCATGGGATTTATCCACAAAGGTTCTTGAAGGTTAGATGTGGGAGCACTAATCATGAGGTGTGAACCTCAATCCGGTAACGGGTTCAAAGTACTGCTCGATAAAGACCTTTCTGGCACACCCCCACTCGGATTTGTGTAGGAAATCGGTGTGTTTTGGATAAGAATCCAGGGGGCAATCGCCATGGCAGATCGTCCAAAAACGGCAGTCCCCGCACTCCCCTTGACGCAACACTTCGTTACGGATATGTAATTCATTCCTTTTGGGGTCAGAAAAAATTTCATCCAATGTCCGTTCTCGAATATTTCCATAGGGGAGGAGTTCCCAATCACTGGAGCGACCGCATTGGGAGGTCTCCCCGAAAGGGTCAATGTTCATATGGCGATAGGCGCAGCGCCCGGAAGATGTGCAACTCAAAGCCAGCTCCCCATCCTTGACGAATCGGAGTATGGAATTGAAGGGGTCAACATAGGGGTATCTGTTTCGATATTTCCACCAGACAGGGAAGAGGGTGCCAAGAAAAGTAACATATTCCTCAGGAGTGATGATCAGGTCTTCTCGTCGATTGTCATAAAGAAGAACGGGATGCATGCTAAAGGAGCCATCTAATCTAAGGTTGGTTAGGTAGCAGAAGACTTCTAACGGGTTCCTTAAAGATTTCTTCGTCACCACATAAATGATGCCGGATTTGAATCCGTACTTATGGGCCAAGGCGTCTCCATGCATGAACTGAGTGTTATAGAGGTCCGAATTGGTTGGTGTCCCAGGTCCTCTGACATGGGGCTCCGGATCATAACTCGTCCCGATCTGGTTTATTCCCAGGGCACGAAGTATCTCCACATAATCTATGGAAAAAAGTGTCAAATTGGATTGGATATTATGGTTGATCCTGTCCCTTGTCCCCTGGCAATATCTTTGCTGGAATTCGTAAGCCGCCTTGTAATATTCCGGTCCCACCAGAAGAGGCTCTCCGCCATGCCAGGTGACATTGATAGACTCCTCCGGATGACTTTCTAAAAACTCGTTAATACGTTTAAAGAGGATTTCAAGGGTATCGAGGGGCATATGCTTGGCATGAGGCCGTCTTGAGACCACATCACAATAAGCACAGTTAGAATTGCATTTTTCTGTAACCTTAAGGATGATTATTACCATACGTTATCAGTCCCTCGAAAGGACCACCTGCCTTTATGGCAGTGTGGGCATTCTTACCAGGTTTTATGGGCCACCTCGGACCTCGCCTTTTGTACTTGGTAATACTCTGTTGCATCCATCCATTCACTGAAAAATCGCTTGCAGCCCGATTCTTTATCAGCACCCTCTTCGAATTTTCCAAGGCAGATGCGCCAACCTGGACAATACGCACACCCATCAGGTTTCAAAAAGAATTCACGCCAGGATTCGAGGCGTTGACCATAAGCTGGCAGATCTTCAATCTGATCCAACTGACTCAAATCGGTTGAAATAAACTCCTCTCTCTCAAGGTCTTTTCTGGACAGGGCGATCCATCCTCTGGCATCGAGATGCAAGAATTTGGAGGGGTCTTCGAAGTAGATAAAATTAAAATCAATTCTTTTCTGAGGGTCGTAATTGGATATTACAAAGTGAAACGGTTCAATGGGTGCATGAGGGACCTTGCTATAGACAAAGTAGGACATCAGATCGGCTAAGGAGTCCCAAGCAGGATTCTGGGATCCAAACTTAATCCCGCAGGGAACGAAGAGGGATGAGAGGATCTTACAATCACGATAGCTTCCAGGGGCGTCCTCAGGGATAAGGATCATCACATTTAAACTGCGAAGCAGGCGTATTTTGCCTATCGATTCCTGGAAATTTCCAAGCCCCCTTACTTCAATATAGTAAGGCACCGCACCTGTATTTTCCAAATCATGGGAGGGGAGGTCAGACAGGGGGACATCTGTATGGAGCCAAAAGGTATGCAGATGGTTCTTTTCTTGCACCACCCTAATTGCGTGGGGAATGAGGTCGAGACTTTCCACACGCACCACAAAATTTTGATTCTGAAGGCGGGAAATCAGGTCTTCGTCGAAATCACAAACCAGGATATGGGAATTCATAAATATATTTCTTCAATTCTCACCCGCTCTTCGTTTCTAAAAGCGGATAAGAGATGGGCAACACACCCTCCGGCACATTTGCCTTCTTCGCGGTATTGGCAATTGTCACAGGCTTCGTAAATTCCTCCGACCTCAACCCGAATGTTTCGCAATCTTTCCTGATAAAAGTTGACAATCTCTTGAATGGAATTGAATTCGTAAACTGACTTTTTATGATAGGAGGAGAGAGGGAAACAACTCCAAACCATCATATCAGGTCCGATATCAAAAGCAGGACCACAGCCGAACCTAAAATTGTCTCCCGTTATTCGATAGAGCATTCCGAGCTGTTCATCGCTAAAGGCACACATGGGAAATCCACAGTCCAGTATGAGTGTTATCCTGTACCGCTGGAAAAAGGGTGTGTAGGAGAGCAGCCTCTCGATCACCCTTTTGATATCCTGAATCGAGACGAATTGATTTTTGTCTCCCGGAATGGGATGAGCCAGACCGAACCGGATTGCTCTTTTAAGACCGTATTGATTCATATACTGAAATAGGAACTCCAGATTGAAATCCAAATGGTAAATATTAAAACTCGGGACGGTCCTTTGTCCGAACTCTCCTAGAAAAGATCTTATTTGTTCATATTCCTCCGGAGAAGATAAATCCGGGTCGTTCAGGTTACAAATAAAGTGAAGGCCATCGGGTAAAACCCCTTGGAAAGCAGAGGACATTTCCCTGAGGGTAGATTCGGCTACGACCCCGCTGGTGAAGACGGTAACGGAAATTTTGCGTTCCAGGAGGTAAAGTGAAAAATTTACGAAATCGGGATGAAGTGTTGGCTCTCCTCCCAACAGGGAGACATTCTTCTCGCCGGATATTTCTAATAAATCTGCCAGATAGATCAAATCCTCCCAGCTCAGCATGTCATCGGATAAGGACCGGGACATATGCTCCTTTGCAAAACAGTAAGGGCAAGATCGCACACAACGCTGGGTCAATAAAATATTTGCCATAATAATATCACCCCAAGATAGTAAGAATAGTATCAATAAAATACATGTATTTTGTTAAGGGGGCAAGAAATTCTTTGGAGCAGAATAACATGAACCGGAAAAAAACAGGTTGGTACAATGAATTGGCTGAATAATTATTTTTTCTTTTTTTCTAAGGTATCAATAAAGCATGTTGCTCCTGGACGACTACCTCCCGGTCCATAAGAAATATAGGAGTAATAAGGGGCCTTATAAGAATAGTAACTATAAGATGAATAACGATAGGAAGAGTAGCTGTAGTAAGCACTGTATCGAGAATACCATGAATAATAGGCGGCAACTTGTTCCCTTGGTGGGTGATCCGATTCTATCAAGGTTTGTCCAGACCTTGGAACTGCCCAGGAAGGTATTGCCCCAAATAAACCTATGCCACCTGCAGTCAGGGCAATCCGCTTAAGCGCCTCGCGGCGGGTGACTTTTTTTACGGCCTTCTTTTCCCTCTCTTCAGCTTCTGCCCTATTCTCTCCCCCACCCATCCTGTCCTCCTTTGAAAGGGTAGCCTTAATAAGGGTTCTCTAAGATTATCCTAACCTCGACCCTATTCAATACCAAAACAAGGCAATTGTCAATAGAGCCATTTGCGATGTCGCGCTTTTTCAGAAAAAGGGAGGCGGTAGGAAGCGGGACGGAACGTAAAAGTTCGGTCCAAAGAGGCATCTACGGGGTTCACAAATACAGCGGACGACAGTTGCCTCCCTTTTTCACATTCCAAAGTGACACCCCTACATCGTTGTTTTCGGAATACACAATTTTTGTTCGCTGCTCTATCTCAAGCCGCTTTGTCGAGCGGGAT
>Ga0315273_10011497_pt1 | contig 11329 bp, 8 predicted proteins | sample YL17G02_0_MG_FD_205753 | JGI IMG/M metagenome (GOLD analysis project Ga0315273, IMG submission 205753) | Sediment microbial communities from Yellowstone Lake, YNP, Wyoming, USA - YL17G02_0 | ecosystem: Environmental > Aquatic > Freshwater > Lake > Sediment | place: USA: Wyoming | collected...
AATGGAACATTATAAAAATTAGCGCCGCGCCCCTTTGGAACAAAGAATATGAAGTCTTTCATATCCGGATCGTTGATATAAAAATTTTCTTCCCCCGGCGCCACCTGTGTTATTTCGCCAACTTCGTCGGTCCCGCAATTCCCTACCGGGTAGATATTTGTAAAATGAGAATTGGACGGAAGCCGGTACAGATCGAATTCGCCCATGTCGCACCTACGGAACCCGCCCTGCGGCTGCTCATCAGAAAGCGCGAATCTTTTAATGTCCAGAATAGGTGACAAAAAAGCATAGTCTGGCCGCCCAAACTCATCCAGCTTGCGGCTCTCGTAGTACCGCTGCCGCATGGCATCGGCAAACAATAGCTTTATCTTCTGCTCAATGTCATACTTTAGCAAGGTCTGGTTATTGGCATAGGCTTTACCGGCCTGATAAAACCTCCATGTAAGCTCTGTTAACGATTTTAATTTCATTGCCTTTTATATAAGAACCAGTTGAGATAAACAAGAATAAATAAATCAGGCACCCACAATGCCACCTCCCACCAGTGAAATCCAAATATCAATAATACCGCCGGCCAATATGTAATCGTTCCCCAAAAACTCGCCATGCATTTCACGCATCCACAAACAGGCTTCGACCACCATGGACCGAGCAAATAAGTTATTCGCCTCGCCGCCTTTTCAAATATTTCTCCATGCTCAAAACAGCTCTTCAACCCTACTATGGCCATGGACTGAAGAACGCAAAACACAAAAAAATACAAACATTCCATATTAAAATAACCCGGCTTTGTTAAGGATCTGGCTAAATTCCATTATCGCATTGTCCCGGCTATAAGCCGAATATAATGCAAAAACTCCTTTAAACAACAACTCGAATGCGGCCTCTTCCCACGGAGAATCCACACTTGTCGTTCCATCAAAAATAAAAGTGTCGTCAGGCTGCACGATATACCCGTACCGGTAGATCTGCTCCTTCTTTGTGTACATTACCTCAACCCTGGCAATATCATACGGGCACACCTTTATGCTTTTCTTTACAACGTCCGTTGTTCCGGAAGAAGACACTATCGGCGCCGAAAACATTCCAATGGGATCTGTGTACGTCGGGAATGCATATTCAGAAGTGGTCCGGTAATCCCACTCTCCCTTGCTCACCATAGTTATCGGAACAGACCTGCAACCAGCTTTTAGGTTAGCCGTCTTAAACTCAGATGCCGTATCAATGATAACAGGGTTATTGTCTTCGCAGTTGCCGCCGCCAGGCTTAATACTTATGGATGGTGCACCAAGAAGATTTCTGTAATCATCGGGAAGTAAGACATGGCCATCAGTGACGGCAATTTTTTTAACCCCGATAAATGGAAGCAGCGCATCAATGTACGCCGGGTAAAGAATAGATAGCTGGTCTAAAATAAAAGCGGTAACTATATTGTAGTGGCTATCCGCCACATACGGCGGGTACGCAAAGTTTTGCTCTGCGGCCCCGACCGAAAGGACAGACTTAATAACATTTTCCAAACCGCTTTTATTGGCCACATTTTATTTTTTTATGGTATGCAATTAAACCCTGTATCCGACCCCACTACTCCAGTTCCACTGTTCATATTGTAAATCCTCAACTCTCCGTTATCGCCATTCTCAATATACTGATATCCTGTTGCCAATGTTGTAAGCCCGGCATCAGTGTACATGGTAACTCCAACATCAAATGGCGCTGAACTGTACAATGTCTCTGTCGCGGCAGCACAAATTGTTCCTGTTGAATTACTCCTTCTGAATGTAGCTGATGAATAAGCTGAACAGGTAAGCCCGGTATCAGAACCGATAACGCCGGTTATTGTATTCAAATTATAAATATGATTATTTGCATAAAGAACGACATAGGCGTATCCTGTTACAGGAGTTGTCAATGATGAATCCGTGTACAATATACCTCCGATCGCGAAAGCTCCATTTGTATAATATGTTAGTGGTGCTCCAGAACTTGCGCAAGCCGCTACCGTACTGTTGGCCACATTTACGCTATTTGCTACTCCAAGACTGCAAGAAGATCCGGTGTCAGCGGTTACAAGTCCGGTTGTAGAATTAATTGTATAAATCTCTCCGGTAACATTATCAGCAATATACACATACCCGGTCAAAGGAACTGTAAGCCCTACATTGGTGTAAACAATTTGGCCAACGCCAAATGGCCCTGAAGTATAATAGGTATTTGGACTGCCGCCACAAAGCAGATAGAGAATGTTTCCTTTAAGGAAACTTCCGGAATATGCGCCACTGGTAGGAATTGTTATCTGAGAAACAAATCCTTCACCACCACAGTTATTGGAAATCCAGATATCATAGATAACGCCTTGTGTAACCCCTGATATTAAGAATGGAGACGAACCATTTATTGAACCATTCGGGAATATATTAAGATTTCCTGTTGCTACTGTCCAGGTCGTAACACTCTGTTGCTTGTATCTTACTGTTACTTGCTGGTTAGCATTTGGCGTTGTCGCCCATGCAACTCCATAAATTCCGATGCTTGATCCGGCCATGGCAGTATTATTTCCGGCAACCTCTGGACAGCTTCCGGCGGCTTCACAATCAATAGCACAGAAATCAGTCTTAACGTCGGAATATTTATTAATCGCAGCGATAACAAGTGTGGCGATCTGCTTATCGGTTAACGATGCACAGTTGCCACCAAGGGTACCATAAATACGGTCCGACGTACCGAAGGATGTATTGACGTAATCCTGGAATATACTTTGAATTTTAGTGCAGGTAACCCCTGTCAGCGATATTATGGTCTGCACCAAATTGTAAATGGAAGTAGCGATAGCCTGGTTAAGTGCCGCCTGTGATGTCCCGGCTGTATATGATGCAGATTGGGCATTACCATTATAATCAATCTGCCACATGGTAATCGTATTCCCAAGAGTAATCTGGAGCGATGTCAACGTGCAGAGATAATCAATGATCGCCTGCAGGACGGATACCAGCGTAGCGTTTGTACTTTGGAATACAACTGTAAGATCCGGATTGGAAAATGTCATTGCCGAGATCTGATTCGCATTGTTCAATGACAATACGCTGAATACTCCGCCGCTATAATTAACTACAAATGTTCCAAGTCCAAGCCCATTAAGCCATGCTTGTACGGTCCCTGCGGATGACGCAAACAGATTTGCCGGCGCCGCATAGTCAACCGTAGCTGTACTAAGCACTGTTACCTTGGTAGAAGCATTGACGTTTTGTGTGAGGAAATAATTGATAGAGGTCAGGTCAATTACACATTTACCGTCCAATCCACTCAGGTCAACATTCCCGCCTCCACCTGTAAATGAAATCAGCGAATTTAATTGTTGTACCAGATTGGCATCTCCAGCAATGGCACTCAGTATATACGATGCCATCGTATTGTAATTGAACGTGATCTTATACTTTACCAGGTTAGTTGTTGATGTATCGGCTTGAATAGAAAAAGCAAGATCTCCTGTATTTCCTTTTGAAACCTGGAAGATGCTTGTAGTAACATTATATGTCTTTGTATTGCCATTTACTGAAGGAGACGGTATTGTTGTGCCGCCGACACCAACCAATACAATATTAGTAGTGGACGGGTTTAATGGCGTCATCTCATTCTGGCGCATAGAGGTGGCGCCGCAATCGCAGTTCAATGTTTTTTTAATAAGCGCTGCTTCAGTAGATGCATCCTGGCCATTGATCTCTTTTGCGAGACCAAGCATGAACGGTATCGTTATCTCCTGTAATTGCTGTTGAGCATTCCTGCCCACGGCTGTATTACAATATTTTACTGCCGTATTCTGCAATTCAACCATGCAGCACATCAGATCTCCTATCTTGTTGGCACAGGTGATGTCAAAAACATTATTTGTAAGATATGTGACAAAAACCGTTACGTCATCGCCAAGATCGTATTCGGATACTGTTGTACAGGTGATCCGGTATTGGCCGGTATAAATTACATTATTACTGAACGGCGTTCCGGTAAATGCCACCTGAGAAATAGTCCCGGTAGGGTAATAAAGAACACCGGTCTTTGTTGTTAGTGCCGGAGAAAGATTGTTGTAGGTGAGAACAGACAATTCTTTAACGGTAAGAACATTGTTAACGCAGTCTGCAATTACCTGGAATATACCGTCAACATAGCCGCTTTGTCCCAGATTTTGGGGCTGGCATATTTTCTTATAATAAATATCGGTGTAATAAACTGTCCCGTTGGCATCCTTGATGGCGCACTGTATAGAGTATGTCTGGAATAAGAATGGGTAGCTCAGTTGTGAAAGATCAACTATGAATTGCCTGGTTGAGCTGGGGACAATGTATTTTGTAGCATCCGTAAAACTGAAACTTGCCAGTTCAACTCCTTCCTGGTCCTTTAATGAAAAAGATATGCCAAGAATATTGTATAGCCCTGATCCGCTGCTGCCGGCATAAGTAGAAATATCATTGAAGGTGACGCGGCGATTATAGATGTCAAAATCCATAGTCACCCTGAAGAGTGTAATATTTGCTGAGTTGACGGTTACCTGCATGATGCTTATTTTATATCAAAAGGGCACCCCGCTTGAGAGATGCCCTTGTTATCCCTTTGGGGAATATCGTTTATTATTGTTCGATTAGCAAGCTGCCACGGAGTCTGTTCCGACTGCACCCAGCGTACCGTAGGCGCTGACCTCATAAATGGACACCCCGCTTATGTTTGACACTACCCGCACATTGCCGTAAATTTTCCCAACGTAATCAGTGGACACTTTACCATGAGCTGCCGCTGTACCATTGTCAGCCCTTGTGATTCTCCAGCAACCTGCTGTTGGAGTGGTGAAGGCTGGGGCCGCACCATACCTACGCTGTAAAGAACCACCAGCATTTGCAATGGTATTGAAGTTATCAATACTGATACAGTCAATCATAATGCCTTTGCTGCCATCAGACTGGTCGCCCTGCTCTACCCATAAACCAAGGACGGTATTAGCGTCCGTAAGGTCTGCGGAAGAAGGCTGGAATGTCAAAAGGTACTGCACCTGGTTCGTACCGGGCAATATATAACGAAGCAACCAGCATTGCCTTGGCGAAAATGCGGCAAGGTTCGTTGGGTTCAGGTCAATCTCATTGTCTGCATCATTGAAGACGTATTGACCATTTTTGTAAATCGCGGTTGCTTTAAAGATTGAAAGTGCCATGGCGTTATTTTTATTTTTTTAAATTCTTACTTCAGTTTTTCGCAAAGTTTTTTAAAATTCCTTGACTGGATATAAACTTCTTCTTCAACAAAATTATCAATTACCCAGTCCAGCATCTTTTTACCTTTTTCCGGAACTTCCTTCCAGAGAATGTTTGGCTTCCCGTCAATCAACAATGCGATAAAACCATCTTTGGTGATATCAAGAGCATCGTGCGACTTAGCCCATTCAAATTTTTCCAGAAGCTCTTTTTTGTATCTGTCAACGTGCAATAGAAGCTGGTCTGGTTCTGTTTCCGTGTACATGAGAAGCGCCCGGTAAATATCCGTCTCCGTTGACAGGTGACTGATATTTGAAAATACAGGAAGCTCATTGATATTTGTAATTTGTTGCTTTAAAATATCAAAAAGATTCCTTAACTGATTATTCTTTGATGACAACCCTCTTACGAGGATGCCGGCATCAAGTGAAATCTCTTTTGTGTGAATCGAAGTCCTGTCTGAATTATCGTCATTCACTTCATAAAAGGAATATCCTTTTATTTTTGGATCAGGGTTCTTCGATTTACTATCCCGGTTCTGCGGATGTACCTTCAAAAATTGTATATAAAGAGCTTCTGTTTTTGGATCGTACTTATTTTCTCCAGGGTTGAAGTATAAAAAATCTGTGCCGTCTTCAACCTTTGTTTCAATCTTCTGTACGGTTCGCTGATAATCGTAATCCAATGAACTACTCATAGTCAGAAACCTTATTTCAATAGCCTGCGCCCCGGTTTTGTTATCCTGCCAATCCAAAAATTCAAGAGTTCCCTTATATTTTGGATCGTTCGCCTCAATGCTCGTGTCTGCTGGCAGTTTCCCATCTGGCATCACCCTTCTGCACCAAACTCTTGCCCTGTTAATTATCTGAACAGCTCCATTCTGTCTTACCGTTTCAAAAAATTCTCCGACAGGCATCCCTGTATTCTTATCCGGAAATCCGATAATAACTGGCTGGGGGGCATGGTGCCCGACTTTGATTACATAACCTGACATAAAATATACATTTATCGTTAAAAATTACAACAAAAACTTACTCTTAAACTCGGCCAACCTTAGTTGGAAGATGTTCTCTTCAAAATTCCCATTGACGTTGGGCGATGGCATTCAAAGCCCCAGGTCGTTTGGCAATAAATATCGTATGTACGCAGACCCCTTTTCCGTGCATCATCAAGCCAGATGTTATTCACTTTGGCCGGCTCGGCTCCCTGCAGGGCAACGTATGTAATGAAAGGAACTGTGTTTCCGTACTGGTCTTTGAACTTCGTCAGCGGCATCATCAGAGCAAAGTACTCCAGGATGTTTGCATACCGGCGGTGGTCGAAGATGTCCAGCATATACGGCGTGAACTTATACCCGAAGGCTTCGAAGTTCTGGAAGCTGTAATAGCTGAAATCCCTTGCGCCAACGCCGCCGGTGCCGAACAGTTCGTACTTGTACGACTGGTTAGCCGCCTTGATCAATTCGCCAAGGTTTTCAGACCAGTCCATTGAAAAGTTGAAGTCGTGCGACAGCATATAGTCTGTGCATCCGTTGATCCGGCGAAGGGTTTTGATCATCCCGAACAGGATGGCCTTCATGGATACGTTTGTATAGATGTCGTAGCCGGAATTGAACATACCGAATTTCTCTGCGGTAGGAATGATTCCGTCAAAGTTTTTACTGTTTGGGTTATCCCTTACACCGAACAGTGTGTTCAGGTTTTTATTATCGGTAAGGAATGCCTCGATCTGGCTGTTGATGGCCGGCAGATAGAAAAATTCAACGGCCTCACCACGGGTGTTAAGACCTTTGATGACTTTGAAGTCACGGTCATACACATAGTTGTCAATCTCATCCTGGTTGATGGAGAATCCTTTTTCATACTTCTGCACAAACGATTTGTACATTGTAGGAGGATTCAGGACCATACCCTCTCTTGTGATCTGGTTGGTATCGCCTGCGGTATAACGGCGCAGAGGATCTATGATGATGGTATACCGGGAATATTGGGTAAGGTTCAGCGTCTCCCCGTTGATAGGCTGAAGGGTCACGGTAGAAGAACCGTTGACCGCAGATATGATTACCTGCTGGCGGTTGTTTTCTTTTATCCATGCGTAATATGATGCGAGTGGTTTTACATATCCGCCCACCATGCTTTTTGAAAGGGAGTTGAAATTACAAGTAACCGGGTTACCTGCTGCCGGTACTGCTACCAGAGATTTGTCAATTACAAAACTGAGCGTATCGTAGCTGTCATACTCAAGCCAGTAGAACTGGTTGGATCTTACGGTACGATTTTCGGCGCCCCATGCGGCCTGCATCTGACTGAGCAGTGCTTCAGGTGTTTTCTCTGCATACGGCATGATGATACTTGCGCGACCATCAGGACCGGAAGCTCTCACTTCAGGCAACAATGCGGCCTGCTTTAATGCATCATACATTATCAACGGCGTTTGGCCGGCGATTGCATCACTTATTGAATAAGTTCCCGCTTCGCAGGAAAAGACGTTTAAATTGGGAATTGCCATGGTTTGCTTTTTTATTTATTTACGAGTACTATCAATTACTTGCTGTTTGGCGGATACTGCTGATGCCGATGCATCTTTTTTCTCACCGCCCTGATTAGTTGCAAAACTGTTTTTAGCACCCGTATCTGATCCTTTTGCCAAACCTCTGGAATGGCCAACTTCAATCAATTTTTCGGCCATTGCCTTTTTACCTGTATCTCCAAGCCGTTTCCACAGTTGATACTCCAGTTCTGACTTTATCTTATTCTGGACTTCTTCTGTTTTTCCGTTCTTATGCAGGATAAAATTTTCCGGGTCCTTGATGATGTTTTGCAGCGACACCAGTATTTCCTTTTTATCTTTTTCGGAAACTTCAACCTGGATCTCAATAGCGTCTTCTCCTTCACCTTCCTTATAGAAGGGTATTTTATCGGGGACGACAACAACCTTGTTAACGGCCTCCTGATATTTTGGATACTCTGACCTCACGCTCTGCTCATCATCAAAACGAGTTTTTGCAGTATTAAAAGAACTTTCGAGCGGACTTCTTATTTCACCTGCTGCTTTCTTCAGTTTCGCCTCCGCTCTGGCTCTTACCTTTTCACTTTTGCTGTTTAGGGGATATTCGCTTTCAAACTCCTTCCTTATCGCAGCTATAATTTCTTCTTCACTTGCGTCATCTCCTAATTCTTCCAGGATCTCATCTTTAACTTCAGCGGCAAATGAATCAAAAACCAGTGCTTCATCTTCTGATGCCTTTACGTTATCGTAGCGCTGGAGGTCTTCATTTTTCATCAAATCGTTCTCAACCGCATACGCCTTTAACTTTGCCTGGTAAACTTCTTCGTCTTTCTTTATTTGCTCCGGCGTCTTGTCAACCCTGTTGTTTTTTTCATCCAACGCCTTTTGTAGTGCATCAATCTTTTTCTGTAATTCAACCGGATCTGCCGCGGCCTCTTTTGCCGCTTTTTCTTCCGGGGTCTCTTGCGCTGCTGCTTTGGCTGCTGCTTCTTTTGCCGCAATCTGTTCTGGTGTTTCAGTTGCCCCTGCTGCCGCCGCCGCTTTCGCTGCTATCTGTTCGGGAGTTTCTGAGTTTTCGGATGCTGCTTTTAATTCAGCCGCCTTTTGCTCAACCAGAGCATTTACGCTATCAAATTCATTTGCCATAGTGAAACTTTTTCGGGGAATACTTATTAGGAAGAAACCTTTGCAGATGTAAAATAAACTCCATTAATATTCATATTTGGATATTGTGGCACAAATTGTTTACTTTGTAAAACCGTTTTACTTTGGAGAACCCAATAATAGAAACTTACCGTGGCCGCATCATAAGGAAATATAATACGCTACGAATTCGAGTCAACCAGTATGAGATGAAGAAATTCATTGACGCGAAAGTTGATCTTGGACTATCAGAGAAAAAAGCAATCCAGCAAAAAAACATATTGTGTCCATGCGCAGATGCAGTAATAAAACTTAAAAATGCAGAAAGCACTTGAACTTGCAAAAAGTATAGGTAAGGATCTTCAGAAAAATTGGTCGGAAGAACTCGATGAGTTTAATCTTACCAGCATATTTTCTCCGGTATATAATTCTGTCGAATTAATACACGACAAGAATACCATTGTATGCTATATCGTTCACGCATACAACCCTGATTCGTTTTGGCTTGACCTAAAAAAAGACAGAACCGATAATAAAATAAAAATACTTAACAGCCTTGGCGCTGATGTATCCCGTGATTTGTATCAGAATGTAATGAACGGTAAACATGAAAGCGTAAACATTTCAATATTCTCTTTCCTGGAAGAACTCAAAGACTGGAGATGGAGATCAATATTTGATTTGCTTGAATACGCATCAAGAATGTCCAGGTTTGCGGCAGTAGAAACAGAGGAAGAAAAAAAGTTTCAAAAAGTAAATAAAGAGGGGGAGTCTGTTGAATATACCAAGGAGGTTGACATTGAAGTAATAACTAAAGTCAATAAAGAGAAGGGTAATCTCATTCAGCAATCAATAAAGGCCCGGGAGAATGCAGACCTTCTGCTTGAACAAATAAGAAAAGAATTTGTGGCAACTGATAATGCGGTGCAACAAGATTTTAATTTCTCATTTACGGGTACATCAAAAAAGAAAGACGTCCTTTCATGGAGAGATTTTATAAAAGACAGGAACCTGAAAAAATACGCTACACAGTAATTGGCTGCTGCATTTCAAGATTCTTCTTATGCGCTTCCTGATCTTTTGTTAAATCAGATTTCTGTTGGTTTTCGCGCTCCTTCAATAATCCTGTTTCGTTTTTAAGCTGAGACTGCGCTTTCATTTTTTCATTATTCAATGCGGCATTAACCATTTCGTCAACCTTGCCCTGAGTGACTATGTTTTGATCAACGCCGGCTGATTTACCTTGCTGTAACGCCTGCGCTATTTTTAAATCTGCTTCTTTTAGCTGCATTAAATACTCCTGTTTTTGTTGCTCTTGTTCGGCCAATATTTTTCGGCCATGTTTCAATGCGAGACGCATCAACACAAACGCATACTTCCAGTTATCAACTCCCAAAAGAAGATAAATAAATTCTTCATTAAGTTCTTTTGTCTTAACAAACTCCATGGCCAGTTGCATGATAAAATCCTTTTTAGCCTGGTTGTCAACATAACTAACGGTAAGCCCAATACACTCCGGGTCAATATCCTTTATTCCTTCAAGTGCAAGACCATTGGCATAGCCAACATTCTCCATAAACTCTTCCCACCTGTCCGGGAACATATAAGCGTCAACTTCGCGGGCCACATCCAGTATGTAGCGTACAATTCTTTCGCCATACATCTTGATGAAATCTTCATATCCTTTTTGAATAAAGAACCTTGAGCTGTCAGTTGCTTTAATCGTTTGCTCAAGAGCTGCTACCGGCGTCCTTGGCTTTACTTCTTCGCCGGCTGTGGCCGGAGAGAACGCAAGTGATTTTATTAAAAGATCATAAAGCATGAACATTTGCGTAAGACACCCTTCCGCTTTTTTCAGATATTCATTCCTGAATGTGATCATCAATTTGCTGGGATCTAAAATAGGATTGCCGCTTTTGTCTGTCATTTTAAGGAACCCAGAGCCATTCTGCTTAATCATTTTCCACTGCTGCATATAACTATCCCTTCCATTGCCGCCGGTGGGCAGATTAGGATCTCCGACATTTATTTTATTGTCCTCATCAACGGCAACGAGTAGTCCGCCAATAAAATCTTCCGACAAGATGGTGGCATCAATGTCATTGACCAGGTAGTTCTGGTACTTATGCCATAGGTGCGTAATCTTTGGCATGAATGACTGCACGATATCGGTGAATGTGGCCTGAGATGAATTGTCGTAAATAACAAGCGGGCTCTTTGCGTACCGGCCATTATCGCCATAACGCTGCTGATCCTGGAACTTCTGCAAGTTGAAAATATACTGGGATTGCCATGCCCAGTTTGCATTATTAAGATCAGTTAATGTTGGCGGGATATAATACCACCATCTCCATACATTATACCTTTTTTCAATTTTTTTCTGCCCGGCATTTGTCGGCTCCCATGAAAGCTCTACCGTCTGCCTGAATGCAGAACCATAG